>Ga0137459_1000222_pt1 | contig 20645 bp, 18 predicted proteins | sample EasRivERMGT700_2_FD_104908 | JGI IMG/M metagenome (GOLD analysis project Ga0137459, IMG submission 104908) | Soil microbial communities from meander-bound floodplain in the East River, Colorado, USA - East River MetaG ERMGT700_2 | ecosystem: Environmental > Terrestrial > Soil > Floodplain ...
CGGCCGGGTGGTGGATCGCCGGCCGGTCGTGGAGATGGCGCAGAGCTCCAGTCATGATACGGCGGTTAACGGACGAGAGTCGGGGCCCAGACCCGCGTCGCTAGCGAGCGTGTCCGCGATCTCGCCCCGAGCCAGCGCGGGGCGCGGCCCCAGCTCCCGTCGTCAGCAAGCGTGTCCGCAATCTCGTCAGATCCGGAGCCAGCGTCGGCGCGGAGGCCCGCGTTATCAGCAGCCGTGTCCGCGATCTCGCGAGGGCCGAGGCAGGATCAGCGGTTCTGGGTCGCAGCCGGCGCCGGATTCGGCGTCGGAGCGGCAGCCGGTGGCTTGGGCGCATCGGCCTTGGCCGGTGCCGGGGCCGGGGCCGGCGGCTTGGGCGCATCGGCCTTGGCCGGGGCCGGGGCCGCGCCCGCGCCCGGTGGCTTCGGCGCGTCGGGCTCGAGCTTGACCGGTGCCGCGCTGCCGGCCGGCGTGGGAGCGATGGCCGCGCCATTCGAACCGCCGCCCGCCGGAGCCGCGCCGTGCGGGTTGGCCGGTGCGCCGTGCGGATTCGGCGACGGCAGCGGGGTGTTCCCGAACGGGTTGCCCTTCGGCTCGATGCTCGTCGGGTGATCGCTGAACACCGTCACGATGTCCTCCTCGGTGCGCTGCGCGGTGTCCTTGCGAACGACCGCCGGAACCCGGGTCTTCTCGGTCATGATCAGGTACTCGGTCTCGCCCTTCGGCGGATTCGCCGGGTCGAGCTCCGTGTTCGGTGGCAGCTCGCCGGCCTTCTCGCGCTTGTAGAGCTGGAGGGTGCCGAGCTGGTCGCCGCGCGCGTCCTTGTAGGTGAGCTTGAGGACCAGGGTGAGGTCGGCAACCTTGACCTCGGGCCGGTACTCGGTCGGGCGCAGGTTGTTGCTGTTGTCGATGAAGTTCGCGATGGTCTGATCCGCCTTCTTGGTCGCCGGATCACCCCACGTCTTGATCTGCTGGCCTTCGACGCCGGTCTGGACGCGCGCCGCGGTCTTCGACTTGCCGGCGCCCTCGATGGTGACCGACTCGATCTTCGAGGTCTCGAAGCCGCGCGGATCGAGGAGGTGCAAGCTCGACTCGCCGAACTCGAGGCTCGAGATCAGGTCCTTCGAGAACACGTAGGCTCGCTTCGACGCCTCGTCAGCGACGTAGCGATCACTGCCGCCGTAGACCGATCCACCGACCAGGAAGCTGCGCTTGCCGTCCTTGAAGCTCACGATCAGCGTGGTCTTGACGTCGTTCAGCTTGTAGTCCTTCTTCTGGTCCTCGGTCGGCGAGCCGAGGTCTCGCAGCGCGCGCGCCTTGGCGTAGCCCTTGAGGAGGGTGTCGGCGGCCTCGCCGAGCGGAAACTCGTGAGTCTTGCGGATCTCCTCCTCGACGACGGCCGGCGGGGTCGCCGCACTGCCGCTGCCGGCTGCGCTGCCTGCAGCGCTACCGCTGCCCGCGCTCCCGGCCCCGCTACCGTCCGCCGGCTTCGGCGGCTCCGGTGGCTTGACCTCGGACTTGGGCACCTTCTCGATCGTCGTCTCGATCCCCCACCAGTACGAATCGCCGCCCTGGGTGCGGCGCTCGAGCTTGGTGATCTTCTTGTCGCTCTTGAACTCGAGCGACACCAGATCGCCGGCCGCCTTGTCCCACAGCACCACCGAGCCGAGATCCGGCTGGATGGACTTGTCGCGGGTCCACGTCCGGTAACCGTACACGAGCATCACGACGAGCAACGCGCCGTGGATCAGTGCGCTTCTCATAGCGTCACCTCAGTCTTCCTGGAGCTTCGACGCCGGCGGGCCCAGGTCCCGACGAGCCCGAGCGTCAATACGATGATGGGCGCGCCGATGATCATCAGCGTGAACCACGCCGCGTCTTCATTCTTGGTGTGCGAGATCGCCTTGTCGTCCTCGGAGACCACGTCTCCCACGATCGATTCCTCACCACCGAGCCAGTGAACCGAATCGTCGAGCAGCGTGCCCGATACGAGGACGGTGACCACCTGGCCGATCGCGTTCCGGCCGTACAGCTCGACGAACAGGTCGGCGTCGGCGAACACCAGCGCGCGGTAGCCGTCCTTGTCGCCGATCCGGGGGCCCTCGACCGCCGCCGCGATGTTCCACTTCTGCTTCTTCTCGGGCTTGGCCCCCGCACTGTCGAACGCATAGTTGTCGTTGTAGTCGAGGAAGCTCGTCTCCATGGACCGGATCGTGATCGTCTTCTTCGGCGCGTCCGCTCCCTTGCCCTTGTACGGCAGGTCGTCGAGCGCGCCGGAGTCGATCAGGCGCAGGCCCTGGTCGGCGCTCGTCCGCGACAGCGAGGTGGTCGACGCGTGCGCCGAGAACTGGTTCGTGGCCGTGTACCGGCGGTCGAGCAGCGTGCCGCGCCGCGGCAGGAACAGCTGCTCGTCGGTCAGGTGGCCTTGCATCATCTTGAACGCGAACTTGCCCTCGAGCGGCCCCATATCGGTGTCGCCCGCCGGATCGAGGATGAGCATGAGGCGCCCCCCGCGGTCGAGGTAGCGAACGAGCGAGGCCCACTCGCCCGGCTGGAGCGGCACGCTCGGCGCGAACACGATCACGATCGTCGCGTCGTCCGGGACGTCCTTCACGAGATCCAGGAAGCCCAGGTTCCGGACCTCGTAGTTGAGGTCGCTGAGCCGCTTCTTGAACACGTTGGTCGAGTGCTCGATCGTGCGGTTCTTGAGCTCGGCCGGCATCGAATCCGGATCGTTGAGCTCGCCGTGGCCGGTCAGCACGTACGCCTTGCGCTTGTCGCGCATCAGCCGCAAGAGCACCGAGTTCACCTCGCGATCGAGGTTGCGGAGCTTGCTGGCGGGGCTCCGCATCTTGGCTTTATCGATGTCGATGTCGAGTACCTGCGACTTCTCCTTGTCGCCGGTGCCGCGCACGAACACCATCGTGCCGTCCTTGACCACCTTGTACTTGCCGGCGAGCTCGGCATCGGCCAGCCGATCGCGCTGCTCGACGGAGATCTTGTGCGTCGCCGACGCGAGCGCGTCGAAGTAGTTCCTGACCTGATTCTTGACCTCGTTCGACTCGGGGAAGAACAGCAGCACCTTGAGCGGATCACTCGCCGCCGAGACGATCTTCTGGGTCGACTCGCCCGGCGACGAGGTCTTGAAGTAGCTGACGTCGCGCTGAACATTGCGCTCGGTCGCGACCTGACACGTCACCATCAGGAACGACAGCGCGAGGCCGACCGACAGCCCCGACCAGCCGATCTCGCGGACGCGGAAGTATTCGACGCCCGCCTCCTCGTTACCCGGCCCCGCCTGCACGTCGAAGCCGGTGCGCAGCGCGATGCCGAGCGAGAGCTCGACCATGAAGAGCGGCACGAGCGCTGCGATCAGCACGGCGAGGTAGAGCACGGTGACGGCGCCGTGGAAGTGCACCGCAGTCTGCTCGGCGAGGCCGAGCTTCGTCGTACCCCAGCCGGTCGACAGCAGATACAGGACGAGCGCGAGCACCGTGCCGGCATGGCTCACCAGCAGTGTTCGCTCGACGCGCCGGCGGGCGCCGGCCGAGGCCATCATCGCCCACGCGCGGGCGGCGGTGACCCCGAGGATCAACAGCAGCCCCAGGCCAGTCAACACGAACCGCGCGCCCGGCAGGTGGCCGAAGAAGCGCTCGCCAAACAGGAAGAACAGGAGGCCGGTTCCCAACAGGAGCGAGGCCCACCACGGAGTTGCAGTTCTCATTGCCATCGCTTCGCCTCCAGCGTCTTGACCGACAGCAGCAGGAAGAAGTAGGTCGTCGCGAGGTAGTACACGACGTCCTTGAGGTTCAGGACGCCCTTCATGAAGCCGTACTGGTAGTGGACCCACCACAGGTCGATCTGCTCGATCACGTCCTTGAGCGGCGAATCGACCTTGTTCGCCAGCAGGTGGATGAAGCACATGAACACGACCATCGCCGCGGCCGCGACGGCGGCGACGAGCTGCTGCCGCGTCAGCGCGCTCGCGAACAGGCCGATCGCGAGCGTGGCCGCGCCGATCAGCAGCAGACCGAGGTAGCCCACGAGCACCTGCGCGCCGGTGATCTTGCCGCTCATCTTGATGAGGATCGGCATGTAGACCGACAGCAAGAGGGTGACCGCGAGGAACGTCAGCGCGGCGAAGAACTTGCCGATCACGATATCCGAATCACGGATCGGGGAGGTGTTGAGCAGCACCATCGAGTGGTTCTGGCGCTCTTCGGACAGCAGCCGGAACGACAGCAGGACGCCGCCGAACAGCGGGATCCCGCTCGCGACGTAGAAGTACCGCTCGAGGACGATCGCGGACAGCATCTCGCCGCCCAGCGCGTAGCCCTGGAACAACAGCCCGAACATCAGCAGCAGGATCGCCGCGATCGCCCAGCCAAACGGCGATCGCAGGTACGTGCCGAGCTCGCGGCGGAAGATGATCCTAATTGCTCGCATGATCTCCTCCGACCAGACGGATGAAGGTGTTCTCGAGCTCGCTCCGCGCGTAGTCGAGCTTGATGAGGTCGAGCTTGGCCAGGACCACGGCGCGGCTGACCTCGGCGCGGCAGTCCTTGGTGGTCGACAGCGCGAACAGCAGGCCACCGCCTTGCTCGTAGGGGTCGGCCACGCTCTTCACGCCGTCGACTGCCGCGAGCACGGTGCGGATCTGGCCCTTGGGATCGTCGCCGCTCGGCGGCCGGATCGTGACCGAGATCTGGCGAATCTCGCTCTCCGAAGCCGCGAGATCTTGCTCGCTGCCGACGCCGAGGATCTTGCCGCGGCCCAGCACGAGCAGCCGATCGCAGGTCTGGCTGATCTCGGTCAGGATGTGGCTCGAGATCAAGACGGTGTGGTTCTGCTTGAGATCGTGGATCAGGTTCCGCATCTCGACGATCTGCACCGGGTCGAGGCCTCGGGTCGGCTCGTCGAGGATGAGGAACTTCGGGTCGTGCACGATCGCCTGCGCGACCCCGACGCGCTGGCGGTAGCCGTGCGACAGGGTGCCTATCGGGTCGGTCGAGACATCACCTATATCTGTGATCTCGAGGACCTCGGGCAAGCGCCGCTTGACCTCGTCCCGGGTCATTCCGCGCAGCTCGCCAGCGAAGCGCAGATAGTCGGCCACGATCATGTCTGCATAGAGCGGAGGGTTCTCGGGCAGGAACCCGATTCGCTTGCGGACCTCGTGGGGTTCGGCAACCGCGTCGACACCCCCGACTTCGATCGTCCCGGCCGAGGGCCGGAGATCGCAGGCGAGTATGCGGAGCGCTGTCGTCTTTCCGGCACCGTTGAGCCCGAGGAACCCGACGGTTTCACCGTCGTTGATCTCGAAGCTGACCGGGCCGAGCGCGCGTTTGCCACCGTAGAATTTAGATAGGTTTGATGCGCGGATCATTCGTCCTCGCGTTACGCCATAGGCGCGGAATCGCTAGGCTTTGTTAATTCGCCAGGCGGCCTCATGTCAAGTCGCAGCGAGGCCACAAACCGACGATTCGTCCGACTTCTTCCCGATCGGGCGCATAAATTGATGAAGTAGGTAGTTACGTGCGTCGGCACGCCGGCTGCACACGCCTGCGCGATGAGCCAGACTCGCCTCGTTGTGCTGCTGCCCTTGCTGGCCGCGGCCGGTTGTTACAACGACGCGCCGTCGCAATCGACGTTGCCTCAGGTCTCGTACGCCTCGGGCCCTCCCGGCGGCGCCATCGACCCTGGCTACGGCTACCACCAGGACGCGGACAACGCGGACAACGCGGCCGGCGAGCCGCCGGCGGTGGGGGCGGCGTCGTGGGCTGGCGTCCGATGGCGCCGAGGATCCGCGATCACCGGCACGGCGAGGTTGGCCGGCGTGACTACCATTACGGTTCCCGTCCGCTGGTGCGCGATCACCGGCGCGCGCAGCAGCACGACGCCAGCTGGCGCTTCGCGACCGTGCCGGACTTCGGAAGACCGCACATTCGTTCGCATCTCTATCGTAACCCCGCCGAGGGCCTGCGCGTGACGTCCACCGTGACCGCGCCGCCGCTGCGCGCCAGGACCACCGTGCGCGCAGGAGATCTAATGAGGAGCCGGTTCGCAGGCGGGCGGCCGGCCCAGCCGGGAACCCGCGGCCCGCAGATCCGCGATCATCGCTCGTCCGAGCCGGTGCGGACCTATCAGCCAGCTGCGCCGGGCGAGCGCCCGACGCGCTATCAGCCCTACAACCCGCCGGCGTCCCGCCCGTCGGTGCGCACCCAGCCCTACAACCCGCCGGCCCGCACCTACCAGCCGCCGGTGCGCAGCGACAACCGCCCGGCCCGCACCTACCAGCCGCCGGCACGGGTGTTCACGCCGCGCGCCCCGTCGCCGGCGCCCTCGCGATCGTGGAGTCCCCCGCCGGCCAGCTCGCACGGCTCGGGCTCGCGCTCCAGCGGCGGCTCGCACTCCAGCGGCGGCTCGCGCTCCAGCGGCGGCTCGCACTCCAGCGGCGGCTCGCACTCCAGCGGCGGCAGCTCGCACTCCGGCGGCGGCAGCGGCCGCCATCGTTGACCGCGTCCGTCGCGATCAGCGGGTGCTGCGTCGGTCCGAACGTCAGCGCTGCGTGGAACCACGAGCCGATCGCCGTGCACCTGCCCGGTTGCAAACGCGCCGCCGGTGGTGGCATGTGGGGAGGCGTGACGCGCCGGCTCCTGCTCATCCTCGCCGTCGCGAGCACGCTGCTGGCCGCGATCGCGTTCGCGTTCGTCGATCTGCCGGTCGCCCGCTGGATCGCCGCCCACGAGCGGAGCACGCTGTGGGACCGCACCGTCAAGATCCTCGAGTACGTCGTCGGCATCACGCCGTCGCCGTGGACGGTGCCGATCGTGCTCACCGGCGGCGTGCTGGTCACGCTGGCGGTCGCGCGGTGGCGCCGCTACGCCCCGTCGTGGATGTACGTCGCCATGGTGTACCTGCTCGCCAGAAACCTGATGGCGTGGGGCAAGACGCTGACCGGCCGCTACCGGCCGACCCAGTGGTTCAAGCTCGGCGGCGAGACATGGGGCCACCTCGGCGACGGCGTCTCGTTTCCGTCCGGCCACGTCGTCGTGATCGCCGGCCTGGTGCTGCCGCTGGTCGTGATCGCACCGCGCACGCGGCCGCTGCTCGTGGTGGTCCCGTTCATCATGGTCGCGCGGGTCGCCGTGCTCGCCCACTTCGTGTCCGACGTGCTCGGCGGCCTGGCGCTCACCGCGCTGGTCGCATGGGCGTGCGCGCCGATCACGGCGATGGCGTCGAGCGTCCCGCCAGCTCGCCGGTGACCTGCGCGACCACGAGGGTGCCGCCGAGGATGAGGCTGGCACCGGCGAGCGTCCACGGCGTCGGCACCTCGCCGAACACGACGAGCTGCCACCCCATCGCGAACGCGACCTGGAGGTAGCCGACCGTGGTCGCGCGGCCCGCGCGCTCGATCGCGAGCGCCTTGGTGAGGAACACCTGCCCGATCTGGGTCGTGACGCCGATCGCGACGAGCAGCAGCCAGTCGCTCGGCCGCGGCATCACGAACGAGACGATCAGCCAGGGCAGCGCCAGCGGCGTCGCGACGAGCGGGAAGTAGAACACGATGACGAGCGGGTGCTCGGTGCGCGCGAGCTTGCGGACCGTCACGTAGGCGATCGACGCGCAGGTCACCGCGCCGAGCGCGTAGGCGACGCCGGCCGGATCGAGGCCGGCGCCGCTGGGGTGAACGATCAGCACGACGCCGGCGATCCCGATCGCGATCGCGATCGCGGTCGACCACCCGATACGCTCGTCGAGCAGCCACCACGCGAGCACGGTGGTGATCAGCGGCGTGGCGTTCTGGATCGTCGTCGCATCGGCGAGCGGCAGGTGGGCGATGGCGAGGTAATAGCTGGTCAAGCCGCCGAACCCGAGCAGCCCGCGGAACACCAGCGGGAGCCGCGCGGTCCCCCACAGCGGCAGGCCGGCGCGCCGGACCATCACGTACGACAGCACGAGGGTGACGATCGCGCGGGCGAACACGATCTCGCCGGTCGGCAGCCGCGGGCTGGCGATCTTGACCAGCAGGCCCATGCCCGAGAAGCCCAGCGCGCTGATCGCCATGTACAGCACGCCGCGCGAGAGCTTCACGCCGCGAGCGTACCGCGGACGCGACGCGCGCGATGCCCGGGGTGGTGTGTGCGGGTTGCGATCGGCGCGCGCTGTGCGCCACGTGGATCACGCGATCGCGGCCGCCAGGTGGCGCGCGATCAGCGCGTGGAGCTGGATCCTCTGCGTGGGGAACCTGCGCAGCGTGGCCGCCTCGGCGGTGTAGTCGAGCTCGGCCGCGAGGGCGCGCGCCAGCTCGTCGACGATGGTCGGCAGGTCGAGGCCCGGCAGCTCGCCGAGCGCGCCCCCGGCGGTGCGGAGCGCGGCGATGTCGGCGTCGAGGATCGCCTCGATCCCGGGGACCTGCACCTCGATCGCGACCGCGGTGCCGTCGTGCAGGCGCCCGGCGTGGACCTGGGCGAGCGACGCCGCGGCCAGCGGGGTGTCGTCGAGCTCGGCGAACAACGCCGCGATCGGCTGGCCGAGCTCGGCGCAGATCCGCGCGCGGATCGCGGCGACGTCGATGGGGGGAACCTCGGCCTGCAGCACCGCGAGCTCGGCGGCCCAGATCGGCCCGACCAGATCGGGGCGGCACGACGCGAGCTGGCCGAGCTTGGCGATCCCGCCCCGCAGCTCCGCCGCCGCCCGCGCGGTCCGGCGCGCGAGGTCGCGGTGATCCTCGTCGCGCAGCACCGCGTGGCCGCGCGCCGCCGCCGCGAGCCGCAGCCAGCGGTGGCGTGCGAGCAGCGCCGCGCCGGCCTGCGCCAGGCGCGCCGTGCGCGGGGTCGCGCGCGCCAGCGTCTGCGCATGGTCGCGGGCCACGCCGGCGAACGACTGCACGTCACGCGTGACGGCCCCGAGATCACGGGCCAGATCGAGCGACAGCGCGTCGAGCCGCACGCCGAGGTGCTTGACGAGCCGCGCGGTGGTGACCGCGGTGTCGCGCAGCGGCGCGAACAGCGGCTCGAACGGGGATACCGGGGATGATGACGTCATCGGAGGTGCTCCTGGAGGGATGGCCGCGGCGCTACGCGCGCAGGTGTTCGAGGCACGCCAGGCAGATCACCAGGCGGCCCCCGGTGGTCTCGGTCACGCCGGTGGCGGCGTCGCTGCCGCGCGGCAAGATGGCGTTGCAGCGCACGCACACGGCGTTCTTGCCGAGCACCATCGGTTGCCAGCCGAGGACGTCCTCGATCGCCGGCGCGGGTGCAGCCGCGGCCGCGGCCGGGTGGACGGCAGGCGCCCCGGGCGCCCCGGCCGCATGGGCCCGCTTGTCGCCGCGCGCCGCGCGCGCGATCGCGTGACCGTCGGCGACCACGTCACCGACCAGGCCAAACGCGTGGCCGAGCACGTTGCGCACGAGGTTCGAGACCGAGATCCCGAGCTCCTGGGCCTTCTGACGCAGCTCGGCCTCGAGCGACTCGGGCACCCGCGTGTGGATCACGCGCTCCTTCTTCTCGGGCTCGTCGGGGTCTTCGGTCGGCGCGCGTTTACGTGTCACGATGTGATACACCGTGTATCACGTCGTGACACATGTCAAGGGCGCGTCGCCGGCGCGCGGCTTACCAGCCCTTCTTGCTCCCGCCGCGGCGGCAGCCACCGCCGAACAGGCCGCGACCGCCGCCGAGCACGCTGGTGTCGACGTTGACGACCGGCGGACCCGCGGCGGGACCGGCGATGTACCCGCCGCCGCCGCCGCCACCTCCGCTCATCATCATCATCATGACCATCATCATCATCGGATCGGTCTGGCTGTTGTTGCGGTTCTTCGCGAGGTCGCTGATCGAGCTGGTGATCTGCGTCAGCATCGCGGTGAGCTGATCGTTGGACGAGGCGCCGCCCGAAACGTTGGCAAGGTCGTTCGGGTCGATCGTTTCGATGGTCTCGATGGTGGTCTCGGTGGGCATGGGAATCCTTGGGGGGTGTGGTGGAGGGACGAGTCCCGATACAGCAGCCGACGTGCCAGCCGCCGGGCCGCCCGAAATCGGGCAGTTGCATCGCCGCCCGTGGGTATCGCTTCCCGAACACGAGTCCGCCGGGTTACGCATGGGCGGTGGACTCGCCCCCCGGCGCGCTTTGGGTGTTGCGCATGGTCGAAGAGCGGTTTCACCGCGATGACGAGGACCGGCCGCTCCGCGAGGGCCGCACGCCCCCGGAGTACCTGCGGCCCGGGGAGGTCGAGTACCGGCCGTGCCCCTACCCGGGCTCGCGCCAGGCGCCTCCGCGTGGGATGAACGTCTCGGCGCTCCGCCAGACGTCGGCGCACTGGGACGAGATCGTCGAGGCGCTCGGGTTTCTGCGGACCGCGTACGCCGAGGCGCGCGGCGGCTACGGCCCCGACGTGATGGACCTCTGGAGGGTCAGCCAGCTCGGCTCGGCGCTGCCGTGGTACTTCGTGCTGCGCGGCGAGCCGCTGCCGGCGTACGCGGCGGCGCTGTCGAAGGCGACGCTCGGCACCGGGATCCTGGCGCAGCGGCTGATCCTGAAGATGCTGACCGAGGCGTGGCAGCCGCCGCCGTTCACGGCCCCGGCGCTCTGGGCGCTCGCGGAGGCGACCGGCACGCTGGTCGGCGAGACCGAGGTGTGCTCGGCCCCCGAGAAGATGATCGCGAGGTTCCTCGACGTGCTGGTCGCCGGCACGCCGAGCGGAGAGATCGCGGCGGTCGATCGGCTGATCGCCGAGCGCGACAGGTTCCTCGGGTTCGCCGCCTGCTACTGCGGCTTCAAGCTCGCGGTGTGGCTGTACTACCAGGCGCGCCGGTTCCTCTACGCCGACGTGTGCGCGGCCCGGGACAGCGCGGCGGTGCGCGCGCTGCTGGACGCGCCGTGCGAGGCGCCCGACTTCTTCGTGATCGAGCCCGATGACCTCGCCGGCGTGCCGCTCGCGCTGCGCGCGGTGTGGTTCGGCCAGCTCGCCGCGCTGATCGTGCCGTTCGCGCCCGACGGCCGCGACCGCCCGATCCTGGGCCTGGCGCAGCGGATGGCGGCGGCGATGGGCGACGATGCACGCGATGCACGCGATGCACGCGACCCGGTCGAGCGTGCGATCGCGACGTTCGCCCGGCTCGACGCGATCCACGGCGAGCTGATCGGCTGCGTCGAGGCCGGGCTTCGCGGCGAGCCGTTCGGCGCGCCGATCGACGCGCCGATCGACGCCGAGACGCGCGATCGGCTGGTCGCGGTGTCGCCGCGCGCGGCGTTCGCGGCGCTCCGCTAGCCGCCGGTGCTATCGTGCCGCCATGGATGTGATCGAAGCGATCGGCAACACGCCGCTGATCGAGCTCAAGCGCGTCACCGCCGGGTTGCCGGTCAAGGTGTTCATCAAGTGCGAGCACCTGAACCCCGGTGGCAGCGTCAAGGATCGCACGGCGCGCGCGATCGTGCTCGACGCCGAGGCGCGCGGTCAGCTCGGGCCCGGCGCGACGCTGATCGAGGGCACCGCGGGCAACACCGGCGTCGGCCTCGCGCTGATCGCGTCGGCGCGCGGCTACCGCTGCATCTGCGTGCTGCCCGAGCGGATGGCGCTCGACAAGCGCGTCCAGCTGCGCCAGCTCGGCTCCGAGGTGATCATCAGCCGCAACGCGCCGCTGTCCAACCCGCTCAACTTCCGCAACGTCGCGGCGCGGCTCGCCGAGGACAACGGTTGGTTCCTCACCAACCAGTTCCACAACCCCGCGAACATCATCGCGCACTACGGCACGCCGCGGTTCCCCGGCACCGGCGAGGAGATCCTCGCGCAGATGAAGGCGGCGGGCGAGCACACGATCGGCGCGTTCGTGTGCTCGTCGGGCACCGGCGGGACGATCACGGGCGTCGGCAAGCGGCTCAAGGAGTACGACCCGCGCACGCAGATCGTGCTCGCCGATCCGGTCGGCAGCTCGCTGGCGGACTGGGTCAACACCGGCACGCTCGGCCCCGATGGCCCGTACACCGTCGAGGGCATCGGCTCGGGGTCGGTCCCGGGCAACCTGCACCGCGACGCGCTCGACTACGCCGAGAAGATCCCCGACGCCGAGGCGTTCGCGATGGTCGAGCGGCTCACCAAGGAAGAGGGCCTCACCGTCGGCGGCTCGACCGGCGTCAACGTGGTCGCGGCGCTGCGCGTCGCGGCGCGCGGAAATCTCGTGGGACCGGTCGTCACGATCGCCGCCGATCAGTGGGACCGCTATCGCTCGACGCCGTGGATGAAAGCCTGGATGGAGCGCGAAGCGGCGGCGATCACGCTACCGTCGCCGGCCTGATCCGGGCCTGATCCGGGCCTGATCCGAGGCCTGACCGGGATCGACCGGGATCGACCGGGATCGACCGGGATCGACCGGGATCGACCGGGATCAACCGCCGGCTACGGCGCGGCCTCCGAGCGGCGGCGCGCGACCGCGGGCGCCGTCGCCCACAGGAGCGCGGGCGCGAGGAACACCGCGACCGCGAGGCACGTCAGCTCGCCGAGCATCGCGGCCAGGCCGAACGACCGGATGCCGAGGTTCTGCGACAGCAGGAGCGAGCCGTAGCCGACGGTCGTCGTGTACGAGCACACCGCGACCGCGCTCCCGGTGGTGGCGAGGGCCGCGCGCCCGCTGCCCGGGCCTTCCTGGCGCTCGCGGGTCGCGATGTTGACGGCGTACTCGATGCCGATGCCGATCGTGATCGGCAACGCGACGAAGTCGAGGAAGTTGATCTTGAGGCCGATCAGCGCGGCGGCGCCGAGCATCAGCATCGTGCCGCCGAGCCCGCACACGATCGTCACCACGCCGTGGCGGTGGCGGCCGACGACGACGAGCACGACGAGGATCGCGCCGACCAGCGCCGCGAGCGTCGCGCGCGGGCCGTCGGTGAGCACCGCGTCGAGCACGTCGGCGAACACGAACGACGCGCCGCCGAGGTGGACGTCGGGCGGAAGGCCCAGCGCGCGGACCTTGCCGGCGAACCGCACGGTGTCGTGGGCGTCCCAGACCTCGTAGCCGGGCCCCGGGGTCGCGAGGATCAGCTTGCCGCGCGACCCGTCGGCCTCGATGAACGGCCAGGCGAGCGCCTCGGGGACGTCGGCATCGCCGAGCACGCGGAGATCATCGGGCGGCCGCAGCCTCGCGAGCTCGGCGCGCTCGTCGTCGGTCAGCGCCTCGAGCCCCTTCGATGACAGGAGCGCGCGGATCTGCGCGAGCACCGCGAGCTTCTCGGCCTGCTGCGTGGGCAAGAGGTCGTCGAGCGAGTCGAGGTGCGCGAACAGCTTGTCGCGCGGGGCCGCGCTTGCATCGGCATCGCGCAGCCGCCGCTTGAGCGGGACGACGTCTTCCCGCCGCGGCACCGCGATCACGAAGCCGGCGTCGATGCCCTCGCCGAACACCTTGTCGATCGCGTGCATCCAGCGGCGCTCCTCGGTGATCGCCGCCCCGCGCGACCGCAGGTTCTTGAAGTTGCTCTCGAACGGATCGCCGGTGAGGTAGCGCGCGGTGACCACGCCCGCGCCGACGATCAGCGTGATCGTCGCGATCGCGGTGATCCCGAGGTTCCGCGGCAGGAGCTTCGCGAGCCAGCGGCCGATCGGCGGCTCCGTGCGCGGCGTCATCCCGAGGTGCCGGGCGATCGCCAGCGCGGCCGGCAGCACGACGTACGCCGCGCACCAGCACAGCAGGATCCCGACGCCGCCGATCACGCCGAAGTGCCGGAACCCGCGGAACACCGTGATCATGAGCGACGCGTACGCGACCGCCGCGGTCAGCGCCGCCGCGAGCGTGCCCGCGATGGTGTTGGCCAGCGCGCCCGCCAGCGCCAGGGCGCCGTCGCGCCCGGCGCGCAGCTCCTCGAGATAGCGCGCGGTCACCAGGATGCCGACGTTGATCCCGTTGCCGATCACGATCGACGACAGGAACGCGGTCGCGAGGTTCAGGTGGCCGATCGCAAGCTCGGTGAACGCGAACGTCGCGATCGTGCCGACCGCGAGCGCCCACGACAGCGCGCCGACCGCGAGCGCCGAGCGAAAGAACCAGATCAGGGCGACCATCACGAGCGTCACCGTCAGCAGCGTCGCGAGCAGCATGCCGTTCAGGATCGAGTCGTGCTCGGCGATCGAGACCACCACGTCGCCGGCGACGCCCAGCTCCACGCCGGGGACAAGGGCCCGGACCTGCGCCATGATCTGCTCGATCCCGGCGACCAGCACCTTGTCCTTGTCGACGTCGCCCGACGAGAACGCCGTGCGGATGATCATCATCTGCAGCTTGCCGTCGGGACCGACCAGCTCGCCGGTCTCGGCCTTCTGGGCTTCTGCCTTGCGCAGCCGGTCGCGCAGCTCGTCCGCGGCGTCGGCCTGCCTGGCCGGCGGATCGTCGAGCGGGACGAACAGCGGGTTGGCCGCGAGCTTGGCGTCCTGGATCTTGGCCTCGATCGCCGCCTGGGCCCTGGTGAGATCGTCGAGCTCGGCGAACAGCCAGCGGTGCTCCCATCCGTAGTCGCGCTTCGCGCGGTCGTCGAACGTGACGCTCGACACCAGCGGCAGCGTGGCGATCTGGTCGCGCAACAGGATCGCCGCACGCCGCCGCACGCCCGGATCGCTCGCCTCGACCGCGACCATGGCGGTCCCGAGCACCCGGGCGCGCTTGCTGATCGCCCGGAGATCGGTGACCGAGCGAGCCTCCTGCGGCAGGAGGTACGAGAAGTCGGCGAAGATCCGGAGCTGCGACGCGGCGAACGTCGCGACCGCGACGAACACGATCGATCCGACGATGATCGCCCACCGGCGACGTTCGATCCACGAGGCGTATCGCCTCGCGAAGTCGGCACCCGCTGTCACGCTCGCACCATGCCCAGCTCTGCCCGGTTTGTCCAGGTCCCTCGCAGGGGGGAACACGTGCGATCTTGACGCGGTCTCAAGCTCCTGTTCGTCGGACGGAGCGCCGACTCGTTGCGGTGCCCCTGCGGTTGCGGTTCACTGCGCGCATGCGCACGCCTTCCGCCGCCGACCTCGCGTCGCTCGCGACGGCGAGCAACACCTTCGGGTTCGATCTGTGGTCGCACGTGCGATCGACGCCGGGCAACCTCGCGATCTCGCCCGCGAGCATCTCGACCGCGCTCGTGATGACGTGGGGCGGCGCACAGGGCAACACGGCCGCCGAGATGAAGAGGGCGCTCCGGATCGACGTTGATGCCGACGCGGCGATGGCCGGCTGGGGCAAGCTCGCCGCCGCGCTGCAGGACCCGTCGCGCTCGCCCGTGCTCCGCATCGCGAACCGGCTGTTCGGCGAGCAGACCTACAAGCTCGAGGCCGCGTACCTCGACAAGACCAGGGCCGCGTACGGGGCGCCGCTCGAGGCGATCGACTTCGCCGGGGCGCCCGGGGCGGCGCGCGAGCACATCAACCAGTGGGTCGAGGACCAGACCGAGCGGCGGATCAAGGACCTGCTGCCGCCGCGCTCGATCGTCTCCGATACGCGGCTCGTGCTCGTCAACGCGATCTACTTCCTCGCCGACTGGATGGATCCGTTCGAGGCGCACGACACGACCGAGCAGCGGTTCTCGCTGTCCGCCGGCGAGACCAGGCCGGCGATGATGATGTGCCGCCAGGGCGACTACTCGTTCGCCAAGGCCGACGGTGTCTCGATGCTCGCGCTGCCGTACGCCGGCGGCGACGCCACGATGTTCGTCGTGCTACCCGACAGGCTCGACGGCCTCGATGCCGTCGAGGAGTCTCTCGACGCCGCCCAGCTGGCCGCATGGAGACGGGCGCTCTCTTCTCACGAGGTCCGCGTCTCGCTGCCGCGCTTCCTCATCGATCCCCGCGAGGCGACGGAGCTCTCCCAGCCGCTGGAGGCGCTCGGCATGGCGCGAGCGTTCGATCGCGAACGCGCGGACTTCACCGCGATCGCGAACCCGCCGAACCCGGCCGATCGGCTCTACATCGACGCGATCTTCCACAAGGCGTTCGTCAAGGTCGACGAGCAGGGCACCGAGGCCGCCGCGGCGACCGCCGAGATGATCGCGAGTGCCTGCATGCCGGAGCCTGCCCTCGAGTTCAAGGCGGACCATCCGTTCCTGTTCTTCATCGTCGACACGACGAGCGATCTCGTGCTGTTCATGGGCCGCGTCGCCGAACCGCTCGCGGTCGAGCGAGAGCGGTCGGCCCTGGAGAGGATCGACGACCGGCTGACGATCACGGTGCACGAGACGGAGATCCGCGGAGGGACTCCCTGCTGGACAGTGGTGACCAGCGGCTTCACCGCGCTCGGGTCCCCGGAGCTGGTGCTCTCGCTCGAGCGCAGGGCCGCGAGTGAGAGGGACTGGGTCATCGCCGAAGCGATGTACGTGTTCCGCTTGCTGTTCCTCGCGAGCATGCAGGGCCAGCGGCTCTCGGCGTGGTCGTCGGGCGAGCTGCGCGATGGCTGTTTCGGTCGCGCCGACATGACCGGCTTCGCGCTGGTGCCGTGTCTGGGCCCCGACGGTATCGCGTTGCCCGAGGGCGCGCTCACGGTGTTGGTGCCCGGGCAAACCGCGCACGGTCATCACCGAGCCCGACCCCAGCGACACCATGACCGGGTGCTTCCTCATGTTCGAGCTGGGCGACGAGACCACGGCCGAGCTAGGGGCGACACCGATCGAGGACGGCTTCGTCATCCTGATGACCGTTGCGGACCGTGACCTGGTGGTCGCAGCGCTCGATCGCGGCGAGAACCTCGAGGTCGATGCGCCGGAATCGCGCCGGTCCTGGCGGCTCGAGCACGCCTGAGTACGCCAGCTGATACGATCCCGCTTCGATGACCACCGATCGGCGGGCGGAGCTCGAGACGGCGATCGCGGTGGACCCGAACGCGCGCGACAACTACATCGTGTACGGCGACTGGCTCGAGTCGATCGGCGATCCCCGCGGCGCGCTCGTCACGATCGGCGCAGCTCCGCCCGTTGTTCGCACGACGATGATCTCCACGTCATCTGCCTTACCCGGCTCACGGGATCGCCAAGCCCGCGACGACTCGTGATGGCGAAGCCCCCACCCGTCGTTCGCGAGCGATAATCCTGGTCGCCAAGAATCCCGGCGAACCCGCGTACCGCATCATCGGCGTTAGTGCTCGAGCCAGCAGCCATGCTGCGGCAGCTGTGCGGGATCATTGCGCCGCCGCGACGACAGCTGGTCCGATATCACGGGATCTTCGGCCCCGCGGCGGGCAAGCGCACACAGCTCCGTCGCCTCGTGCCTGCGCCCGACGCTGAACTGCGCAAGTGTCGCGATCCGTTGATCCCGGTGCTGACGCAGCGCGACGCCTCCTCCCATCAGGAGTCCCGGAACCAGGAACGAGCGCCGCGATCCCGCAGCCTTCGCGATGCTCGCCTGGGGGCTCCCGCTCGCCGCGGCGTAGGGTTCCGCGGCCTCGCGAGGTGACGTCACCGTGGTCGTGCGGGCGGCGAACGCGTCCTCAGCCGGGATGATCACCAGAAGATCCGGGCTGGGTTCGCGGAGACCGACGAACCGCGCAAGCGCAATGAGGTGCTCCGCGTCCAGCCGTGGGTTACCTGTGAGCACGACCGAAGCGCTCCGGATCGCGGAGGCTCGATTTGCCGCGTGGAGGGCGGCGGCCACTTCTACCCCGCGATCGGCCCTGGCGATCTTGACGAGCACCACCCCCGGAGCCCCATCGTGGCGGCCACGAACCGGCTGACCACCGGGCCTGCCTGCGCAAGCTCCGAGGTCGTCGCGAGCTCGAAACGCCGCGTAGGCAGGCGTGATCCGCAAGGCAAAATCGGCCGGCCCGTCCACGTGAAGGACCGGATCCTGGCCTGCGACTACCTCGATCGCGTAGCGGCGAGCATTGTTGTAACGGTCCACCACCAGGACACGGTAGAGCCCCGGCAGGAGGTCTGGAATCGCGACGCCCTGTCGGCGAATCACCTCGTTGACGTACCGCTGCAGGCCCAGATCAGGGACGTTGACCGTGAGCGTGCCGCGTCCGCGCCTGGACAGCACCCTGCGCGTATCGAGGTAGAACTGCTCCGCGTCGGGGCCGTCGTGCGAGCGCGTGATGACCTGATCCGGAAATGTCCGGATCCACTCCGCCATCGCCTCTTCGCTGGCCGTGAGGTTGCCGCTGCGCTTGAGCGTGATCGCGAACGCCAGCAGCACACGTCGATAGACCTCGCGCCGGCTCGCGTCGGTGACGAGGTAGACCGGATTGCGCTTTCCGGCCTCCACGGCTTCGAGCAGCGTCCGCAGCAGCTCGTCGAGCGCCGGCTGACGGATCCAGGTAGCGTCGGCGATGTCGAGCTTCTTCCCAAAATCGGCAGCCGTCATGCCCGGAGTGCTTCCGGGGAGCGGCGCGCGCGCCCCGAGCACGCCCTGGATGTTCCGTGGCTGGGTCAAGAAGCCAGTCCCGAGCTGCTCCAGCTCCGTCAGGAATGGCGCGATGGACACCCCCTTCCTGGGGCGCGGCCCTGCGTAGACCTCGAACACAGGGATGGACGCGGACGTGACCGCGCCTGCGTGAGCGATAGCAACGAGCAAGAAACACTTTGCGATCTTCACTGCGACCCCACTCGAGGCGGCTCCACCCTAGCAAGCCCGCCCCGCCTGATCGGGCACGACGTACGCCACATCGCCGGTGGCCGCGCACGAGCCATCGGGCAAGCAGACGTTCGAGTCCGGGCACTCCGCGTGCGAGCTACAGCCGTGGCAGCTGTCGTCTGCTCCACACACCGGGCTCGCGCCGCCGCACGCGGCGGGCTCGGCCGCCGTGCACTGGACGCACGTCATCGACCGCGTGTCGCAGACGCCTCTGGATGACACGCATTGAGTGTTGTCCTTGCAGCTAGTACCGGCATCCTCCGTGCAGTTGTCGTCAGGATTATCAGGGCAGTAATTCGGGTTACTTTTACATCCTGTCGATACCAGAATAAAGATGAGTGGCATGATAGCTTGGTGTGTACCGGTCCAGATCATCATGGCCTGACCTCGTCGGCGCCCAGGTCGCAGGCCGCGCCAACGGGCCGTGTGTCGCCATCGAAGTCGAGGCCGGTACATACGCCACCGGCATCGCGGATCGTGGTCGGCGTACTGGATGTCAGATGGTAGTCGAACGGCGGTGTATTGGGATGAACGAATTGAGGCGTGTTGTCGGCTGCGGCCGTGCCCATGACGAACGAATTACCATACGTGCAGTTGCCGAACGTCTGCACGGTGGTGGTCGCCCCCCGTATTGCGAATACGAGATTGCCTTCGGCCACAAATCCGGTCACGTCACAAAACACACCGCCAGCACTCGCCGTTCCCATGTTCGCCTTGTTATCGATGATCGTGTTGAATTGCACTTTGCTGCCGGGTGCCGGCCGGAGCGAGAACGCCCCGAAGGACGACGAAACGTCATTGCCGTTGTGATGGACGAAGTTGTTTGTCAAGGTGACGACGTTATCGGCATTCATCTGAACGCCGCCCGCGTTGTTGGCGCTGATCGTGCTCCGCGACACCGTCAGCGTACCGGAGGCGGAGATTCCGACGCCTGTGTTTCCGCTGATCGTGCCCTCCGACACCGTCAGCGTACCGCCCGTGGCGAGGATCGCACCGCCCGTGCCATTGTTCCCTGACATCGCGACCCGCGTCAGCGTCAACGATTGGGTTCCGCCGTTTAGCAAGGAAACCCCAGCACCGGACCCCGACGCGCCGTTGATCGCCAGGTCGTAGATCTTGACGTCGCTTGTTCCGTCGATGACCAGGATGTTGCCATTACTCGTGCGCGTGAGGGTCGCACCTGGATCGGCGAGCACGGTCACGTTCCGGTCCTTGATTGTCACTGCTTCATCTGTGGTGCCGTGGAGCTTCACGTACGAGCGCCCGGTCGCGAGCGCCTTCACGAGCTTCGTGCAAGGGCTGGCCATACTACACGTAGGATTGTCCGTGCCGTCAGGAGCGGGCACGACGTACGCCACATCGCCGGTGGCCGCGCACGAGCCATCGGGCAAGCAGACGTTCGAGTCCGGGCACTCTGCGTGCGAGCTACAGCCGCGGCAGCTGTCGTCTGCTCCGCACACCGGGCTCGTGCCGCCGCACGCGGTGTGCTCGGCCGCCGTGCACTGGACGCACGTCATCGACTGCGTGTCGCACACGCCCGCCCCTGCGGCGGTGCAGTCGCCATCGCCCGTGCAGCGCCTGGGCCCGGCGTCGATGGCCAAGCAGTTGTTGTGCGGCGCACCCTCGCAGAAATACGGATCATCGTGGCGGCACCCGGCAACCGCGAGGACAAGCACGCACACGGAGAACAGATAAGTAATTGTCTGCATAGGGCTCCTCAGAATGCCGTGGTCCAGGTGATGGCAGCCCCACCGGGGAGCGGCGTGGCCGCGACCGCAGAAGCGGCTGCGCGCTGGCGATGGAAGACGTACAGGCCAACGCCGACGCTCAGCGCGCCCGCGATGGCCGTCGCGATCCCTGGGCCCTGGGTCGAGTAGTAGTATCGGCTGTGCTCCGACGTCGGATCGGTGCTCGGCTGCGAGTCCGTGAGGATCAGGATGCCGCCGGTGAGGATCGCCGCGCCGCCGGCGCCGACACAGGCCCAAGGCACGTACCTGGGCAAGTGCCCGAGACGGTCGTGCGTGGTGTCAGGGGTCACGGCGTGAGCGCTTGC
>Ga0137459_1000224_pt1 | contig 20607 bp, 41 predicted proteins | sample EasRivERMGT700_2_FD_104908 | JGI IMG/M metagenome (GOLD analysis project Ga0137459, IMG submission 104908) | Soil microbial communities from meander-bound floodplain in the East River, Colorado, USA - East River MetaG ERMGT700_2 | ecosystem: Environmental > Terrestrial > Soil > Floodplain ...
CCGAGCATTAGCCAGAGGAACCAGTTCATGCGATGACTCGAAACAACCGCAGCGCGCCGTAAACGATCGCACCTAGCACCGCCGCGACCGCTGCGTAAGTGATCAGATCGCGCAGAATCAGGCGTAGGCCAGAACGAATGCCCCGGCGTTTGATCATTGCAGGACAGATAAATCGCCCAACATCCGTAACGTGGCGCGCGGTCCTCGATGTAAGACATCACGCTCGTTCCTACCTTGTTGCGCCACAATTCTTCGCTCACGGCGAGGTGATTGATCCGCGCTCTGCCGTGCCGTGGAAAGGTCAACCAGACATAGCCGGCCTCTAGCTTGCGATAGTCAAAGCAGAGAATGTTTCCCTTGCGAATTTCATCCAGCACGCTTTCTTCTGGCGCGTAGAAAAACTCGAAGTTTCTGAACTGGCGATAAAGATGCCGCACGAACTCTCGATCCGATTCACGCGCAAACCAGATGCGAATGTCATCACCGATAAGATGCTCACTCATTCACGCACCAATCGCGCAGGGCCGATAATCGTGCGCGGTGCTTTGACGTACGCCTCAAGCGCGGCAATCGCTTCAATGGCGCCATAGCAGACAAGCGCGCGCCAGCCGTGCTTCTCCAATGCTTCAAGCCATGCGATTTGAATGTCGCTCGCCTTTTCGCCTGGGCGTTTCATCTCGATCGCTAGGCCAATGTGTCCGCCGCGCGGCACGGGAAACAGGAGATCTGGCACGCCGGCCTTCATGCCCATTGCCAGCAATAGCCCACGCGTTTTTTCCTCGCGCTTGGCGGCGTTCGGTACGGCAAAGAGCATCCGCAGTTCCGGCCATCGCCCTGCGCTCTTGTTCGCCCAATCGATCACTGCGCACTGACTTTTTCGCTCGAGCGGCGGCGGTAGTTTTTCGGGCTTTGGGGCGGTTAGGTTCCAACCGTCGATCATGTTCACAGCACGATGTCCACTTTGCGCAGCCCTTCGGTGTTGTACGTCGGGATGTGCGGAGCTACGTGTTTCGGTCGCACCTTTTCAAGCAATTTTCCAAAGGCAAAAGCGCCATACGTGCGTGCGGTGAGATTGCCGCTGGCCGCAAAATCAGGACTGAGCGCGACGAACTTGGCAACCGTGCGCGGATCAGGTTTGTCGCCTGCCGACTCGTTTGTCATGTCGATCGCCGCGAAGAAGGCGCGCTCTACTTGCTTCACGCGCTCCGTTATCGACGGCCATTCGTGAGCTGGCGTGCCATCGTGAGCACGGCACATGAAATTACTTCCGCGCATCTGCGTGCTGAACGTTGCTGGCAATGAACATCCATAGGCCATGCACTCGGTTGAACGGCGCTCCGGTTCCTGCGGTTCGCTTTGCTTGCCGCCGTAGGCGGAGAAGGTCTTGCTCATCGGTGGTATCTCCCTTCGACGGTCTTCGCGAAATTGGTCGGTGACATCAGCCATTCCAGGTCAGCAACGAATGGCGAGCGATCCTTGCTGCTGGCTTGCGCCTTCCCAGTCAGGAACTTGGAATCTCGAACAAAGTGGAAAAACTCGCGAAAAAGCTCGACGCCTTCCGGCTTGGCTTTGGCCTTTCCATCCGTGAACACCTGTCGCCATCGCCCGGAGATCAGCTTGTCCCGCTTGCTGTTGCGCACGGTGATGCGCGGGCACATGGGAAGCTCGGCGTGGTACAGCCCGATGATTTCTTCGACTGGACAGGCCGGAAAGTGGTGCGCGCCGTTGCCGTTCGACGGCGAGCACACAGGCCGTAGGCCTGAATCTTTTTCGAGGGAATCAGGAATCGGTGAATCAGGAATCAGAGAATCAGGGGGTTGCGACCCCTCCTTAATGACGGGTGAACTCCTGGAATTTGGCGGATGTATATGCGGGGCTTTTTCCGGGAGTGGAGGCGGCTTGATGACGCTCGCTTTCTCGGAATAATGTGGCGATTGATGCTTACGAAACTTGGTGATCTGAATGAACCGCTCGCCATCAACCTCGTATCGTTCTAGGAATTTGTTTTGTGCAAGCTCGCGCAATAAAGGCTCGACGTCTTGCGAATCAAAGGGCAGGAGTTCACCCTTAATGCGCTTTGGTCGATCCTCGAGTCGGCCTTCGCGATCTGCCAGCGTCCACAAGCCAGCGAAGATGTAGCGTGCCCAGATCGAGCACTCTGCAAGGTCTTCATTCTTGAAAAGACCGGGCTTGATGTTGCGAGCTCTTGCCATTACGCGGCGATCTCCAGCGGCAGACCGAGCGTGGTGCTGTTCAGGCGCCGATTGGCAAGCGCGACATACTCGTCGTTGAGTTCGATCCCGATTGCTGCCCTGCTCAGTTCTAGCGCGACCTGGAGGGTGGTTCCGCTGCCAGCAAAAGGGTCGAGAATGGTGTCGCCTAGCTTGCTGCCGGCCAGGATGCAGATGCGCGGTAGCTCAGTCGGGAACGTGGCGAAGTGCGCTTCGGGATATGGCTCGGTGGTTATCGTCCATACGCTGCGCTTGTTGCGGGTGCCGCGCTCCGCTACTCCTCCATCTGCCATGCGCCATCTGTCGCCATCGTTGCGCGGCGTGCCTTGCATGTGAGCCGAGCCGACAGCTTTCATCGGCCCATTGGTCTTGCCCGGTACGCGGAACGATCCGACCTGATTGTCTAAGTTCGGCTGCGTTAGCCGCTCGATTGTGGAGTCGGTTACTTGCTCGCTTATCGCGTTGGCATCATAAAAATATCGCTCGCTCTTGCTCAGCAGAAAGATGTACTCGTGCGCCTTGGTGCAGCGATCCGTTACTGACTCCGGCATCGGTGCGGGCTTCGCCCAAATCACATCCTGTCTGAGATACCAGCCTAGTTCGAATAGGGCTGGCGGCGGCGGGTAGTCAACAGCAGTGGAGATGCCGTTGTGCAGATCCTTCATCGCTTGGTGAACTGCAGCGCCGGCGTCACCATTCGACGGGCAGTTGAATATCAGCCGAGCTTGGTGCTGCTTCGCTACCAGATGCGGGTAAAGTTCTTGTGCGATCCGCTTGGTCTCGTTCGGTGCGACGCGCCAGCGGTAAATGGTTTGCTTGCGCCTATCGTTCTGCTCGGGCCCTTGCGTCGTCATCGTGCCCAAGGGAATGAGCGCCTGCACTCGATCAATGAGCGCTTTGCTGGTGTTGCAAATCTCTAGGCCGACGCCGTAAGTGTCAGCCGTGCGCTTATAGGTGACATCCTGTCCGTCGGCGCGACGGAACTTGGAATACGCCGATTCGCCAGCTTTACGCTTGTGAATAAAAAAGCAGCCCTCGCCGTCGATGATGGCCGCTAGCCAAACGCGGTCGCGCTCGTCCTTTATCTGGCCGGTGTAGTACGGCTGTTGCAGGGCGAAGGCTAGGCGCCATGGGATACCAATCAGGTCTTTTGGTTTGAGGCCGATCGGCCGCTCTCGCTTTACGGCGCCGACGCTTCCGTTCTGCGCGGCTTTATTGGCGGCGTTTCTCGGGCGCCCATCACAGCGTTCAGATGCGGCTGACAAGCCCGTATGACTGCCAGGGTCCATCGTTCCGCCGCCCGCATAGCTATCGCCAATGTTCAGCCAGCAAACGCCATCCTTGCGCAGCACGCGCCGCACTTCGCGGAATACATCGACCATCTTGGTAACGTATTCGGCCGGCGTGGATTCAAGACCGATCTGACGGTCAATGCGAGTGGCACCGCATGAACATTCCGCCGCGGCGAACTCCGACGGGAAAGAGCCGGCAGTCTGCTTGCCCGCTGTCCCCGATCCGCCGCGCCCGTTGCGAGCGCCTACCGTGTCGTGATCGTGCGAATCATCGCCGCCGTTCCACTGTCCGGTGCCGTAATCCCTCAGCCCAAAGTAAGGCGGGGATGTAACGACGCACTGCACCGACTCTGCGGGCAGCGTGCGTAATTGCTCAATCGCATCGCCGTGAAGGATTACCGCCTGATTCACCTACACCACCCCGCACTACTTTGCTTTTCTAAGCCCCGACCAGCAGACGGGCCGGGCGCGTATCTCTCAACTGGTTTGCGGGTTCAAGTTCGTAGCTTCATGCCGCGGCCTTTAGAGGTAAGTCGTCCTGTACGAACGGACGCGGTGGTTCGCTGAATAACTTTCCTTGCGCGTAGGCTTGTTCTATGCGGCGGCAGGCGATGTCGAAGTACTTCGGCTCGATCTCAATGCCGATGAATTTGCGTCCGAGTTGAGCGCAGGCAACGCCGGTAGTGCCGCTGCCCATGAATGGGTCTAACACCAGGCCAGCCGTAATCTTTACCAGCCGCTCCATTAACGCGATCGGTTTTTGCGTCGGGTGGCCGACGTATTCAGAGCAACCCGGCCCGACGCCATCAAACACAGCCGCATGCGGTATGACCTCGCTTCTTTTTTTTGTGCCCTCGCGGGTGAAGTGATAGATCGGCTCGTATGGCCTGCCGTTCACGTTCGTGCGATGCCAGATATGCACGGCGCAGAGTGGCAGCGGCATCGGTGCCGGCTCTAGTTCAGTCCAAAAAATAAGCGCCTGATCGACGCGGAGGCGTTGGAGCGCGGAACTTGCCGACCCGATCGCATTGACAAAATACCCGGCGTTGTTGGGATATGGAGGATCAGTAATCACCGCGTCAACCTTCGGCAGCGTCGGCAATATCTCTAGGCAGTCCCCGAGATACAGCGTTGCATCCCCGATGTGCTCCACCCTCATGAATTCGCCTTAGTACGAAGGGCGCATTGCACGAGGCATGCGGTAAGTGTGTGATTCATGCGGCTTTTGGTTCGGGAGTCAGCCGCAGATGCGTGAAGTAGTCCTTCATGTCGGGCCGCAGTTCTTCGCACGGCACGCCGGTCGCGCGCTCTATGTCGACGCAGCGGTCCAGCGGAACGCCGTCCGGCGTATCACCCCATTGAGAGACCGCGGACTTGCTCACTCCCAGCAAGCGTGCGAGGTCAGTTCCACTGCCCGCAATGCGCATCGCCTTCTGCAATCCTGTTTCCATGAGCCAAGTACAGCATAACTTTACCCGCAGGTCAAGCGACTCTGGACGGCTCGGGCGAATCATTGATGTACTTTTGCCGTTCATGGCGAAGCATCAGAAAGTCGATGCGCATGCGATCGGCCGTCGCATCGCGGAAGCGAGGAAGGACAAGAAACTGACCGGACAGCAACTCGCTGACGCGCTCGGGATAACAAAATCCGCCGTCTCGCAATGGGAGACCGGCCAGACGTTCCCCGACTTCAAAGGCCTGGTGGGGCTCTGCGTCGAGCTTCAGGTTTCCGCTGACTTCATCATCTGGGGCGATACCAGCCGCGCCCTATCCGCCACTGAGCGCAAGCTCGTCGAGCTGTTCCGCACTGAGAAGCTAAATCCGCAGTAAATCCACGCGGTAATCCGTCAGATTGAGGCTGAAAAGCGGATATTTGCGCTGCCGGTACAGTTACGCTTGACAAGCGTGTTTAGCTATGCTTTACTTCGCTTATGCACTCAACGAACGGAACCGCCCAAATGACAGAGGCCCAAAAGCAATGGCGCATCACGATCCTAGAGACGCGCTTGAACCATCTCGAAACAAGCGCCCCGCTGCGCGTGAAGGTCGCCATCGTTGCCGAACTCCGCTCGCTCGGATGGGCCGCTAAATGACACCTGAATCGATTGCTCGCTATCAACGCATCCGCGCCCGCATCCTGAACTTTCAGCGGCCGGTCATCGTGAAGCCGCTGACGCCTTTCCAGCGTGCGGTGCTCAGCGCGACGACGTACTCGAGCGCGAGCCGCTAACCCATGACCGAACATACACCGACACCTTGGCTAGGCCGCAGGATTTGCGCCGTAACGGGCGATCCACGCGTCTTTATGACGTATGCCGAATACCTAGCAGCCTTAGCCGCTCGCCGCGCCGCACTCGCCAAGGTGAAGCCATGACCGACGAATTTGCGACGGATGCGGTAACGATCGGTCGCTGGTCGATCAGCGAGCGCGAGTCGGCGAGCGGCATCACGATCAACGACGCTGCTGGTCGCGCTTTGGCGCGCGTACCGCTGCGCAGAGATGATCTGAGCATTGCCCGCGCGATCGTTGTGCTGCCTGAGCTAGTGGCGGCGCTGCAAAAGATCGTCAAGTTTGCCGACAGTGAGCCGGACGACGGCGACACGGTAGCCGTACACGGCGCCAACATCGAACGCGCTCGCGCCGCACTCGCCAAGGTGACGCCATGAGCCACTGGCCTCCGCCTTTCAGAGTCTTTCGAACATTCGAAGAATCCCAAGCGTGGGCGAAGTCTGAGCGTGAACGGCTCGCCAAGTGTCACGCGGTAGATGCGCAGTTCATTGCTGCTGCCCGCCGTGAAATGGAACTCGAAATCATGAAGTCGCGCGGAGAAATCTAATGACCGAAGCGCCCGAATACATCGCCATCATAGGTTCAGAGCAGATACCTACCCGCGCCATTGTGCGCGAGAGGTGGGAAAAGTTCGTCAAGCCTTACGTCGCGAATCAGGCCACGTTTGTTGAAGTCCCGCAGGTTGATCCTGAAGCGGCGATCGGATTGGACAACATCTGATGCCGCTCCGCGACTTCAACTTACTTTCTGATGTTCTCGAATTGGTAGCTAACCACAAGCTTGACCAAGCAGAAGCCAAGAGGCTGATCGAGCTGAACATAGAGCGAGCCATCCTAGAAGCCAAGACGCCGATCACGAATCCCACAGAGGAACACGGCTGCTTTGTATTCAAAACGACTTGGGAGGATCAAGCGCGCATCGCTGATTGGAACTGGCGCTGCATTTACTTGATGGCTAAAGAGTTGGAAAAACTGCGGGAGGAATGATGGAGAGTTTCGTGGTATTCGTTTTATGGCTGCTATTTGGTTGCGGTGTACTTGCTATCGCTTGGATCGTCGCTGGCCTATCCGTGCCGCACATGGATTACTCGGACGACTGGCGCGAAGGTCTTTGATGTCCGATCTCGGAAACCGCACGGCCCGCGCCCTCGCAGAGAACGACGCGCTTGCTTACGCTGCCCTGCTGCGCGAGTGGATGAAGGACGCGCCCTTGCTCGGCAACCTTGCGCGCTCGCGTGCTCTTGTCGGCCGTCTGCTCCAAGATCAAAAGGGAATGATCGGCGCGCTGCAAGTTGGCATCTATCACGCCGAAAGACTTCCCGATGATGGGCCGCTCCAGACGTTCAAAGAGATCGCGATGAAGCGGATTACTGCAGCGGTACAAGTGCCGTGAAGTGCCGCCTCGACTTCAACGTTGAAGGCACGCGCGGCCATGCCGTCGTCATAGCGCCTACTTCTATCGCTGCGCTGCTGCTATGGCTTCAGACGTTGCCGGAATCGGTCGCGGTCAAGGTGATCGTGAGAGTGCTGCAGTGAAACTGAAGCGCGAGCCACACAAGGCGAAACCAATCCACGGCAAAGATGCCTGGTGGTACGAGAACGCACAATCGATCGACGTTTACGTTGACGGTGAAGGCGTGACGCTAGCGTGTCGGATCCCGCGCACGTATCTCCAAGGCTGGATTGAGCGCACCGAAGAATGACCGACCACCGACAATCCGCCGGACGCTTCGCAGAGCAGCAATTTTCCAGCAAGCCGCCGCGCATTCCACGCATGACGGAGTACCAAAGGCGCGGGCAGCTGCCTTGGACATTGGTGGCAATCGCAATCATTGCAACAGCAGGATTTGTTTATTGGATTCTTACCATCTGAGGAGAGAGCATTGAAGCCCCCAATGGATCACCGCATACAGCGCCCGTTCCGATACACGCCGAGCAATTTGACGGACGTATCCAAGACGATCAAAGAAGCACGCAAGGCACTAGAAGCAGCGAAGCCGGTAGAAGTTAAGCCGACGAACGTGCGGGCGCTGAAGAAAGAACGTCAGGCGGCATGAATACCAACATTCCGATTCAGATCCCGGTTCTTAACTTGGCAGTTCCTCTAGATGAGTTAGCTCAAAGCATTGAAGAGAGAATGAAGCTTGAAGTTGAAAGTAAATGGGATCAGATAAGCGAGCAAATAAGAGACCGCGTAAACCTCGTGGTCACGAGGGTTTTAGATGGCAATTTGGAGCGGATCGTTGTCGAAGAGATCAACAAAGTAGTGACGTATGAAATAGAACAGGCAATTAGTCGGGACAAGATACAAAAAGCGGCGAAGGACGCACTTAAGGCGGCAACCGCTGAGGCGGTAAGCAAAATTTTAGGACATTGATATGACCACCACCCGCATCTATATCGTCTTATTCGAAGAAGAAGAGCGCCTAATCGAAGCCACGAACGCAGCGCATGCAATCCGCCACTGTACCGAGCCATACAAGGCGCGGCTTGCGTCTCAGGGCGATCTAGTGCGGTTGTTGGGCGCGGGCGCGGAAGTGGAGAAAGCAGGATGAAACCAGCATGCGTTGAGTTTTACCGTATCGAATTTATTTTGGGAGGGTCATACGTCCCGTATGCGTGGCGCCTGCGCGCAAAGAACGGTCAAATCATCCTAAGCCCGCACGAGTCCTTCGTAAGCCACCGCAACGCCGTCGAATCATTCAAGCGCATATGCGATGCCTTAGATGCGCGCGGGCCGTGGGAGATTAAGGATTTGGAAGGCGTGCAGGGATCACATGCGATGCTGACTAATGGATGACGCCAGCGATGCCTGTTGATCCTAGCCACGCTACTCCGGTTGATCGGGTAGCCGCTCGCGTTGCGCGTAAAGGCACGCAATTTATTGGGAAACTGAAAAATCAGAGTCCGATATGGAAAGCAATGCCGCCGACAGCGCCGCTCCCGCGACATTATCGCGATCTAAAAGGCATTGCCTTTGGGAGATTGGTTGTTGTTGGCTACGGAGGAAAAACGCTGCGTCACGGACAACGTTGGTGGATTTGTAAATGTACGTGCGGAAACTTTTGCACGGTACATGACGATACCGTTTTTCAGGGCGAGGAAGGGTGCGGCAGAGAGCCAAACATGTGTAGCGAATGCAATCACGTGTACTACACATTGCGGCAGAGTCAGGAGAAGCTTTGACACCCGCACAAGCGCACATGGAACGCATCGCGGCCATGCCGTGCATCTGCTGCCGCTTGCTAGGGATGAAACAGGAAAGCAAAACTTGCGTGCATCACATCAGGGAAGATCGTGAAGCGCGCAATGACTTTCTCACGCTTCCGCTTTGTCACACCTGCCACCAATCTGGCATCGGCGTGCATGGCGATAAGACGTATCTGCAAATGTTAAAGACTTCGGAGTGGGGTTTGCTGGCAAAGGTAATAGAGGAATTGGAAAATGACAGAACGAATTGAAGATGTGCCGGCCTTCCCGCCTGGTGCCAAGTTCACTGCCACGCAACGACCGGTCCCTAAGGTCTATGCAGCCATCAGTGCCGTGCAACGACAGCTTGCTGTCGAAGGCATCGCTAAGGACAGCAAGAACGCAGCGCAGGGTTACAACTTCCGCGGCATTGACGCAGTTTACAACGCGCTGTCACCGATCCTGGCGTTGCACAAGTTGTGCATCCTGCCGCGCATCCTGAAGCGCGAATGCGTTGAGCGTGAATCTGCCAAAGGTGCTGCGCTGTTCTATGTCACGGTGGAAGCCGAGTTTGATTTGGTATCCGCAGAGGACGGTTCCAGGCATGTCATCAGAACGTTTGGCGAAGCGATGGACTCTGGTGACAAGGCAACCAACAAAGCCATGTCAGCCGCCTACAAGTACGCAGCCATGCAAGCCTTCGCCATCCCGACGCAGGGCGATAACGACGCCGACGCCACGACGCACGACGTCAAGCCGACGCAAGCATTCCGCGCTGTCGACACGGCACTGAGGGGCGTGCAGATTCCAGACGAAACGAAGGCTATGCTGAGCAGGGTTGCATCTTCGCTGACAGATTTGGTGAACGATCCCCTAGAAGACAATGAATACAAGATTTGGGAGTTGTACGAGCCGATCACCAATCAAGACGAGAAGACATTCCTCTGGTCGCTGCTAGGTAGCAAGATCAGGACAGCCATCACAGCCATCGGCACGAAGAAGAAAGCGGAAGCCAATCCGCCAGCGGAATCGACCGGCATTAAGAGATACACGACGCGGGCGATCCCGGTTACATGAACGAAGACGGTCGAACTATCGATGATGCAGCTTTGTTCAAGTCTCTGGATTGGCTGAAAAGCAATGCTGAGAAGATTGCCGACGCGCGCTCTAAGCGCAGTCTGATGGAGGAATGGCCCTCAGTAGTGCGGGCGAGGGTTGCCAATGAGTGCATACAAGCGGGACGGTCTGCCGCTGCCGCTGACATCGAAGCCAAGGCTAGTACAGCTTACGAAGAAGCACTGAAGGGGCTAGAAGCCGCCGTATTCAACGATGAGTTGCTACGCATCAAACGTATCCAAGCAGAGGCAATCATCGAGATTTGGCGCACGCTGAGCGCTAACCGGCGGGCGATGGATAAGGTGACATGACCGACAAGACCGCCGCCGACGTCGCCAGCGCCTTTCGCATCAGCGAGCGCCAGGTGCAAAGGCTGGTGCAAGATGGCCTTCCGTACACTCCAATCGGCAAGCGGGGAAAGCGGTTTGACCTGGACGAATGCCGTCGTTGGCTGAGGGAGTTCTACAGGTGCCAATCACTGGATCAGAAAAAAGCGGCTTCGAAGTCGCTGTCTGCGTCAACTATCGACGCCTACACCGCCGTCTCCCGCCGGGTACAAGTGCGCGCGATGCCAAGCGAGTCGAAGCCGAGCTCCGAATCGCCGCCGGCAAGCGCGAAGTTGTTATCCCTGGCGACCCGCCGCTAATGGCTGTCATGGGCCGCTACCTAGAGCACGCCAAGACTTTGCGTAGCCCTGACACGGCCATCTATCACGCTGCCAGGATTGGTCGCTGGCTGGAAGGCCAAACCGCCTCACAGAGCCGTCAGGTTCGCTCCAGGATCATCAAGGATTTAGGCCCTCACTACGCGCCCGCCACGATCAACAAGAGCCTAGGCGCCCTGAAAAAAGGGCTGGGCTTGGCATGGGAAGAGGGTCGGACACCGGTCGATTACAGCAGCCTCGTCAAGCGCCTGCCGGAGAACAACCAGCGCACCGTCGTCCTCACGCTCAAGCAGGTGCAGGCGATCGCCGATCAAGCGAGCGAACCGGTGCGGGCCGCAATCTGGATCGCGCTTTACACCGGCTGCCGACGGGGTGAGGTTTGCAAGATCGAGCGGGAAGACATCGGCCGGCAAGTGATCCGAATCCAAGCCGGCAACACCAAGACCCTGCGGTATCGCGAGGTTCCGATTGTTCCCGCCCTCAGACCTTGGCTGAAGTACTTGCCGCTGGCCATCGGCTTTGAGGGAGTCAAGACCGGATTCCGGCGGGCACGCGAAACTGCTGGACTTGGCCACGCCCACTTCCATGACTTGCGCCGATCCTGCGCGACGATCCTGATTCAGTCCGGCGCCGAGCTCAACATCGTCAGCAAGATTCTCGGGCACTCGAGCACGCAAGTCACCGAGGCTCGTTATGCGTTCCTTGACGATGGCCAGGCAGCGAAGGCTATGAAGCGTGCCTTCCGATGAGCTTTTACACCAGCCGTTACACCAGCGCCTACTCGCACGCCGTTAAGTCTTTGATTCTATTGGTGGGTGGTACAGGGTTCGAACCTGTGACCCCTGCCGTGTGAAGGCAGTCCGTCGCCTTCTGTCATGGCCAGTCTCAGAGCGAAACGTCCGACCGATTCTGTCATGTTCCGACTGCTTTTTACACCAGCGTTACACCAGGCACAATTTATTAAACCATGAGCGGCCCCGAAGACTTCAAGCTCGGCGGCAAACACAACGCGGGTGATCCCGAAGGCAGGCGCGTAATGACAGATAAAGAATCAGTCACAGACGAACAGACAGTCGCGGAGTTGACCAGCAAGATTGAGTATTGGGGCAATGCCCCGCTGGACACGTCCGGGGACGAGTTGGCCCGCCGTTACGAGGACTGGTTTATCGCCCTGCGCGCCGCTCTTGCCCACCCACCCACAGGCGCAGAGCCGAACACAGGGGCGGATAGCTTGAGTCAAGGAGGCGGCGCGCACGCTTCTGAGACTGACAACCCACTCGTAGCGGGTGAGGCGCTTCCGTTTCCTGTGCTACCCACAAGCGCAGAGCCGGTAGCGCCGGATGTGGAGGCGATGTGCGAGGAACTTGATCCGCCGATGACCTTGCAACATCCGCGATCAGTGCCCAAACGCGCCATCGCCATGCTGCGCTCACTCAGCAAGGAAATACAAAATGTTCGAGATGTGTCAGAGGCCCGCGTAAATCAGATTGCCGGACTGCAAACAATAATTGACGGACTAGACGCTAGGATCGAATCACTCAGCAAGGAACGCCAAGAATTTGCCGACAAGGACCGCCGCAAGACCGCCGAGTACAACATTCTCGTGCAGGAAAATCGCTCACTCAGCAAGGATGCGGCTACGGTGCGCTCACTCAGCGTCGAGAATAATGATTTGCGCATCGGGCGCAAAGAGACCGATCAAGCATTTGTTGAGATGCGTAAGCAGATTGACTCACTCAGCAAGGAACTGGCTGACCTGCAACATGATATGTCGGGTTACATGGACGCTAACACGCAGTACGTCAATGAGATCGAAGCACTCAGTAGGGATGCTGAGCGGTATCGGTGGTTGCGCAAGAATCGGGCGAGCGGCACATGGGCAATGATCTTCGATGAAAATTTGGAACTCTACATCGACGCCGCACTAGTAGCTAAGGAGGGAACGTGAGCGATCCTGATCTGCGCTGGAAGTGCAAAGAATGCGGCTGGACTGGCAACGGCGCAGAGTTACTAAGCGCGCCCAATCCTTTCGATCCAACTTACACAATTTCTGGCTGCCCTCAATGCCAAACGGTGGACAGCTTCGACAACATCTGCGACGAACCCGGATGCAACGACTATGCGGGCTGTGGCTGGAAACCGAAAGATGCGCCGTATCGCCGCACTTGCAGCAAGCACATGGGCAAGCACGATTACAACGCCGCACTAGCAGCGAAGGAACAGACGTGATTCCGCACAAATGCCCTAAGTGCGATGGCATCGGCTGGTTGCAGTACGACCCGAACATGCCGTGGCAGATCACAACACTTGCGGGGCCGTGGCAATGCAACGCATGCATTAACGGCATCATTTGGGTAGCAGCGAAGGAGCAGAAGTGAGCGAGGAAGCCGAGGCGTGGATCGAGCAGGTTGAGGATTGGGCAAACCATGTGCATGACGACTCTCTGTCGGTCTACAAGCTTATGGACGAGCTTGATGCACTTGCCGTCTTTATCCGGAAGCTAGCGGGACTTACTCCCGCAGACTCAGCACCGGCTGCCCCTCCCGCAGTTTCAGAAAAGTCGGCACCGTGACTAGCCCTGCCAATCTCGCCGCTTCCCATTCGCGCTCTTCCCGGCGTTCCTTTGCTTCGCGCTCGCGCATCTTTTGGCGATCGCCGCGGGCTTGCTCCATGCGCTTTTCAGATTCGCGGAACTCGTGCGTGCGCCTATCCTTGCGGATCTGCTCTGCAGCTGCAATAAGGACGTCGTATATCCCGCGCACGTTTGGATCGATGAAGGGTAGCTTGTCTGGGAGGTTCATCGCATGGAAAGAATGAGTGTCGGTGCAATTCGATTTGATAAAAAATTCTGGCCGGAAAGCGGCACGATGGTCCCCGCCGCCGCAGTTGAAGGTGCAGATTTGAATGACTTGTGGCAAGACCACGAGGCTCAGGCAGCAACATTTGTAGCCGAAGCTCTAATCTCCGATCCGCCCAAGTTCATAGTTCAGTTGCAGGACGGCTCAGCCAAAATTGAAGCTTTTTTATGGGAGGTCGGCGGCGATAATTTAGTTGTCGATGCTGCGCTCGGGCCTCTGATTGAATCGGCCATCAGAGATTACGAATTTATTCGTAGCGAATCACAAGCAGCCGACATAAAAAGACGTTTGGCGTCGCTAGAACACCTTGAAGTCTGCATAGGGCGCGCAAAGGAATTTGGTCAAAGACAGTTGGCTGAATTTGAAGGCTAGCGCTTCTCCAGAATCCTCGACCGCCCCTTGATCTTTATGCGCGCATGAGTGATCGCGAATTTATTGCTGCAATCATGGGTCTGCCAATAGAGGCAGTTCGTGCTGATATGACGATGGAGGAATTCATCGCAGCAACTAAAGAGTTGCTTGATTCTTGCAGTCCTCTGAAGCCTTCTTCTCCAGAATCCGACTCCGCCCCTTGATCTTTATGCGCGAGATACTTTGTCGTGATGGTCCGGCCAAGGGCAAACGCATTACGGTAGAGGATGGAGTAACGCGCGTCACCTTTCCGATGTTTTCCGATGACGGCTTTGCTGAATTGAAGTACTCTTTTTGCGGCGAATGCTTACCGGATGGCACTGAGATTTGGACCGAAGGTGGAGCGGTCATTCGTGACGTTCAATGGAATCTAAAACACGGCTTCGCCCCGTAATGCGAACCTTTGCCGTGACCGGATGCTTGCGCCCTAGCTTTGGATCGTATAGCGACAGATCGATCTTGAGATCAATCCGTTTATCAAACGCTGGCCCTGTAGTTGATTCCGCGATGATTAGCTTGAGGGCGCGTTCCAATAACTCGCGCACCGAGTAACCGAGAAGGCCGGAGGATTGCATGGCTTCGCTTAGAGATTTGCCGCACCATCCGCCCGTTGAATGGGTCGGTTTTCATGGCCCGTATTTGTATACATCGGTGCAGATGACAGAGTTCGGCCGGCAATCGTGGAACGCGGCGATTGAACTAGCGGCTAAATCGATTGACGATAGCGAAGACATCGCGCGAGTTAAAGAACTCTACTTGCACGCCTGTAGCACCGCCTCAAGCTCTGCCGAATAATCCAGAAGCGAACGCCGATCACTGAATAGGGCAAGCACAAACTTAAAATCGTCCAAAGCTGAAAGCGCGGGATCGGTATGCACGAACGGGCGAGCTGGGACCGAGCGAACGCAACTCGTAGGTATCGCGACGTGGACGATTTGAGGCGGAGGCGGGATGGTTTCGCAAGCGGATAGCAGAGTCGCCAGTAGAATGAATGTGACGGCGTGGCCGAGACGCCATCTATAGGCGATGGTACGGACTAAGGCAGCCATGCGAGTTGATAGCGCTACAGAGGCGCGCCCGGTCGATATCCAAGCTACGGGCGCCGCAGGCTCGAATCCTGCCGCCGTCCTCATTTCTGCAAGTCCTTACGATTTCGCGCTACTGCTTCAGCACATCCCACCCCCGGAGGGGTAGGCGCCTTCAAGGCTGCGTCGCGCTTCTGGTTGGCCTGCTGATACCTCCGCGCCTCCGCTTGCGCCTTGGCTAGCGCTTGGTCAGCCGCAGCGACCCTTTTATCGCTTTCGGTCTTTAGCGCCTTGGTTGCCTGGTCGCATTCGGTCAGCAAGGCGATCTGCCCCTTGATCGTTACCAGCGCCTTTGCCACGTCGTTCTGAGCCTTGTCGCGGTCGTTCTGAGCCTTGCCGAGCCGCACGTCCTGCGCCCACAAGGCAACGCTCAGGCTAACAATGACAATACCCAGGCCGGCGCAGATGTAGGCCATGACCTTTGTCGTGAAGAAACCAAGCATCAGCCCTCCAGCACCATCAGCGCGTGCGTATAAGCCTCGCGGCGTTCATCCTGGCCCATTGCTGGCTTATCAGGATCGCCACGGTTGACGACGCCGCTAATCGAATCTATGTCGCCCTTATCGGCCCAGTAGTTAAGGTTCCGATCGTGCCACCACCACGCAGCGGAGGCGGCAGCGTATTCCTTTTGTTCGAGTAGTTCAGGTTGATCCAGTAACGGGATGCGCATTCCCTTTTCAGCCGCCCGGTAATTGTCTTTTCCTGTGAGTTGGATCAAGCCCCGCCCACGATAGCGCCAGCCATCGCCAGACCACTCGTCACCGTTACCAAGCCTGCTTGCATAGACACGGTTCGCCAACGCCTCGGGTTTGCGCACGAATTGCTTAGCGTCGGACACACTCACGAAGCGATACGGCCAGACGTTGCGAATGCGTTCCCCGGTTGAGTAGTTCAAGTTCTCGACCCAGCGCTGAAACGACTGCGACTCGTGTGAAGTCTGCGCGATAAAGGCCGCTTGTTGCATCGGTCTGCGAATGCCGTAGTGCTCCATCGCAGTGTCGATGTATTCAATCCACTCCTCCGCTCTTTCGAGCGGTATCTGTGCTGCCTCTGCTAGAACCTCTGCGTCCATCTTGTCTCACTTCAGTAGCGACCCGCGACGTTCTTTCTTCGCGTCCTCTTCTTCGACTGTTTCTTCTGAATCATCGCGGCGACCACGCTTGATCTCTGCGGTTCTAACGTCCGCCTCGGTTCTCCTGCTGACCGCGAAATTCCAAGCCGACTTCAATGCAAACACCGACGCATATCCGCCCACCAAAGCCGCAACATCCAGCGTGACCGCGTTGCGAATCACCGAAACCACGACCGCAAAGGTGCAGACGATGAACGAGCCTGTCAGGTGTGCCCGGTCAGGATCGTAGAAGCCCTCGCGGTTCGTGATCGCGTGCAGCAGGCTGAAGTTCGCGTAGATCGGGTTCGTATGCCAGCGCCAGAGCAGTACACACACGAGAAAGAGCAGGCCACCGTACAGCGCGATGGTCTGCCACTCGTTGCCGAAGATCATGTATCAAGCGGCCCCATGCCGGTTCTGTAGATCTGCGTGTCTAGTTCCTGCTCCGGCAAGTTTCCGGCTCGTGCCAGTTTTCTCAGGTCGCTCTGAGTCTCGCGGTTGAACCTCTGCACGTGTCCGAATTCCTTCTCTGCCTTGGCGCGGAACTCGGTGTATTCACGGCGCAGGTTTTCCATCCGTTCGGCGTGCAACAAATCGCGTTCCTTGATCTCAGCGCGCAGGAACTTGATCGTCTCGTGCTGGATCGCTCGAGCATCCGCAGAGGCGCCATCAGAGGCAATGTCGGCCTTGATCTTGCGCATGATTCCGTAGCCGATGACAGCCGCGCCGCCTCCTCCTCCAAGCAAGGAGGTGATGAGCGTTTGCCAGTCCATTAGATCGGCCCAGCTTCCGCCGAGACCACATAAACCACCCATGCGAGGGTGTGCGCCGCCTCGCCAGTGCCAGTAAAGGTGAATGCGTCGTTCGTGTTATCCGCAGTAATGCCAAGCGTCCATGTGGCTGCGCCGGCCGATGCTGGGCCAGCCGTCACCGTGGCCGCTCCGACTAGGGCAGTCGTGCCCGCAATGTTGTTAGCGCAAGCGTTAAACGTCCATGTTGCCGTATCACCTGTCGTCGGCTGCGTGACGATCGCGTGCCCAGTTATGAAACACGCTGCACCCGAGGGGATGTTGCACTGATTCGTGGCCGCAGCTGCACTGCCGTTTGTTGTGATCGTCGTAGGCGTGGCATCGGTTGTCCGTTGACGTAAAACGAACTGGCGCCGCTGATAGTCGCCGGCAGCGTTGAACAGTCCGCCGCCCCACGCATCGGAATTAACGACGCCGCGGGCCGTACCGCTGACGCCGCCAGCACGAGTAGAACTAGCGTTCGCAAGATTGCCCGTGCCAGTCACGAAGCTATCGGTGCCGGATGCCGTGCACCCAGTGCCGCCAGCCGACGCCGCACTTGTGCCGCTAACAGTGTTACCAGACCCGCCTAGCGCAGCGGCGTTCGTGGTCGACGTGGTATTTGTATTGCCACCGAATGCCCCGGAGTCCGATCCGGCGGTTACGTGCGACGAACCGAATGCACTAGACCTCAAGCCATTAGCCCGGTTGCTAACGCCGGCCGCGAATGAGTTATTGCCGCTCGCGACCTGGTTTGCATTGCTCCGGCTCGCCTGCCAGTCGATAGCAGCTTGACCGCGCTTGTCACCACCCGCGGTCGTGCTATCTGCAATTTGCAATGCTATCCCGCCAATGCCTTTTGGCGTGAATGCAATATCGACATCAGTCGCCGCGTTAGTGGCGATGAAGCGGACTACTGGGATGGTGGCATTCGGTGCGCTTGTATTGACGCTCTCGGTGAAGTGCGTCAGGCCACCACTGCTGGCAGCCCACTTGAGCCCAGTTGCCTCGGCGGAGTCAGCAGTTAAGACAAAGCCGTTCGTTCCTACCGCAAGACGTGCCGCCGTGTTCGATCCCGTACCACCCGCGAGATCACCCTTCGCATCCCAGATCGTGTCGGTCGCGACGCTGCCGCCTGCGGCCTTAAAGATCGCATTACCAGTGCCAGTATCTTTTGTCAGGACGTGTTCATTCGTTGCGCCAGATACAGCAGAGAGCGCGTTGATTGCCGCCTGTGCTGTGACTTGCCCGGTCCCGCCGTTGTCTACATCTAGCGTCCCGGTCAAGGTGATCGTGCCGCTGCCAGTGATCGGCCCGCCGCTCGTCGTGAGTCCGGTCGTGCCGCCGCTTACGTCAACGCTGGTTACTGATCCGCCGCCCGTACCGCCACCGCCGACCGACTGCCGGTGATCCTCGCGCACAGTTTCCGCGGCCGACACAAGCGTTACCAAATACAAACGAATATACGTCGCGGTGTCGTTCCAATTCGTGATGCTGGTGCTGATACTGACGGCTCCACTAGTACGGTGCGCGACGATATAGTTCGTCGCGTTGTCCGTCAGCGTGACCGTGCCGTGCGAGATCAGCGTCGAATTGAACCGCCCTCCGTTGTAGCCCCACGTCAGACCGGCACTCGTTTCACCGCGTCGACCATAGAGCGCGGCAGCCGAGAGCGCATCGAATAGCTCGTTCGCCGTCACCTCTTTTTGCGACTGCGCGGTGAGGATCTGGTCTAGCGGTTGCGATAGGTCGGCCATGTTCTACGCCTGCGTGATGGTTGCCTCGGCCACGAACCCGCGACCGACGATTGAAGACTTTTGATAAACGCGATAGTTGATCGACGTGTAAGGACTCCCGATCACCGCAGCTGGGACTACTTGCGTCGTCACCGCCACGTCGACATACGTCTGCACGATCACGCTGCTGACTAGAATCTCAACGTCATAGAGCTCGTAAGTCTCGGACAGCGGGACGTCGACCAAGTCATTCCAGTCCTGCATGTAGCGATCACGCCGCACCCAGGTCAGCGTCCAGTCGTTAGACGCATCACGCGTGCCGCTCAGATGTACCGGCGACACCGGCATCAGCCTTGCAATGACCGGAGTGATGCCGCGCACGATCCCGGTACTGGTCGCCATGCTGCCGGTAGTGGCCCGTACCAGTAACGGGTCGAGCACGCGGTCGGACAGTTGCAGCGGTAGGTTCCGAAGATTCGACGACAGCAGCACGAAACGATCGCCGACCAAGTGCGTGCCCATCCCCCACTCGGTACCCTTGCGACCACGCAGCAATCCGGTCAGGTCATAGACTCCCGTGGTGATCAGCGTCGCGGTGCGGAACTGCACAATCTCGTCGCCGATGACGGAAGCGTTCGCACTGTTCAATACCTCGAGATGCGTCGCACTCGACAAAGTACCAGCGCCGACTGAAACCCGGACCGTCGACGATTCATCGAATACGTTCCCACCGGAAAAGTCGGGCAAAACGGTCAAGGCCGCGCCCATTACCGATGCACTCGTTACGGCGGTGCCGGTTTCATAGGTCGCGCCCTGGTTGCGGCTGACATCGATTCCGGCGCCCGGCCACGGCGAGAAATAGCCCTTTGCTCCGACGTAAGCAGCTGACTCGTTGCCCTGCGGAAGTTCGGTCAGCGGCGGGATATCGAGTACCTCAAATGCAGACGGCCCCTGTACGATGAGTCCTTGATCTGCGATCACGATCGCCGAGGCGATTGCATTGGAGTCATAGGCTTCGACATCTTCGTCGACCGATTCCCACTCGATCAGCAGACCCTTATCAACACGCCGCGTCAGTCGGACGGTTCGCACCGCGAAGCCATCGTCCAGAGTTACAACGTCGGTCGGCTCGTATTTCGCATAATCGATCGTGGTCGCGAACTGACGCGAAATAGCCCCAGCCCATCGCTCGCGCAGCAATACGTCGGCGATCGATGCCGGTTCGTTGTCGTCATCGAACACGACGGGAACGTTGATTTCTTCAGTCTCTCGACTACCCGTGGTCTCCCTACGTGCCGACTGCGCCGCGATCTGAAAATCAGCCGATAGCGCCATGTACTTGACGTTGACTCGAGCAGGTCTTTCTGTCTCCTGGCTTGCCGTTGCGTTTACCGCCTGCTGACTTGCTTCACCATCAGCCGCACCGAGGTCGCCGTAAGCGATATCGACTACTGCAGCCGCACCGCGCTTGACGAACTTGAATGTGTCGCTGTCGACACCGTCGAAGTTGTACGCCGGCCGTAATACTTCGATCGCTGCCCTTGCCGTCATCGTCTGCCCGACGGCGAAGCCATAGACGTTATCGGAGATACCGACGAACGAACGTTCGGCCGACAGCAATTCGGAGCGCTCGCACAGATCGGCGAGAATGTCGACTAGCGGCACGCCGTCGGACTCGACGATCGCGAGCCGCGAATACAGGAATAGATAAGACGTCGTGGCGTCGGCCGCTCCCATCACGATCGCGGCCAGTCCACTGTCCGCATAAATCGCGGGATACGGAGGCGTGCCAGCAGCGGCCATGTCCCGGCGCGGCAGAGCGCCGGTATCAAACTCG
>Ga0137459_1000226_pt1 | contig 20587 bp, 17 predicted proteins | sample EasRivERMGT700_2_FD_104908 | JGI IMG/M metagenome (GOLD analysis project Ga0137459, IMG submission 104908) | Soil microbial communities from meander-bound floodplain in the East River, Colorado, USA - East River MetaG ERMGT700_2 | ecosystem: Environmental > Terrestrial > Soil > Floodplain ...
CGTACGAATCCCGGCGTCGATCGCAAAGATGAACCGCGAGCTCGCCTGTCTGGCGATCGTACAACCGCCTGAGCTCGCGACACGAGTACGAATCCTGACGCTCATGCCGATGTGAGCTGTGAGATCTCAGCCACACGCCGTGGCCGCCGCCCTCCATCGCGCGACGCACATGACGCACACGCTGGTCGCGACCGTCGTGGTCCACCTCGCGGACTTCGGGCCGGCAGCTTGCCGTGGTCGCTACGCGTGGGATCGTTCGCGACCAACGAAGACGTCCAACAGGAACGCACAAAGAACGGTTCGCCAGGGTGCTCGACGATCCGTCGAGACTTCCCTCATGTAGGAATCCCAAAGCGCATCTTCATCGGAGAAGTGCCTGATCAGGCCTTGCGATGCGGAGGTCCCGCGAGCGGCCACTGCGACGAGGTACTAGCCGTCCCGGCGATGCGTGGACAGCTCGACGGCGAGCTTGTCGCCGGCCTCCAGGGCGGCCTGCACCGCCGAGGCGGTCGCGCCGATCAGGTGCGCGAGGCGCTCGAAGCTGCGGCGGTCTTCCGCGTCCTCGACGCGGATGACGTCGTCGAACAGCTTCGCGGCGGCATACGCCAGCGCGTCTGCCTTTGCGATGAGCTGGCGAAGATCGTCGACCGCGTTCGCGATATCGAACGTCACCGGGCACCTCCGAGGAGAACGAGCGCGATCAGGGGCGTGTCCGGATCGTACTGGCGAAGCCGAGTTGCATGGGGAGTGTCTGATGAACTATCATACGGCGGAGGACAGCGTCAACGAGAAGGATGATGGACTATCAGATGTTCGAACGGAGCTTCCGGATCGAGGGACGATCGGAGGTGCTCGCGTCACGACGAGCTGGACCCCCAGCATCTCCGCGGCAGCGCCGAGCTCGGTCACCTGAACGTTGTGACGCACGCGCGCGGCGGACGCGAGAAATCGTCCATGACCGGAGCTTCGGTCGCGGATCAGGGCCGAGGCTTCTGAAGCAGGCCGAGCAAGCCCAGGAGGTGCGCCTTGCCATCCGGCGTCATGGTGCGGAACACGGTGAGGAGCTCGATCTCCTCGGGCGCCTCCACCACCGTGGCCGGAGGCGTGAGTCGCAGGACCTTGCTGATAGCATCGACGTGATTGCTGGTCTGTTGCTTACCATCGAGGATCTTGGTCGCGGCGCCCCTCGCCAGGCCGGCTTCGATCTCGATCCACCGCGGGCCCTTGCCGCGCTCCGCGAGGGCGCTGCGCACGCTCGCGATCCATTCGGGGGTGACCTGACGCCGGGTTCCGGTCGCGTACTGCCGAAGGCGGGATCGGGTCATCCGGTCTGAAACAATATCAGCGGCATGGCTGACCATATATCAGACGGGAGTTGAACGAAGTCTGACAGTCTGTCAGCGTTATTCGCGTGCCCGCGTGAGCGTGGCCCAGGCGTGGTAGATGATGGGCGCCATGTCGACGACCCTCGAAGCCCAGCTGCGCGAGCAGCTCACCACCGCGCTCAAGGCGAAGGATCTTCAGACCGCGAACCTGATTCGCATGATCAACACCAAGATCATGGAGCGGCGGACCGCGAAGGACTTCAGCGGCACGGTCGATGATCCGCTCGTGCTCGACGTGATCGCGACATACAAGAAGGCGATGGAGAAGGCGCGCGCCGACTACGTCAACGCCGGCGACCGCGGCAAGGAGCAGCTCGCGGAGATCGACTTCGAGGTGGCGTGGTGCAGCAAGTTCCTGCCGCAGGGGCTCAGCGAGGCCGAGCTGCGCGAGGCGGTGGCCAAGGCGGTCGCCGAGCTACCGGCCAAGGATCCGAAGATGGTGGGCCGCGTGATCGGCACGCTCAAGAAGCAGCACGGCGATCGGGTCGATGCCCAGCTCGCCAAGAAGCTGATCGAAGAAGCGCTGGCCAAGGGATAGCCGGGGCTGCCGCCGGGGCCGTCAGCGACGAAAGGCGCGCGAACCATGAAGATCCTGTACGGCGTCGTCGGCGAGGGCATGGGGCACGCGATGCGGTTCGAGGGGGTCAACCGGATCCACGGGCTGCACATGATCTACGACGAGAACCGCGTGCGGCTCGGCAAGACGCTGTGGTCCAACGTGCTCGTGCGAAGCCAGCCTCGAGAAGTATTCTCAGGACGGCAACCGCGAGATCTTCGCCCGCGCTCGATGGCTTCCTCGACAAGGCCGCGGCCGGCGTGATCTAGCCATCCGGAGCTATCTGCGTGGTTGTACGCGGGCTTGGGAGCCTGCGCCCCCGGGCCTGTCACGCCTCACGGACAACCGTCGTCGCGCGCAGCACCCGATGATGCGGCGATGAGTGGTTGCGGCGCGGCGGCGGCCATCGATAATGAGGAATGGGTCTGTCGCGTCGCCTGTCGCTCCGCCTGCCGCTCGTGGTCGCGCTGCTGCTGGTGTTGTCGGCGAGCTCCGCCCGCGCGAGCGCGCAGCCCGACCACGTGCGCTGCGGGATGGGCGACATGGGCCTCCTGTTCCTGGGCATGGCGGCCTTCGCGTTCATCGGCATCCCCGTCATGATCGTGTGGCTCGTCCGCTACTTCCAGCGCATGCGCGCGCGGCAGGAGGCGGTCGCCGAGCCGCTCTCGCTGCTGGTCGCGGAGCGGATCGCGCGGGCGGTGCAGCGCCGCGGCGGTGTGGTCGCGGCGGTCGCGATCGCCGGCGTCCCGGCGCTGGTGGGGATGGACCGGGAGGGCTTCGCGATCATCGCGACGATCGTCGGCTGCGTCGCGCTGCGCGGCTTCTTCCTGGCGCGCACGGCGCTGCGGCTGCTGGAGCCGTCCGGGGCCGGTCACGACGTGATCGCCGAGGCGCAGGGCCCGACCGTGATCGTCCGGGGCCCGACCGAGGAGGTGCGGCTCGACGTCACGCCCAGGGCGCTCGCGGCGGCGCTCCGCCATGCGGTCCCGACCTCGATCGCGAAGCGGTCATGACGAGCGAGGCGATGTCGCCGGCCGCGTGGCGCGCGGCGGGCCAGACGTTCGACTGGCGCGGCCACCGCGTGTTCTACCGCGAGCAGGGCGCCGGCGAGCCGCTGCTCTTGCTCCACGGCTTCCCGACGTCGTCGTGGGACTGGCGGCACGTGTGGGACGAGCTCGCCCGCAGCTATCGCGTGATCGCGCTCGACTACCTGGGCTTCGGGTTCTCCGACAAGCCGCCGGAGGGGCCGTACTCGGTGTTCGGGTACGCCGATCAGGCCGAGGCGGTGCTCGCGCGGCTCGGCGTGGCACACGTCCACGTGCTCGCGCACGACCTCGGCGACACCGTCGCGCAGGAGCTGCTCGCCCGCGCCCGCGAGCGGCAGGGCGGTGCGATCGGATGTGCCGCGCTGGGCTCGGTCTGCCTGCTCAACGGCGGCCTCTTGCCCGAGATCCACCGCCCACGGCCGGTCCAGAAGCTGCTCGACAGCCCGATCGGCTTCCTCGTCGCGCGGCTGACCAACCGCCGGCGGTTCGGGCGCGGGCTCGCGGGCGTGTTCGGCCCGACCACCCAGCCGTCGGAGGCCGAGCTCGACGGGTTCTGGGAGTGCGCGAGCTACGGGCACGGCCTGCGCAACTACCACCACCTGATCCGCTACATGCGGGAGCGGAAGCGCCACCGCGACCGCTGGGTCACGCCGATCCTCGATGGCCCCGTGCCGCGGTCGTTCATCAATGGCCACCTCGATCCGGTGAGCGGCAAGCACGTCGTCGATCGGCTGCGCGCGTTGCGGCCGAGCCTCGAGATCCACGACCTGCCCGAGATCGGCCACTACCCCCAGACCGAGGCGCCGGCCGACGTGCTGCGCGCGTACGCCGCGTTTCGCCGCGGCGTGGCGACCGCGCCGGGCGCGCCGCGGGCCTGACGCGCTCGTCGGCTGGCGTGACTACCCGGCGAGGGCCTCGGCGCGCGGCGGCGGGCGGCGGATCAGGCTGGGGCCCGCGACGATCGGCGCCGGCTGCTCGCCGCGCGCGAGCTGCTCCCACACGCCGGTCCACGCCGCCCAGCCGAGCACCTCGCGGAAGTACAGCGCGTGGTGGCCGGCCAGCGATGGCAGCTCGCCGCTCCATGGCGCGCCGCGCAGCGTCGGTGACGGGTAGAGCGCGCGCAGATCGTAGACCGCCTCGGTCTGGTAGCCGTCGCCCGGCCACACGATGAGGCCCTCGTCGGAGATGTCGTAGGGCGGCGGCTCGTCGTCGCCGGCGAGGATCTGCTCGAGTTGCTCGCGCACGAGGTCGACGCCGGCGCGCTGGTAGAACCCGGCGAGCGCGATCTCGAGGATCCGGCGCTGGTCGTCCGCGAGCGCATCGATCCAGCCGCGCTCGGGGATGCTCGCGACCGTCCAGCCGGACTGCTGCTCGATGGCGATCCGCGCGCGGGTGGGCGACACGCTGGGGCACACCAGCTCGATCTGCACGCGGTTCGAGCCGATCGCGACGTGGCAGGCGGCGACGTCGGCGACGCGGAACGCCGCGGCCTCGTTGAGCATCGAGACCAGCTCGCGATCGGCGAACTTGTAGACCGCCTCCTCGAGGTGGTGCAGCGCCTCGCGGTGCTTGGCGACGCCGCGCTCGTCGGCCTTCCACGCGGCGCGCCGCAGCTTGGTGAACCGCTTCGGGATCGTGCCGGAGTGAAAGCCCGGCTTCAAGAACCCGACCATCGTCTCGCCGTGGTGGCCGATCGAGACCTGGGGCAGGATCTTCGAGCGGGTCTTGCGGTAGAGCTTCCAGTTCTCCTTGAGCTCCCACACGAGGAAGCCGGCGACGCCGGGCATGACGAACACGGTGAACGCGGCGAACGAGGTGCCGAGCGCCGGGCCCAGCAGCTGGCGCGATGGCCCGCTGATCACGGTGAGCAGCGTCGGGTAGAGCGGCACCATGAGCTTGGCCGCGACCGTGACGACGGGGAAGTGCTTGATCGGGTTCACCCCGGGCTCGATGAACAGGATGATGTAGAGCCGCAGGAAGTACGCGACGGCGGCCCACACGGTGCCGAGCGCGCCCTTCACCACCAGCGTGAGCCGCGACTCGCCGGCCTTGAACCGCAGCCACTCGTCGACGCGATACAGCCCGCGATCGAGCAGCTCCATCAGCTCGGCGAAGATCTCGAGGATCCAGCGGAGGATGCTCGGCACGATCCGGCTCGACAGCTGGCGGCCCGAGCGCACGAGCCCGTCGGCCGCGACCTCCTGCGCGTCGCGGCCGGCCCGCGAGTTGAGGCCGAGCGCGAGCAGCACGAACACGCCGGCGGCAAGCGGCCAGCGCAGCACGCCCTGGCTGAGGACCAGCGCGGCGGCGGCGGGGATGCCCGGCTTGAGCACCCAGCGCGCGAACCGGCTCCTCAGCAACGCGCGCACCAGCGGGCGGCGCAGCAGCGCGCGGGGCGCGTCGAACAGGACCAGCCGCAGGCCGCGGCCGAGGAAGCGCAGCGAGACCACGACGCCGCGGCGAAACACCGGCGCGTGGAGCAGGAGGAACAGGAACACGGCGCCCGCCGCGATCGCGGTCGGCGTCGCGATCTCCGGCGCCGCGTGGTGGGTCTGCCGCGCGACCGAGCTGATCCAGCGGAGCAGGGACTCGGCGTCGGGGCTGATCGCGGACAGCGTCGCGAGCTCGCGGGCCGCGTGGTGGGTGTGCTTGGCGACCAGGTCGATCATCTCCTGCGCGCCCTTGAACACCGTGTACGAGCCGAGCAGCGGCAAGATCAAGTACAGGGTGAGCCACCGGCCGAGCCCGGTGCCGAAGAACACCGACGAGATCTTCTGGAGGAACCGCAGGTAGCCCTCGCCGCGGCGGTAGACCCCGTCGAGCGACCGCGACAGCACGTGGTCTGCGCGCAGGATCTCATCGCCGGTGCCCAGCTGGCCGAGCGCGAGATCGGGCATCTTGAGATCGTTGTGCGAGATCGCGTCGCGCAGGTTGCCGATCGACAGCCGGCCGACGGCGACCGCCTGATCGAGCAGCTCGTCGACCAGCTTCTTCTCGGCGACGCGCTCGGGCAGGTTGCCCGGATGCAGCGCCACCTCGTCGAGCGCGGCCTCGATCGTGGGGCGCATGACGACGCGCACGTGGGTGTCGCCGCGCACCACGAGGTCGCGGACGGCCGCGGCGAGCCGGGCCTGCTCGCCGGCGGACGGCAGCGCGCACTCGGCGACCTTCTTCGCGGCGGCGTGCAGGTGCTTGGCGACCCGGACCTCGCGCGTCGCCGGCAGCGCGCGCACGATCGGCCGCTTGCCGAGCGACAGCGCCCAGGACGCGACGTCGACGACCTTGATCTCGCGCTCGGCGACGATGCACGCGGTCTGCAGATCGTGGAGCAGGCGGGCGCTCGGGGTGAACCGCAGCACGCGCTGACCCGCCGCGTGCGCGGCCACCGGCAGGAGCGCGTCGGTCCAGCTCGGATCCGGCGCGGCCGCGCCGACCGCGCGCGCCAGCCGGGCGCCGAGCTCGTCGAGGTCCTTGCGCGCCATCTCGCGATCACCGGCGCGCAGCGCCAGGATCGCGGCGCGGGCGCGGTTGCCGTTGACCCGGGCCCGTGACGCCCGGGTGCGCGCCGACGCGTCGGGCGGGGCAGCGCGCTCGGCGGGCGCGGGCGCGGGCGGGGGGTCGTCGACGATCGGCCGTGCCGGCGCGCTGGCGGGCCGCGTGGCCGCGAGCAGCGCCGCGGCGTCGAGATCGAGCGCGATCGCGGCGTCGACGTGGGCGAGATCGAGCGTGGGGAACGTGCGATCGAGGGTCCGGGGAGCGAACTGCTGGAGCTCGAGGTAGAGCGCGACGAACTCCGCGTACGTGCGGGTGTCGTCGACCGGCGGCAGCAGGAGCTCCTCCTGGCGCAGCACCGAGCGGATCTCGTCGAACTCGGTCTGGCCGATCCGGTTGATCCGCTCGCGGATCGCCGCGGGCGTGATCGCGCGCTGGGCGAGCAGCTCGTCGAACGCCTGGTGGACGCGGGCGTGGAAGATCAGGCGCCACGCGCGCGACAGCTCGCCGCGGTCGCCGGCCGCGAGCGCCGCGCGCGATCCGCCGAAGATCGCCACGTGCGCGGGCAACGCCTCCGGATCGACGTGGAGCTCGTCACGCTCGACGAGCTCCAGGAGGTCTGCGCGGGCCAGCGTGTAGCACTGCGCGTGCGGCACCTGGAGGCCGATCCCGGGCAGCCGCCGGTGCTTCTTGATCACGCGGCGGACCACGCGATCCTCGAGCAGGACGGCGGCTACGCGTGCGAGCTCGGCATCGAGTCCGTCCATCGGCTGAGCACCTAGGAGTACCACCCCGGCCGGGGATGCGCTCGTCGCCGGAGCAGTCTGGCAGGGCGATCGCGTCCTGGAGCCGACCGATCGAGCATCGGCGCCGGATCGATGGGACATTACACGCGGCCGATGCGAGCCGCGGTCGCGATCGCAACCTGGCGTCCACGCTGTGGCTGTCCCGACGACGTCCTGTAGGTCACGGTCCATGGGGTCTGGTGTTCGCGGAGAATTGCACCGGCGGTGCTCGCCGGTCAGGAGTAGCCGACAGCCGTTGTCGTGATGTGTGACAGTCAGAGTGGATAATGGTGCCCGGCGTCAGCGTCGTAGGGTCTCGCCGAATCGTTGGCATCCAGCCAGTGTCGATAGATCCGGCCACGTCAGGTCGGATGGCTGCGTGCATCGCCCGAGGGGCGTATCGTGAGATATGGGGCGGTTACCGGTGTGCGAGGTCCTATCGACCGTGGTGATGATCATCCTCGTTGCGTGCGTGCCTGCACCGCCGCCCAACGCGCCGCACGCCACTGCGGCAGCGCCGCACGCCGCGGCGGCGGCGCCTGCACCGCCGGCCCAGACCCAGGACACCTACGAAGCGCTGGTCGCGAAGGCTGAAGCCGGCGAGGCGGTCGATTTCTATCAGCTGCGGATGGCGTACCTCCGGCGCCTGGTGTCCTTGCGCGGGGGCAGGGGCGGTGACGAGGTGAGCGCGCTCCAGGACGAGATGTTCGAGGCGATGCATACCCGGCACCCAGAGATCGTGTTTGAAGCGGCCCAGCAGATCCTGAGGCATCTCTACATTGACCTGGATGCACAGAAGGCACGCTACCAGTCGTGCAAATTGCTCAATCGCCCGCATTGCGCAAGGTACGAGCAGATATCGCACGAGATGCTGCGATCCGTGGTGCGGGGTCGCGACGGGAAGACGTGTGCGACGGCATGGGAGGTCGTGTCGGTCCCAGAAGAGTACTTCGTGATCCGGATGCTCGATCTGAAGCCCGTCGGTCAGAGCCTGGTGACCGATGGCCATGTCTGCGACAAGCTCGACGTTGTCGACGGGCACGGCGGCGCACGCACGTTCTACTTCGATGTCGGTGCGCTGCTCGAAGCGTCCGATCCAGCCAACCATCAAAAGTAGTGCTCGCTCGCCAGGTCGTCCTCCGGGTCGATGCCGCGCATCGCAAGCGGTAAGCTCTCCCGGCGCGGCGAGCCCCATGACCGAAGCACAGCCGTTCCCAGCCAGCCTCTGCCACCGCTGCGTGCACCTGCGGATCGTTCGCAGCGGGCGCGGCTCGACGTTCCTGATGTGTCAGGAGCCCTCGCTGCCCAAGTACACGGCGCAGCCGGTGCGGACGTGCCGCGGCTTCTCGCCGGCACCGTCGCCGCCGCCAGCTCGCTGATCGGCCAGGCGGGCCCTGGCATGCACCGTTGAGAACGAGCACGAGGACTCGGCGGGCCACCGCGGCACGATCGGCCCGGGCGATGTGCAGTGGATGACCGCGGGCCGCGGCGTCGTGCACTCCGAGGTGCCGTCGAAGGCGATGCTCGCGCGCGGCGGCCGGGTCCACGGCTTCCAGATCTGGGTCAACCTGCCCGCGAAGGACAAGCTGACCGCGCCGCGCTACCAGGAGATCCCGCGCGCGGGGATCCCGCAGGCGACCTCGCCCGACGGGCGCGCGACCGCCAAGGTCAACGCCGGCGACGTGCTCGGCGCGCGTGCGGTGATCGAGACGCGGACCCCGATCGCGCTGCACGACTGGACGCTCGGGCCGGGCGCCTCGATCGAGGTACCGCTGCCGGCGAGCTTCGCGGCGTATGTCTACGTGTTCCGCGGCGCCGTGGAGCTCGGCGCGACCACGCTGCGCGAGGGTCAGCTCGCCGTGCTGGGCGACGGCGATGCCGTGCAGCTCGCGGCGAGCGGCGATGCCCGCCTGTTGCTGCTCGCCGGCGTGCCGCTGCGCGAGCCGGTCGCCTCGTACGGGCCGTTCGTCATGAACACCCGGGCCGAGATCCTCGAGGCGGTGCGCGACTACCAGGCCGGCCGGATGGGCGAGATCCGGCGCGCGGCCGCCGATCGACGCGCGTGAGCGATGCGACGCTAGCTTCGATGGTCGCGCGGCGCTCACGATGCGTGCGCACACGCTCGCTGTGCGCCGATGCGCGGCGATGATTCTCGACGCTCCCGGTATCCGTCCTCGGTCGATCGATCGAAGGTAGGAGTCCAACAAGGAGAGTCCAATGACGGTGATTCCGACTGGCAGGTTTGTGTGGTTCGAGTACGTCTCGAAGGAGGCCGAGAAGGCCCAGGCGTTCTTCGGCGAGCTGTTTCACTGGAAGACGAAACAAGCTCCGATGCCGCAAGGCCCGTACACGATGATCGCGCTCGGCAACGACACGATCGGCGGGTACCTGCAGCCGCCTGCAGGCGCGCCGCAACACGCGCACTGGCTCGCGCATCTCCAGGTCGCAAACGCGCAAGAGACCGCGAACAAGGTGACGGCGCTCGGCGGCAAGATCGCGAAGCAACCGTTCAAGGTCGGCGATGTCGGCACGATGGCGGTCGCCGTCGATCCGCTCGGCGCCGCGTTCGCGCTATGGCAGCCGGCGAAGCCGGAGGCGGAAGCCGGCGACTACAAGGGTGTCGACGGGTCGTGGGTCTGGAACGAGCTCTGCACCGAGGATCCCGACAAGTCGGTCGCGTTCTACAAGGCGATCGGCGGATTCGACGTCGAGACGATGAAGATGGAAGGCTCCGGACCCGGCCCGAACCGGTACGAGATCTTGAAATCCGATGGCAAGGGGCGCGGCGGCATCATGAAGATGTCGGGCGTTCCGCAGATGTGGATGCCGTACGTGAAGGTGGCAAACACCGACGCGACCGTCGTGAAGGCGAAGCAGCTCGGCGCCACCTTCAAGATGCCGGCGGAGACCATGCCCGGAGTCGGACGGCTGGCCGTCCTCGTCGATCCGCTCGGCGCGCCGCTCGGGATCCTGCAACCGTCGCCGATGTGATCGCGCCGGAGCTCACGCTTGCCAGGCACGATGGCGGATCCTCCAGCGGCGAGGCGCTCTGGATCTTGATCCTCGCGGCGCCACCGAAGCCGGCGGTTCAACTTCGTCCCGGCCTGGGGCCTGTTCGTCTATGCGCTGACGCGGTTCGCGATCCACTGCCCGAGTGGCAGGTATCCATCGCTAACGTAGCCGGTCATCGTGTTCCCGGTCACCGCGCCATTGTAGATGAGATAATTGATGGGCAGCACTCCGGTCTTGAAGACGACATTGTCGCCGTCCTGCGCCCACGTCCCGAGATCCTCGCCGGAGGTGCTCTGCACCGTTCCACCGGCCACGAACACGAGGGTCTGCGCGCGGAAATTGATGTGCCAGGTTCCGATAATCGATGTTTCGCCCATGAGTGCTCTTCTCCTATCTCTCATCTTCGATGGATATTGAATGGCAATCATACACGACTGGCGGGAGTTGGCAACGCTGGCCTCCCACCATCGCGGCCGGCGGCGGTCGCGAGCTGTCGATACCGTCGGGGCTCCCACGGAGGCAGGACCGGCACGGAGGCAAGCGGAGCGCAGGTCACCCCTCGCGTAGCTGGCACCTCGCACCGGCGCCCGGCGGGCCGCCGCTAGCCGGTATCGATCGGCCGCCGGCGGCGAACGTGGCCGCGCGTGCTCCCGCGCGAGGCAGAGCCGCCGCACAAGCGAGCACCGCGGCTTGTATCTTCGGCCGGTGTTCTGCAAAATCTCCGACGAGCGGTCGCCCTCGTCCCTGTCGAACGGAGCCACCATGGGTCACAAGAAGGTCACGTTCGTCACGCTGGACATCTTGCCGCAGCTCGCCCCGCTCACGGGCGGCTACCTGCAAGGCTACGCATGCCTCGACCCCGGCATCCGCGACACCTGGCAGTTCGAGCACTACGTCGCGATGGCGGCCACGCGCACATCCGCGCAACTCCTCGCCGCGATGCACAAGGCCGACGCCGACGTCTACGCCTTCAGTTGCTATGCCTGGAACACCGGCCTCGTGCGCGCCGTGCTACCGGACCTCCTCGACGCCAAACCCAACGCAGATTTCATCTTGGGCGGCCCGCAGGTGATGAACTGCGCCGACAGGTACCTGAGCCCGCGACATGAGCGGCTGGTGCTGTGCAACGGCGAGGGGGAGAAGACGTTCCGCGCGTGGCTGCGCGAGCTCACCGGGGGCACACCCGACCTGTCGCGCGTCAAGGGCCTGAGCTTCTACCGCGACGGCCAGATCGTCACCACCGCCCCCGAAGATCGCATCCGCGATCTCGACGAGATCCCGTCGCCGTTCCTCGATGGCCTGTTTGATCCGCGGATCTACAGCAACGTTGTGATCGAGACCAACCGCGGTTGCCCGTTCACCTGCACGTACTGTTACTGGGGCGGCGCGACCGGCGCCAAGGTGAACAAGTTCTCGCAGACGCGCATCGAGGCCGAGTTCGAATGGATCGCATCGAACAGTATCAACAGCCTGTCGATCGTTGACGCCAACTGGGGAATCCTGGAGCGCGACGTGGAGCTTACGCGGCTGCTCAGCCGCTGCAAGGAGCGCTACGGAACGCCGCGCATGGTGGGGTTCTCGGCCTCGAAGAACACGCCCGAGCGCGTCGCCGAGATCACCAAGATCTTTCACGACGGGGGGCTCCTCCTCAGCCACACGATCTCGCTGCAGACCATGCAGGACACCACGCTCAAGAAGATCGGCCGGCAGAACATCAAGACCAAGGCCTACGTGGCGATGCAGCGATACATGAACGAGCTCGGGATCAGCTCGCACGTGGAGCTGATCTGGCCGCTGCCCGGCGAGACGCTGGAGACGTTCATCCTCGGCGTCGACCAGCTCTGCAAGCTGGGCGCGGACTTGTTCTATTGCCACCCGCTGTTCCTCATCAACAACGTCGAAATGAACCTGCACCGCGAGGAGTACGGCCTCGTGGCGGTGCCGTTCACTGATCCGGGAAGCGAGGCGGAGGTGGTGGTGGCCACCAAGGAGGTGAGCCGCGCCGACTGTCTCGCCGGCTGGCGCTTCATGTTCGCCACCGTGATCCTGCACAACCTCCGCAGCACCCACTGCCTCGCGCGGCACCTGCACGACACCGGCGCCGCCAGCTACGGCGAGCTGTACGCCGCCTTCGCCCGCTTCCTGCAGGATCGCCCCACCGCGGCGCTCTCGCAGATCATCGAAGAGTCGATCCCGCGCATGACCCTCGACGCCTTCACGCTCGGGCGCATCGGTTGTTACCTGCACGAAGCGCGGGAGGCGTTCGACCAGCTCCTGCTCGAGTTCGTGTCGTCGCAGCCATGGTGGCGCGACGAGGCAGCGCAGCTCTGGTTCGAGATCGATCTCCTCAACCGGCCGAGCCTGTTCCACCCCGAGATCCGTACGGTTCCCCAGCCCGTCAGGCGGGTGCACGTGCTCTCGGCGCAGCCCGATGGCTACCTCGTGGAGATCCCGGCCGCGTCGCTCGAGCAGGCGCGGAGCTATCTCGGCGCCAAGGCCACGTTCCGCGGCGGCGCGTCCATCCGGATCGACCACAAGCAGAGCCAGTTCCTGCATGTACCGTCGAGCCGGGTCGAAGTGCAGTGGATGCAGTGCTACCAGAGCGCGTTCAACATCGTCCAGATCTCACCCACGTGGCGCGACGCCGCCGCCTGACGCACCGCAAGCCGCGAGGAGGTCCTTCGTGCACCTGTCCAGATCATCCAAGATCGCCGGCGCCGGCACACACCGGGTGATGTCCGCCGAAAACACGCTCCGGCGCGTGCGACCGATCATGCAGCGCATCGGCATCACCCGCCTCGCCGACATCACCGGGCTCGACCGGATCGGCATCCCGGTCTACAGCGCCATCATGCCGCGTTCGCGTGACTGCGTCTCGGTCTACAACGGCAAGGGCGCGACCGAGGCGGACGCCAAGGTGGGCGCGGTGATGGAGGCGATCGAGCGCTACTCCGCGTGGTCCGCGCGAAGGCCCGACTGCTTCGGCAGCCACAAGGCGCTGCGCGCCGAGCGCCGCGTCCTCGACCCCACCGAGATCGTCGCCACCATCGCCGCCGACTACACCGAGGACACCGAGATCGCATGGATCGAGGGCTACGACTTGATCAAGAAGGAGCCGGTGCTGGTGCCCTACTACGCCGCCGCGTACTTCGACGGCCCCGGCGAGTTCGGTCACCTGTGCTACACGGTCACGTCGACCAACGGGCTCGCCTCGGGCAACACGTTGGAGGAGGCGATCTGCCACGCGCTATGCGAGATCATCGAGCGCGACGCCTCTACGCTGGCCGAGCTGGTGAGCCGCGTGCTGCCGCGCTACCTCGAGAAGCGCATCCCCGGCCTGTCCTACGAGACCGTGACCGACGACCTCGAGCGTCACAAGAGCATCGACCTCGACAGCATCGACGGCCCCCCCGCCGAGCTCATCCGGATCTATCGCCGCGCCGGGATCACGCCGGTGATCCGGCAGCTCACGTCGGACACCGGGATCCCGACGATCATGTGCACCATCTCCGACGACTTGCACGAGCGCTTCTCGCCCGCGCACACCGGGGCAGGGGCGCACCCCGACGCGACCGTGGCGCTGACGCGCGCGCTCACCGAGGCGGCGCAGGCGCGGGCGGTGGACATGCAGGGGCTGCGCGAGGATCTCGCGATGGCCGACGAGGAGGTCCACGAGGCGCGCAAGCACAGCAAGCGGGTGGCACGCACCGAAGGCCCGAACTTCTTCCAGACCCCATCGGCGCACCCGATCGCGCTCGCCGCCGTGCCGACCCACCGCAACCCCGACATCCTCGATGATATCGAGCTGATGCTGGCGCGGCTGCGCGCGAGCGGGATGGAGCGCGCGATCGCCGTTGACTTCTCGATGCCCGGGCTGGAGTCGAGCGTGGCGCGGGTGATCGTGCCCGGTTCGGAGTCGTGGGCGGCGGTCAAGGGGCGGATCGGGGCGCGGGCGGAGCGGTTGATGCGTGAGGTGGCGGTGGCGCGGGCCAACGAGGCGGCGGCCAAGGCGAACAGTGAAAGGATCATGAATGCCCTCTTCGGTCGTATTCCTCGGCCCTAGCCTGCCGGTCGCGGAGGCAGCGGTGATCCTCGACGCGCGTTACCTGCCGCCGATCCGGCGCGGCGATCTCGACGCCGTCCTGCGCGAGGGCCGCCCCGACGCCATCGGCATCGTCGATGGCCAGTTCTTCCAGAGCTTCTCCATCTCGCCCAAGGAGGTGCTGCGCGCGATGGACGCGGGCATCCGCGTGTTCGGCTCGTCGAGCATGGGTGCGCTGCGGGCGGCAGAGCTGGCGCCGTACGGCATGGTGGGCGTGGGCCGGATCGCCGCGCTCTTCACGTCGGGCGAGCTGGACGCCGATGACGAGGTGGCGATGGTATATGACGGCACCACGCTGGCGCCCGTGTCCGATCCGATGGTCAACCTCCGCATCGCGTTCGACGCCGCCGCCGAGCGCGGCGTCATCTCGGCGTCGACGCGACAGCGGCTAGTGGACGAGGCCAAGCAGCTATTCTACCCCGAGCGGTCGTTCCGCCGCGTGCTCGCGCTGGCGGGCGCGGAGGTGCCGGCGGAGGAGCGGGTTGCGCTGGAGACCTTCCTCAAGACCGACGCCCCCGACGCCAAACGCGACGACGCCCGTGAGCTCCTGCGCCACATGTCGGTGTACCTGGCGGCGTTGTAATCTGGGGCTTGCTCGTGCTCGATCCCGCGTGGCGGTGGCGCAACGCAAACGGATCTACGGCGGGTTCAGGCGGAGGCGGCCGTGGCCGGCGGCCGCGCGCTGATCGGGGAGCGGCTCCACGTTGTCGAGGAGCGCGGCGCGGAGGGCGGGGACGTGGCGCAGGAGCGCGGGGCGGTGCTCGATGAGCAAGGCGCCGGCACCGCACACGAGCGGGCTCGCCTGCGACGTGCCGCTCAGCGACGTATAGTGGCCGCCGGGCACGCTCGACCAGATCTCGACACCAGGCGCGCACAGGTCGGGCTTGGCGATACCGCTGGCGGAGAGGACGGTGCCAAACTGGCTGAACGGGGCCACTCGGTCGCTCCGATCGGTCGCGCCCACGCCGAGCACGATGTCGTAGTTGCCGGGGCTGGCGAGGCGGCCGGGGTGGAGCGTGCCCTCGTTGCCACTTGCGGCCACCATCAGGACGCCGGGATCGGTCGCAGCGGCGAGCAGCGAGGGACGCAGGAAGTCGTTGTAGCCGGGGATCTGCAATCCGGCATTGATGAGGTGGCAGCCGGGCGGGCGGTTGTCACCCTGGAACGCGGTGCACAAGAGCCAGTCGAGGCCGGCGAGGATCTGCGCGAACCGGCCGGCGGTGCCGCCGCGCAGCGTGAGGACGGCGGCGATGGCGAGCGTGGCCCTGGGCGAGACCCCGGCGGTGCGTCCGGCGAGCAGACCGGCGGCGTGCGTGCCGTGGACGCCGAAGTCCCGGGCGGTCATCGGTACGCGTGCGCCGCCCTCGTCGAAGGTGGCGAAACGCACGTCGATACCGGCCAGCTCGGGGTGCGCGAGATCGATGCCGCTGTCCATGATGCCGACGACGACGCCCCGGCCGGTGAGCCCGGCGCGCCGGAACGGTTCCACGCCGATGCGATCGAGGTGCCACGGGTCCGGTCGCGCGTCGCGTGGGTCCGAGGCCGAGCAGGCGCGGGCGCACACGGGGTTGCCCAGCACGCAGGCGCCGCTCGCCGCCAGCCGGCGCGAATCGACGGCCTCCTCGTCGGCCACGAACGCGGGCAACGACGCAAGCAGGCGGCATCCAGTGGCCCCACCCGGGCGCAGGACGCGGGCGGCGAAGTGGCGCAGCGCGCGGCGGTTGTGCGCGAGGCGCGTCCGGGTGCGGTCCGGCGACCCGGGCGGCGATGCGCCGAGCAGCTCGCCCGGCGGTACAATGATGAGCTGTCCCACGCGGGCCGCGCCTCGATCGACTGGTTACTCTGCTGGTTACTGATTACCGGCCGCGGGAAGGGGCGCTTCGCGCGTCCGGGCGATGATTCGCAGCACCGTGTCCTTGCCGGTGAGGCGGGCGTGCTCGAACAGGACGATGCCGAGCGGGTGCGTGGGCTGATACTGGCCCGCCGGTTTGACCGGGATGGAGAACACCCACTCGAAGGCGAAGCCTATCCTGCCGGCCAGCGCTGGGGCGGCGAAGCCGAGGCGGGTGTGCGAGAACCGGGGACCGGCGGGCGGTTCGGGGGCGACGTTCGGCAGCATCTCGGCGCGGATGCGGCCGTCTTCGTCGTCGAGGCGGCACACGATGGGCACGCCATCCTCGATCTCCCAGCGCACCACGGCCTCGTCGCCGGCGATGTCGGTCTGCTCGCAGTGGATCTCGCACGCGGGCAGGCGTAGCGGGAAGCGGTCCCACGACCAGCGGTGGTACCTGGCCATGTAGCGGTCGTGGGTGAGCCCGAACTTCTGGCCGATGATGTCTTCAACGTTCATGTCACTCCGCGATCCGCAGCGACGGGACGCTGCCGCCCGGGTGGGCGAGTCGGGTAAAGACGTGCACCAGCGCGCCCAGGCCGCTCACCGCCGACAGGCAGTGACGCGCGCTGGCGTGGGTGTCGGGGAAGAAGCTCCCGAGCGCGGCGCGCCGTCGCAAGAACTCGCCCGCGAACCGAGCCGCCTGTGCACCGTGGCCGGCGCCCGGGTCGCGGCGGTGCGCGGCGAACGCCAGCTCGATGGACTCGAACAGGCGCGCGGTGCCGGCGCTGGCGGACGCCTCGTCAAGCCGTGCGGCGACCGCGGCGCCCAGGCCGGAAGCGGAGGGTTCGCCGGTGACGAGGCGCGCGAGGAGCGCCCGGCCCTCGGCGTCCCGCGCGACCAGCGCTGCGCGCAACGTGCGCAGGGCGTCGTCGAGCTCGGCGCGACGGGCCTGGAGCAAGCCGGCGCGGGACAGCCGGTCGAGGGCGATGAGGATCCCACCGGCGGCGTCGGGGAACGTGTCGAGGGCTGTGGCCTCCGGCGGATAGGGCGGCGGCGGGATCGTGCCCCCACGCACGCGGTCGACGAGGTGGGCGCCGAGCTGCTCCGCCACGTCGGGCGCGATGGGCGCGAGCGTGGCCGTGAGACCCGATAGGCCGCAGGAGAAGTCGAGCGGCGAGTACCGGAAGCTGGCATCGAGCGGGACGTTGCGCACGAACTCCATCGCAGCGTCGGCGAGCGCGGGCGCCCCGAGCGCGCGGGCAGAGCGGCACAGCGAGTAGATGTGCGCGCCGAAGCCGTAGAGGGCGCCGCACATGATCACCGCGCCACCGGGCGCCGCGGCGGCGCGCTCCATCTTCCTGCGCATGTGGGTCACGCCGCCGGGCACGAGGGTCGAGGCCAGCGCGCCGTGCGCCGCATCGCGGAAGCGCTCGAGGCCGGTGAGCTCGAACAGGTCGGCGAATACGATGGCGAGCCCGCACGTGCCGGAGAGGATCTCGGTGCGCAACACGTCGACGCTCACGAGATCGATGTCGGGGTGGTACACGAGGCCGAGCCACGCCAGCGCGCCCGAGGCGTCGGTCATCGCGTCGGCGAGGATGACGTCAGCAAGGGCGACGGCTTCGTCGAGCCACGCGGCGGGCGACGGCAGCGGCGACATGGCGGGCGAGAGCACGGGGACGCGGGGCGCGGGGTGGCGGCCGGAGGCGAAGCAGGACCGGATGACGTCGAGCTCGATCTCGAGGGGGAAGCGATCGAGCGCATCAATGCGGGCGAGGATGAGGTCGATGGCGGGAGTGGCGAAGTAGCCAGGGAACTGCGTGCCGTCCGACGACAGCAGCGTGGTGTCCTCGGGCAGTGCCTGGAACAGCCCCACGTCGAGCTCGCGGAGCGACTCCAGCTCGCTCGCCACCTTGCGTACGTGCAGGAGGTCGGGTGTGGTGCTCTGGAAGGCCGGCTGCATCAGCCCCTCGAAGAACATCTCGCGCTGGATGCCGTCGACGAGCAGCGGCGTCCGCACGCTCTCGCCAGCGAAGCCGATGTACGACCACGTGTCGCGCACGATGTGCCGGATCGGGTAGCGCGCCATGCGCCGGATGGGACCATCCTCGGCGAGGAGCGCGACGCGCCGCGCCGAGAGGCAGCGCTGCATCGCGCGGTAACCATCGAGCACTTCCTCGAAGTGCTCCGACGGCACGGCGGGCCTTCCGTCGAGCGTGGGGGCGTAGTCGGTCTTGGTCCAGGTGATGGTCTGATCGAAGTCGACGCGTGGCGTGATGAGCGAGCGCATCACCTGCGAGTAGCGCGACTTGAACGGCGACTTGAACGGTCGCACCGGCGTGAGCGCGCCGAAATCCTCGGCCTGGATGCCGCGGCCTACCGGCGTCCCCTGCGCCACCACGCCCATCGACACCACCGTCTCCTGCAGCCGCGCCAGCGCCGCCTGCTCCACCGCCAGCACGCCCTCGGTCGGCAGCTCGGCCGCCTGCTGCACCGCCATCTCGAGGTCGATGAACACAGGGTGCGCGCCCGCGGCCACGAGGTTGTCGAGCCAGAAGTCGCGCGCGCCGAGGAGCTGGAGCAGGCGCAGCGTCATGCCGAGGCGCACGTAGAACTGGCGCACCTCCGCGGGAGCGCGGCAGGGCTCGTGCTCCACCCACGACTCCCACGTGTAGCCCTCGCGCGGCAGGATGACGCGCGTGTGCAGCGGTAGTTCCAGATCCTGGTTCAGGAACGCGACGAGATCGATGAATGCCGCCGAGATCCTCAGGTCTTTGGGCTTGTAGACGACGCGGCGGCCGGAGTCGAAGCGCAGGAGCGCGACCGCGCGGCCGTGATCGTGCAGGTCGCCCGCGTCACCCTCGACGTCGTCGAGCACACCCAGCGGGGCGCCGGCGAATATGCGCTGCTCGATGAGCGCGCGGTCGCCGACGAGGCGCGCGCACAGCTCGGCGTTGAACGCGCGCCAGTTCCGATAGACGACGGCCACGAGGTACGCGAGCACCGGGTAGCGCCGGAAGCGCTTGATCCAGCCTGTCGCGCTGCCGTCGAGGTGCGACGCCGTTGCCGGGGCCGCGCCCGACCGGCAAAACAGCGCCGCCGTCGACTGCAGCACCTGCAGCTCGCTGTCGATGACGTGGACCGTCGCGCGCGCCATGCGCCGGCCGAACACCCCGGCCAGCCGCAGCTCGGCGCGGGGCGACAGGGGGAGCTGCGCCGCGCGCGCTTGCGACCGTACCTCGCGGATGGCGATGTCGAGGAGCGGCCTCAGCACGTCGTTGATGGGCGTGGAGCCGCCGATGGCGCGCCACTGCTCGGCCGTCAGCCCCATGGTCTCGCGATCGGCCGCCTCGAGCGCCCCGGCCAGCGCGAGGAAGTCATGCGCCCACCCGGGCAGCGCCGCCTCGTCCACCACGCGCACGTCGCACAGGCCGCGCAGGAACGCCTCGCGTACCCGCTCGCGCGCGGCCAGGAACCCGTCGAGCCCGATGCGCCCGCCGGTCGCCGCCGCCGTCCAGGCCGCGGCGCGCCGCAGCACCTGCGCATCGTCGAGGCCGGTGGTCGGCTCGCACCAGCCCCCCGCGACGCGGTCCGCAGGCGGCGCAGCGCGGGCCACGATCTCGAGGAGCACGGATCTGTCGATCGACTCGGTCACATCATTCGTTCCGCAAGAGGTTCGGCCGCGCCGTGATCGCCGCCATCCACGCCGGCCGGTCGGCCGCGTCGGGCCGGCTGCCCAGCATGAACTCGCCGATCGACGTCTCCTCGTAGTACGAGGTGCCCGCCGCCGCCGCGAACAGGTCCGAGTCGCCGTTGCCGAGCGCGCACGGTGCGAGTCCCATCCCCGTCGCCACGAGGTACATCGTCTGGTAGAGCGCGCCCACGTTCTTGAGCGTCGCCGAGTACGCGATGGCGCTGTACTTCCACGCCATGCGCTGGAACCGCGAGGCCAGCGTGATGAGCACCTGCGGCGTGTGCTCGATCGCGGCGGAGCGGCTGGCCGCCTCGAGCAGTCGCGTGACACGCTCGCTGGCACCCGACACGCGGTCGAGCGAGTGGTCGAACGGGTTGTAGTGGTACAGGCCGGGTTCAAGGCCGAGGCAGCGGTGCACTGAGAGGTACAGCTCGAGCTCGTGGATCGCGCCGCCCGACGGGTACGGGCGGCTGCTCAGCTCGACGGTGGCGAGCGGCTTGCCGTCGGGCCCGGGGAGGTGGAAGTCCGAGGTCGTGCGGATGCGATCGACGTGATACAGGAACTCGCCGAGCTCGGGCAGGCTGATGGGGGGCTCGCCGTGGTTGCGGATCGAGCGCCGCACCTCGATCGCCTCGCCCACGGTCATCGGCGAGGTTACCCGATCCGAGGGAGGGCGGGCGA
>Ga0137459_1000230_pt1 | contig 20436 bp, 22 predicted proteins | sample EasRivERMGT700_2_FD_104908 | JGI IMG/M metagenome (GOLD analysis project Ga0137459, IMG submission 104908) | Soil microbial communities from meander-bound floodplain in the East River, Colorado, USA - East River MetaG ERMGT700_2 | ecosystem: Environmental > Terrestrial > Soil > Floodplain ...
CAAACGCGCTCTCCAGCGCGCGAGCCGCACACTTCGCTTTGCCGTCGAAACGGGGCTCGCCGCAGATGGCTAGTTTATTTGATCTGATCCTGGAACTTAGTAGTGGCCGAATTCCCTGTCAGACGGGCCGCAGCCCTGGCGAACCAATCCAGTCAGCGCCGGCCTGAAGCAATCTGAGCGCCTGATCTCGAGAGATGGAAAGGGATATAGATGGGCGTTTCGGAAGTTCCGTTGATGTATTTACATAACTATAGTCATACAGGAAGGCTGAGCATTCACCGCGCTCGATATTTGAAGCACGACGCGCAGCGAGTTTAGAGGCGGTGGGGGAGTCAGCAGATGTTTGCGGCCTCTCGACATCGAGCGTTACGTAGCCAGTGTGCTGTCGCAATGTGGCGAGCATCCTGTCAAGTGGATCTTTGATACTTCTCGTGCGCTCGTCCTTAGCACCCTGTTGCAGTAACGTACTAATGTCTTCTTCCTTGGGCGAGAATTCGTACGTTGTACCTTGCATTTGCGGTCCATCCGGGCCACCTGATGCCCAACGATGGTAGCGCACCATCCGCTCAAGAGCAAAAGCCACGGCGCCAGAGCTGTCCGACCCAGTAAGCACACGATCGCCAATCGTGACGTCCCCATTCTCTTTGAGCACTTGAAGCGCGTTTTCTAGGTCGCCGGTCTTTGCCATCAGCGAAAGTTACCGCAAGAGCTTCGCCGATGCTTGTTCCGCGAAGCCAACGAGGCCCGGGATGGGCGTCACCGACACCACCGCGAGCACGCCGCGATCGGCGACCACCAGCTCGGCGACCAGCGCCACCACCACCGCGGCCTCGAGCACGAGCTCGGCGAACAGCACCGCCACCGCGGCGAGCTGGGGACGCCAGCCACCGCGAACACGCCGGCGCCGCGAACACGCCGACCACCGCGACTACAACAAGGCTTGGCGACCACCAGGTCCACCGCGACCACCGCACGCGAGCGCCGGCACCGCGAGCTGGGGACACCGGTGCCGAGCGTCAGGTCCGCGACCGCCACGACGACCACCAGCGCGATGGCGACCAGCGCGGCGAGCACGTCGAGGTCGAGCGGTGCGGCCACCAGCGCGATGGCGACCGACATCGCCACGGCCGCGATCGGCGACCAGCACCGCAACCGCGGCGAGCTGGGGACGCCGGCACCGCCACCACCGACCTCGATCCGCCGCTCTTCGATCCGGTCGTAGCCTCTCGCCGACTTACCTGCGCTCCAATCGGCCAATCCTCTGCGTCGGACGAACTTGGGGACAAGCACCTCCATCTGGCCGATCTGGTCGCCAAGCACTGGGCGTGGCTCGGCAGCGAGTAGCACGCACGCAAGCATGAGACCACCGGGCGCATCCCGCGCGATCACCCTGCGGGTGACGAAGGTACCCGACCTCTACAATCAGATCGTGCGCACTTATCGAACGTTAGTTCAGTTAAAGCCCAAGGTGCGCCTTGGTATCCGCCGGCTGCTGAGCGACAACTAAAGGGTGCTTAGCTTCACGCAGTTTCACGCAGTAGCGGTGTCTTTCAGCGAACGCGGTCGAAGCGCAGCAACGATCGGACCGATGTTTGGTGTCTTGCTATTGGCATTCCGCCCGATGGGGCACGCTCCCAATTTGAGCAGCGAATCCACCGCTGCGCTCGAGGAGCCGTATCTGACGAAGAAAACCCGTGTGTGCTTGGACGGCGAAGCATCCAACACTCGTTCGGGGTGCGAATCGGTTATCAGCAACGCGCGAGAGACTTCTATTGCCGCTTGTCGCGTCCTGTCGTGTGCCCGGCGCGACCAGACGTCACCCTCGTTGGCAACCGAACTAACAGTAACATGGCCATCCTTGAGTTCTCGCTCCAATTGAAGTGCGTCGATCTGAATTGAGTCGACGCACCAGAGTAGAACGTCTGAACCTCGCAACACCGAAAGCTTCGCGAGGCGTCGCCACACGGGGCTACCGACTAGAAAAGAGAGCTGGGTACGTGTTCGAGCCAGGGCCTCCACGCATTGCAGCGCGGCCTCTTCCTCCCTTGCATCAGGACTGTCGGAAACAGCCACGAAGATCATCGGCTCGGCGAGACGTGCGCCATCACCGACAACAGTGAGAGCATTGACGTCCACCGCACGCAGCACTGGGGGGAAGGCTTTCTCACCTGCACGTAGAATCCTTGGCTTGAGCTCTCTCTCTCTATCGCTGTTACGTCGCTTCTTGGGTGCCGCTAGCTCGCCAGCCCTCACCGAATCGGCAGGCTCGAACACAAAGATCTCGGCTTCGATCGTCCTCAGATAGTTCTCGATGAGTTTCGATACGCGTGACCAGTCGAGTCCGCCGTGTCCGCATCCAAGCGCTGGCAACGCGACGCGCACGGGGCGGCCTACACTCTCAAGATATCGTCGGAGGGCCTTGAGTCCGTCCTCAATGTCTTCGTACTTGGAATTCTCTCGCCAGTGACGTTTCGTCGGGAAGTTTACGACCCACTCAGTCAACGTGTGCCAGACGTTGAGCGTTCCGGGCTTAAGCGCCCCAACGTCGCATGCCTTCTTGTACTCGCGAAACATCGCCGGATAGCGCGTCTTGAATGCAAGGGCGACCCCTGCCCCCATCACGCCGACACAATTGACGGTATTCACACGAATGTCGACGGGCGTCTCAAACATGTCGCCGTTGGTGAAATGAAGCATGGCTATCCACCTCTCAGCTGCTGTAAAACCCAATTGCGTATAGTGGCAGCTTGAGAATCGCCGACGAGGCCCCAGGTTTCGCGCACTGACGACATGTCTGCTCGGCCAATCGTGATAAGCATCTCTAGATCGCGCTCGTTTCCTGCGATGTCCGCGAGCTGCTCTCGCCGTCGATCTCGGCCGATGATATCGCCATACAGGTCGTGATAGCAGACGAGCTTGCAGAGAATTCGAGCTTCATCGTCCGTGATCGACTGCACTTCCTCGGTCAGTATTCGCTCAAGCATCTCGGTAGACTTTATCGGGTGATCTGGGTCTACTTGCTGCTTCCCTCCGCAACGATCCCACCGACCCTTGGGTCCTTTTCCGATGTCGTGCAGATAAGCGGCTAACGCCACAAGTTGCTGCTCTGTTTGCGTGAGTCGATCCGACGAGAAGAGCTTGTCACACTCCTCCACCACGCGCAGTGTATGATTACCGACAGTCTCGGTGTGGACCTCATTGTTCGACTCCAGGCCGATGAGCTGAGCGGTTTCAGGCAGCGCAGTGAGATCGACTCGGAGTGCAGCCAGCATGTCATAGACATTCGCGAATCGCGCTGCCGGTCGCCCCCCATGAGACCCCACGATCGCCGCGAGTGATGCCTCGTATTGGTCCTTCGTAAAAACGGGACCTGACGCGAGGCTGTGGCCCTGCATGTCCTCCGGGAGATCGTTGCGGAAGTTAGTGAAGTAGTAGCCGCCGTCGGCGGCCGTGTTAAGGTGGATTGGCGGCGATGCGAGGTTGCAGCTTGCGTAGATCTTGCGGATTTTGTCGGCCATCGCGACATCCCAAGCGACGAGATAGCACGCTTCTCCTGGATGCAGAGCCCGGTGAACGAGTGCCTCCGCCATTCGCGCCTGCTTGGTAGTCTCTTCTGAGGCCCACTTGCGAGAATCGATGGCCGTCCAGTTGAGTTGAACGAGGTCGCTTGGGTCACTGAAGAACGACGGCGGGACGCTCGTGTTCGCTGCCGCGTTGGTGAAGACGACGGCTTCTCTCTCGACGAGTCGGATCGAGAACACGAAGTACACGATCAGTGGCTGGTCGACGTTCTTGGCGGAGACTTGCTTCAGAAGCATCGGTGAGGTCTTGCCAAAATAGAGGGGCACGTAGTCGTGGACGACGCCGCCCGGTCCGCAAGTCACGGGCATGCGTGAACGCCGTTCCTGGATCGAACTCTCTGCGATGGACTTGTGCGTTCGACCGAGCCGCTTTTGCTCGTTACAGCTCAAGAAGCCGTGGGTCAATACGTCCCGCAAGTTGTTGAGGTCCGTGAAATGATACAGGTATCGATCTGCGTATGGGGCAGGCACCGGCATGCAACGTCCAAGGCTAGCACGCGACTCTGACCTCCTCGCACGTCTTCCGAGCGATGCGGGCCGCAAAGATTCTCGATAGTTGACGGGTTCCCGCCACCGCGGCGAGCTGGGACACTGCGGCGAGCTGGGCACCGCGGCCTCGCGCACGACCCGCATCGCGACCACAGCGCCACCACGACGTGCTCGGCGACCACGACGACCAGCGCGACCACAGCGAGCTCGGCGACCACCAGGTCCGCCACCGGCGCCGGCACCGCATCGCCACCGCGGCGAGCTGGGGACCTGCGTGGAGCGGAGCCGGCGGCGGAGCGTGACAACCGCGGCGATCCGCGTGCGCTCGTCCTCGCGTGCGTCGCGGTGTTCGTACCGCGCGAGCTCCGCGGCGATCTCGGCGGCGAGCTCGGAGCGCTCGACCGCGGCAGCGGCTACGCGACGCTCCTCTTCAGCGCGCTCGGGCGGCCCGGGTCGTCATGGCGTGGCTCCCTGGTTCCCGTGGTGCATCGCCGGATGCCCCTCGAGATGGGACGCCCGAGCGGCGGCGATCGCCTGGTCGGCGAGCTCGTCCACGACCACCGCCACCACCGCGAGCTCGGCGACCACCGCATCACCGCGAGCCGTTCACCACGAGCCGCTCACCACCTGGGCGACGTGGCCGACGTCCAGCGCGGCGAGCTCGGCGACCACCGCACCACCGCGAGCCGCTCACCTCGAGCCGGGCATCGACCGCCGCGTGTCGTGCAGCTCGGCGACCACCGCACCACCGCGAGCCGCTCACCTCGAGCCGGGCATCGAGCAAACGGGCCGAGCTGGTCACGCCGGTGCGGTTCGAGCTCCTCGGCCGGCGCGCGCCGCGGTTCGAGCTCCTCGGCCGACGCGCGCCGCGGTTCGAGCTCCTCGGCCGACGCGCGCCACCGCCGAGGTCATGCCGTGCGCTGGTCGAGGTTGCCGCCGCCTCGGCGAGCCGCCCGAGCTCCTGGGCGACATCGCCCTCAGGCGAGACGGAGCACGCCGCCGTCCGTCCATTCGACGGGAATGCCGCGCCACCGTCGGAGTGCCTTGACTGGCCCCACGGCGCGGATGTGCTTCGCGAGGTCGTCGCCGACCTGCGAGGCCGGGAGCTCAATGAACTCGTACGCTCGCGAGATCGGGATCAGCCACTTCGTCGGCTCTTCGCGCCGCGTGTCGTTCCAACGCTGGTGCTCGTGCTTGGTGTCGGTCAGGATCATGGATCGCCTCCATCATGATTATAGGCGGTCAGCAGGCCCACCTCGCCGCCGAGTTGGTGACGCCCGGTGGAACTCGAGCGCCTGGCCCGGCTTGCGCTCGCCGCCGAGCGCCTGCTACTCGTCCAGTAGCTCCTCGATCCGGCGCAGCACGCGGCGCAGGGCCTTCGGGTCGGCGCCAGAACGGCGCAGCGCCAGCGCGGCCTCGAGCTCGGCAGCAACGGGATCCGCGACGGCTTGCAGCGGTTCCAATGCGTCTCGCTGCACTCCGCTGCGCTCCACTGCGTTCCCGGCACCATCTACCAGCCTAAGTGCGCGGGATTCTGTAATCGGAGCGTCATGGAGCGCATGCTCTTTTGAAGTCCCACTTCCAAACCAGGTGCGCTCGACGACGCTCCAGTTGCGGAATCCCGTGCACTCAGGATAGTTGATAGCGCATCGAGCGCAGTGGAGCGCAGCGGGATGCAGCCGAACCGCTGCAGGTGGTAGTGGATCCCATCGCTGTCGAGCTTGAGGCCGCACTCGCGCTGCGCCGTTCTGGCGCCGACCCGAAGGCCCTGCGCCGCGTGCTGCGCCGGATCGAGGAGCTACTGGACGAGTAGCCGGCCTTGGCTCAGGCTCGCGCGGCGGCGCTGGGGGCTCGAGGCGCCGGGCGCCCTGGACGAGGAGCACGCCGCGAAATCTACCTGGGCGCCAACAAAACCGAGCGCTTGCTGCACATCCAAGAGCTTGGCGTCCCGGGTGATCCAATCGTCTCCGATATGATCTGGTGCCCTCGGGCAGAGCGTGGGCAGAGCGCCACCGCGATCATCGGTGTCCCCCTTTGGGGGCGTTGAGCACCGAGCCCTGGCGCTACCGGCGACGTCGCGACCGCGGTATCCTGCCTTCATGGCCACGTCCGCCGCCGCCAAGGTTATCGCCGAAGCGCTTGCCCTGAGCGACAAGGAACGTGCGGCGGTTGCGGAGGAGCTCTTGGCGAGCTTGGATCCGACACAGCCCGACGACTCCCCCGAGGCGGTGGCCGCCTTCAAGGCCGCGCTGGATCGGCGGTGGGCCGCGTACCAGTCCGGTGAGGAGCCCGGGATCCCGTGGCCGGAAGTGCGAGCGCGGCTTCGGGCGCGGCGGGAACCGCGGGTGATCATCTGTGGCTTGGCGAATCGAGTGGACCCCGGCCGCGGCGGTTGAGGCCGAGGCGGAAGCCGCGAAGTACGCGCTCAAGCGCGAGGGGCTCGGAGATCGGTTCCTTGACGAGATCGACGCGACGATCGAGCGCATCACGGAGGGGCCCGAGCACTTCCAGCGCTGACCGGACGACCCCAGCTACCGGCGCGCGGTGGTCCACGTGTTCCCGTTCGTGGTGTTCTACCGAATCGACGAGCCACGCCACGCGGTGCTCATCGTGTCCGTGGCCCCGGCGAAGCGCGAACCTGGCTACTGGAAGTAGGAAGTCCCAGGTCATGTGCTTCCTTTCTTCGCCTGCCTTGGCAGATCTGTGGGTGCCCAAGGTGGCCGAACCTTTCCTGCAGGTCGTCGGCGGCGTTCCATGGCCCGATCCGCGTCCGACTCTGGGCTCTGGATTCGACCATCAAATCTGGCAGCGGTAGCAGGGGCTGTGGACCCTGTGGAGGCAGGCCCACGCCGCCCCATCGCACCGACGGTGAGCGGGCCGGCCTGGCTCCACAAGTCCACAGCCCTCTTGCCGCGTCCGTATCAAAAAACACCCATAGATCTGCCTGCCAGAGGAACCCAAATAATGAGCGGGGCGATGGAGCATCGATCGTCGTTCGCGACCAAGGCTTCGATCGGTGCACGCGCGAGTGCACCTGATCGTCAGTAGCGCAGGCGCCACAGCAGGTCGAGCCATTGTTCTTGCATGCTCGCCACCGCCTGATGTAGTGCCCGTTCATGCCGGGCACGCCCCACGAAGTCGTCCTCCTCGCCATCCGCGAAAACCCGGAGCTCTTCGCTGAAGTCCTCCGACGGGTCGTGGGGACCGACATGCCAGGCCCCATCGAGGTCATGGATTCCAACGTCCGCTTTGCCGCTTCGCTCGAGACCCGCCCCGATCTCGTGTTACGCACCCCCAAAGCCACATCCAAGTGGACCATCATCGAGCTGCAAAATCGAAAGGATGAGCGTAAGTGCCGGAGCTGGCCTCTGGCCGTCAGCGTCCTCTTGCAGCGCGACGGCATGGGCGACGTCGTCGTGATCACCGCGAGCCGCAGCGTTGCCGCGTGGGCCAAGGCGGCGGCACACCACCGCGGCGAACGGGGAACAAGCCTCGGGCTGACCCCCGTGATCCTCTTGCTTTCCAAGGACCACGCCGAAGCGCTGCTCGATCCGGCGCGGCCGGAGCTCGCGCTGTTCGCCGTGTGGGCGAGCTGCCGTGGCCATGGTCCCGAAGCCCGCCGCGTCGCGACGCGCGCCATCGAGCTGATCGAGGAGCTGCCTGCCCCGTTGCGGGAAGCCCAGGCGCGTGCGATCCTTGCGATGTTGAGCCAGCAGCTCCTGGCATCGCTCAAGGAGATGGCGATGGACGTCGACCAGGTCCCAGAAACAAAGGCATCACGCGCGTTCCGGCTCTTCTTCGAACAGCGGGGTGAGGCGCGAGGCGAGGCGCGAGGTGAGGCGAAAGGCAAGCGGGAGGCGTTGCTCGCCGTGCTCGCGACACGGGGGCTTTCGCCGACCGAGGAGGAGCACACGCAGATCGCTGCCATCACCGACCTCGCCGTGCTGGACCGCTGCATCCAGACGGCAGTCACGGCTGCGTCGGTGGGAACCGTGCTCGCCAGCCCCGGCACATTGCACCGCCGCCGCGCGGCTCCCGCGCGCGCTCACAAGCCGCGGGCCGTCAAGAATCCATCCAGACGGCGGTGACAACCACGTCTGTCGGAGACGGCAAGGCGTCGCCCGGCTTCGCGTTGTTCTACCCTCCGCACAGGTTCGCAGGTCGGGTCGGACCTGGTCTTCAGTAGCGCAGGCGCCACATCAGGTCGAGGCCGTTGTAGCCGCGGTCGCCCGCGGTGCCCTCGATGACGACGCGCCGCGACAGCCAGTACTCCACCTCGCCCTCGCCGGTGTTCTCGTCGGGCCGTGCCTCGAGGTGCTGGCGATACGCGACGAACAGCGCCTGCGTGATCCAGCTCCCGACGAGGACCGCGGCGCTGCTCGACGCCGACGCGGCCTCGTAGCGCAGCACGTCGACGTCGACCGGCAGCGCCTTGCGCACGTAGCCGCCGAGCTTGTTGGCGACGAACGAGGTCCCCGCGCCGGCGACGCGATCGGCCGCGCCGGCGGGTGCGTCGCCGCTCGGCTCGCCGCCCAGCAGGAACCCGAGCAGCTCGCCCTGCGAGTACGTCCCCGGATCGCTCGACAGCACGAGCTCGGGCTTGCTCGCGCGGCCGTGGATCTCGGTCACCGTCGTGACGTCGGAGAAGTCATGGGTGATGCGGACGTCGAGCAGCGGATCGAGCGAGCCGTCGAAGTGCACGCCGGCGCGCTCGACCTGGTAGCGGTGTCCGAACAGATCGAGATCGCCGCGCTCGGCCTCGATCCCACCGAACATGCCGAACGCCTGGCCGTCGGCGCGGATCTCCAGCTTGCCCCGGATGAGGCCGCGGAACTCCTCGGACTCGACGCGCGTCGAGCGCAGCGCGACGGTCACCAGGAAGATCGGGTTGGCCGGGGCCTGCCTCACCATCGGCCGCCGCGTCATACGCTCGCCGTCGGCGAACACCATGTCGGGCGGAGCGCCCGGGGGCTTGAGCGGTTCGCCGCGATCGTCGGGCACGATGATGACCCCGTGATTGACGACGAGATCGGCGTGCCACTGGCCGCGATCGCGCGACAGCGTCGCGTTGACGTCGGCGGTGATCCGCGGCTCGACGGTCCCGATCGGCGACACCTTGCGGAGCGTGATGCGCGCCTTGCCGCCGCTGGGTGCGGCCCCGTCGAGCGCGATGGATCCGGTGACGGCGACGTGGCCGGCGCCGAGGGTGCCGTCGACGCGGAGCTGGACCTCGTGATCGGCGATCACCGCGTCGATCTTGGCGCCGCGCAGCGTGCCCACCGCCGGCGCGATCGGCACGCGGCCGTCGAGCAGGTGGAGCTCGCCCGCGATCTGCATGGTGCGCGGATCGAGCCCGGTGACCCGGAGGTCCGCATTCAGCTGGCCCGCCGCGCCGCCCGCCGGGCCCGGCACGAACGCCAGGATCGGCACGAGATCGAACTTGGTGGCCTTGACCGTCAGCGTCCCGTCGCGCAGCGCCGCCGGCCGGCCTGCCAGCGCGACCTGCAGCAGGCCGCCGTCGGCCTCGACGCCGTCGAGCTGGAGCTTGGCGGCGCCGTCCTTCCAGCTGCCGGCCACCGTGAGCCGCTCGACGGTGCGGATCGGCTTGCCGCCCGGCCCCGGCGGGACCTGCAGCCCGGTCGCGACCAGGGTCGCGGTCGCCGTCGGTGCGCCCAGCGTCCCGCCGAGCTCGAGCGAGCCGTCGATCCGCCCGGCGATCACCTCGGTGCGCCCGAACACCGCGAGCAGCCGCGGGGCATCGACCCCCGCCATCGTCGCGGTCGCGGTCAGCGGGGTCGCCTTCACGCCCGCGGGATCGCCGGGCCAGCGCTGGACCAGCTGCTCGAGCGAGACCGCCAGCCGAGCCTGCGCCTCGAGCAGCGTGACGCCGGCGTTCTTGATCGACAGCGACGACGTCGTCGCGTGACCATCGATCGCGGCCGCGAGGTGGACGTCGAGCGGCTGGGCGATCGGCGACCCGCGCAGCCCGGCGATGTCGGCCGTGGCCGTGACCGTGCGGCCGGCTTCCCCGACGTCGATCGCGATGCTCACCCGGCCGCGCGCGTCGCTCTGGATGCCGAGGCTACCGAGCAGCGCGGGATCGAACGCGAGGCCATCGGCGCGCACGCTCGCGCCGCGCAGCACCGCGCGCCCGACCCGGGCCCACCCGTCCGGATCGAACAGCCGGTCCGGCACCGCGAGCCGCGCCTGGACCGAGGCGCTGCCGATGCCCTCGGCGGTCACCGTCACGGTCGGCGTGAGCTCGGCCGGCGTCGCCTGCGAGAGCTCGAAGACCATGCCGACGGTGCCGACGGTGCCGGCGTCGCGCAGCGCCGGCGCGTTCACGCCGGTGGCCTCGATCCGGCCCTCCGCCGTCGCCCCCGCCAGGCGCATGCCGCCCTCGATCCGGCCGGCGTACTCGCCAGGTAGCCCCGCGAGCTCGGCCGCACGCCTGAGCTCGATGCCGTGCAGCGTCAGCTCGCCCGTGCGGATCGCGTCGCGGCCGAGCCGCTTCCACGCGGCCGGATCCGTGATCACCCGGGGCGTGTCGAGCTCGAGCGCGAGCGCCGCGCCGCCGAGCCCGGCGCTCGACGCGTTTGCCGTCACCGCGAGCCGCGCGCCGTGCAGGGCCACGCGCGCGTGGGTGTCGAGCGTCGCGGGCAACCGCTCGGTCGCCACGCCGGTGGCGTCGACCTGGACGTCGCCGCCCCAGGCGCCGCCGCGGCGCGCGACCGCGACGTGGCCGTCGAGCTTGCCGCGAACCCCGGCGGCGAGCCGATCGAGCACCAGCCCCCGGACATCGAGGTTGACCGCCAGATCGCCTTGCCGGCGCCCGGCGCGCTCGTAGCTGCCAGAGGCCGCGAGGCTGCCGAACGCGCTGGCGCTCTGCAGATCGCGCAGCACGATCCGCGCGGGGCCGAGCTCGAGGTGGCCGCCCTGGCCGGTCCAGTCCGCGCCGCCGCCGGCGCGCACGCGGTGGCGCTGGACGTCGATCGCGAGGGTCTGCCCGGCGCCGGGCGGCGTGACCAGCGCGTCGGCATCGATGAGCCACGGGGCCTGCTTGGGCCGCGACCGCACCGAGACCCAGATCTTGCCGTCGGCGCGATCGGTGGCGTCCACGGTCAGCGCGCCGAGCTGGAGGTCTTGCCGCACCAGATCGACGAGCCGGACCCGCGCGCGCCCGAGCGGCCGGTTCGGCAGCCGCTGCGCGTCGACCGTGACGTGGAGCGAGCCGACCGACAGATCCTGCATGCGCAGCCGGCGGCCCTCGATCGTCCCGGTGACCGCGAGGCTCGGCGCCGGCCGCAGCGCACCGCTGGCCGCCAGATCGACGCGCAGCGTGCCGTGCACGGGGGCCCGGCCGCCGGACGCGCGCGCCGGATCGGTCGCCGTCGCGTCCAGCGTCGCGGCCTCGATCGCGAGCCGGTCGCCGACGATGTGGAGGTTGGCGGCGAGCCTGGCGGCGACGCCCTCGCCGGTCGCATCGACCGTGACGCGCACGCGCTCGCCGGCGGAGCCGAGCGTGATCTCGAACGTGGTCTTCGGCACGCCGCCCACCGCCGCCCAGCCCCGGATCGTCGCGGTCGCGATCGGCAGCGCGCGCGGGCCGCCCGGCCGGACATCGAGCACGGCGTGGACCACCGCGCTGCCGGCGAGCCGGCCCGACGACAGCTTCGTGAGATCGAGCGTGCCGGTCGACAGCTCGCCGCGCGCGTGCCTGGCGGCCAGGTCCACCGCGCCGACCCACCCGATCGGCGTCTGATCGACGCGGCCGGCGACCGCGAGCTCGGTCCACGATCCGCCCGGCACCGGCGTCGCGATGAGCGTGACCGCGAGGTCGGCCGGCAACACGACGCCGGGCGCGAGCCGGGCCACCGCGGCGGCGCCGGCATCGATGATCAGCACCCCGCCGAGCACCGGGGGGCGGCCGTCGCCGGCCGCGGCCATGGTCAACCGGCTGCCGAGCACCGAGACGTCCCCGGCCCGCACCGACAGGTACGGGATCGCGAGGCCGCGCGGATCGGCGTGCAGCCCGACCTGCAGCGCCAGCCCGGCCGCCGCGCGCTCGCGCCACGTGCCGGTGAGCTCGAGGCTGGCGTCGATCGGCCCCGCGTGGGGGAGGCTCGCCCGACCATCGAGCGAGAGCCCGTCGAGGTTCACCACCTCCGTGCCGGTGTCGAGCCGGACGTGCGCGCGGCGGACCGCGATGCGCGGCAGCGCCACGCTCCAGGTCGACTCCGGCCCGGGCCGCGTCAGGCGCTTGATCGAGAGCTCGCCATTCGCGTCGAGAGAGAGATCGACGTCGACATCCTCGGCGACGATCCCGGCGACGCGCAGCTGGTGCGACAAGAGCGGCAGGAGGCCGAGCTCGAGCGTCAGCGCCTTGACCGTGATCGCCGGCCGCCGGTCCGGCCCGCGGATGACGAGGTCGTGCAGGATAAGCTTGCCGAGCGGGCTGCCCTCGACCCGGCCGAGCGACGCGCCGCCGGTGAACGTGCCCTGGAGCCGGCGCTCGACCTGCGCGCGGACCACCTCGCGGCCCCACGCCGTGTGCATCAGCGTCCCGGCCGCGGTCACCGCGAGCGCGATCACCGCGACGAGGCCGATCGCGCCGCGCATGATCCATCGCCAGCCGCGCCGGCGAGCGCTCCGTGTCGACATCAGAAGGCCTCCCCGATCGTCAGGTGGTAGGCGTAATGCGAGCCCGGATCGGGCTCCCTCGCGCCCGTGCGGTTGAGCCGGTAGCCGATGTCGAGCCGCACCGGCCCGACGATCGTCAGGAGGCGTAAGCCGCCGCCGATCGCCCAGTGCAGGTGCATCGGATCGAGCTCGGCCGGCGTCTCGGTGACGTCGCCGCCGTCGAGGAACACCGCGACCCCGAGCGGCATCGTCTTGATCGTGGTGATCGGGACCCGCGCCTCGAGGCTGGTATCGAGCAGCCCGGCACCGCCGTACGGCACCGTGCGCGTGGTGCCGTCGTCATCGCCGGTGACGCTCGGCGCGAGCCGCCGCTCGGAGAACCCGCGCTGGCTGTTGGTGCCGCCCGAGAACAGCCGCTCGGTCGCCGGCACGTCGCCGTAGATCGCGCCGAACCGTGCGTGCGCGGCGAGCACGGCGCCCCCCACGAGCGGGACGTAGCCGCGCAGATCGGACACCACCGAGAAATAGTCGTACGCGCTCCCGCCGTACTTCGTGCCCTCCATCGTGCGCAGCTCGCCGTACCCGCCGAGCGTCGGCTCGATGGGGTGGTCGCGCAGATCGTCGATCAGCCCCTGCTCGTAGGTCCCGATCCGCTCGTGGCGGTCGAGCCCGATCTGCGCCCGGAGCGCCGGATCGATCAGCGAGCTGATGTTGCGGAACCCGACGCTCTCGAGCCCCCAGCCCACCCGCAGCACCACCTTGTCGCTGCCCAGCCGGGTCTCGAATCCGAGCCGCGCGAGCGGCCCGTAGCTCGTGTACGCCTCGACGGTGAGGTAGTTGTAGCCGGCCTCGACCGCGGCCTTGGTGTAGGTCCAGAACAGGTCCCGCCGCTCGAGCTTGGCGAGCGCACGGATCCGCGGCTCGTACTTGCTGCCGTCGCGGAGCACCGCGTACGCCGGGCGCAGATCCAGCGTCGCGGTATCGAGCGGGAACGGCCAGCCGGCGACCGAGTAGCCGGCCCGGCCGCGCACCTCGTAGCTCGCCGGATCCGTCCCGATCCCGCCGCCGAGCCTGACCTCGTGGCGCGCGCTCTGGGCGACGGCGATGTGGACGCCGACCACCTCGCCGGCCGCCTTGTCGGACTGGACCTGCACCGTCGAGAACCGGCCGAACCCGTACAGGTTGCGCTGGGTCTGCAGCAGCGCCTGCGCCGAGTACACCTGGCCCGGCGTGAACGCGACGCGCTCGCGCACCGCGCGGGCCAGCTCGCCGGTGACACCCGCGACCTCGACCGCGCCGAACGTGCACCTGGGGCCCGGCGTGTAGACGAGCTCGACGATCGCGGTGTGGGCCGCGCGATCGGCCACCACGCTGGTCTCGAGCTGCGCGCGAGCGTAGCCGGCGTCCTGGAGCACCGCGAGCAGCGGCGCCTTCGCCCGGTCGTACGCCTCGTAGTCGAACGGCTGGCCGTCCACGAGCGGCAGCCGTGCGCGGACCTCGGCGGCCCTCACATCGTCCGGCAGCCCGGTGATCACGACACGGGTCCCCGCCCGGACGCCCTCCTCGACGGTGTAGATCACCGTGGCCGCGTCGCCCTTGCGCTCGACCCGCGATCGCACATCGACGTCGAGGTAACCCCTGCGCAGGTACTCGCCGCGGATCCGATCGGCGTCGACCTGCACCAGGTACGGATCGAGCGCGCCGCCGCGCTTCAGCACGCGATGCAGCCCCAGCCCGGTCATCAACGCCTTGTCACCCAGCCGCCGGTTGCCCTCGAAGTCGACCTCGGCGAGCCACTCCTCGCCGGCGGGGTGGGCCCGGCCATGCGCACACGCGCTCGACAGGGCAATCAACGGGAGCCAGCTTCGCCGGACCAACATCTCACCGCAGCCTCGCAAGATCGGTACCGGCGAACCCTGCTCGCCCCGAAAGAGCTGTGCGCTGGAGCCACGCACGCGTGACACCAACGCACCGAGCTAACGCGACGGATGGACGTGATCGCGATCGCGCTCTGCCTTGCTGCGGAGCATGGAGACCAGCATCGGGATCGCGATCAAGGCCAGGAGGATCGCCGCCGCGCGCGTCACCCACCCGCCGCTCAGGAACATGAACGCCACCAGCATCGCGAGCATCACCGAAAACAGCGCGGTGAGCCCGACGACGCCGTGCGGCACTCCGTCGGGCTCCCGATCGAGATCCTCGGTCGGTGCCAGCTTCGAATCGTCGCGCACGGGGCTATGCGGCTCGGGTGAGCCCTCGGGCGGACGGAGGAACGGCTCTGGTGCCATCACATGTCACCTTGCGGGGACGTCTACGTCAGGCGCGGACGGGCGACCAGGCGATAGATCCCCAGGAGGATGACCGAGCCGAGCACCGACGCGAGCAGGCCGGGGCCCTCGCCGATGGCGTACCAGCCCAGCGATTGGCCCAGGGCCCCCGCGACGAAGGCGCCGGCGACGCCTAGCAACATGGTGACGAAGATGCCGCCGGGATCCCGGCCCGGCATCACGAGCTTGGCCAGCGCGCCGACGACGAGTCCGACAATCAGGGTGAACAAGATGGACATGATGATTTCCTTGCTGTTCGGGTGATGAAGGGAGGCTCAGGAGGGACTTGAAGCGCAGCGCTACTTCCAACCGAACCGAGCACGCAGCCTGCCAAGGGTGCGCTCGACGATCGGCCGGACGCGGTCGACCACGGTGCGGCTCCTGGCGACCATCTCGTCGAGCGTGATCCCCGTCGCGTGCGGGCCACGCCTGGCCTTGCGCTCGGCGCGCGCGGCCTCCTCGGGGTTGTCCCGCACGTAGGTTTCGGCCGCGTGCGCCGCCGGATCAACCTTGCCGCCTGCGACGAAGTCGCGGAGCTGCTGGTTGTAGTGGCGCGCCGCGATCCGGTTGCCTTCGCCTTCGTTGGCGTCCTGGTGCGTGGGCTTCTCGGGCTTCATAGCTGTGGGATGAGCACTCCGCGTGCCATACGACCTCCCCTGACCCATGAGGCCCAGCTGCGCCGGCTGCGAGCGCGTGCGCCGCGGCGAGCGCTTCCGCGCGTCGGATGACGCCGCGGGCCGGGTGCTCTACGCAAGTAGCTGACGACCTATCCTCGCAACAAGGGTAGATTCGTGCCCAAGCGGATGCCCCACGGTGCTCCGGGAGTAACGATGCGCACTCACCTCCTCGCCCTGCTCTGCCTCCCGCTCTGGCTCGCGACCTCCTGCACCACCGCCCCGGACGGCGAACCGCCGGCGCGCGGCTTCCAGGTCGCGTCTCCCGACGTCACGATCAATCCCGGCCAGGAGGTCACCTACTGCTACTACTTCCACACGCCCAACACCGAGACCATGGTGATCAAGAAGTGGTCCTCGGTCATGACCCCGGGCAGCCACCACATGATCATGTACTCGACGGCCGGCGACGCGATGCCGCCGGGGACGATCTCGACCGCCAGCTGCGGCGGCTTCGGCGGCGGCAACGTGCCGAGCTGGACGTACGCGGCGCAGACGCCGACCGCCGAGCTCGCGCTCCCCACGGACGACGGCACCGGGCGGCCGCTCGGTCAGGAGATCGCGCCCGGCACGCCGGCCTATTTCCAGATGCACTACCTGAACGCGAGCGACGCGCCGATCCAGGCGCACGTCACGCTCGACGCCGAGGCCTACGAGGCGGGCGTGCCGTACACCAAGACGGCGGCGTTCGTCACCTACAACGCCGACATCAGCATCGCGCCCCATGCGATCGGCGACGTCGAGAGCATGACGTGCGGCGTCCCGGCGAACGCGAAGTTCTGGATGATGTCGACGCACGCGCACCAGCAGGCGGTCCAGACGACGGTCAAGGACGGCCTGCCCGCGAGCACGGCGGTCGCGTTCACCAGCACCGACTGGGAGCACCCCGGCACGATGATGTGGATGACGTCGCCGTTCTACGCGTTCGCGACCAAGCGGCTGACCTGGGAGTGCACCTACAACAACACCGGGCCCAACGCGGCCTCGACCGTGATGGCCGGTCCGAGCGCCGTGAGCAACGAGATGTGCATGGCGACCGGCTACTACTTCCCGGCGACCAAGCCGCTGCTGTGCCTCAACAGCCTCGGACCGTTCTGAACGCAGCGTGCTGAACGCGTAGCGGCCCGCTCGCGCACGCCCCGCCGCGTCACGGGCCGATCGTGCCGCTCTCGACGATCGTGGCGCCCGCCGCGCGCATCGCCGCCAGCGCGCGCTCGCCATCGCCAGGGGCGAGCTCGACGGCGCGGCAGCCGTCCTCGATCACCCAGGTGTCGAACCCGAGCTCGCGGGCATCGAGCACGGTCGCCTGGACGCAGTAGTCGGTCGCCAGGCCCATCACGTAGATCCGGGTGATCCAGCGCTCGTGCAACCACGCGGCGAGCCCGGTCTGCTTGCGGTGACCGTTGTCGAAGAACCCGCTGTAGCTGTCGATCGTGCGATCGGTGCCCTTGTGGAACACCTCGGTGATCTTCGAGCGCACGAGCCCGGCGTGCAGGTCGGCGCCGGGCGTGCCCTGCACGCAGTGCGGCGGCCACACCACCTGCGAGACCCCCGCGAGCTCGATCAGGTCGCCCGGCCGCGTGCCGGAGTGCTCGCTCGCGAAGCTGCCGTGGTCGGCCGGGTGCCAGTCCTGGGTCGCCGCCACCATCGAGAAGTGCGGCATCAACCGGTTCGCGACCGCGATGGTCTCGTCGCCGCGCTCGACCGCCAGCGCGCCGCCGGGACAGAAGTCGTACTGCAGATCGACGAGGATCAGCGCTCGCATCGCAACATCTTAGATCGAGAGCCCGGAGCTTGCGTGCGCCGCCACGTGTACTTGCAGGGTTCAAAGCGACACCACCGCGGCGCGGTGTCGTACACCCTGCTCCACCTCGCCGATCCGAGTCGAGCTAGCCGCGGTGTGCGCCCGGGAGTGCGCTCGCCCGTGCCCTGCCTCGAAGCTCACGGGGTCTGTTCGTTGCCGAGCATCACCACCTCGACGTCGAGGCGCTTCTCCAGCGCGGCGATCTCCACCTTGGCGCCGAACATGCTCAGCGGGCCGGAGTACAGGATCGGCCGGGAACTCGGGCGTGCGCCACCCGCGCCACGTGGTTCGTCGATCCGCCCTCGTCCGATACGAGGTGCGCTTGCGGCGTTTGGCGGCCCAGTCCACGCCTCGCGCTCATCTTCGGTTACCCGGATCGTGACCAGCTGCGACGGGCGACTGGCTGCTGATCGAGGATGGCCCGCGTGTCCGCCGCCGGCCCAGCCGGTGCCACGGGCGAGGGCGCTCGTTAGGCTGGATGTGGCCGATGTTTACGGGATAAACTAACCTTACTTCAACATGACCAGGACCAACACCCGACGGCGCTTCCCCGACGCCAACCTGAACCCGTGGGTTGCAGGCGGGATGTTCGCAGCCGGTGCATTCATCTTGGGTCATGCGCTGCAACGGCTGACACGTGAGGGATCTGCGCAGCCGCTGGTGATTGGCGGCGTCGACCTCTCGAACGTCGATTTCAGCGCACCGTTCATGGTGAACTTCTCGACGCCCGGCACCGCCAAGGCACAGGTCAAGAGCGTGGCGCTGCATCGCCTCCGCACCGTGTTGGAGGCATTCCGTCAGTGGCAGCCGGGGTGGCTTTATCAGCCAGATGCCGATGTCGCGTCGGGTCGGCTGATCCTGTACGTGTTTCCCGTTCGCTGAGACTCTGAGACGCCATCTGATCTGATAAGACTCCGTCAGGAAGATGGCGGACGACAAGGACGATCGGAAGGCCCAATCTGGCGCGGACGTACCCGGCTCAGCTCAGCTCGGACCGGTGATGCCGCCCCAGGGCATCGCGTTTCCCGTACCGACCGCTCAGGCCCAAGCGCTCAACGTGAGCTTCGGGAACATGTCCACAGCTGCTGCTGTCCTGAACAGCCTGCCGTCGGACCTCCAGAAGCAGGTACTCACGGATTCGAACGCCTTCGCCAACCGGCAGCTCGACGCCCAGGATGGCCAGCTCAAGCGAGCGTTCGATGCCGAGGACAAGGACAAGGACCGAGAGCACTCGAAGTGGCGGTTCAAGGCTGCCGTTCTCGTTGTGTTCATGGCCATCGCGGTAGTGGGCGTCGTCGCTCTCTACATCGCGGGCAAGGACTCCGCTGCCGAGAAGCTGCTCACAGCGTTGATTTCATTGGTCGGCGGTTTCGCGCTTGGTTGGGGAGCCAAGAGCCAGTCGGACCGTCAGAACTGAGGAGCACAATCAGGTGCGCGCACCCCCTGCATCCGGTGCCTCGTCATCACGAAGTGTAGCCATCTCCTCGACGAGCATCACGACCGCGTTGGCGGCCAGTTCGGCGAGCTGATCGACGAGGTGCTCGCGGTAGACCCGCCGAGTCTCCGGCGGATGCTCGGCGATCTGCTGTACCGCGGTCGCGACCAGGCCGAGCCGTTCGACGAGCGCCACGACGTGGCCGTGGCGCGGGCAGCCCCACGTGTCGACCAGCGGTCGATCGAGCTGGCTCACGACGCGCTGGACGGCTGCCCGCACGTCCTCGATCCCCGACCTCACGGCGTCCCTCGGTCGACCACGGTCTCCTCCTCGGCGAAGTCGTCCGGTGGGTGGCCGCAGTGGGGACACACCCGGGGCGAGAGCCACCGCCCCGCGAGGAGCTCATCCATCGGCACGCCCGCGAGTCGGGCCACGCGCAGCGCTAGCGCGGGCGTCACGGCGCGCTTGCCGGTGGCCACTTTCTGGATGCTGTCCCACTCGTAGCGCAGCGCCTTCGCGAGCGGTCCCCAGGCGCCGACGCGCAGCCGCAGGAACCGCAGGGCCGTGCGGACGGCCTTCTGCTCCTTGTTCGTCAGGTCGTTCATGACTGCTCCTCGGGAAGCTGGGAAGGCAGGGCAGCGGGCGCGTCCTGCCAGAACGTCGGCGCGAGGCCGGCGGTGAAGATCGCCTTGACGACGCAGCACAGGTTGTGCGCGACGCACATCGCGAGCACCTCGTTGACCTGCGCGGTCGGCAGCCGCGACGCGACCGAGGCCCCGAACCGGGCCTTCATCATCGCGAAGACCGTCTCGACGTTCGACCGGCGGTGGTAGTGGGACATGCCGTCCGTTGCCTCGCGCGCCGCGTCCGGGTTGCCGGGCATCGACGATCGCCTCGTCGAGCCCGAGACTCGCTACGAGATGTTCGACGGGGAGCTAGTCTACGTGTCCCCCGCCGATCCACCTCACGCCACGCGGCAGCTCCAGCTCGCCGCGCTGATCGAGGCTCACACGGGACGCGACTTCGAGGCCGCGGCCGACCTGCTGACCCGCACCTCCAAGGTCGACGACGTGGCCCCCGATATCAGCGTCTACCCCGACGCGCCCGATCCCGACACGGGTGGCCGCCAGCTCGAGCAGCTCGTGTTCGAGATCGCCAGCACGCAGTCGCTCGGCAACGCCGCACGGAAGGCCGCCAAGCTGGCCGGCCGCGGCGTCCGCCGCGTGTTCGCGATCGACGTCGAGCGCTCGCGCGCCCTGGAGTGGTCCGCCGAGCTCGGCACCTGGCGCGAGCTCGACCCCGCAGGTCACATCGAAGACCCCGCCCTCGAGGTGCCCCTGCCGATCGAGGACATGGTCCACGCCGCCAAGGCGGACGACGCGGTCGCGCGTGCGCTGATCGCCAAGGCCAATTCCGTGCTCGAGGCCCACGTCGCCAAGCACCGAGAGGCTGCCAAGGCCGAGGGAAAGGCCGAGGGAAAGGCCGA
>Ga0137459_1000235_pt1 | contig 20155 bp, 16 predicted proteins | sample EasRivERMGT700_2_FD_104908 | JGI IMG/M metagenome (GOLD analysis project Ga0137459, IMG submission 104908) | Soil microbial communities from meander-bound floodplain in the East River, Colorado, USA - East River MetaG ERMGT700_2 | ecosystem: Environmental > Terrestrial > Soil > Floodplain ...
CAGCCCGGGGTTCGCGAACACGCCATGGCGCGTCGCGACGCCGAACAGCGGATCGCCGAACGCGCTCGCCACCGCGTGCGCGATCTCGTGGCGCAGCGAGCCGTGCGGGAACGCGCGGTGCTCCAGGTAGATCTCGCGCCGCCACGGCTTGGCCATCTCGACGTCGCGCGCGCCGAACCACCGCGCCTTCTGCTCGCGGTCCGCGAAGTAGAACGACCGCAGCTTGCCTGCGGGCGCGACGCCGAGCTGTGCGACGACCTCGGCGTAGCGGAACTCGTGATCGCGGGCGATCACGTCGATGTCCGCGTCGATGTCCTTGGTGTGCGCGTGGTGGATGACGAAGTGCGCGGTCTCGATCCGGCCGTCGAGCTCGGCGGCGATGTCCTCGGCGTCGACCGCGTAGCCGAGCGCGCCCGCCTGCAGGTGCAAGACCACGGCGGACGTCCAGGCTCCGGCCGCGGCCATCGTCACCGCACGCCGGCGCGCCCCCGGCAGCATGCGCCGCCAGGTCACCCGGTGACGCGCGACGTCGAGCTTCCGCGCGACCAGGCCGACCAGCGCCACCACCCAGGCGAGATCCTCGAGCCGCGACCACACCAGCGGCCAGCGCAGCTGGATGTTCTCGTCGTAGAGGTTGCCCGGAAAAAACCCGAGGATCGCGTTGTAGCTGACCACCGGAGGCTCGCTGTAGAACCGCCACAGCGCCGCGAGCACGACGAACCCGAGCGGCAGCTGCGCGACCGCCGCCCCGACGAACCGCCGCGGCCCGCACACCACCCCGAGCGCGTGGCCGACCGCCCCGGCCAGCGCCGCCGTCACGACCGGCATCACCAGGTACGCCTTGATCCCGAACCACCAGTCGCAGGTCGGCGTCCAGATCCCACGGACCGCGGCGATCACCGCCGGCACCAGCGCCACGGCGACCGCGACTCCCGAGGCCGCCAGCGTCGAGCGCAGCATCGTCCGGCCGGCGTACGCGGCTCCCGCACCCGCGTCCCCATCGGCAGCGCAGCGGGCGGCGGCGTCGGCCCGGGCCGCCGCCCGCTGCAGCTCGCGCGCGAGCGCGCTGCCGGCGTCGAGCCCCATGACCGCCGCGAACAGCGCCGCCGCCGTTGCCAGCTCGAAGCCGAGCACCCCGAACAGCGGCACCCACCCGAGCCCCACGCCGAGCGCCACCGCCAGCACGGCCCAGATCCGCAGCCGCTGGCGCGCCGCCAGCAGCCGGATTGCCACGCGCGCCTGACCAACGCTCATCTGGGGTTCCTGCTATGGTGGGGCGTGGCCGAGGATCCCGATCGCGACCGTCGGATCGACGTTCGTCGTCCGATCGAGCTCAAGGTCGAATACAAGCGGCTCAACACGTTCTTCGCCGACTACACCAAGAACATCTCGCGTGGCGGCACGTTCATCAAGACAACTCGACCGCTCCCGGTGGGCACCGAATTCCTGTTCAAGCTGTTTGTCCCCGGGCGCGAGGAGCCGCTGACCATCCACGGCGAGGTCCAGCGCATCATCGACGAGTCCGCCAGCGAGGAAGCCGGGATGGCCATCAAGTTCGTGTATCGTGAGGGCGACCCGCAGGCCCAGATCGCGCGGACCGTCGAAGGCATGATGACGGAGAGCCTGGGCCCGAGGCTGTACGCCAGGCTCATGGATCACGCGCAGAAGCGGCGAAGTTAATGGCATCCGCCCGGTTCCTCCGCTACCTCGCCCCGAACGTCATCACGCTGTCGTCGATGATCTTCGGACTGGTGTCGCTGTGGTCGGCCCACCACGGCAACTTTCCGCTCGCCGCGTGGCTGATCATCTACGCCGTCCTCACCGATCGGATGGACGGTCTGGTCGCGCGCGCGGTCAAGGGCACCAGCGAGCTGGGCATGCAGCTCGACTCGTTCGCCGACTTCCTCAACTTCGGCATCGCGCCCGCGTTCCTCGTGCTCACCTACCTGACGAGCCGCGGCGATCTGCCGTACGCCGACCGCGACAGCACCGCGCACACCCTCCTGTTCGTCGCGTGCGGCGGCTACATGCTGTGCGCGGTGTTCCGGCTCGCCCGCTACAACGTCCTCAGCGACGATCAGGTCCCGACCAAGATCTTCTTCGGCTTCCCGACCACGCTCGCCGGCGGACTGCTCGCGATCTGGATGCTGCTGCTCCTCAAGTACGATCCGCACACCCACCCGGACTTCGGCGGCGCGAAGCTGTTCGGCGAGGCGCTGCACACCCCGGCCGCGATCTGGAAATACTTCCCGATCGCCGTCGTCGTGCTGGGCTACCTGATGGCGTCCCGCCTGCCGATGCCCAAGGTCGGCATGACCAAGAACAAGCTGGTCAGCGTCATGCTGATGACCCTGGTCTCGATCGGCTACGTCTGCGGCTTCTCGATGCGTTACCCCGAGATCTGCTTCGGCATGCCGACCATCTGGAGCCTCATGTTCCTGATCTGGGGCCAGGCCTCGGCGTCGGCCCGGGCGATGTACCCGCCGCCGCTGTTCCCCCGGAAGCAGCCGGAGCGGCCCCACGAGCGTCCCCAGGAGGACCTGGTGGACATCGTCCTCGACGAGGCGCCCCCGGGCGCGCTCGCCGCGTCCCCGCCCGAGGCCAAGTCGTCGACCGGCTCGTGAGGAAGGCGCCACCCGGACGTGCAGCCTCCGGCCGCGCCCACCCCCCACGTGGGGGGCCGGCTCCACATCGAGACCATCGTCCTTGACGAGGCGCCCCCCGGCGCGCTACCAGAATCGCCACCCGGGGGATTAGCTCAGCGGGAGAGCATCGGCTTTGCAAGCCGAGGGCCGGGGGTTCGATCCCCCCATCCTCCACAAATTACGCAGGCTTGTGTACTGGTTGGCGGCCGGCGAGCGCCCTGGGACACAGCCAGGATCCGGCCGACTCGGGTGTAGCAAAGCGCGCGCGTGCATCGTCGGTAGCGGGGACACGCAGACTTGCCCCGTACCTCTGCTTAAGCTAAACCTTAAGCAATTGAGCATCCCGTGTTTCGCCCACTTTTCCCCGAGTCAGCTCATGCAATCACCTGGCGGATCTGGGTCATGACGAGCGATAGATGTCCGTTTGACAACTTCCTCGACGAGCTCACGGGCGTTCGTCGCGCGAAGCTCATCGCGCGAATGACCGTTTGCTGAAGCGGGGTGGAGCGCTAGTACCAAGCTACCTGAAACAAGTCCATGCCCCGGCGAAGACGACTGTCTACGAGATCAAGAGCCACCAGGAGCGAGCACTGTTCTTCCGTCGCACCAACGACGCCATCGCGGTCTGCGGCTTCGTGAAGAAGGACGACTGGAGCAAGAAAGACGCTGCCACGCTCGCAGCTGCTGCGAAATGGATCGATGCCGCGGCCAGGGAATTCGGAGGACGACCATGAAGAAGAACAAGAAGCTTGGTGCGGCGGCGCGGCGCGCCTACCTCGAGGAGTTGGCGCTCGCTCGGATTTCGATTCGGTTGGGTGATGCTCTGCGTGACTCCGGCAGGACGCAGCGCGAACTCGCTGACGAACTGGGCATCAGCGAAGCGCGCGTGTCGCAGATTTTTGCGGTCGAAGGGAATCCCACCGTCAAGACGCTGGTGAGAATCGCGGATGGGTTGGGCTGCGAATTCGATGTTGTGATCCGGCGCCGTTCGCAGGAACTCCCGCGGGCACCAAAGTAGCGACGAGATCGGGTAGCGGCGAGCCGGCTCACATCCCGGTCTCGCGTGAAGCAGCGGATCGCCAAAGCGCGATGCAGCGAACTCGATCAAGTGGAGTACCTGCCGCTCCTCGTCCGTCGCGACGTGCTCCGCGACCGATTTCTGGAGCCGCGGTCGGAGTGAACCCAACCAGGAAATCAGCCCTGCAAATGGGGTCGCACCGATCGGAGCAAGCGTTGCCGCAACCACCACTCCAGCATGCCTCAACGACCACGCGATGCCAAACGCGGCCGGGAAGGCCGCACCGGCCGACAGCGGCAACCACTCGCGGCGGTCACGGCGCGCATCGCGGCCGCCGGGTTACCACGAACAGCGGCCGGCCCTTCACCTCCTCGAAGATCCACCCACAAGAAGACCAAGGCCAAGCTCGGGAGGTCGGGTCGGGTCGCGGCTGCCAGCCGCCCAAGCCAATGAAATTCTTGAATGTGTGGTTCGCACCCTGTGCTGCCTGACGAGCTCCTCGCCGGCCAGTGGCTGACGAATGTCGCCCGTCGCGGGGCAGGGAATCAACCTGGCCATGCGCGAGGTCGCTCGTCGATCGGGCGGTACGGTCGCGCCCGCCCACCGACGCCGTCCGTGATCGTGCTCCACGAGCTGCTCCAGGGGAACAAGGTCGAATTCATCGGCTTCGCGACGGCTCCGTCCGCAGCGGTCCACATCCAGGCGCGGGCGCAGTTCCCGTGGATCGGTACCTGGGTCATGATCGCGAACGTCACGGCGAACTCCATCGTGTGCGCCTCGGCGCTGCACTTCAACCGCGACATGTACCAATGGCACGTCATCGTGACCGTGCCGTTGTTCTTGGCCATCGGCGGGCAGGTAACGTTGCGTGCCGAGCAGCTGGTCGGCTCGAACTGGATCCCCATGTACATGTACGACAGCGCCGGATGGGACTGTCTCATAGGCCGCTACATCGCAGCCGGCACGGGGATGCTCGACGTGTGGAAAGCGGGCATCGAATGCAGCAGCACGAGCGGCACCGAGCGCCGCGAGATCACACTCCACCAATAGTTAGTCGATGTCGAAGCGCCACCCGATCCTCACGATCGGTCGCGCAGGCACGTAGAATCATGCCTCCTCTTCAGGAGGGCCATCATGCCGGACCATTCCCTTCAAGCTCCCAAAAGGAAGACCATCCAAGCGCCCCAATGCCGTCGAGCGCGGCGGCTTCTCCCAGGCCCGTCTGCGTCGGATGCACGAAGCCATGGAGCGCCCGCGGCGAGCAGGTTTGACCAAATCAGCTTGACCAAGTATGCTTCGAGCGTGATCAAGACCTACAATGTCGGCGAGGCGAAAACCCAGCTCTCCAGCCTGCTCGACGAGGTTCAGAGGGGCGTTGAGGTCATCGTCGCGAAGAACGGCAAGCCGGTCGCGCGTGTCACCAAGATCGAAGAGGTCGGCAAGCGGCCGATGGGCTTCGTCAAAGGCAGGCTCACGCGAGCGTTCTTCGAACCGCTGCCGGACGAAGAGCTCGCGGAGCTCGCCGGCAGGGGTTACTGCGGGCAACGCCAAGAACCATTCACAACGTCGCTTCGCGACCCGATACGATCCCGAGGAGCTCGAGCCCCGGTCTCGCGCCACGCGAGGTAGTAGATCACGCGGCGGCGGACCTCGTCCTGCTGCGCCGCCTCGGTCATCGGCGGATCGCGGTGCATGCCGGCGCGGAGCCGGTCTTGGTCTCGGCGATCACGGCGTCCCCGCGCTTGACGGTGACGGTCCACGCGAGCATGCCGTGATAGTCCTTGGGGTCGCTGAACAGGATCGCGTAGGTCGTCTTGCCGAACGTCGCGTTGCCGCCGTCGTCGACCTCCGGAACGCGGCGGGCTTGCGGGGCGAGGATCAATGAGCCGCCGGGCTGATCATGACTCTCTCGAGGTCCGGCCGAGCGGCGTTCGGGTCGTCGAGAGGGGCGTCGGCGAGATCGTCGAGGGCATGGTCTGCTCGATGCCGCGGTCACGAATGTCCCGTCGCGGAGCGCGTCTCGATCTGCGCCGACTTGCTCCTATTCCGGCTCGATGCCGCCGACCGGCAGGACGCGCAGGTTGCGTGGACTGACCAGTACCATGGAGCCGCTGACGCGGGTCAACTCACCCTCCAGCGAAATCCACTGGCCCGCACCGTGGGCCAGCGTCGCTTGCTGATACGCCCTCGCATCGAGGAACACCTTGACCTTGCGTCCACGCCAGGGCTCGACCATCGAGACGCTGATCTCGCCGCCGAGCTCCGGTGCGCCGCTGGTGAGCTTGTAGATCGGGCCGACAAACTCGAACTCGTCGATGTTCACCTGCTCCCGGAGCGTGCGGGCGATCGTGGAGAGGAACGGGGAGACGCTGCTCTCGAAGACAACTTGCTTGGGGAGCGCGAGCTTGGGGAGCCTCGTGGCCGCCCAGCGGAACCCGATTTCCAGGCTTCGGGACAGGTCGGGATCGGCCAGGCCCGCAAGCGCCTCACAGAGGTTGGAGCTGACACCCTCCGCCACAGCGTCGACGATCGAGCCCACCGAGTTTGTCACCGATGCCTGATCGATGATGCGCCGTGCGGCCCCCGTGGCGCGAGCCAGTGTGAGCCCTACGTTCCGGTTGAACGGCTCGGCGTCGGCGGCCACGTCTTCCTCGCTACCGATCCGCTGCTGAGGGGGCTCGAGCTCGGGCGGCACCGTCGTCTCGACGATCATCACGAAGCTCCCACTTTCGGCGGGAGCAAACTGCGCTCGATTCACGTAGCCGGTGGCATCGAGGAACTTCTTGCGTGAGTAGACGGGGCGCTTCTCCACGGCTGCGCATGCCGCCGCGAGCAGCAAGTCTCGGGTCTTCTGAAATGCGCGCGCGCCGTCCTCGACGGAGATGCGACCATGGGGGAGGTTGCCCAGCAGACGAATGCGCAGGACGTCGCTTGTACTGGAGCGGATGTCTCGCACGAGGGACTCCGCCGTGCGGCGTTCGACTCTTTGCAGGTCGTCGACCAGCTCTCGAAACCGGCGAGGGTAGTCAGGGGCCTGGCCCTTCAAAGGGACTTCCAGGATCACCTCGTCCGACTCGAGCTGCTTTCGGAACGTCGCCCACGAATCGTTGCCGCCTACCAGCTCCCACTCGGTCGATCGCAGGTAGGCAGACACCGCGGCCGGCTTGGGGGCGTCATTGTCATCGCTTGAGGCGTTCATGATGGCGTCGCTCCCGCGGGCGCCACGCTGGCTATCTCTGCCATGAGTCTGGTGAGCCCGGCGACGTCAAACACCTGAAGGCGGGGGATCTTCACGGTGATCGCGGTTTCATGGCTGGTGGGAGGGGCGCCCTGTAGCGAGAGCCAGTAGCCGCAGCGACGGATCACCAGCTCGCCTTCGCTATGGGCCAGCCAGTCGCTGACGTCCACGGGGACCAAGACCACGACGAGGATCCTGGGCACCTGATACGTCGTGTCACGAAGCTCGTCGTAGGTCTTGATGTCCAGCACCTCGGCAAACGGATCGGCCTCAAGCTTCGCACTTTGGTGCGCTTTCACCTGGATGTCCAGCCTGGGGGACTTTCGCACGCCCAGCCGCCCTCGATGCAGGACCATGGCGTCGACGCCATCCTTGTCGAATCCACGGTCTGCGATCTGAAAGTAGAACCCCGCTGCGGAGGTCACAGCTTGCAGGTATGCCATGCTGAACTGCGATTGTAGGTCTGCTCGTTCCCCGGACACCGTTGTGTAGCTACCTGATGCGGCCTCGGGTCGCTGGCGCTTCGGCACCGCACCGAGGCGCGAGCCGGTGCCGTGCTCGGGATCTGCTCCATGTACGTGGGTAGCCGCCGTTTGGGCCGGTTTCATAAGCGTCGGTGAGCAGCCGAGCGTCACGCTCGGACGCACCGGTTACGAGCGTCGGCTGGGGACAGATCAGGGCGAGTCTGCCGGCGCGAGGCAGAGAGTGTGGTGACGCCGCCGAACTGGTCGCGGGTGTCGATCGCGATCGTGAGGTCGCGGCCTTCGAACCGCTGGTCCTCCGCGAGGCAGGGAACCTGGATGCGGCGACGGGCGGGAGGAGCCGGATCGAAGATGATCAGGACGTCGACGGTCTCGTTGTCGTATCTTGCTGCGCTCGCGCTCCCAGGCACCCGAGCCGATGAGCTTCGATACACGTGACATGTCGATACTTCACGCATGACCGCAAGCCGGACTACCATGAGGGACATGTCGCAACGCGAGCTGTCCGACGTTCCTGCCGAGCGCCCACTACCGAAGCGCCCCATGAGCATCGGCGCGGGCACCGTGGTGGTCCACGAGGGGCGCGTGCTGCTCGTACGTAACATTCGCGGCGTGACCAAGGGCCGCTACTTGCTTCCGGCGGGCCGCGCCGAACCGAACGAGCTGCCGGACCACGCGGCGGCGCGCGAGGCCTTCGAGGAGACCAACCTGCGCGTGGAGATCGAGGGCTTGCTGGGGGTGCGGGTCTGGGTGATGGACGACGGTGAACAGAACTACTTCTTCATGTTCCTGGCGAGGTTGTGCTCGCCCGTGAGCGACCTGCGTCCCAACCTCGCCGAGATCGATGACGCACGCTTCTTCTCCCGGGACGAGATGGCTGCGCTCGGCAGCGATGAAACCTGGTCAGGCGCCATCGCGATTGCGTCCAAGGCGCTGAGCTCCGGGACGAGCCTCTGGCCCAACGACGCGGAGCTGTCCGATTGGTCCGGCTTCGGTACGCGCGATCGCTGGCGCCTCTGGATGTAGCGCCGCGCAACGTGCACCCGGCGGCAAGCCGAGAGCTGGGAGGCTCTCCATTTCCACATAAGCCCACATGAGGGCAGGGGCGTGATGCGGTAGCATCCGGGGGTGATCGGCGACCTGAGCGGGCAGATCCTCGACGACCGCTACCGGGTCATCGGGCTCCTGGGCGAGGGTGCGATGGGGAGCGTCTATCGCGCGGAACGCCTGAAGCTCGGGCGGATCGTCGCCATCAAGGTGATGAACGAGCGGTTGCCGGACGAGATGTCGTCGCGCCGGCGGTTCGAGCGCGAGGCGACGGCGATGGCCAAGCTCGAGCACCCACATTGCGCGTCGGTGCTCGATATCGGCGTGCACCACAGCAGGCCCTACGTGGTGATGGACTTCGTCAGCGGTACGAGCCTGGCCAAGCTCGTCGAACAGGGCCCGGTTGCGATCGCGCGCGCCGTGGAGATCACGCGGCAGGTGCTGTCGGGGCTCGCGCATGCGCACGAGCTCGGCATCGTTCATCGCGACATCAAGCCCGCCAACATCGTGCTGTCGCAGAAGGCCGGCCTGGGCGATCACGTGAAGATCCTCGACTTCGGGCTCGCGCGGCTGAACGAGGAGACCACCAACCTGACCGCAGGCGTCGTGCTCGGGACCCCGAGCTACATGGCGCCGGAGCAGATCCGCGGCATCTTGATCGACGGTCGCACGGATCTCTACGCGTGCGGTGTCATGCTGTTCGAGCTGCTGACGGGGACCAAGCCGTTTCGCTCGGCGAACAACGAGCCGATCGAGGTGTGCATGATGCACATCAACGTCCCGGCGCCGCGGCTGGCGGACAAGCTCGCAGGTCACGACTTCGGCGCGCTCGAAGCGATCGTCGCGCGGGCGCTCGAGAAGGATCGCGACCTGCGCTACGCGACCGCGGGGGAGTTCGCGAACGCACTCTCCGAGCTGGGGGGCCGGCCGAGCTATCAGACGCCGGCCACGGGGCTGCTGGTCCCGTCGCCCGTCGCACCATCCCCGGAGACCACCACGCGCCTGAAGGACTTCTCGGAGCTTGCGAGCGCGGCCACGAGCGCCCTGAGGGTCGAGGCGGCCACGAGCGCCCTGACGGTCGAGGCGCCCGCGCAATCCCAGGGGCAGCCGTCGCCGGGCGCGTCGCCTGCGCTGCCGCCGCGACCGAAGACACGACGCAACCTTGCGATCGGCGGCGTGGCCCTGACGCTCGCGATCGTCGTGGTGCTCGTGGCATCGACGCGGGGTCGCAGCCCGGGCGCCTCCCCGCTGGCGCAGCCGGCCACGGTCGCGAGTGATGGCTCGATCGCCATACCCGAGGCCGAGCCCGTCGCGGATCCGGTCGCGGATCTCGTCACCCGCGCCGCCAGGCTCGCCGAGGGCGGGCAGCTGAAGGCTGCGATCGATCTGCTCGTCAAGGCGCGCCGGACGCATCCCGAGGACGCCAGGCTTCCGTATCATGCGGGCAAGCTGTATCTCGACAAGATGTTCTTCGCCGACGGGCTGCCGCTGGTGCGCGCCGCGTTCGCGCTCGATCCGGCCTACCGGAGCGAGCCCGAGCTGATCAAGGCTCTCGTTCGTGGGTTCAATGCGACCGCGAGCTACGATGGCGTCATCGCGCGGTTCCTGCGCGAAGACATCGGCGCGGTCGCGAAGCCGTACCTCGAGGAGACCGCGAGCCGCCATCCCAATCCTATCGTGCGGAAGCGCGCGGCCGCAGAGCTTCGCCGCTATTGAGGGTCGGCGGGAGCGCTCGAGACGGATGGCCGCGCTCGAGGCCGAGGCCGATCGCCACGGCGAGCTCGCCGCGCAGGGGCTCCCCGCCGGCAAGGGCAGTACGGCATCGGCCGGGGCAGGCGGCGCGGTTCAGCTGACCAGACGTACCACCAGATCGACGCCGCCATGACCGGCTACCTGGGCGACCCGCTGGTCGCCAACTGGTTCACGTTCGGCCAGCACGCCTCGCGCGAGGCCGGCACCCAGATCCGCAGCCTCCAGATGGGGCTCCAGGTGCTGCGCGACATCGGGCCGCTGCTGGCCGGGCTCAACTTTGGCAACCCGTTCACTGCCATGCAGAGCGCCGCCGCTGCCGTCCGGATCTTCCAGCGCATCCTCGATCTGATGAGCCAGGACGGCCTGATCCGGCAGTCGATGCAGCTCGCGTTCGCCAAGGCCGGCATCACCGAGGCCGAGCTCCGCAGCCTGGTGGTCGAGGCGGGGGCGGCGCTGCTGTTGGGCCCCATCGCCGGGCTTTACTTCGTGGGGCACGTGACGGCGATGGTGGGCAAGCTCATCGTCGCGACACCGGCGGTGATCACGGCCCGGGATCCGCGAAGAACCTTCGGTCGACCGTGATCACCGCGGTCACGTTTGCGACGGAGTTGTGCTTGAGCCCAGTCTCACGTGGCGGAATCACGACGTTCCCGGGTAATGCAGCGAGCGCCATGTTCTTGGTCACCGCGATGACCCTCACGGTCGCAAGTGCGCTGCGATTGAAGTAATCATCTTGGACAACCACGACGGGTCGCCGGAATCCGGGCTCGTCCGGATCGGTGCGCGCTCCCGACGTGGCGTCGAGCGGCTACCCTCCCTCTGATCGCATCCGCTTGTCCGGCGCTTCAAAGGTGAACATCCAGACTTCGCCACGATGGAGTGGAGTGGCCATGCGTTTGTGGCCTCTTGTAGCATACCGCGCCTCGGGTTCGTGATGCTCGATGAGGTCGTCGCCATCATCCGGAGAGAAGCTCTGGGCAGCGACCAGGGGCCTGCCCTCATTGGCCATCTCATTGCCTTGTTTGCTGATGACGGCGATGAGCTGATCATCGATGAGTTTTTCGCGCTTGGCCCGAAGATAGAGCAGGATCGCGCTCGTAATGAAGGCAGAGCGTCCCTGGACCTTGGACTCCACATCATGTTGGCATTGTCCAACATGCCACGGGCAGGGTCAAGGGACGGCCCCAGGTTCGCTCCGAACCGCCTCCCGTCGACCGGTAGGCCTACTGGAGGAGGCGCTTGCTCTTGTGTTCCAGCGCGGCGAGCCACGCGCGGTTGCACAGGAAGTCTTCGATCCTGTACTTGCCCGACTGCACCAGGTGCTGGACGTTGACGGCCGCGCCGAAGACATCCACGAGCTCGCTGATGGTAGACCAGGAGTCGGTCGCCAGCGGACCGTAGGCCATCGCGTGATCGCTGTCCCCGTCACCACGCGATGCGGTGATGTGCTCGATCCTGGCATCGTCGTCGTCGAGCCTGGTCGACGCCTCGGTGCGGCCGAACAACCTGAGCAACAGATCGAAGTCACGCTGGAACGCGCGGGCCAGGGCGAGGAGCATACGACCGAGCGTGCGCGCCGTGGCCGGCATGCCGAGCTCGTCCCTGACGATGCCGATGAGGTCGTCATTGACCACCGCCCACACCTCGGCCTGGAAGGTCGCGGCCGCCGCGCCGGGGTGACCGTCGTGCTGCGCCGCGTGGTGTTTGACCGCGGTCCACGCGAGCGTTGCGCAGGCGATGCCGAGGTGGCCGGTGCCGAGCGAGCGCTCGAGCGTGCTCATCGGGATGTCTGGCCTGCCGGGCTTGCGCAGGATGCCGCGGTGACTCGCATAGCCGCGTATGGTGGGATGTTCGAGAGCCAAGGCCGACGGCGACCTTGCATGAGTGGCTTCGTATTTGCGATTCATGGGCCTGTCCTGGGCGATCGTGCCGTTTGTCGCGACCGAGACGCTCCAGCAGTTGAAGAGAAGTTCACATTGACTGTGATGATGACGCCACGCTCGTATAGACGATCGAGGGTCGGGGATTTTCGACGACGACCTCGGGACAGTGGTGGCCCGGATTACCGGTGCGATTTGGCCTTCCGCGCGAAGGCGCTGGACGCCCCAGAAATACGACACACATTGCCCATTTTTTTTCTGGACTCCTCTGCTCGTGGCCGGCTGCGGCTCCACGCGGAACGGAAATCGTCGTCGTCCATGCCCGTCTTGCCGCCTTCCGCAAGGTGATGGTGAGGGGACGTGATCAGGCGCGCGCCGCGCTGGGAGAACAGGTAGCTCCACGTGAGGTCGGCAGCTGGACCTCGAAGGTCGCGCCCTGGCCGAGCCCCGCGCTATAGGCGCCGATCGTCCCGCCGTGAAGCTCCACGAGCTGCTGGGCGATCGACAGCCCGAGGCCGAGCCCGTCGGACCGCGGCGCCGGGCTTCGGGAGTCCTGACGCAGCCGGTCGAACACGTACGGCAGGAGGTCGGGAGCGATGCCCTTGCCGGTGTCGGTCACGGTCAGCCGCACGTGCTCGGGCTCGTGCGCGAGCTGGATCGTGACCACGCCGCCGGCCGGCGTGAACTTCACGCTGTTGGTGAACAGGTTCCAGCAGATCTGCTGCAGCCGATCCGGGTCCGCGAGCACCAGGTCGTGCGGCGCGTCGAGGACGACCTCCAGCTTGACCCCCTTGGCGTCCGCCATCGGACGCACCACCTCGACGGCCGCCTGCACGACGGGCCCGGGCGCGCAGCGCTGCACGGTGATCCGGAGCTTGCCCCTCACCATCCGCGAGACGTCCAGCAGATCTTCGATCAGCTGAGACTGTGCCCTCGCGCACTCGGCGATCGCGTGCACGCCCTCGCGCGCGCGCGTCTCGGTCAGCCGGCCCGCCTCGAGCAGCTGCGACCACATCAAGATCGCGCTCAGCGGGGTGCGCAGCTCGTGCGAGACCGTCGCGAGAAACTCGTCCTTCACCCGCATCGCGGCCTCGGCCTGCGCGAGGGCGCAGCGCTCGCGGCTGAGCAGGTCGCGGACGTCGTACTGACGGCGCCGTGCGGCCAGCGACGCCTGCACGGTCGTGAGCAGCGTGATCGCCGGGACCGGCCGCTCGAGCACGGTGACGTTGCGCTCCAGCACCAGCGCGGCCAGGTGAGGCGGGGTGCCGCGCGCGCTTTCGCCGTCGCTCGCGAGCAGCAGCACGATCGGCAGATCGGACCAGGCCGGCTGCGCCGCGAGCACCGCGAGCAGCTCGGTGACATCGGATGGCGTGAGCGCCTCCTGGGTGACGAGCGCGGCGCCGGTCTCGGGCACCCGCGCGATCAGCTCCGCGCTGCCGGACACCGTGACGCACACGATGCCTCCGACCGCGAGCGTCCGACCGACCACGGCCGCGTCGCACCCGACCGGTGCGAGCACGACCACCGCGTCACCGGTTGCCGCGGCGGAGGGCGGGTCGTCACGGCGGGTCGTCACGGCGGGTCCGCGGGGTAGCCGCCGTGCAGGATGGCGTCGAGGCCGACCACTCCGGTCGAGGCGACCGGTGGCAGCGCCTGTGTCGAGGGAGCGCTGGCCTGCGTCGAGAGAGCGCTGGCCTTCATCGAGTCACCATAGGCTCACACGGCTCGCGCCCATCAGGCTCCTCACCTGTATCTCCCCGCAGTCCGTGCGTGGGCGCTCAGTGCCGGCGAGCCGACGGCGGCGCGGGCGCCGCCATCCCCGCCGAGGTCACCAGCTGCGCGATCTCCTCGCTCAGGTAGATCTTGCCCTGCATGACGTGGTGGATCGCCTGGACCAGCTCATGAAAAGCCCGATGCTTCGTGACGTATCCGGCCGCCCCGGCGCGCAGCATCCGATCGACGGAGCGCGGATCGGTCTCCGCCGAGAGCGCCACGATCCGGATGCCGGGCGTGCTCGCAAGGATCTGACGGGTCGCTTCCACGCCGTCGATCCCGGGCATCCGGACGTCCATCACGATCACGTCGGGCGCGAGCTCCGAGGCCGCGCGGATGGCGCCGGCCCCATCTTCGCGGCCCGCGACCACCGCGATGTCGGGCTCGCCCTCGAGCAGCGCGCGCAGGCCGGCGAGGACGATCTTGTGATCATCGGCCAGGATCACCGCGATCCGCGGCGCCGTGGGCTCGGCGGCGCTCCGGCCGCGCGTGCGCGTCCCGCCTTCGATCAGGCGAGCCAGCTCGGCCGCGATCTCCGCGGGCGTCAGCACGAGCTCGACCGCCCCGACCTTCGCGGCCGCCGCCGGCATATCCGCGAACCCGCAGGTGCGGTCGTCCTGCGCGATCACCGTGCCACCCGCGTGAGCGATCGCGAGGCTGCCGAGCGCGGCATCGGACCCGCAGCCCGAGAGCACGACGCCGACGGCGCGGTCGCCATAGGTCCGGGCCACCGACGCGAACATCAGGTCCGCGTTCGGCTGGACGAACCGCAGCTTCGGCCCATCGATCAAGCGGACGCAGTGCTCGCTCGTCATGTGCACGCCGGGTGGGCAGACGTAGACGGTGCCCGGCTCGAGCAACGCGCCGTCCTGCGCGTGACGCACCCGCAACCGCGTTCGCCTCGCCAGGATATCGATCAGCACCTGGGGCTCCGCGTGTCCGCGGTGCTGGACCAGGGCGATGGCGGCGGGAAAGTCCGCCGGCAGCGGCGCGAGCACGTCGATGATCGCCGGCAACGCGCCCGCGGAGGCCGCGATCACCACCAGCCGGGCACTCGACGACACCCCCGCGCGATCACCGGCGTCCTGATCGGTCCCGCTGGGCACGAAGCTAGCCTAGTGCGGCCCTTGCATCCTGGCCACTGGGGAATGTCGTACCGCCGGAAGGTGACGATCCGGTCAGGTCGTTTCCCTGCGAGGCTTACGGATGACCCGGTCGCGGGGCCTGCGGCGCGGTCGCTGGCCGAGCAGCGACCTGGCGAGCCAGCCGCGGACCTTGCGAGAGCGAACCCGACTGGCTGTCATCATTGGGGTGGGCGGATCCCGCCCGCGGTGTTGCCAGCTGGGGCAGATCCCATGCCCGCTATTCCATGCGGCCCGTCGTCGACAACTTGCCGAGCTCGCGGTACTCGAGCTGGATCGCGCGGATCAGGTAGCTCTGGCTCAGCGGGCGCTCTTCCTGGGCGGCGAGGAACGCCGCGCGCAGGGTGCTGTTGCGGATGTAGCCGCCGGACAGCGGGAACCGGCGCGCCAGGGTCGCGAAGTCGAAGTCGCCCTGGGTCGGCGTCTCGGGCGGCATGTGGGCGGCCCACAGCCGCGCGCGCATCTCCTCGTCGGGAAACGGGAAGTGCAGGCGCAGCGACATGCGCCGCTTGAACGCGGGGTCGATCGAGCCCTCGAGGTTGGTGGTCAGGATGCAGATGCCCTCGAACGAGTCGAGCCGCTGGAGCAGGTAGTTGACCTCGAGGTTGGCGTAGCGATCGACCGATGACTTGACCTCGGTGCGCCGCGCGAACAGCGAGTCGGCCTCGTCGAACAGGATCACGACCTGGCCGTCCTCGGCGGCGTCGAACACCTCGGCGAGGTTCTTCTCGGTCTCGCCGATCCACTTCGACACCACGCGGGCGAGATCGACCCGGTAGAGCTCGAGCCCGAGCTCGCGGGCGATGAGGCCGGCGACCATCGACTTGCCGGTGCCCGGCGGGCCGTAGAACAGCGCGGACAGCCCGCGCGAGGTCGTCATCTTGGCGTCGAACCCCCAGCGCTCGTAGACCGTCCTCCTGTGGCGCACGCGGCCGATGAACTCCTTGAGCGAGTCGAGGATGTCCTCGGGGAACGCGACCTGCTCCCAGCGCGCGAGGCGGGTGACGTGCGACGCGACGTGGCCGAGCCGGCTGGCGATGTGCTGGGCCGCGGTCTCGATGATCGCCGGTCCGGCGTCGGTGCTGGTGTCGATCGCCAGGTGCTTGCTGCGCGCCAGGACCTCCACGATCACGCGCTCGATCACGCCGGGGCCGATGCGGAAGCGCTGCGCGAGATCGGCGAGGTTGGCGACCGTCAGCCCGGCGCGGGCGAGCGCCTCGGCCCAGAACCGGCCGCGCTCCGATTCGGACACCGACGGGAAGGTGATCGACACGTAGCCCGGCTCGATCGGCAGCGAGCCCTCGGGGGTCGCGCGGATCACGATCGGCCCGGGGTGCATCCGGATCACCTCGGTGATCGCCTCCTGGCCCTCGGCGCCGGCGGCATCGACGGTCTCGAGCCCGGACACCATCGGGATCGCGCGGCGGAGCAGGGCGCGGGTCAGCTCGAGGCGCAGCCCGACGGCGAGCCGGTTGCCGTTGCGCGACAGCCGGCTGGCGTCGATCGCGGCGACCCGGCGGCCGACCCGCGCGGCGAGCGCGGCGATGACCGAGTGGCGCCCGGCGCCGCGGCGGCCGCGGACCACGAGGCGGAGCGGCGCGTCGGGGGAGCGCGGCTCGGCGAGCGCGAGCACGAGGGCGCGCTTGAGCTCGGCGGGCAGGTGGAGCTCGGCGAACGGACGGGTGGCCTCGCGCAGGACGGTCACGCCGGTCGCGCCGGAGGTGCGGCCGCGGATGCGATCGACGAGCACGGGATCGGCCGACAGCTCGGCGAACAGCGGCGAGTCGCCGTCGGCGCGGACCAGCCCGTAGCGGATCAGCGGCGCGTCCGGCGCGAGCTCGCTCGCGACCTCGGCGCGCATGTGCGGATCGCTGGCGGCGACGAGGACCTCGATGAGGAAGCGATCGACGAGCGGGCGATGCTCGTCGTTGGCGAGCACGCCGTAGAGCCGCGCGATCTCGCCGCGGATCAGCGGCGCGACGACGACGAGCAGGATCTGGGTCGCGGCCGGCGACAGGTTCATCTCCCGCGCCAGCTCGATGTACGGCAGCGAGGTGCCGGCGGCGATCGTCGCGGCCGCCCGCGCCGCCGTGCGCTGCGAGTGCTCGGCGAGGCGGTCCTGTGCGTCCGCAAGCAGATCGGGCGCGTACCCGCCGGTGCGCCCGAGGATCGCGAGGACCTCGCGCTCGAACGGCCGCTGATCTTCGCTCGGGCGGCTGAGCAGGCCCGTGTTCCACGCCCCGGCGATCGCGCGCGCGGCGCGCAGCTCGATCACGTGGATCAGGTCGTCGACGTGCTCGCGCGGCGACTGGTACGGCGGCGCGTCGGGCGGCACCGCGATCTCCAGCGGCGCGAGGTCGCTGCCGAACGCGTGCGGCACGAGATCGGGGACGATCACCTGCGCCGCCGGGGCGGCGGGCTCCTCGAGCAGCGCCGGTGCATCGGCCGCGTCGGGGCGCACGGCGGCGGGGGCGGCGCGGTTGGCGGGCCGGTCTCCACCGTCATTGCCAGGGTCGCCGTCGCGATCGTCGCGGTCGTCGCCATCGCCATCGCGGTCGCCGATGGCCGGAGGCGCTGCGCCGGGCTCGTCGCCGGGCTCGTCACTGGCTTCGGGCGGCGGGACCACGTGGATGGACACGCGCCGGGCCATGGCCATGAGCTCGGTGTACGGCGTGTGGACCAGCGGCGCCTGGTCCTCGCCGTCGTGTGCGCCGAGGAACGCGACGAACTGGCCATCGGCGTCGAGCGCGAGCTCCTCGATCGCCGCGGGGACCGCGTGGCGCTCCTGGATCCGGCCGTAGCGGAGATCGACCGAGAGCACGTCCTGGTCGGTGAGCACCAGCGCGACCCCGCGATCCTCGGCGATCGCCCAGCATCGGGGGATCGGGATCGGGATCTGGTGGAGCAGGCCGCGCGTCGGGTGGAGCACGACGAACTGCGCGCCCTTGGCGTTGCGGGTCAACACCGCGATCGCGCGGCCCGAGAACAGGCTGCTCGCCGCGAGCGCGGTCGCCTTCTCGAGCACCGGCATGCGCGCGAGCTCGCCGCGGCTGGTGTCGATCACGCGGAGGTCGTCGGCGATGGCGAGGACGTGGCGCCCGGTGAGCGGGAACAGCGTGCCGGGCGCCTCGATCGCCGTGGTCGAGACCTTGTCGTCGAGACCGTACGCCAGGAGGCTGGCCTCGCCGGTGACCGAGGGCAATCGATCGAGCGCGGGGTAGGGGTCCCGCGCCACCCTGTCCCGAGGAAACCCCTGTGGGGTGACCGGGGGCAATCGATCGAGCGCGGGGTAGGGGTGTGGAGTGATCAGCGCGGTGACCGCGCGCTCGCCTGCCGACGGTGCGATCCGCTGCGCCTCGAGCCCGACGCGGATCGACGGCAGCAGCGGGCGCAGGCCGGCGAGCGCGTAGCGGTCGATCGCGCCGGTCCCCTCGGCGAGCACCCACAGCATCTCGCCGACGCACGCGAAGTCGACGACGCCGGCCGGCAGCGCCACGCGATGCCGCGGCGACGTGCCGATCGCATCGATCAGATCGACGCCCTCGGGTACCCGGTGCGCCACGAATCGCCCGCTCCGAGACAACGAGATCGTCCGCCGATCGCCACCCACGGCGCCACTATCTCACTCCCATTCCAGGGTCGCAACTGTCGCGCGCTGTCGCGGGCATCGCGGTGGATCGCGCGTTGGCGTGCCCGGGGACAACTCGATAGAGTCCGGCTGTGAAGCCCCCACCCTCGATCGTCGCCCTTGCCCTGATGATGTCATGCGGCCCCGCGTCGAAGCCACCGACGACGGTGCCTCCGTCACCGGGCAATGACCCGCCGGTGGTCGGCGCGCCGGAGTCCAGGCCAGCGCCGGCCTCGCCGCGGGCCGCCGCGGTCGCCGAGGTCGCGCGGCTGACCGCGCTCGCCGGCAAGGATCCGTACCTCGCGGCGTGGACCGGGCCCTACGGCGGCGTTCCGCCGTGGGACCAGCTGAAGGTGGAGGGATTTCCCAAGGCGTTCGAGATCGGGCTCGCGCTCGAGCTCGCCGAGGTCGACGTGATCGCCGAGAACCCCGAGCCGGCGACGTTCGCCAACACGTTCGTGGCGCTCGAGGATGCCGGGCGCCACGAGGACCGCGCCGACACGCTGTTCTCGATCATGACGGGCAACCTCAGCACGCCCGAGGTCCAGGCGGTGGACAAGGAGTGGTCGCCGAAGATGGCGGCCGAGGCCGACAAGATCACGTTCAACCCCAAGCTGTTCGCCCGGATCTCGGCGGTGTACGCAGCGCGCGACAAGCTCGACGCCGAGCAGCGCCGGCTGGTCGAGCTGCGCTACGACCGGTTCGTCAAGGCCGGCGCGAAGCTGTCGCCGGCGGACCAGGCGAAGGTCGGCAAGATCAACGAGGAGCTCGCGGGCCTGTTCGCGGAGTTCAGCAAGAAGGTGCTCGGCGACGAGAACACGTGGATCGTGCTCGGCGCCAAGGAGCTCGGCGGGCTGTCGCCGTCGCTCAAGGCGGCGTACGCGGCGGCGGCGGCCGAGCGCAAGCTCGACGGCCAGTGGGCGGTGGTGAACACGCGGTCGAGCGTCGATCCGTTCCTCGAGGGCTCGTCGCGCCGCGACCTGCGCGAGAAGGTGTGGAAGGCGTTCAAGCGCCGGGGCGATAACAGCGGGGACAACGACACCCACCAGACGATCGCGCGGATCGTCAAGCTGCGGGCCGACCGCGCGCGGCTGCTCGGCTACGCGTCGCACGCGCACTGGCGGATGTCCGACACGATGGCGCGCGATCCGGCCAAGGCCAAGGAGCTGATGATGCGGGTGTGGCCGGCGGCGATCGCGCGCGTCGGCGAGGAGGTGGCCGACATGGAGAAGCTCGCCAGGCGCGACGGCGTCAAGGGGCCATTCGAGCCCTGGGACTACCACTATTACGCGGAGAAGGTGCGCAAGGCGAAATACGATGTCGATCAGAACGAGCTCAAGCCGTACTTCGAGCTCGGCAACATGATCGCGGCGTCGCAGTGGATGGCCGAGAAGCTCTACGGCCTGACGTTCACCGAGATCACCGGGACGGTGCCGGTGTTCGAAGCGAAGATGCGGGTCTGGGAGGTCAAGGACAAGGCAACCGGCGCCCACGTCGGGCTGTTCTACGGCGACTACTTCGCGCGCAAGGGCAAGCGCTCGGGCGCGTGG
>Ga0137459_1000236_pt1 | contig 20111 bp, 25 predicted proteins | sample EasRivERMGT700_2_FD_104908 | JGI IMG/M metagenome (GOLD analysis project Ga0137459, IMG submission 104908) | Soil microbial communities from meander-bound floodplain in the East River, Colorado, USA - East River MetaG ERMGT700_2 | ecosystem: Environmental > Terrestrial > Soil > Floodplain ...
GTCCAGGTAGATCTGCTTCACGCGGTCCCTGGTTTACTTCAGGTGGTTAACGACCAGGATCTCCCTGAAAGTGTGGTTGTTGTAGTACCCAGCCGATAGGTTGACGGAGCACTTGTTCGCCTGGGCTCCAAGGATGGAGACGTCGGAGAATAAACCGACTTCTTCGTGGAATCCAAATGACTGGATATACGATTTGAACTTTGCTGATTCGTTGTTGTAGTAGACGGCCTCGCCCTTGCCCCTTCGATCGATCTCGATAAAGTACGGAAAGAGGTCGAGGGTGTCAGCCAGGTCCACGGAGGCATCCCAGGCACCTGCCCCACCGCTCTCCTCTTCGTCCAGGAATAGGACGGCGGGGTGAGGGCGTATCATATCTCTGAGTTTCAGACAGGCCCAGACTCCAGCCCTGTCGTCAGCCCCCAGGCCGGTCTTGGCAGACAAGGCATTTCTTCCCCTGTCGTACGCCACGAACTTCGGTTGGGGGAATACGGTGTCCATGTGCGCAACCAGGAGTGGTAGCGAAGTGTCGCCGGGCATGTAGCACCAGTTCTCACTTCGAATCGCTGTGGCATCCAGTGTACCCGCCAGGTTGTGGATCTGGGGGATCGACATCTTGAGGATCTCAATGATGCCGATCTTCTTCATCATGAGGTACTCCTTTTTCTTAGGTGTTTAGGCAGCTTTCTCCGCCTCGATCTTGTTTACGCACTCGTCGCAGTACCCTTTGGTGTTTAGATGGTCTTCGTGGAAGCGCTCTCCGCATTCCTCGCAGTCGTTGGTGACCTGCTCCACACAAGCGGGGCAGTACCAGTCATCTTCGACTTCGTTCATATTCCCTGAATCAACCAGTTCTCCGCACTCCTCGCAGACACTGTAGTGGTTGTCTGCGCAGTACTCGCAGACGGTTACTTCCATCATCCTCCCGTGGTGCCCCACCTGGTACGCCATTCTGGAGTACTGTTGGCGGAAGTACTCGTCGCAATGCTCGCATCGGAAGCAGTACTCGTTGTAGCATCCCTCGCAGTAGTGTTCGTCTTCCACGTAGAACATGTCGTCTTCGTGGAGCCGAGCGCCACATTCGAAGCACTCGTACCTGTTTTCTGCTGCTTCGTCGCGGCACTCTTCGGAACAGCAGTGGACGCAGGGTCCGTCGCTGTCGGTGAAGCCGTCGCTCGGAACGAACAAGGTCCCGCAGACGGAGCAGATGATCCTGTAGTCCAGGGTCAGGTTGTCGAAGTTACCCTCGGTGCACCGCCCGATCCAGGGGGTGTTGTTGTAGAAGATGTTGGTCTCTTCGGGGTGGTGTTCCTTCTTGAACGTGATCTCCGCGTTGCAGAAGGCCTCCAGGGCCCTCACGTAGATGTTGGTCGGGATCTCGATCTTGTTGTACTCGCTGTACCGGTTGGTCAGGAGTACGTGGGTGTCGTCCAGCACCTGGATGACCATCCTGCCTCGGGCGTACTTTTCGGTGTCCATCGGTGTGATGGTCAGGATCGACATGCAGGGGGAGCCGTCGATCATGCGACCATTCTGCTCGTTGCACCCCCCGGGGCGGAAGCAGGAACCAGCATCTCCGTAGTCGGCCGTGGGTTCCCTCTCCGTGAAGTAGGGCTTGATGAACTTTGCCTCGCAGGTGAAGGAGGAGTAGAGGGTCCCGATCTCGCGGCAGAAGTCCGCGAACTTCAGGGCCACTACCGTCTTACCCAGAGTCGCTTCGAGGATCGTCTTCAGGGGGCGGGTGATCTTGGCGTTGTTGCTCTGGTAGAAGGTTCTGAAGTCGATGTCGGAAGTGTCCAGGGAGTCCTTGATCCAGGTCCGCAGTCGGTGCAACTCGAGATCTCTTTCGTAGGGCGTGTTGTAGTCGGGGAGCAGGGAGTACACCGTCCAGATGGTTTGGTCGACTTGATTGCGGTGGCCTCCACCGTTTTCTGCCTTGATCGTGATAGCCGGTTGGGTCTTGAATCCGAACGGGAGCGGCAAGGTCTTGGTATCTTTCTTCTTGCTCATGCGGCGGTCACCTCCTGGTCTTGGGGGGGTTTGAACATCTCGGGACACCGGGATGCCATCCGGTGCAACTCTTCGCGTTCCCAGTCGAACATGACGTCGATGATGGTGCAGAGGTAGTCAGCCTCGTCTTGGGTCATGAACATTGCTGGGCCTCCTTTTGTTTCAGTCTGGAAAGCACCATGGTGGCGCCTATGTCTGAGGTCCATGGTTTCCACTTGACGGGCCGAGGGTTGCGGGGTGGTGTGTAGATCATTTTCTGGGCCGCACGTTTGAGGATGTTCCAGAGCAAGGCACTACCTCCTTTGGTTAAAGTTTTGATCGAGAACGAGATCCGCATCGATTTGGCTGTCGATAGCCACACAAAAAGATCCATCGATGTGGTGTTCGTCGCGGTCGTAGACGCGCATGGTGAGGGTTTTAACCACCCCCAAGGAGTTCAGGACGATGTGAACCTTTTTGGAATCGTATTTGACTGCGAGGATCTCCAAGGCACTACCTCCCTTTGTTAACCGTTCCCAGGAAGTCCTGTTGACGTTCCCGGGTCTTGAGGTTCTCGGCGTCCCGCTCCAACTGTTCCAGTCGGAGTTCGCGGTCCCGGCGTTCGATCAGTTTCTGTCGCTGTTCGAGGCGGTACTGCTCACCGGTGCGGGAGTCATACCTGTCCTCGAAGTCACCCCCCAGGGCACTACCTGCCAGTGCCAGGAGTCCCACCCCGATCCACAAGAAGCGTTTCATTTGTTGTTCTGGTCGATGACGCGGAACAGCAGACCGACCCACAAGACGATGGAGATGAAGATGATGACATCGGTGTTCATAGGGCCTCCTTGGTGGTGCGCGGTTCGTTGGGTTCGAAGCCGTACAGCATGTCCAGAAGGCATTTTCGGCAGAGTGTGATCTCGGCGTACTCGCCGTCGCTCGAGTCGAATGACAGGCTGGGCATTGCCCCGCAGACCATGCACCCTTGGGTGTCGTTCAAAGTGACGATCAAGGAGCATCCGTAGTTGGTTCGGATGCGGCCCCGTGGGTCGGGTTCGGGGGGCGGTAGGTGTTTGGTGAGATCGAACTCTGTACCTGGCAACTTGGCCTCCTGGTGGTGCGTGGTGGTTAGACAAACCGGGACGGGTCAGGAGGCTTCTGCTATCCCTGCCTTGTGAGTGCGCGCATTGCGCCCGTCTTTTGATTGGCGTTCGAGGCCGGCTTGGGTACCGACTTCTCCTGGTTGAAGCCAGGCGTCCTAAGTAGACGACTCGAACATCGAGTGTGGAAGCCGGGGGTCTGTCCGCTGTATCCCCGTCTTACGACGACACATGCTCAACCAGGAGCGACCCGGGAACATTTGCTTGTGTCTTCCACAAATTTTGGCGTTCCGTGCCAGATTGGATACTGACCTCTCTCGCTTGAGGGCGAGCGTCCTGGATAGACGAACGGAACAGGGGTGCCCTTCCAGCGGAGCGCCCGCGCTGGACTTAGCCCTGCACACCGGCTCTGCAGGGAGGGCGTTGATCTACGGAAGGGTGAGGGGTGAAGTGTAGGTTCCGGTGCTGGTACGCATCCTGATCTGTGCCTCCAGGAAGGCGACCTTGGCCTCGAGGAACTTGATCTCCTTGAGGTACTGGTCCATGACGGCCTTCTGGAACCTGACCTTGTCCTGAAGTTCGACGTTCTTGAAGGCGATGATTGCGATGTCATCAGCACTGGCTTCTTCCTTCTCGCCACAACAGATTCCCCGTTCGGGGTGACCGCAGTTGCAGGGCATCAGGTATTACCTCCTGGAGAAAGTTGGCGTTCCCGGCCGGGTTCGATACCTGCATCTGTCGGTTGAGGCCGACCGTCCTGCTTAGACGACGGGAACGTGTGAACTACGAGTGATCGGTGAGTTCGTGGACGATTCTGATCATCTGCTTTCCAGCCCACCGACTCAATTCTCCAGCATTTACCCAGAAGAATCGGTAGAAGCGGAAACGGATGTTGCGCTGGTACGGGTGCATCGAGAGCCTCCTTCCGTGGAGGGTTTTCAGTCCAGTAGTAACGACTGGTCGACGCAGGGCACTACTACTTAATGGCCCTGGGCCTGGGGTTTGGCAGTTGATCTGCGCCTTTGACTTGGCTTTTGACCTTCGTCTTTGGGGTGAAACTAACAAGACTCATCGTGAGGCCCCCTTGGGCCGAACACATTGTGATCCTGCTTAAAGATCTGAGTGTGGCCCAGATCCAAGCACTGACATTGCCGGCAGGTGGCGGGGCGAGAGGTCCCGGTCAGGGGGCATCTGCGCGTTGGGCCGGTTATCAGTGCTTGGTCTGGGTCAGGCTCCTGTGCTTACGCCGCTACGGCCTGGGCGGCCGCCTGAGCGGCCTTGTAGTTGGTGCCGGCGTTGCGGTCGATCGGCTCGTAGACCTTCTTGACGGCCGGCTCGGTCGGCATCGCCTTGATCGTGATGAGCAGTTTGTCGTTCTTGATCAGCGGGTCCAGCCGGGCTCCGCTGAGCCGCAGGTCCTTGGAGACCGCCTTCGGGTCCGACAGGTCCTTGAGGGTGACGAAGTAGATCGTGTCCTTGTCCAGTCGCATTGCCATGGTGTTGCCTCCTTTGATTTGTACTGCGTGGTTGACTGCGCCGCTTCCACCAGCGAGACGCTATTTAGGTAACAACAAGTATTTCTCTCCCCTCAACCCGAAGGGGGCGAGCATTGAGCCATGTGGCGCCTCGCCCCGCGCCTGATCCCGTCGTCCGGTGGAGATCGGGGTGCAAGCGCGGGGCCACATGTGCTCAAGCGGAGCCGGGGAGAGAAATATGCTCTAAGGTCGTCTGCGGTCTATATTCTGTGTCGTGCGGTGGCAGGTCTGTGTTCCTTCTGCTCGACGGGCTCGATCCACCCGATGCCACCGCATGCCTCGCAGGTCTCTTCGAAGAAGCCAGCACCCGGGTCATGCTGGACCCACTTGTTCGTCTCTTCGTCCTTGGTCCAGCGTTTCTTATTGCTGTGCCAGTCGATCCTGATCTTGCCCGTGCCCGGCTCGTCGGGCTCTCCGTCGTGGTGCTCCACGCCTCCGCAGGTGGTGCAGGGCGTTCTACCCTGCTCCACGTCCAGATAGCGGTCCCATCCGGTCTTTTCGATGGTGACGTTGTCCATGAGTGTCCGCTTGGGGATCAGGAGGTCCACCTTCTTGCCGATGTCGGCCTTGCTGTAGATGGGCATTAGAACGAGTCTCCTTTCGTCAGATCGAGGATGTTCTCTGCGAAGACGATCGAGGCCTGAAGGTCTTTCTCGTGCGTGATGCTCCAGAGCAACCCCTTGATCGCGTCACGGAGCATTTCGTGGTGCGAGGCGGACTCTTTACGCACCTGCATCCCGCCCCTGAGCGTGGTCTGCTGGAGGAGCAAGGTCCGAATGGTGGACTCATGCTCCGCGATGACGGCGTTGCGCTCCTGGATCTCGACTATCAGGTCCTCGTACTGCTGGTTCAGTTCCCGCCGCAGATTCACGTCGAGCGGCTGGGGCTGCTCCGGTTCGGTGGTGGGGTTGATGATGACCTTGACTCCTGCTTCTGCCGCGATACGCACCATCATCGCGGTGCCCTTGCTTGTCGCGATGTTCGAGTGGAAGGCGTATACCAGATCGGGCTTGCCCTCCACCAGCATCTGCGTGTTCCGCAGATAGCCTGCGCGCTTGCCGTGCTTCGTCCAGTCGGCCGGATACACTTCCTTGGCGAAGCCCAACTGGTCAGCCGCGAGACCGGCCAGTCTGTCTGCGCCCCGGGCATCACCTTCGATTACGACCGTGTCCTTGCCGTGCTGGGCGAGCACCTGCAAGATCCAACCGCCGTCCGTCCACTCCCTGCTACCGCATACGAGGATTCTCATGACTTGCTCCTTTCGGTCTGAAGGTTCAGTTCCTTCGCGATCTGCTCTGCTCTGAAGTAGCACTTGTCGGCCTGTACGCTGTTGCCTTGGCGCACTGCATCGTTACCGCGTACGTTCCACTGGCACATCTCGCGGTACAGCCTGTTCTTGACGTGCTCTGGCATGGTGAACCTCCTACGTGGGATATGGTGCTCGCATAAAAAAAGCCCCCTGCGTGACCGCAGAGGGCTTCGTAGGTGGTGCTTGGTTTACCGGTTGTCTCGGTAGCACTGGTAGCAGGTGACGATGAACAGGGCGATCAGGGAAAAACCGATGATGTTGTCGATCATGATCTTGTCTTGTACGGCATGTTCAGCAGGTCGAGCGGTTCGATGTAGGCAGACAGGTCCATCATGAGGAACAGTTGTTCTTCGTCTTCGCACTCGCTGTCCGTCGTGCACTCATGCAGGTGCCCGTGGCACAATGGAGCGATCTCGTACCCTGCGTGCCCCGTGGCCGCGAGTGCGACCCAGATCCAGATGGCGATTACGATTGCGGCGATGGCGATTCTCATGTTCTGCAGATTAAGCATGTGGCACCTCCAAGTGGGTTTATGAAGCGTTTTTGTTGTGTGACAAAGGCCGAAGGCCGACACCGCATAGGGCAAGGGAGTTGAGGCCGACGGAAGCGACGAGATAGGGCGATGTGGGAACGAATAGGTAGTGCATTCATGAGTGACCATGAGCCCTGTCGCTGGAGGAGGGCTCAATCTCACGGCCGGCAAGCCGAAGCCGCCTCTCAGGCGGAGGCGTGGTGACGCCTCGGCAAGCGTATAGCCTCTCGCTTCTTAAGCGCAGGCCACCTGCCGGGGCCCGGCGGTTCACACAACAAAACGTTATTCGAGTCGAGCGATGACCTCCCCATGGCCTGTGTGGGTGGTGAGCGAAGGAGCGCAGCGACGAAGCGAATAGTGGGGAGGCGAGTGAGCGATACTTGGGTGGTTTTGGAGCGAACGGCTAGCGAGCGAGCCCGAAGGAGCGGAAGCGAGTGAGGGATTGAGGGAGCCGAAGGCGACACATATTATCCTCACCGTACGAGCGAAGCGAGGATGCCGTGGTAGTTACGGTGTTGTGAGTGTGCTACCCCGCGAGGTAGCACATGCTTAATGGCGTGAGCGAATGCTATGCGAGCGCCATGCTTGGTTCTTCCTTTTTGGACTGTGTTGGTGCGAGCGGGGCCTTATGAGAGACTCACCCGCGTCATCGCATGCTGTGCCTCTGTCTCTTCTTCTTTATGAGTGGACTGTGTTGGTGTTAACGGCGAAGCGAGGTACGAGCGTAGCCGATGCTGTTGGTGTGCTTGGGTGTTGCATGGTGGAGCGAAGGGACTGAGCGAGTGGTGCATGGTGGCGAAAAAGGCAGTAGCCCCCGAACACACAAGCAACACTCACGCACCCCGTTCTGCCCCTCATAGGCGTGCAGGAGGATAGCCCTTGACGATTAGCCATCAAGAAGCACGCCGTCGGTAGTGCTGAGCACACCAAGGCACACACCTAAGCAACACCCATGCCCCACATGGGAGGGACATTAGGCCCCCTCACGAAATAATTATGGTAGAGCCGCGGCATGGGTGTTGCTTGGGTGTGGGTCTGCCTTGGGGTGTGAAGCACTACCCCCTATGGGGGGAACTTCAAAGACAGCCCCTTGCGTACCCTCTTCAGAAATTTGTGGCAAAATATTGAGCCACCATGCAACTCTTTCGGTAACCCCTAAGATTTCCCCTCTTTGAGGCTCACGTCAGCGACCTGCTTCAGGAACCCCATGATGTCAGACACCAGCATCGGAATGGTCTTCTCGTCGGAGATCAGGGCTGCCAGAGGTGGAACGTAGGAGCGTTCAGCGAATATGGCATGGAGTCCTTCGTGGAGGAACGTATCGAGCATCTCCTCCCGGTGTTGCCTGGGGTGGTAGGTGATCATCTTGGGACCATACCAGCACGAACCTACCCCCTTCGTGGGGGCATCCTTGCGTTCTTGAGCGGTAAAAGGTCGCAACTTCCACCACTTACCAGCGATGAGCACCTTCTTAGGAACTGCTACTGTAGTGAGCTTCATAGTCCTCCTCGACCAGTCGTTACTCTTGGTATACGAAGGTATACTGGATTATCACTTGTAACTGACTCCTGATAATAAAACTGAGAGGACACTTAAGTCCTACTTAAGTAACACTTAAGCAACACCTTCATGCCCACTTAGGAGACGCTGCATGGTTGGTACCCAGGATGTTATCCACAAACTTTCTCAGCTCAGCGTCGATCTGGTCGTTTTTCCAGTCAGCTGAAGCTGTACGGTCATCTCTCGCCATCGAGTCTACCCAATACGAAACTGCTATTGATAAGGCGTCCAATCGATCGTCGTGTTTCAACGCCCCTCGCTCACGAGTGATGTGAGTCAACTGATAGAGGAGAGAGTAGCGGACATCAGCAAAACTTAAGTCAGACTTAAGTGCATCCAGGTCCACCACCAATCTATGTCTATTGATAACTGGTTCCAGGACGTCTATGATCCGCTTTTCCTTCTGGATGTTGTGTTTCACTTCCTCGGTGGTGCATGGGTAGATGCGGGTCAGGATGGGAGTGAAGATGTTGGTGAACATACCGTCACCGAAGTTAGCCTCGATGATGATATAGTTGACCTGGTGGCGCTTGGCTATCTGCGCCAGAGCGACCAGAGTAGGCTCATCATAACCGCCCAATAGACCACCCACTGCGGAGCAGAAGAGTGTGCCATGAAGCTGCTTAACCACTGCATAGCCAGTCTCGTCCTTCCCTCGACCTGAGGGGTCGATCGACATCACGGACCCTTCCCAGGGGGCCCACTTTTCATCAACGAACATGGGGGAGAATAGTCGGTCTCCTGTGAACCCGACGTTGGCCAGGTCACGGAGCTGCTGCGTAACACCAGACCCCCATGCAAGACTCACGGGCCCCTTATCCGACTGACAGGGCATGACCACGAGATCCTGGGTCCTCAGAGGGTACCGCTGGAGGTCTGATAGTGAGGTATCGAGCATGAACTGGAGAGCGAAGCCTGACTTCCCGTAGGCTGCTTCCCTCTCGGCCAGGTCTATCTCCGAGAAGCGCTTGGGGTCCGTGGGAGTACCGGCCAGGCTGGGGTTTGCTTCTAATTCTTCGAGCAGGGCTGGTGCTAAGTCCCCGTTATAGATCTGCAGAGAGGACACCTGCGGGAACCTCGCCGGCCAGATGCGGCATGAGTACCCCCGTTCTCTGAGCTTATTGTAAACAGATGCCTCGGTCTGGGGAGTGCCAAGGTACGTGATTCGTCCGACCTCTGGCATGATAATCGCCTCGAACTCGAGGACTGTCGAGAGGAGCTTGTCCCTCTTATCTTCGGTGTCACTGTTGTTTTGAACCTCCACGTCATCAGCGATAATGTCTGTGGCACGGCTACCAGTCATTTGACCGAAGACCCCCACCGATTTCACGGAAGGAGCGTGAGCCGCTCGAGCTGGCGCCACATCGAACGCAATTTTTGAGCTACGTTGGTCATCCGTGGGCATTAGGTGTTGCAGGATCGGCATCTCACGGATAAGTCGCTGTGTAAAGATGGAGAAATCGTCGGACCGCTGCTTACTTGCTGAAACAATCAGGAACTTACGTTCAGGGTCACAGAAAAGGCACCACAGAACGTACGCCGAGGTGATCCAGGACTTCCCTTCACCTCGGAACGCCTCAATTACCTGCCGTTTTGGTCCATACTGGAGGTAATGAGCGATCTCGTACTGTCTCGGGGTTGGATCGGGGAGCCGCAAGTGCTTCCAGACCACCCAGAGGAAGTTCCTGAAGTCGTTCTTCAGTAAATCAAGATCCACGTCAGATCCTCCAGAGATACGTCTTCCCGTCAGTCTGCAAGACGGGGGTTAAATTGTTGTCGAAGCAAAAGACACCCTGGATGGAGCAATCCATCTCCCATAAAGTGGTTTTCTCAGGAACTCGCTCTTCTTCCAGGATAGGGGTGAGGAGCAGGGCTGCGATCAGTAGCAGCCCCGCTTTCCCCAACCGCATTACTTTACAAGTCGAAGGCTCGCGTCACCAGAGGTGAACGGGAGGATCTCTGCCAAGCCAGCGAGGGGAGTTCCCCTTTTGACTTCAGCAGTTATCCCGTTATCCTTCAACATTTGGATTATGTTCTTGTAGTCCTGCGAGGAGGCCTCACCGGACTTGACCAGTTCGGTCAGCTTCTCCACGGAGACATCAAACAGAGCGCTGAGTACGGCTTCCCGCGGATTAGACATACGACACCGCGAGGGTGTGCGCGGCCGTGGGCACAATGTTGTGGTAAGTGTACCCACCAGAGGCCCCTTGGTCGAACACGATCTCGTCCCCTGCCACGCAGATCATTGCCGCGGTCTGGACGTAGACATGAACCTCAGCATCCGCTGTGGGAGACTTATCCACTGCGAACTTGATGAACGGCCCAGCCTCCACCGTGTAGTCCGTGGTGAGCGTCTTGAGAGTGCCGTCCACGACGACCTTGAACACCTCGGCGGTCGCATTGTTGGCGTCGAGGCCGATCTCAGGCGTGATCTTATTCCCGAGAGCGAAGGTGTGGCACATGCGGACCAGCTCAGCAGCCGGTGGCTTCGCACCATCCACGAAGGTGCAGATGAGGCTACCGGTGCCAGAGAGGGCGTAGGTCGTGGTGACCAACCTGGTGACGTACTCACCAGCCTCCGCGGCAGCGACAACTTCAATCGTGCATGCATCGTTAGACCCAGCCATCTCGTTGACTGTGGCGAGACCGGCTTCTGCGGTGTACCCCTGCCCACCTTGAATCACGGCGACAGTGGCTACTGCAGCGGTGGACAGCGTGAGAACGATAACCTTCCCACCCGACGCACCTTCCTGCACAACCGAGAGGATGTCTCCAACTTCGTAGGCATCCCCACCAGCGGTGACCGTAACGGTCTTGAGAGCGCCAGCAACAGGGTTGGCAACCTGGACGATCTTCGCACCAGTTGAGGTGGACCGAGGATCGACAGTCGGCGTGGCGCCAACCTGGGTAGCCGTGAAGGTGAACGCCAGCTGCCCATCGACGTACTGAACAGCCTTGAGCCAATCCCCAGCTCTCGGAGCAGCCTTGACTCCTGTGACGGAGGCGAGGGTAGCCGAGATGGTGGGGCTGTTGAACGAAACCGTGTCCGAGGAGACGGTGTAGTCGTCAATCGAAACGATGTCGAACCGAGCGGCTTGATCCACACCCGCTCCGGTTTCCAGATGGAGACCGTCAGCGACGGTGTACCCAGAGCCACGGTTGGAGACGTAGCCAGTGGCGATGTCGCTGCTTGCGTCGACGGTGAGAACGGTGTACTCAGCGGTCTTGTTGGCACTCTGCACGATCTTGAGAACCTGACCCGCCGTGTACGTCCCGGTAACCGTGGAGATGTGGCCGTCCGTGATCGCGCCAACATCCCCGGCGAGATCAAGGGTTTCCCACGGATTGATGACCTCAGCAACACTCAGCGAACCACGGGAGACCAGTACATCGTAGTAGCCGTGATCCACGCAGGTCGAGATCTGCATGTCGATGGCGGTAACCACCGCAGCCGTGGTCTTGTAGACCGCGGGATTGGCATCGCTGCCAAGCGCGGTGATCTCGAAGACAGCCGGGGTGTGGGTCGTGGTCGCGGAGGGAGCCGTGAGTTCGGGCGCTCCGGTAGCCAGACCAAGGGTGTAGGTGTGAGTGGTGTCCACCTCATCGATAGTGAAGTCTACAATCCCGCCGTCAGGATCGACTGCAACCACGGTGACCACCGCGTCATGCGGGGAGGTTGTCCCAGTCCAGCCGTTGCAGATCAGGTGGAACGTGTTGTTAACCGCATACCCCTTGCCGGGGTTGATGAGCTTGATACCCTCGGGCTTGTTTGTCGCTTCGGTCCCGTAGATGTGCCCAGCGGTACCAGGCGTTGCCTTGCATTGGGTCGCGGCGTACAGGTCGGTCTCGGACGCAGCCGAGGCGATCGGGAGACCGTTCACCTGGAACGCATCCCCAGGCGCCACCCAAGCAGCCCCACTGCCGGCGCACTTGCGCTGCAGCGAGAACGTCATGTCGGCCGCGGGAGTGATCTTGGTGACACCGGTAAGCGGAACGAGTGCGTTTTGAGCAACTGTCAGAATCTTTGAAATGTTCAATGATGCCTCCTTCTATTTTTTACTCGCTGTTCCTTGAACCTTCTCGAAGCTACGCATAGCCCCGAGACCTAACATCCCCCCGAGCAACACAAGAAGATCCCCCATCGGGACCTCGGGGAGTGCGGGTGCGGTGGACTGCATGCCGAACACACCTGCCACCACGGTGATGCACCAGGGGAGCAGAGGCTTGAGCAGGAAGGTATAGAAGAGTCCTAAGACGCAGACCCATCCGACAGCCGGGCGCCAGCCAGCCACAAAGAGGCTACTGTTGGCTGCTTCCAGCTGGTTGATGGCCGTCTGGGCCTGTACCAGCTTCAGTTCGAAGTCCATCTGTGCGGTTGCGGACGCGGCTTCCAAAGCAGCCGCCTGGTACAGCAGTTCGGCTCTCTTATTGGGGTCGATGATGGCTTCCCCGGTGATCGCCGCACGAAGATCCTTAGCGAAGGTGCCGATACTGGAGAACAACCCAGCAGCCCCTCCTGCAACCAGATCTGAGACGAAACTCATAACCACTCCTTATTTGTTGAGGTACTTTCCAAGAAATCCCTTCTTGGCTTCGGCATACGCGCCGATACCTACGAAGAACACAGCTATCACAAGCACACCGATGAAGTATGCGAAGTCCATATCTAACCTCCGAAGAGTTTGGTGAAGAACTGAATGATGGCTTCCCAGATGGCCCTTAGGAAACCGTGATGGCGGCCGGGGGCATCGGCACCTGAAAAGGCTCGGTGTAGGAGATGGCGGGAGACTTCGCGCTGACCTGACCATCCAGATCAGACTGCAGTTCCCAAGAGTTCGTTTCGCCAGGAGTGACCTCGATGGGCCACTCGGTGACACCGGGGAGCGTTGTGTAGACTTCTACCCCGTCCTTCCAGACGCGGACCTTCATGCGCACCGAAGCTCCGCCGATCGGCGTGCCATCGGTGTACGTTGTGGCGTTCTGCCACGAGATGTGTCTCTGCATCTATCCCCCCTGAATTTTGTGGACTATGCCGGTCGCAGACAATCCTGCCAGAACAGAGAGGACAGCGATGATTGCCCACTTAAGGACGGAGAACTTGATGTCGCTGATCTTCCCCATGTTGCGGAGGAACTGCTGGAGTGCGGCGTGATCATTGTCGTGCTGTTCTGAAGCAATTCTGTAGCGACAGTGGAGTTCTGGGTTCTTGAAAGCCTCCTTTACTCCTTCTGCTATTGCCCATTTGATTTCGTCATGTGTCACTTCATCACCGCCCTTTGCTATCCGATTATTGTCCCGTAAGAGTGCACCAGCGGGTTAAACGAATACGACGAACAAATCCCTGTCCAATTATAGCTGCCGCTTTCTACATCCTCCCAAGCCCCCACGCCACCGACTTTCTTTTTGATTGGGACTCCATAGGGGGAGCAGTACACATCACCATTCACAAAAATAGCGACTCCGTAATAGTTCCCGGCTGGGGGAGAGGTGTTCGCATGGTTCAAAAAGATGGTTGCAGAACTTGCGGCCCATACATCCCCCGCAGGAGAAACCGCCACTTGGAGCACCAAGCCAGGGCTGTATCCGCTTTGGAAAGCCTGAAAATCTCCAACGCCCCCGGTCTGTTTGTAGGCGATATCCCCATGTCGGACAACGTAGATGTCGCCATTCAACGAAGAGGACATCCCCCAGTAGAGGAGGGCTGGCTGGTTGAGAGAAACGAAATCACCGGCCGCTCCTATTTGTTTATAAATCTGTCCCGTCTCGTTGCTATATACACAAACGTACACATCACCATTAGGAGCGACGGTTACGCCTTTGTAGGCGCGAGAGGGGAGATTTAAGGACACGAACGTGCTGCCATCCCGCGATTTGCGCCAGACCTGGTCGTTACCCGTGGCGTACACAGACCCATCAGGGTGCGCGGCGATCCCCTGCCACGCATGTTGTGCGGGGTCTATCTCGACAAAGGCTCCCGTTCCACCTGTTTGTTTGTAGATACCTCTTTCTTGCGTGCAGGCGTAAAGGTCAGCCATCCTATTTCTCCACGACTAAGGTGATGGTGACGCGAGTGATCGTGGCGCAGGAGTCTACGTTGTAAGACAACACATCCCCAGCGGAGATAGTGGTTGTCCATCCGGTGAGGGCGACATCCTTCACCTTCGTGCCATCCGTGATGGTGATGGGAGTGGCCGAAGTGATCGAGTCAGCGTCCGTGGGAGGGAAATTGGCGTAGGTGTCCTTCCAGACATCCACCACGATGCTCCCGGACTGATCTGCGTAAGCGTGGGCTTCCAGAATCGTGCAGGGGAAGGGGATCTGAAGATGCCCCTTCTCCCCAGCAAGGATCGCTTCTCCCCCTCCGTCTACCACGAGGGTGACCGCGAAGGTGTTGTTGGCGAGGTTGAAACCATCCACTATGGTCTCCAGTTGCGTTTGACCATCGAGGAGTTCTTCGATCAAGTAGATCGCTTGCAGAGCGGCCATGTTCTGGTCTTCCTCGTTGAGCAACGAGGCGTCGGTGAAAGTGACCATCGGGTCGTAAGGCGTTGACCGGAAGATCTCGACCACTGCTCCAGATGCGGCGGTTAGAGCGATGGTGGATTCAGTCACCCAGCTCCATGTGTCGTCTTCCTGTAGAACGTCATCGAAGCGGACATGGGTGTGAGAGATGTCGAGGTAGGGGAACGTGACGGAGAGGACTTGTTCGCTGCCGGTGCCTGTGTAGAAGACTTTCGATCTATACGCCATTCCTCACCACTCCCCTTTCCAGTTCGTTGCAGATCCTCCTGGCCCTACGGGTGACCTGGCGATACCAGAGGGAGTTCCGCGCGTGGTGCGCAGCCTCAGGCCAGTTCCCGCGGTAGATGGCTGCAAGCGTGTTCTTGAAGTTTTTGACCCCGGTGTAGCCGAGGTTGAAGATCATGTTGACCAGGGCGTGCTCACGTACCTCGTTGATCTCGACGCCGGTAGACCCGAAGAGGCGACGGAAACCTTCGATGGCTTCCTCGGTCTTCTCTCGCAGCTCTATCTCGGCATCCTCCTTCGTGATCTTGAAGTCCACCCCTGGAGCCTTGGTGCCATACCCCCAGGTCCACTGCTTGAAATCCCAGAAGGAGATTGGGGAGAAACCTTCGTCTTTCTTGAGCTGCTCTACGATTACGTCGAGGTTCAAGGTATGTCTCCTGGAAATTGAAAGGGGCCCCGAAGGGCCCCTGTCAGGTTAAGGTTGCTGGTTGTAGAAGAAGGCTTTGATACCCAGGTCCCCCTCCTTGGGGGGCTTGTAGTCGTTCACCGGGTTCTCGAGGTTCTTCTCCCTCTCCTTGTAGATGCGCTCGTCGGTCTCGTCCTGCATCTCCGCAAATGCCTCCTGGCGGAAGCTCTTGATGATGGTCATGACGAAACGTGCTTTGGTGCCAGGCTCGGCAGCCCCTGCGGACTGAACAAGGTCCTGGTACCCCGGGTCGTTGTCGATCTCGTTGCTTAAGTATTCCTCGAGATCCATCCCGTCCCGCTTGATGGTTCCCACCAGCTGGTTCCAACGAAGCCTCTCGGCCGGCGTCAGTTTCACATCACGCCACTCGTCGTCCAGCATCTCCTGGATCGGAGCCTCCATGTAGCCGATCTCCCGTCGTGCGGAAGACAGCGGCTTGCCTGGAGAGACCGCAACCGTACCCAGGAACTCCTTCCCGTAGTTGACCATGGGTTTCCCCAGGAGGTCGAACTTCGGGTCTACGCGGGTAGGCGCCACCACCATCAGGTAGTAGTCCAGGAAGCTATGCGCTTCCCGCAGATAGGGGTTGCGCTCTGGTGCGTTGGTGTATGCCCTGATCGCAGACGAGAAGGGAACGGTCATGGCCACCGCCGTCCTGGCAGTAAGCCTTGACACCATCCCTACCCCGCGGTCACCCGCGAGGGACGCCTGGATCTCCTTGAGTTGCCTGTTGGCAGTGGAGTCCGACCAGGCTGCTGTGGTAGCTGCGAGTAGGTACGCACCCACCGTGGCAATATCCCAGTGCTGCCCACCGGGCCCCCAGCGTTCCACCGGGGTGTGCTTCTTGAGGAACTCCACGGTCTCAGGATCGATATCCATGGATTGATCGAAGAGGTTGATCTTGTTCTTGTCGGTATCAACCCCAATGCTGTTCTGGATCGCGTACATCACCCGGCCGGTAAGACTCCAGATGTTGCCGACAGGCCAGGCGTTCTGCAGGGAGTACGCGGTATCGCCAGCGGTGAGGCTGTCCGCGTCCGGTCCTGCCGTTTTGAAGGCTGCTTTCTTGTCTGGGTCTTTCATGGGGTTCAACTTTCCCCCCAGGTACAACCCAATGCCCACCAGGTACAGCATGCGGCCCATGTAGAGTTTCGCCATGGCCGCGTCCCTGCGAGCGGGATCGACAGACTTCATATCCTTCGTCATCTCGGAGGAGAACCTCCAAAGCATCGGAGTCCGATGTCCTAACTGGCGGAGCATGTTCCATGTCGTCTGCCAGACAGGGACGATGAAGTTCACAGGGGTCATCTTGTGGATGCCCTCACCTACATTACCGATAGCTCGCCCGAGGGCACTTTCAGATCCTTGGAGATCTGTGGCCAACGAGTCACTGGCGGCTGCTTTCAGAGCCCGTTCATGGAATTGTCCATCCTTGAGGAACGGGGCGAGGTCTTCCATCTCCTCGTTCGTCGGCTTCTTCAGGTTGGACTCCAGGAACAACTGGTGCGCCTTGAGGAACCCCTGGATGAACGTCTTGCGCTCACCCTCGTTCAGGGCCTCCCCGTTGGTCTTGTTCAGTTGCTTGAAGGATTCCACGTAGGCGATTTCAGAGATCTTCGCGTAGTACCCCGGGTACCTGGCGGCTAAGTTATCCACCACCCCCAGAGCGTTGAGCGGTATGCGGGAGAGGACCCCCGTCATGTCAATGAAGTCAGCAAAGACGTTCGTCCACCCACCCTTGCGGACTCCTCCCATCTTCTCAAAGTCGAAGCTGCGGGTGGACCCGCCATACTTGGACTTGTGAGGGACGAGGAAGCTGTCAGCCAGGGTGCTCTCGAAGACTTTCGCTTTGGTGGTTGCATCCGCCTTGCCTTCTTGAGTTTGCCCACCAACTTCAGCTGCAATCCCGTAGGCTTTCTTGAATATCTCTCCGGTGTACTTCACGCCATACTTGGCGCCCATGATCTCACCGAATGCGAAGGCGTTCGCCTGGTGGAGGCCAACACGCCCAGGCCGTCCACGTCCGCGGATCGCTTCTGCGTACTTCTCCCCAACTCTCATGATCCCGATGGCTGTAGCGCCACCGAGGTTGATCAGCTGGGTCGCGGAGTTGGAGAAGATCCAACCCTTGTAAACCTCTACCCACCCCTTCATCTTCGGCCACGCACCCACCTTGACGGTGAGTTTGCGTAGCCCCTGGAGGTCGGAGGCAGCCATGATGTCTTCCACGGTGATGTTGCTACGGTCTCCCTTAGCGGCCAGGGCGTACCCTACGTCACTGAAGAATCCCGTTTCGATCTCCTGCATCCGCAGGGCGTACGCCGCGTACTTCTCGAGGTTCGCTATGTCCTGCGGGGTTGCGTCGGGGTGCAGGGAGCGGGCTGTCAGAGTCATGAGGATGGCCTTTGAAGTCTTGCTGGCCGTCATGATCATGACCGAACTCTTGGCTGTGCGGTCCGCAGCCGCCGCGGCATCCTCCAGTTTCGGGAGGGAGACGAAGTCGGCGTCGGTGATATTACGGTCGGGCCTGTTGGCTTCTCGCCACTTCGAGCCCTTCTTGGCGCGCTCTTCCTCCGTCATGGAGGCCCACACTTCCCGCTTCTTCTTCTCGGTCGTCAGACGAGCCATCTTCTCCCGGTCTTTAAGGAACGAACGGGTTTCAGGCTCGTGCGCCAATCCGTCCTTCACGATCCCGTCAATGATATCGATCATGTCCTCGACGGTTCCAAGGCGATCGGGGTGGGCCACTTCGGTAGGATCGAAGTCCTTCCCGTTGTTGACCGCTTCCCGTACCTTGAGCACCACAGCCATCGTGCGATTCTTCCTCGCCTCGGTGGCTGCATCCCGTGGCGTATTCGGGTCGGAGACGATCCTCTCAAGGTGGGCGTTCGCCCGAAGCTTCCCGAGGTCGTACCCGACATGACGCTTAACGATATACTTTCCCGACAGTGGGCTGGTGTACTTGATGTCGTACTCGAATCCACCTTTGGGTAGTTCGTAGACTGCCTGGACCACACCGAAGTTCTTGTACTGTTGGTTGACGACTCGCTCGCCAACCTCGTACCGGTACCCAGGCTCAGGTGTTTCCCAGATGGCGGCTTTATACTCCGCCTCTACCTCTGCGGCGAACTCCCGCATCTGCTGGTCCATCTCGGCGCGTGTTAAGGCGCGCGAAGGTGGGACTTCCTGGCGGAGCGCGTCATGCGCTATCTCGCCTACGGCAGACTGCTTCTTCCCCTCGACACCACGTTGTTTCGGCTCATAGAGGGCAGCCGGGGGGTCTGCAGCACGGATCAATTCCCCAATGCTGGGGCCCTCCGCTTCCTTTTCCTTGAGGAGTTTCTCCCAGTGGTTTGCTTCCGCCTTGTACCACAGCTGCCGGCTCGACCCTTCTGGGTGGCTTGCTGCATCCGTACTCGCGGTCTTGAGGTAGTTCTTGAGTTGCTCCACGGTGTACGTCTGAGAGGGAGTGGCGCTCGGCGGTCTGATACCGCTTTCCTTCGCTGCAATCTCCCCGTTGATCTGGTCTACCAATTCCTGGTCTGCTGCATCCAGGAGGTTTCTCTTGATATTCTCCAGGACCGCAGGGTCTTCCTTCTGCGGCTTGATCTTCCCCTCGCGGATGGCTCCCACCACCTCGAGGCGCAACTCGCTGGCTGCTTCCTTGAACTCCGCGCTGATGGCGGGGTCCTTTTCGATGTGGTCGAGGTAGTCCACGCGGACCTTGCCGCGCTCCAGGCTCCTGTTCATGACATCTGCGATGTACTGCTCATCCTGGGTCTTGGCTATTTTGCCCAGGGCTGAGGTACCGGAGAAGATCAGGTGGAACCCTATGGACTCCCCTACCTTGAAGGCGTAGGTGCCTACAGGGGAGAGTTCCCCCTGCTCGAGGTCCTGCTTCGCTTGGGAGGCTGCGCCGAACGCTGCCCACCCAGCACCACCTTTGACCACCCCTTTCGGGATGACATGCATGACCTGCCCCGTGGTCAGCCCCTCGAAAGCGGCCTTCACGGAGGAGCCCATGTCCTTGGTCTCAGCCCAGGTCTTCAGATACTCCTGGGCAGACATCCCAAGGGCGAAGTCGGAGGCTCGGTTGAACAGCAACGCGACCGCGGGGGAGGCCGCTTCCGCGGCGATCTTGATCCCCTTCCCCCAGCTGGAGAGCAGAGGGAGTTCCACTGACATCGCCCCCATACCCGAGGCGAGCCCACCGAGGAACTTTGCCACGGTGGACTCCCGGGTTGATTGCGCTTCCAGGTACTCCCTCGTCTTCTTCGCTTCGTCGTAGACGTGGGTCTTCCATAAGCCGGTGGCGCCCAGATCCACTGGGATCTTGGCCAGGGCCTCAGCAGTTCTCCAGACCCCCTCCGCGAACTTCGTGGGGAGGTACATGGTGTCTGAGTCCAGCTGTTCGCTGCTACGTGTTTCCTTCTCCCGCTGACCCGCTGTGCGGATCGTGTTGTCCGCGGGGGGAGGGGTGAACGCAGGTGTTACCGATGGAGCGGGGGGCGCAGCGGGAGGAGCTTGGTTCAGCTCTTCTTGTTCCAGCCGCTTTCGCTCCTCCTCACTGATCATGATTCCGCTGAGCTTCCCTTGCATTATTTACCGCCTTGAGCCTGACCTACTGGCTTGGGTTTGGGTGTATGATCTGCACCGGCGCGGTGGACATCCCCAGGACCGCCGATGTACGCTTCCATGGCCTCGAGTTCGGGACCGGTAACGAACTTCCTGCCATACTTCTCGATCCACCCCCAGCGATCCTCAGGGACCACAGGAGGGAGTCTTCCGTCTGCCAACATCTTCTCGATCAGCTTGGAGATCACTTCCGGTTTAGCGCGGACATAAGGCTCCAGGCCTGGAGTATTCCTGATCTTGTCCA
>Ga0137459_1000237_pt1 | contig 20091 bp, 13 predicted proteins | sample EasRivERMGT700_2_FD_104908 | JGI IMG/M metagenome (GOLD analysis project Ga0137459, IMG submission 104908) | Soil microbial communities from meander-bound floodplain in the East River, Colorado, USA - East River MetaG ERMGT700_2 | ecosystem: Environmental > Terrestrial > Soil > Floodplain ...
CCGCGGCTGCGCCACGTCGCGGACGCCGGCTCGCAGACCTCGCTCGCGATCTTGTTCCGCGCGGTGCCCGAGCTCGATCCCGCGTACGTCGCGCTCGTCGCGCTCCTGCGCGTGCTCGACGACGGCATGTCGACCCGGCTGCACTACACGCTCGCCGATCAGAAGGGCCTCGCCTACTCGATCCACGCCGCGATCGAGCCGCTCGCCGACACCGCGCTGTTCGAGATCACCGGCGCAACGGCCAACGCCAAGGTCCCCGGGCTGGTCCGCGAGCTGCTCGGCCTGCTCGACGGCCTGCGTCACGGCAACGTCACCGACGAGGAGCTCGCGAAGGCCCGGGTACGCTACCGCTACGAGACGCTCGCCTCGATCGACGACGCCGCCGCGATGGCGGGCTGGTTCGGCGGCACCGCGCTGTACTACCCGCCGACCTCGCTGTCGGAGCGGCTCGCGGCGATGGCGAAGATCGGCGTCGACGACGTCGTCCGGATCGCCGACGCGGTGCTGACTCCCGACAAGCTGGTGCTCGCCGCCGTCGGGACGCTGTCGCGCGCGCGGCTCGGCGAGCTCCGCCAGACGATCACCGACTGGCGCTGACGGGGACGGTGTCTCTTTTGTCTTGTTTCCGGGCGTCGGCTCGGCGAGCGCAGTGCAAGCGGCGACGAGACAAAAGAGACACCGTCCCCAATCAAGTACCTGTAATCAGGCACTGACCGGTGTGCCCCCCGGCCGCCGGCGCCGCCGGCGTCCCCCGCCGCCGCCCCCCCCACCGCTCGGCAGATCGCGGCGACCGTGCTCGCGGCCGCCCTGGTGCGACGCCGGCGGGGCGCTGGCCGGGCGGGCCTGGGCGGTGAAGGGCACGCGCGACTCGTAGGGATGGCCCTCGACGATCGGGATGTCCTGGCGGATCAGCTTCTCGATCGCGCGGAAGTCCAGGCGCTCGTCGACGTCGCAGAACGTGAGCGCCATCCCGGCGGCGCCGGCGCGCGCGGTGCGGCCGATGCGATGAACGTAGGCTTCGGGGACCTCGGGGACGTCGAAGTTGACGACGTGGGTGACGTCGTCGATGTCGATGCCGCGCGCCGCGATGTCGGTCGCGACGAGCACGCGGGTCTTGCCCGCCTTGAACCCGGCGAGCGCGCGCTCGCGGGCGTTCTGCGACTTGTTGCCGTGGATCGCCTCGGCGCCGATCCCGGCCTTGACCAGGTGCTCGGCGATCCGGTTCGCGCCGTGCTTGGTGCGCGAGAACACCAGGACGCGGCGCATCGCGGTGTCGCGCAACACGTCGACCAGCAGCGCGCGCTTGTCGGCCTTCTCGACGAAGAACGCCTCCTGATCGACGCGCTCGACGGTGGTCGCCGGCGGCACGACCGCGACGGTCTCGGGGTTCTTCAGCAGCTGATCGGCGAGCTCCTGGGCCTCGCGCGGCATCGTCGCCGAGAAGAACAGCGTCTGGCGGTGGCGCGGCAACAGGCGGATCACCTTGCGGACGTCGTGGATGAAGCCCATGTCGAGCATGCGGTCGGCTTCGTCGAGCACGAACACCTCGAGCGCCTTGAGCTCGACCAGGCCCTGCCCGGCGAGATCGAGCAGGCGGCCCGGGGTCGCGACCAGGATGTCCATGCCGGACCGCAGCGCCTGCTTCTGCGCGTCCATCCCGACGCCGCCGAAGATCACGAAGCTGCGCAGCGGCAGGTGCTTGCCGTAGGTCGCGAAGCTCTCGTGGATCTGCGCGGCCAGCTCGCGGGTCGGCGTCAAGATGAGGCAGCGGATCGGCCGCTGGCGGCCCGCGGGCGCTTGCTTGGCGAGGCGCTGCAGGATCGGCAGCGCGAATGCCGCGGTCTTACCGGTGCCGGTCTGGGCGAGGCCCAGGAGGTCACGCCCCGCGAGGACGTGCGGGATCGCGCGCGCCTGGATCGGCGTCGGCTCGACGTAGCCTTCGCTGGCAACGGCGCTTTCGAGCGCTGGAAGCAGACCGAGCTCTGAGAACAACATCGCGGCGACATAGCACGATCGCCGCGCAGGGACGCCCCGCCGAGCACACCTTACTTCAGCTGCAGGTCGATCGCAGCCTTGACCTTTGCATCGAACCCACCCTCACCGTCCTTGGCCTGCGCCTTCAGGTACTCGTCGCGCTGCTTGGCGACCGTGGTGAGCTCGTCCTGCGCAACCTTGCGCAGCTCGGCGCGCTTCTCGATCTCGGCCTTGAGCGCAGGCTTGTCCATGCCGCGCAGGTCCTCGGGCAGCGCGGCCGGCGCGACCGCCTCGATCGCCATCGTGCCGGTCGCGACCCCGCCGACCAGATCCTTCTTGGCCCGCCCGCCGCCGCGGGGGCCGCCCTTGGTCGCGTAGTACATCGCGCGATCCGCCTTGGCGGGCGCCGGGGCCGCGTCCGCCGCGGCCATGTTGCGGCGGTACTCCATGCGGTCGCCGTCGTCGCCGACGATCACGGTGGTGCCGTCGATCCGCGCCGAGATCTCGGCGAGCTTGTCGTCGTACGGCGTCGCGATCTGCTGCACGCCGCCGTCCTGCTGGATGGTCGAGAACTGGCCGCGGCCGAGCGAGGCGATCTGCTGCCACGCCATCTCCGTGTCGTGGTCCCAGCCGCAGCGGATCGTGTTGAGGATGATCTGCCGGTCGCCGGCTTCGCGGGCGAGCACGTCGAACTTCGGCACGTCACCGCGGCTCGCCGGTGGGGCGTCGCCGACGAGGAACACCAGCTTCTTGGCGTCGTCGCGCCACCGCATCTTGTGCAGCGTGTCGTCGAGCGCGGCGTCGACGTCCTCCGGGGTATCGCCGCCGCCCGCCGCGCGATAGCTCGACAGCTCGGTGAACACCGCATCGAGATCGCTGGTCAGCGAGAAGTCGCGCGTCACGTAGTCGTCGCCGATGTCGCGGTACGCGACCAGGCCGATGCGGAGCTCGGCGTCGGGATCGGTCTTGCGGATGTGGGTCGCGATCGACCACACCGTGCGCTTCGCGCCATCGAGCAGGCCGCCCATCGAGCCGGTCGTGTCGACCGCGAACACGACGTCGACCGCATGCTTGCTGCGCGCGACCGGCGTCGCTTCGTGCACCGGGTCGGCAATATCGCCGCCTCGCCAGGGTTGGAGCAGCGCCGCAACGGTGATCGTCGCAGCGGCAGCAGTGGAAACTCCATAGGTCACGATGCGTTCGCGGCTCGGCATGGGTCGTGGAAACGCACCATCGCGCGGTTTCGATCTACAGGTAGGGCTTTCCCGCAAGCCGGGCCATCCCCCCCGCGCCTCGGCTCGCGCGGTCTCGATCTACCGACGAAGCCTCCTGGGCTCCTGCTCAATGCGCCCCGCATCCGGAGCAGTGATTCCTGCGTCTATCTGCGGGGTTACCATCGCGCCGGCGACCGCGATCGTCGCGACGCGCCGGACGTCGATCGGCCAGCAGCTCCGGGTGCCGCACAGCCAGAACCGGACGTGCAACCGCACCAGGTGATCGCCCGGGGTGTCGCCCCGCACGCTGACCGCGAACCGCGGCGCATCGGCCTCGGGATCGACCGCGTCACCGCGGCCGAGCCGCCGCTTCTTCACGGTGAGGCCGGGGTCCGGAGCGAGATCGACGATCACCGCCGCGTCCTTGGAGACCGTGAGGCCGCGGTCGACCGCGAGCGCGATCGTCAGCGATCCGGTGGCACCGGCCGCGAGATCGACGCGCTCGGCGATCCGCAGGTCCCACCCCGGCTGGCGCTGCGCACCGGCCGGCGCGCCTGCCAGCAGCACCAGGGCGGACCACCACACGATCCGGACCGCGCGGCCAGATCGTATAGATCCCCGGGATCGATCGTCTCGGGTCGAGCTCACCACGTCACAGCATAGCGGGCCGCGGCGGCCCGATCACAGGATCTGCGTCGCCAGCTCGGCGAGCGGCGAGCGCTCGCCCTTGGTCAAGATCACGTGGCCGGCGATCGCCTCCTGCTTGAACCGCTCGGCGACCGTGGTGAGGCCGTTGTTCGAGGCGTCCAGGTAGGGGTGATCGATCTGGTAGGGGTCACCGGTCAGGATGATCTTCGTGCCCTCCCCGGCGCGCGTGATGATGGTCTTGACCTCGTGCGGGGTCAGGTTCTGCGCCTCGTCGACGATCATGTAGACGTTGGGCAGCGACCGGCCGCGGATATAGGTGAGCGGCTCGATCTCGACGAAGCCGAGGTCGACCAGCTCGGCGTAGCTCCGGCCGTCCTTCTTGTCGGACTTGTTGAGGCCCAGGAGCAGCTCGAGGTTGTCGTAGATCGGCTGCATCCACGGGTTGAGCTTGTCCTCGATGTCGCCCGGCAGGTAGCCGATGTCGCGGCCGAGCGGGAAGATCGGCCGACTGACGAGCAGCTTCGAGAACACCTGCTCCTCGGTGACCTTCTGGAGCCCCGCGGCGATCGCGAGCAGCGTCTTGCCGGTCCCGGCCTTGCCAACCAGCGTGACGAGCTTGACCTCGTCGTCGAGCAAGAGGTCGAGCCCGAAGTGCTGCTCCTTGTTGCGCGGCTTGATGCCCCACACGCCATCGCGCAGCTTCTTGACCGGCACCGCCTTGCCGAGCGCCTTGTCCCACTTCGACAGCGCGGACTTGCCGCCCTCGTCCTTGAGCGTCAGGAACTCGTTGGCGTGGAGCCCGGGCGCGTCGACGACGACCGAGCCGTCGGCGTAGAACCGCTCGACCGTCCCCGCCGGCACGGCCAGCTCGCGGTTGCCCGCGTACAGCTCGTCGATCGGGGTCCGCTCGGGCTCGAAGTCGACGGCGGCGAGGCCGAGCGCATCGCCGCGGATCCGCATGTTGACGTCTTTGGTGACGAGGATCGCCGGCGTCTTCGGATCGGCGTCGCGGACCTCGAGGGCGATCTCGAGGATGCGCTGATCCATCGACCGCGAGTCGTAGCTCGGGTTCTTGATCGGGTTCTTCGACAGCACGACCCGGACCGTGCCGCCGCTCTCCATCGGCTGGGCGTGCGACAGCCCGCCGTCGTGGCGATACTGATCGAGCAGGCGCGCGACCTGCCGGGCGTTGCGGCCGAGCTCCGACTGATCCTTCTTGAACGTGTCGATCTCCTCGATCACGTAGATCGGGATGATCACGTTGTTGTCGGCGAAGGCATAGAACGCGCGGGCGTCGTGCAACAGGACGTTGGTGTCCAAAACGTAGTTCTTGACCGCCACAGGACCACCTTCCGCGCACCCGACGGCGGTGTCAAACCGTGCGCGCCACGAATGCGCACGCGACGACTCGACGCTGCGACCGTGTGCGGTTGGCACGATCGCGAGCGCCGCTTCGGGAGGTCAGAATCTTCCGGCGACGCCCAGGCCGAGCGCGCGGCCCGTCGCGATCGGCGTCACCGCGATGGTCTCGGCCGGCGCGGTGAAGAACACCGCCGCGGCGGCCCCGACGAGCAGCGCGCCGCCGATCGCGAACCCGGTCGCGAGATCGGCGCGCGTGCCGGCGCGGTCGATCGTCGCCGCACCGGCACCCGTGCACTCGACCCCGCCGGGCGCGCGGCGGCAGTCGGCGTCGAACGCGCCGTCGTACGTGCGCTTGGCCACGATCGCGAACCCGAGCGAGCCCGCCAGCCCGAGCGCACCGGCGCCGGCGAGCCCACCGGCGAGGTAGACGCGCGACCGCCGTCGCCTGGTCGCGGGCGTGGCCGCCGCGTCGTCGGGCAGCGCCGCGAACGCCGGGATCTCGGCGACCACCGTCGCGCCGGCGACCGGGTGCAGCAGCAGCTTGAACGGCGGCCGGCCGGGCGCCGTCGCGACGATCTCGATGTCGTGGGGCTCGATCAGATCGCGGATCTCGGCCACCGGAGTCTCCTCGCGATCGCCGATACGCACCTCGAGGCCCGCGAGGTGCGGATCGTGCACCCGGACGATCACCGTCGCGAGCCGGGCCAGCAGCGCGTCGGCGCGCTGCCGTGCGAGCTTGCCGCGGCTCTGGCCTTGCGAGTTGCGCGCGACGTCGTCGAACAGCGCCCACGCACGGCGCAGGTGGCCCTGCCGCTCGAGGCAGTCGGCAAGGTTGAGCGCGGTGCCGGGTGCGGGATCGAGGCTGTAGCTCCGGGTGAACAGCTCGCAGGCCTCGTCAAACCGGCCGAGCTGCGCCAGATCACGGCCCTGCTGGAAAATCCTACCTGCCTCGCTCGTGTTGATCGGCTCTGCGACCGCGGTCCCCGTCACGGCAAACACCATCGCGATCGCGAGCCCTCGCATCGCGGTCAGGATCAGGCACCGTGTGTGACGCGTCAAGCGCTCACCCGGTCGCCGCTCCACATGCGGATTGACCTGGTATCGCCGGCCGCCCTACGCTCGGCGTCATGCGGTCGGTGTGGTTCCTCGCGCTCGCGACCCTCGGGTGCCGGAGCGTGCTCGGGATCGACGAGCCGATCATCCTGGCCGACGCCTCGATCGACGCCGCGGCGTGCGCGACGTGGCACCCAGGGGGGTTCGATCCGTGCGCCTACGCGCCGGTGCCGCTGCCCCGGCTCGGGGCCGGATCGTACATCTACGACACGACCGCTGCCGGGGGGACGCTGTTCGACGGCACCGGCCGCGTCATCGTCTCGTCGAAGCTCACCCTCACGCAGCCCGATCAATCGGTGGTCGCGGTCCTGTCGATCGACGCGCTCGCGGTCGACGCCGGCGCGACGGTCAGCGTGATCGGTCCCAAGCCGCTCCTCGTCGTGGCGGGATCGACCATCACGGTCGACGGCGCGATCGACGCCGGGAGCTACGTCGGGGTGACCGACATGGTCAAGCACACCGCCCAGACCGTGACGTTCGGCTCGGGTGCAAATCAAGCCTGCACGATCAACGTCGGCGGCGATGGGACCAATGCCGTCTCGAGCGCCGGATCGATGGGCGGCGGTGGTGGTGGCTTTCAAGGTGCCGGTGGCGCGGGCGCGCGCGGCGCCGGCGCGAGCCTGCCGGCAGGTGCGGGCGGTGCCGTGGTGGCCGCGCTCGTGATCCGCGCAGGCTGTCCGGGCGGCGCGAGCGGTACCGCAGGCCCGACGGCGACAATGCCCGCATCCCCGAGCTCCCAGGCACTGGGCGGCGCGGGCGGCGGCGCCATCCGGCTGGTCGCGCGCGACTCGATCACGGTCGCGGGATCGATCAGCGCGAACGGCGCGGGTGGCGCAGGCGCGCCGCAGAGCTCGTCCTGCGGCGGTGGTGGCGGCGGTTCCGGCGGATACGTCGGGTTCGAGGCGCCCACCGTGACGCTCGGCGCGATGGCGACGGTCACCGCGAACGGCGGCGGCGGTGGCGGCGGCGGCGGCGGCGGCGACGCCGGCAACGAAGGCGCCGACGGCAAGATCGACCTGCTGGTAGCTCCCGGCGGGGCCATCTCGAAGGACGGCTGTGGACAGGCCGGTGGCGCGGGCTCGCTGGCCGCGCAGCTCGACGGCGCGAACGCTATGAATGGCGGCGGGTGCGTCGCCGGCGGTGGCGGTGGCGGTGGCGCGGCCGGCTACATTTTGATCGCGAGCCCCGGCTTTGTGGTCGAGGCGACCGCCAAGCTGTCGCCGGCTCCTCTGTTGTAGGACGCTCGCCCTCGCCCTCGCGCGGGAGACCGCCCGCTCGTGCTCCTGGGAAGAACGCGAGCACGCGCGCTCTCGGCGAGGGTAGGCCTCGGTCTCGCGGGAGACAGCGTACCGCCGAATCGAGCTGGGCCCGCCGGCGCAACACTCAACACTCAACTACCTGTGCCCCGCAGTCAGCGGCCGTGGAAGCTACCGCTCGCCGAGACCTCCCTCGCCTGGCGCGCGCGTTGACGAGCGTTGCGGACACACTCTCGCGATCCCTTGCCTGACGCGCGCTACGGGTCGCTGGCGATCCCTTGCCTGACGCGCGCTACGGGTCGCTGGCGCCACGCGCCGAGCACCACCTTCACTCGAGCAAAGCAATCCAGTCCTGGGCGCTCTCTTGCCTGACGCGCGCTACGGGTCGCTACGGGTCGCTGGCGCTCTCTTGCCTGACGCGCGCTACGGGTCGCTGGCGCTCCCTTGCCTGACGCGCGCTACGGGTCGCTGACTCCCTCCCTCGCGTGGCGGGCGCGTGGACGAACGCTGAGCGGCAGCGCCTCGCGTCAGTGCTGGCACGCCATCGGATCGGTCTCGCAGTCGCTGGCGGGCTTGTCTGGCTTCTTGCGGCCGCTGATGTCGACCCCGAGCTGCTGGCAATTCGTGATGAGCTGATCGCGCCGCACGGCCGAGACCGCGGTGATCAACTTGCGCGCCTTGGCTTCGTTGCCGGCGTGGCACGCGGCGAGGAAGCACATCGGCGCATGCTCGGCGTTCACCGGACCAGCGCTGCACAGCGTGATGACCTGCTGGTAGTTAGCCGCGGCGTACGCGCGCGCGATCTCATCGTCCTGCGACTCGCGCTTCCCCGGATGGTGCCCCGCCGCCGAGGTCGCGGACTCGGTGCTGCGCGACGGCGCGGATGCCGGGGGCGAAGGCTGGGTGGCCCGCGACGGCGGCGAGGTCGCGCTCGAACGCTGGACGGTTCGCGGCGGCGCAGGAGCCGCGCCGGTCGGCGCAGGGCTCGCGGGCCGGACCGAGGGCCGCGCGGGAGCTCGATCGTTGGCCGTCGGTTTCGGGGCTGCAGCGGCCGCGGACAGGGCGGAGGTTGCGCCGTTTCCAGCCCGGGCCGCATGCATGGCCGCGACCTCGCCTGCCGTGGCATCGCGGATCACGGGCTCGGCGAGGGGGGCAGCCGTGATCGGCGCTGGGGGCGGTGCGGGCTCGAGCGGCGTGATGGTGGGCTCCGGTGGCCTGGTCGCGCGTGCGGAATCGACCACCATCGCGCCGGCCCCGGATCGCATCATGATCATCACCGCGATGCAGCCGAGCAGCGCCGCGCTCCCGATCACCGCGTACAGCGTCCATCCGGCGCGCCGCTGCGCGGGTGTGCTGTACGCACCCGAGACGCGCATCTCCTGCGATCCGGCGGGCGTCACGGGCGACGCCGCGTGCGATCCGGCGGGCGGCACGAACGAGCTCGCGCGCGACCCGGACGGCGTCGGGCGGGATCCCGACGATGCGACGAACGAACCCGAGCTCGATGCTGATGGCGTCGCGTGCGGCGCCGACTGCCTCGCGTGCGGCCCGGACTGCCTCGGGTGCGGCCCCTGCGGTGCCACGACCGACCCCGAGCGCGGCCGTGGCGTCAGGTTCGGGCCCTGCGGTGCCGCGAACGAGGCGGAGCGCGGCCCTGAAGGCGGGTTCGGGCCCGGCGGTGCCGCGAACGGCTTCGGCGTCGGGTTCGGGCCCGGCGGTGCCGCGAACGGCTTCGGCGTCGGGTTCGGGCCCGGCGGTGCCGCGAACGGCTTCGGCGTCGGGTTCGGGCCCGGCGGTGCCGCAAACGAGGCGGAGGGCGGCACCGAAGGCGGATGCGGTCCCGAGGGTGCCACGGGCAGCGCCGAGCGCGGCCCCGGCGCCGGCACCACCGGGACCGTGGGTGGCGCGAGCTCGTCCGGCGGCGGCGTGAAGGACTCCAGGTTCGGTGACGATGATACCGAGGACGATGGCGTCGCGCGCGCGGCCGAGGGCGGCGGGCTCGTGGGCGTTGCCGTTGCCGGCAGGTGGATCCGGGGCTGGGTCGGGGGCGGCGCGGCGAGCGGGAAGCCGAGCGCGGCGAGCTTGCCGAGCTTGGTGGTCGGAACGTCCAGCGGCACCGAATCGAGCGACTCGGTGATCGAAGGTGGCGAGCTGAGATCGAGGACGCTCGCGAGCTGGTGGTTCACTTCTTCGGCGACCGGGATCGCGAGCTCACGCGGGATCGGCTCGCTGGTCACGGTGACCGCCTCGCCGGGCTCGTGCTGGCCCTCGAGCTCGAGCCACGGCTCGGGGCGCTGCCCGAACAGCTCGCGCACGAACCGGCCGAGCACGGACGCCGACAGCACCGTGCTGGTCCGAGCAGCGACCCCCTCGAGCGCGTCGACCAGCTCATCCGCGGTCTGGAACCGATCGTCGGGAGACTTGGCGAGCAGCCGCAGCACGAGCTCGTCGACCTCGGGCGGCACGTCAGGCCGGCGCGACGACGGGGGCGGCGTGATCTCGGTGACGATCGCGTTCATGTTCTCGAAGTCGCTCGCGCGCTTGAACAGCCGCTCGGTGGTCAACATCTCCCAGAAGCAGATGCCGAGCGAGAACAGGTCGCTGCGGCGATCGACCCACTTGCCCCTGCACTGCTCGGGCGACAGGTAGCTGATCTTGCCCTTGACCGTTCCGGACTTGGTCTCCTGGGTGCGGTCCGCGGCCTTCGCCACGCCGAAGTCGACCACCTTGACGCCGCCCTCGTAGCTCACCATCAAGTTCGATGGCGAGACGTCGCGGTGCACGATGCCCAGCGCGCGGCCGTCGAAGCCGAGCCGGGCGTGCGCGTGGTGGAGGCCCGCGGCGGTGCCGGCGGCGATCGTCAGGACGCAGTTGATCGGCAGCTTGCGGCGGAGGCCTTGCGCGCGGTGGAGCAGCGCCCGCACGGTCTCGCCGTGCACGTACTCCATCGTGAAGAAGTACGAGTCGCCGAGCTTTCCGATGTCGTAGACCTGCGCGATGTTCGCGTGCTGGAGCTGGGAGGCGAGCCGCGCCTCGTCGAGAAACATCCGGACGAAGTGAACGTCGGTGGCGCGGTCGCGCAGGATCCGCTTGAGCACGCAGTAGCGCTCGACTCCCGCCACGCTTTCGCCACGCGCCAGGAAGATCTCGGCCATCCCGCCTGTCGCGAGCTTCGCCAGGATCTGGTAGCTGTTCGCGGTTGAACCGACCTCTGCCGCTGCCCTCGACACTCGGCGATTGTCTGACTCGATCGGAGCGAGTGTCAAACTACCCCGCCGGGGTGGAGTGCCCCGTGAGAATGCTTGCAAGTTGCCGCCGAATGAGCATCCGTTCGGCATGACAGCTGCCAAGGGCCCACCGGTTCTCCCCGTTTGCTCTCATTCATCGGAGGTCCTATGCGTACCATGATCAAGGCGGTTTCTCTCTCGATCGCGATCGCTGCTCCCCTCGGGCTCGCCCTGGCCAAGCAGCCGGTCAAGAACGTCAGCAAGGAGCGGCACCCGAACCTCGCCGCCGCCCAGAAGCTCTCGGCCCAGGCCTTCGAGAAGCTCGAAGCCGCTCAAAAGGCCAACGAATACGACATGGACGGCCACGCCCAGAAGGCCAAGGACTTCCTGAAGCAGGCCAACGACGAGATCAAGCTCGCCGCGGAGGCCGCAAACAAGAACGCCAGATAAACGTTGGGCGCGCGGACCGGGTACCCAGGCAGGATCGCCGCCGCCCGGAGCCCCAAAGACAGGAAGCCATGAAGAAGACACGTCTCCTCGTCGTCGCCGCCCTGCACGCCGCCACCATCACCGGCTGCTTCGTTCGAACCGCGCGCCCGTGTCGCACCGAGTGCTGGTGGGATCACGGGCGGCGGACCTGCGAGAAGCGCTGCCGGTAGGGCGCCGCGCGTACCCGGACGCTCTGCTCATCGGTAGGTCCCGAGGTCGACGAACGCCTGGTTGGTCATGATGACGTAGGGGCGATCTTCGAAGCTCAGGTTGCCGTGGCCGTCGAACTTCTGGATCTGCAGGAGGCCCATGCCGTACCCCATCGGGCCCTGCGAGTAGTAGTTGATCGACAGCTGGTACGGGCCGGCCTTCGGCGTGCCGGGGATCGCGAAGCACTCTGGGCCGTAGCCGGTCGTGATGTCCGCGTAGAGCTCGCCCCCCGACGGAAGCTGCTTCTGGCTGTACCAGGCGTGGCCGCCGCGCGCGTCGCGGATGTGGAAGTCGACGTCGTTGGCATCGGTCTCCCAGTACATGAGGAACCGGGTCGACGGCTGGGTCGCCAGCGCGATGCGGCGCCTGGCGAGCTGCGCGAGCACCTCGTCGCGCTTGCCGGTCACGTGCGCGATGTACGCCGCGCCGATCATCCCCACGTCCTCGGCGAGCACCCGCTCGGCGCCGGCGAACCGGTTGTCGGGATACTGGCGATCGATGCCGCCCAGGATCGCGGCGAACGCCGCCGCGTACTGGCCGTCGCGCAGGAGCGCGTAGGCGAGCATGCGGTGACCGGTCAGGTGGTCGGGGCGCTGCTCGACGGCGCGCTGGTAGGTGTCGATGATCAGCGCGCGCTGCGCCTTGCCGAGCCGCTCGAGCCGCTCGCCGGCAAACCGCCGGAAGTCGGCGCGCGCCGGGAACAGGTCGATGATCGAGCCGTAGACGCGAGACGCGGTCTCGAGGTCCTTCTTCGCCTCGAGGGCGTCGCCGAACCCGATCAGCGCGAGCACGTCGCCCGGATCCTTCTTGTGCCATGCGATGGCCTTGGCCAGCGCGGCGTCGATCTTGCCGGCCGCCAGCGCGCTCTCGATCTCCGCGAGCGGACCGTGAAGCGCGGGCTTGCGGCGATTTGCCGACAGGCCGTCATCGTTCGAATCCCCTCGCGCATTGTCATCGGTATCCACCGCGATGGCGTCGGTCCTCCGCAGGCGGGCCGGCGCCGAAGCGGGCGGCGGCGGTGGAGGCGGCGGCGGGGCCAGGGACGGGGCGGGGGACGGACGAGCCGGGGCCATAGGCCGGCCGGTCGCGACGCGCCGTTCGTCGGCCACGGTGACCGGGGATGGTGCGTCGGCGGCGGGGGCGCTACCGACGCCGCTCGCGCTGCCGGCGCTCGCGGAGTCCGCGAAGCTGCGCGATGCCCGCATTACGCGCTGTGGCTCGGGCGCGCCGCGCGGCCCCGACGGTCGATTGCCCTGGACGGCCTCGCTCCGGCGCATCCTGTCGTCGTTGCCGGCGGACCGCTTCTCGTCCTTCGACTTCTCCTTGTCGGCCGCGCCGTCGTCGCCGCCTTCCTCGTCCTCCTGGACCGCTCGCTTCTTGGCCAGCGTCTTCGTGGCCGTGGGCCTGGGCTCCGCGATGATCTGGACCGGCGGCGACGTCCGGTGGGTCAGCTCGACGCCGGTCGGGCCGATCGCGAGGATCTCGGCGAGGGCGTTGCGATCGATCCCGTAGCGCGCGTAGTCGTTGTCGGACTCGAGGACGAGCATCGACGTCTGGCTCGAGATCACCCGGGCGGCGACCGAGCGCTTGACGATGTCGGCGCGCAGCCTGGTGGCCGCGTCGCCGGTCGCCTTCGCGAGCTGGCCGTCGAGCTCGGTGATCTCCGATCCGGCGACCGCGCGGCCGAGCAAGGCCGGGGTCACGCTGACCGGCGTCACCACGGTGCGCGTGCCGGCGATCGTCAGCGCGAGCTCCCGGGCCTGGGCGGGCCGGCGCACGAACACGGTGACCTCATCGCCGGCCTGCGCCGCGTGGATCATGCGCGGGAACACCCAGCGCGCACCCTCGACGGTGATCGGCAGCTCGGTGCGCACGGCGAGCCCGATCCGGCGGGCGACCTCGGGGGCACCCTGGTCGAGATCGAGGATCGCGCCGGTGTGCGCGAGCCCCGCACGCGCGACCGCCGCGGCGGCTTGATCGTCGCGGATCCCGCCGATCAGCGCGACGTCGATCCGATCGACGCCGTGACCGGCGAGCTGCTTGGCGAGCGCGGGGAGCGCCTCGGTCTTGGGACCCGCGGTGATCACGCCATCGGTCACCACCACGACGCGCGATTTCGGCGCGTGGCCGGCGAGCCAGCTCAAGGCGTGACCGAGATCGGACGCGCCGAGCGCGCCACGCGCGATGAGGGCGGCCTCGATGCCGCCGATCTTGTCGGCGCGGCCGTCGTAGATCGGCGTGGTGACCTGATCGAACGCGACCACCTGCACGGGGAGCGCGCCACCGTAGGCATGCGCGAGCTCGTCGACCAGCTGGTGGATGGTGTGGACCTCGGCGGCGAACCCGAGCGCGCGCGACGCGCTGGTATCGACCAGGAGCGTCACCGACGCCGGCGGCGCCGCCGCCGCGGGCAGCTCGACCTTCACGCGCGTGGCGGCGAGCTCGCCGGCCGCGATCGCCAGCGGCGCGCCGACCGACGTGCCATCGACGATGACGTCGCGATCGGGGGTCCAGTTACGCTCGCTCAGGGTCTGCTCGGCGATCCCCCCGCTCTGGCCGCGGACCTGGACGCGCACGTCGATGCGCTCGCTCCTGGCGAGCCCGCGCAGCGGCAGCGTGTAATGGCCCGGCGTGACCTCCTGCGAGAAGCTGATCACCAGGTGCTTGTCGGCCTTGGCCACGATCGGGAACACCCGGGCCGAGAACTGGTTGCCCTCGCCCTTCTCGAGCAGCGCCGGATCCTGCTTGCGGTGCAGGAAGTCTTCATAGGCACGGCGCGCGAGCTGCTTCTCGACGACCTCGGCCTCCATGAACTGGCCGTTGTTCTCCATCGCGAACCGCGACACCGCGGCGCCGGTCGGCAGCGTGATCGAGAACGTGCCCTCGCGCGTGCGCGCCTCGGGGTTGTGGAAGTAGAGGTGGAGCTCGGTGAACGCGAGCGGCCCCTCGACCACCGCCTTGGCGTCGACGCGCGTCAGGATCAGCCCGCTGCCGTCGGACGCCGTCAGCGACCACGGCGGCGCCAGGTCACGCGCCGGCTTCTGCTGCGTCGCCACGAACATCGTCGTGACCGGCGTCACCTTGCCCGGCGCGAGGGGGACCGCCGCCACCACGGGCGCGGGCCGTCGAGGGGGTGGTGGCGGGCTGCCTGAATCGGCCTGGGAGGCCGTGCAGGCGGTGGAGGCGGCGAGGACAGCGACCAGGCGGGCTCGGAGGCACATTGGCCTTTATAACGCGCGAATCAGGCCTCGGGTCTCGCAGTCATGTCTCGCGAGATCACGGGGCTCCCGGCAGCCCGCCGCTCGCGGCGCGTCGCGATGACGCTCGCGACCACCGCCGCTCCGATGACGAGCGTGATCACGCTGACCGACACGATCGGCGAGATCACGATCCACGACGACGCCAGCATCTTCGCGCCGGCAAACGCGAGCACCGCCGACAGCCCGTAGCGCAGGTACCGGAGCTCGGCGATCGCGCCGACGAGCACGATGTACAGCGCGCGGAGGCCGAGCACCGCGAACACGTTCGAGCTGTAGATGACGAACGGCTCCTCGCTGACCGCGAACGCGGCCGGGATCGAGTCGAGCGCGAACACCACGTCGGTGAGCTCGATCGCGACCAGCGCGAGCAAGAGCGGCGTGGCCAGCCAGCGCCCGTCGCGGCGCACGATGAAGTGATGCCCGGCGCGCTCCCTCGTCCACGGCAAGTGCCGCTCGAGCCACGGCAGCAGGCGCGCCGGCGTCCCGTCGCTCTCGCGCAACATCTTCCACGCGGTGACCACCAGGATCGCGCCGAACACGTACGTGATCTCGTGCCAGCGATGCAGCGCCGCGGCGCCGAGCCCGATGAACACCCCGCGCGTGACCAGCGCACCGATGATCCCCCAGGTCAACACCCGGCGCTGCTCGGCCGGCGGGATGCCGAGCGCGGCGAACACCACCACGAACAGGAACAGGTTGTCGACGCTGAGGCTCTTCTCCAGCAGGTAGGCGGCGAAGTATTGCTCCGCCACCTCCGCGCCGAAGTACGCCGCGACGAACACGCCGAACGCCACGGCGGCGGCGATCCAGAGCATGCTCCACACGAGCGCACGACGGCGCGAGTCCAGATGATCGCCGCGATGGGCGAACAGGTCGATCGAGATCAGGAACAACATGACGCCCGCCAACAGGCCCCAGGCCCAGGCGGGTACGACGAGAGCCGGCATACCACCTCCAAGAAGGTTCAAACGTTTCGCGATGGACGATCAGCGAGCCGCGACCAGACGAGGCGGACGGAACACGAAGATGGCGAGCAGGCGGCCGCGCCCGAGCGAGCGAGGCGCCTCGATACAGGCGGGATTCCGAGGGTCGGGCAGCGAACCCGCGACGGCGGCGGACAGGACCGGCGTATTCAGCGCCGGTGCATCGTCGACCTCGCTTATGACATCGGGCGACGCGTACACCTGCGCCGCGGCCCCCGTCATCAGCATGACGGCGAGCAGGAGCGCGAGGATCCGCACGAGCACGGTCTCAATCTAGGCCCTCAACGGCGTGTGTCCACCGCTGACGGGCAAAAAACCTGCCAGGCTGGTTCGATGGCCGACCGCGGGTCGGTGAGATTCGCTCGCTCGTCTGCGAGAAACACTGTGCCGGCGATAAGATGGTTCGATGTCCCGGCACCCAGCACGAAACCTCGACTTCGCCGAGCTCCACGCGGCCCTCGAGGCGCGCGTCCAGTCAGGCACCGTGACCCGCGACCGCCGGGGGCCCCTGGCGCTGTATCACTACTCGAGCCGCTGCGTGTACGACGTCCTGTGGGACGACTTCTCGCTGCTCGCCCGCGGGCTCATCCTCGATGTGGATCGCCAGGCGCTCGTCGCGACGCCGTTTCCCAAGTTCTTCAACTACGGCGAGCGCGACGCGAAGCTTCCGGACGAGCCGTTCCACGCGTTCGAGAAGCTCGATGGCTCGCTCGGGATCGTGTTCTTCCACGACGGTCGCTGGCAGGTGACGACCAAGGGCGCGTTCGGCGCGAGCCAGGCCCGCTGGGCGGAGGCGCGCCTTTCGCGATGCGACCTCCAGTGGCTCGATCCGCGCGCGACTTACCTGTTCGAGATCGTCTACCGCGACAACCGGATCGTCGTGCACTACGACTACGAAGATCTCGTCCTGCTCGGCGCCTACGACGGCGACGGCATGGAGCTCGACGCCGCGGCGATCGAGGCGCTCGCCGGCCAGCTCAGGACGCGCGCCGCGCGCCGCTACGAGTACGCACACGTCGACGACATCGTCCGCGCGGCCGAGGCGCTCGACAAGAACGACGAGGGCTTCGTCATCCGGTTTGCCGGCGGCCACCGGATCAAGCTCAAGGGCTCGGCGTACCGCCGCGTCCACGCCCTGGTCTCGCGGGTCACGCCGCTCGGGCTGTTCGACGCGCTCTACGCCGACGACGATCTCGACCTGCTCCGCCGCGAGGTCCCCGAGGAGTACTGGACCGACTTCGACAACATCCGCGCGCTGCTCGCCGCCAAGGTCCAGGCGCTGATCGACGCGACCGAAACCGAGGCCAGGCGCCTCGGCCACCTCAGCTTCAAGGAGCTCGGCCTCGCCCTGCAGCGCGGCGAGATCGCCGAGCTGGCAGGGCCCTACATCTTCGCATGCCGCAAGTCGCCGGACGGCTGGACGAAGGAACCGCGCGCGCGGCTGTCGCTGCTGCGCGCGATCCGGCCCACCGGCAACCAGCTCGCAGGCTACACTCCCTCGACGTACATCCTCGGGCTTCGCGACGACGTCTGACGGGTCGCGCGCCAGCTCGACCGGGCCGTCGCCCCGCGGCACCGAGCGAAATCAGCGCAGGCTGGGCACACGGACGGTGCGCGGCGTCGGGCGCTCGTCGGGTACCGGGACGTTGACCGCCTCCGTGACCGAGCTGGTCGCGAGCTCCTCCCTCACCTGGTGCGTGGCGGTGAGCTCGCGGGTGTAGGGGCGCGTGACGTCGATCCGCCAGGCAGGCTTGTAGCCCGGGATGTCGGTGTCGATGGCGATGTGCGTGATGCCGGTCTCCGCCAGGAACTGCGGGCTCATGTCGAGGTCGTGCGTGGCGATCACGGCGTCGTCGGAGCTGCGGGCGGACATGGCGAGGCGATCGAGCGGAGGCAGCGTGGTCCAGGTCGTCGAGAGCTGGCCGTGCTCGATCGCCCACTGCACGCCGCCGAGCGGCTCGGGGAGCGCGTACTCGGTGGCGTCGTCGATCCGGAACGGGCGCCGCAGCTCGCGCAACGCGCCGCCGTGGGTCGCGCGCACAGCGACGCGCTGGGTATCGGCCGACAGGAGCTCGCCGGTGCGCGCCGCCTTCGCCGTGGCGGCCGGGCCCAGGTAGAGCCGCGCCGGGAGCGGGGTCGTCGGCGTCGCCAGGTCCACCAAGACGGCGACCGTCTCGTCGGCGGTCGCATTCGGCGCGGTGAACGCCACGTCGACGAGCGCGGTGCCCTCGGCCGCGACGTCGATCGGCGACGTCACCACGAGGTCACCGTCGACCACGACCGCTCGCCGCACGACCAGCCGCTCCGCCGACGCCGCGATCAGGTCGTACGACCCGCTCGGGGCGGACAGCTGGAAGTCCCAGTCGGCGACGTCGGACGCGTCGCTCGACGACCCGAGCTGGACGAGCCCGGCTTGCACCATGTGCCCGGTGATCACGTGCTCGATCGGAGGCTCGCTCGGTGCCATGGCGCACGACAGCGTGAGCGTGGTCGTGTCGCCGAGTGCGCGGGCGACCTGCTGCGTCCGCGCGCGGCCGGTGCTCGGGTCCTCGCACACGGCGGTGACCACGTACGGCCCGGAGACGTCGATCTCGTAGAAGGTCGGCGACTTCATCGTCGCGGGTTGCCAGGGACCATCGACGCCTTCGTGGAACATGACGAGCGCCGGGGCCTGGTCGAACGTGATGATGGGCAGCGACGGTTGGTCGATTACCGGGGTGTCATCACTGCAGGCAGCAAGGAGGTTGGACAAAAGGAGGGTGGACATGATCGCGATATTTCGCATGGCAGCCGACCGAGCAAGCCAGGGGCCATCGCGACCCCGTCCTGCCTTGCCTGGTCGGGCCACGCCGCGAGGCTGGTGATTTCTTCGTCGGAGATCATGATCGATAGTGTCCGAATTCCGGACGATCGATCCGGGCACGATGTGGCAAGGCCAGGCGGCTGGTCGCCGCTGGGTCGTGCGCGGTGATCGATTTCATGACCACCGCGCGCATGAGCGACCGGGCACGATGTGATCGGGCCCGCAACGCACCAACTTCGAGCATCGTGAAACCCGCGCTCGCGGCGCCTCACCGATCGCAGCTCAGCTGGCCTTCCTGGTCTTCTCGGCCTGGGCCTCGGCCCAGGTGACGACGCGGTTCCGGCCGGTGTGCTTGGCGTGATAGAGCGCGAGATCGGCGCGCTCGATGAGCGTCGCGCGATCGCGGCCGTCGTCCGGGAACACCACCACCCCGATCGACTCGGTGACCGACAGCGGGCCCTTGTCGCTCTCGACGACGACCCGCGAGATCTCGATCCGGATCCGCTCGGCGACCTGCTTGGCCTGCGCGAGGTCGACGTTGTCGAGCAGCACGGCGAACTCCTCGCCGCCGTAGCGCGCCGGGACATCGATCTTGCGCGGGACTTCTTGCAGCACGCGCGCGACGCGGCGCAGAACCTCGTCACCGACCGGGTGACCGTAGTTGTCATTGACCTTCTTGAAGAAGTCGACATCGCACAGGAGCAGTGCGACCCGATGGTCATGACGTGCCGCGCGCTCGAGCATCTCCGCGAACCGCTGCTGGAACGTGCGGTGGTTGGTGAGCCCGGTGAGCCCGTCGGTCGTCGCCATCGTCTCCATCTTGCGATAGAGGAAGCCGTTCTCGAGCGAGATCGCGACCTGGGTGGCGATCACCGCGAGCATCTCGCGGACGTCCTTGCCGAACCGCTTCTCGGCGCGCGCGACCAGGGTCAGCGTGCCGACCGGCTCGTCGGCGGCGAGCAGCGGCAGGACGAGCAGCGACCTGGCGTCCTCGATCTTGACCTTGCGGGTGTAGATCGGCGCGGTGACCTCGCGCGGCTCGCCGCCGGCGGGCAGGTAGTGCCGGTTCTTGACCACCATCGACGCCAGCCCGGCGTTGTCCTTGAACTCGAGATCGGTCAGCTGCGCGGGATCGACGATGCCCTCGCCGCCCGGCCGGACGCGGACCGCGGCGATCTTGTGGCGCGCCTTGGGCTTGTCGTAGAGCGCGATCACGGCGGCGTCGTACTCGACGATCGCGGCCGCCGCGTCGAACGCGGTCTCGATCACCTGCTCGACGGTGAGCGCCCGGCCGAGCATCGCGGTGGCCTGGTAGAACCGCTCGTGCTCGTACTTGGCGCGCTCGACCGCGCGGAACACCTGCTCGGACTGCACGACGCGCAGGACCTGTGCGCTCGCATCGGCGAGCAGATCGCGATCGGCCTCGGTGAACGCCGCCTCGCGATCGGCCGCGAGGATGCCGCGCAGGTGGCCGTGCTCGATCAGCGGCACCGCGACGAGGGCGACCCCGGCGCGGCCGCCCTCGTAGTACGGCAGCTGGCCCGGCTTGGTC
>Ga0137459_1000238_pt1 | contig 20076 bp, 13 predicted proteins | sample EasRivERMGT700_2_FD_104908 | JGI IMG/M metagenome (GOLD analysis project Ga0137459, IMG submission 104908) | Soil microbial communities from meander-bound floodplain in the East River, Colorado, USA - East River MetaG ERMGT700_2 | ecosystem: Environmental > Terrestrial > Soil > Floodplain ...
GCTCGTCTCGATGACCTCGCACCGGTTCGCACGGGCCGACGCCGAGCTCGCGATCGAGCTCGGCCGCCGGATGGCGCTGGCCTTCGACAACGCGCGGTTGCTTGACGAGACGCGGCGGGCGCTGCACCTGCGCGAGGAGTTCCTGCGGATCGCGTCGCACGAGCTCCGGACGCCGCTCGCGTCGCTCCGGTTGAGCGCGCAGGGGCTGCTGCGCGCCGCCGAGCGCAACCGAGCGGTGTCGCCGGAGATCCTGGACCGCACCCTCCGCCGCGTGCTCGGCAACACCGCTCGCCTCGAGCAGCTCACGTCCGAGCTGCTCGACGTCACCCGGATGGAGCAGGGCCGCCTCGATCTGAACCCAACCGAGATCGCGCTCGACGCGATCGTGCGCGAAGCGGTGGAGCACATCGAGGCCGAGCTCGTGGCCGCGGGATCCTCGGTGTCGATCGAGTGCGCGGCGCCGGTCGTCGGGCGATGGGATCCGTCGCGGCTCGATCAGGTGGTGACGAACCTCATGACCAACGCGGCCAAGTTCGGCGCCGGAAAGCCGATCGAGATCCGGATCGAGCAGTCCGGCGCCGACGCGCGGCTGGCGGTGACCGACCACGGCATCGGCATCGACCCGGCACGCCGGCCCTACGTGTTCGATCGCTTCGAGCGCGCGGTCCCGTCGTCGCGCTACGGCGGGCTCGGCCTGGGGTTGTACATCGCCCAGTCGATCGTCGTCGCCCACGGCGGCACGATCACGGTCGACAGCGAGCTGGGCACCGGCTCTACCTTCACCGTGATCTTGCCGTGCGCCGCGCTCGAACCGAGCCCGGAGCAGCAGATCTCGAACTGACGCGCGTATCATAAGATCCCGCTGGCGGGTCCTTGCACGTGCGATCTTCCCCATGTTTCGTGCTCGCGGTCGTCGGCGCCATCGCCGCCGGGTGCGGTGGAGGACAGCGTACGACCCTCCCCGCCGGCGAGCAGGCGATCGGCAAGATCGCGTTCGTCGGCGCGCGGTCGGTCGACGTCGATGAGCTGGAGGCCGGGCTCGGGGTGGTCCGCGCCCGCGACAAGGGCCAGCCGTTCGCGCGCTATCTGGTCGCGCTCGACCGCCGCCGCATCGTGGGCTTCTACGTCCGCCACGGGTTCTTCTCGGCGGCCGTCGAGACCGAGATCGTGGAGAACGCCGGCGGCGCGGACGTCACGTTCAAGATCACCGAGGGTCCGCGCGCCACGCTCGTCGGGATCGACATCATCGGGCTGCCGCCGGAGGCACCGGTCAAGGCGGACGCGCTGCGCGCCGAGATCCGGCTCGTCGACGGGGCACCGTTCGACTACGCGGCATTCGATGAGGCCAAGCCCGCGCTGACCGCCGCGCTGACCGCCGCCGGCTTCGCCCACGCCAGCGTCGAGGGCACCGTGCTCGCGGACAAAGATCGCAACCAGGCCGTCATCCGGCTGGTCGTCGATCCCGGACCGCGGTCGCGGTTCGGCGAGGTGACCGTCGTCGCGGAGGGCGTCGATCCCGCGCTGCTCGCCGCCGCGCGCGCCCGGCTTGCGATAAAGCGTGGCGAGCCGTACTCGCCGGCGGCGATCACGAGCTCGCGCAACGACCTCTATGACCTCGGCCGGTTCTCGCTGGTGCGGATCGAGCCCGACTTGACGACCCGCGCCGAGATCGTCCCGGTCACGGTGAAGCTCGGCGAGGGCCCGCGCCACGAGCTCCGGCTCGGCGGGGGGCTCGGCTTCAGCTCGATCTCGTACGAGGTCCGCGGTCGCTTCGTGTACAACGTCCGGGGCTGGCCGTGGTCGCTGACCAACAGCCGCTTCGAGCTGCGGCCCGCCGTCGTCCACCTCCGCAAGCCGGACGAGACCGACCCGCGCCTCGACGCGATCGTCGGCCTCGAGCGCCTCGATCTGTTCCGGCCACGGCTCAACGGCTCGCTGGAGGCCGCGTTCTCGTACGTGGCGCTCGAGGCGTACACGCTCTACGGGCCGCGGGTCTCCGCCAGTCTGCGATCGCCGCTGTACCACCGCATCGTGTCTGGATCGATCGGCTGGCAGCTGTCCTACTTGCGATTCCGCGACCTCCACCCCGCGATCGACGACGCCCTCGCCGACCGGCTCGGCCTCATCGGCGCCGAGCGCGTCGGCGCGTTCAGCCAGAGCGTGCTTGCCGACCTGCGTAACAACCCGCTCGCGCCGACGCGCGGCGCCTACGCCGAGCTGCGCGTCGAGGAAGGCAGTGTCGCGGCGGGCGGCGAGCTCACGTACCTCCGCCTGGTGCCCGAGCTGCGCGGATATCTCACCCTGTCGCCATTCACGTTTGCCGCACGGGCCGGCGGAGGTGTCATCCTGGGAGACGTGGCAGCGACCCAGCGGTTCTTCGCCGGCGGCGCCTCGAGCCAGCGCGGCTTCAACGAGCGCCGCCTCGCGCCGCACGCGCAGATCGTCGGCGGCGGCGGCAAAGAGAACAGCGCGCCGTACGGGGGCGCGGCGATGTTCCAGACCGGCATCGAGCTACGCACCCACATCGCGTCGTTCGGCGACGAGGCCGAGCTGGGCGCGGTCGCGTTCCTCGACGGAGCCGATGTCACGGATCGCGCGGAGGATCTCCACGTGCTCGACCTCCACTGGGCGGCCGGCGGCGGGATCCGCTTCAAGTACGTCGTGCCGTTCCGGTTCGATATCGGCTACCGCCTCAACCGCACCGGCATGACCGAGCCCGACCCCGCGACGACGACCTGGGACCGGATGGCGTTCCACGTCAGCGCGGGAGAGGCGTTCTGACCCGCATGCGCCGCATCCTCCGCATCGTCAAGCGGGTCGTCCTGGGCGTGATGGTGCTCGTCGTCGCCGCGGTGATCGCCGTGCTCGTCGTCGTGCACACCCACTGGGGCCGCAACGAGATCCGCGAGCGGATCCGCGACCAGCTTGCCAGGATGGTCCCCGGCGGCGTCGAGCTCGCCGTCCTCGACGGCAGTGTCGTCGGCGACGTCGCGCTGCACGGCGTGGTGCTGCGCGACCGTGCGGGCCGTGCCGCGGTGAAGGTCGGCCGGGTCGAGGTCAACCTCGGCCTGCTGGCGCTGCTGGGGGGCGAGATCCGGCTCGAGCACGTGACCGCGAGCGACGTCGACGTCGACATCGTCGTCGGCAAGCCGGCCGGCAAGCCACTCAACCTCGTCGAGATGCTCGCGCTATCATCCGAGCCGCTGGCGTGGCAGATCGCGCTCCTGTCGCTGCGCGTCACGAACGTCACGATCACCGCCGATATCGAGGGATCCAGGACGAAGCTCGCGCTGGCGGAGATCACGGGGACGCTGGGCTACCGCGATGACGGCGCGAGGGTCGACGCGACGCTCGGCGCAACCGGGACCTGGGTCGATCGCGCCGCTCCGATCAAGCTGGCCGCCGGCATCCGGATCGCCGGTGGCATCGTGTTCGCCGACAAGCTCGAGCTCGGCGTCGGCGATGTCGGCGCCGTCGCGACGAGGCCGATCCGGTTCGCCAGCCCGACCGACGCGACCGGCGAGGTCCGGATCACCGCCCCGGACGGTGCCCTGCGCCGCCTCCTCGGCGACGAACTCGCGGCAAGCCCCGCCTTCGACGTCACCGCCGGCGTCGCACCTGGCGAGACCGCGCTCGGGCTCGTGCTGGGCGGGACGGTCGCCGGCGCGGCGGTGGCCGGTCACCTCGACGTCAACCCGGTCGGGGCGGTGAGTGTCCGCGGCGAGGTAACCGTGACCGGGAAGCTGCCGGTCATCGACGACCTGCGCGGCACCGCGAGCGTCGACCTGGTCCGCGATCCCGCGCTCGCCCTGCCATGCCCGCCGGCGCAGACGTGCGGCGGGTTGCGCAGCGTGCTGGCGCCGCTGCACGGCCGGATCGTCGTGACCGGGACCGGCGCGACCGAGTACGCCGCGGTCACGAGCCTTGGCGCCAGCGCCGTCATCGCCGGCACCACCGCCGAGGTCGCGGTCACTGCCTCGGGACCGGGGACCGAGCTCACCGCGAGCGGCGCCATCGCGATGCGCGACACCGGGGCCCTGGACGTCACCGGCGCGCACGTCCTCGTGTCGAGCGACGACCTGTCCGCGACCAGCAAGGCGATCCCGGTACGCGGGCGCCGCGTCCGCGCCGACCTCCGGGGGACCGCGACGATCAGCGGCGCCAGCACGGTGCTCGCGCTGTCCGGCACCGCGAGCGGCCGCCAGCTCCGCTTCGGCGACCACCGCGCTGCGGTCGCGCACCTCGAGCTCCGCGACGCGTCGTTCGCGTTCGCCCGGCCAACCCGCCCCGGCGGCTCGATCGCCGCCGTGATCGAGGCCGGGGTCGTCGCCGGCCTCGACCTGCCGCCGAAGGTCACGGTCACCGCGGCGCGCCGGCCCGACGGCCGCTACCGCGCGACCGCGCGATCCGAGGGCGGGTTCCGCGACGTCGACCTGTCGGTGGACGCCGGCGCGCTGGTCTCGATCGGCGATGATGATCGCAGCGCGACGATCGACCTCGAGAGCTACACGCTGCGCCTGCGCGGGGTCGAGGCCACCGGCAGCGGCGGCCACCTCGAGGTCCGGCCGGACCAGATCACCGCCAAGGCGATCAGTCCCCGGATCGACTCCGGCCGGATCCGCATCGAGGACGCGACGTATGCGTTCGCCCGCGGCGACGTCGACGCCAGGCTCCGCGTCGACGCGGTCCAGCTCGCCGCGGTCCAGCGCGCGCTCGCGCTCGACACGCCGCTGCGCGGGATGGCCAGCGCCACCATCGAGGTCCACCGCAAGCGCGGCCTTTATACCGGCAGCGTCGCCGGCTCGATCTCCGGCTTCGCCGCCCGCCCCGAGGCCGCGCCGATCGACCTCATCCTCGATGATGGGCACGTCACCGCGGACGGTGTGACCGGCCACCTCCGCGCGACCTCGCAGGCGCTCGGCGAGCTGGAGATCACGGGCGACGTCAGTCCACCCGGGCAGCTCGATGACGCCGCCGCGTGGGCCCGCCTCGAGCGGCGAGCGATCCGCAGGCTCGACACCCGGGCGTCCCGCGTCGATCTCGCGGTCCTTGCCCGGACGTTGGGCATCGCGCTGCCGGTCACCGGCGTGGTCGACGCCGACCTCCAGCTCGGAGCGGACCGATCGACGGGCACCGTGCGCGGTCGCGCGCTGACGTCGCCGGCGTTGCCGGCCCCGGTCGACCTCGACGCCACGATCGAGCTCGCCGACGCCGGCGCCGTGCGCGTCACCGTGAACGCCACGCTGCGTGACATCGCGCGCGGTACGATCGCGGGCGAGCTGCGCGTGCCGGCGCGGCCGTTCGACCTCGCCGCGTGGCGCGCGCTCGACATCACCGCGGTGCGCGCCGTCCACGCCGACCTCGACGAGATCGCGCTCGACGACGCGCGCGCCGCGCGCTTCGGGATCGGGTCGTGGCGCGGCCGGATCGCGGCGTCGCTCGACGTGACCGCGGCGCTGGAGGAGATCCACGCCACGATCCATGCGCGCCAGGTGACCGGCGGCCCGCTGGTCGCGCCGATCGACCTCGTGATCACCGGCCTGCTCGACGACCGCGGCGTGATCGCGCAGCTCACGGGCTCGATCGACCGCGTGACGGTGCTCACCGGCGAGGCCAGCGCACCGATCGACCCGGATGGCCTCGTCGCCGGGCTCGCGGCGCTCCGCGGTGTGTCGATCACCGGCTCGGCGACCGTGCCCGAGACTCCGATCGCCCCGCTGCTCAGCCGGTTCGGCCACGACGCGCGGCTCGGGGGCACGATCCGCGGCACGGCGACGCTGCGCGGGACGATCGGCGCTCCGATCGCCACGGCGTCGCTGGTCGGCGCGGCCATCGGCTCGACCCGCAACCAGCTCAAGGAGCTCCGGCTCGACGCGACGTACGCCGCGGGCAAGCTCGACGGCGCGATCCACGGCGTCCACGACGACGGTGGTACGCTCGACGTCGTCGCCGCGGTGGATGCCGGGAAGCCGCGCGAGGCGACCGCGAAGATCAACGCGCGCCGGTTCCAGCTCGCCCCGCTCTCGCGCCTGGCCCCGGACCTCCTGCTCGGCGTGCGCGGCACGCTCGACGCGGACCTCCGGGTCAAGGGCTTCGATCCGGCGACCGCGAGCGTGCTCGGCGTGCTCAGCGTCCACGACGCCCAGGTCCCGATCATGGACGCGATCGGCGCCGTGACCGGCGGCGCGATCGATCTCAGGTTCTCGCCCGGCAAGGCCCACCTCGCGCTGAACGGCCGCATCGAGTCGGGCGCGCTCGAGGTCGTCGCCGACGCCACGCTCGACGGTGTCTTGCCGCGCACGGCGACGCTCGACGTCTCGGTGCGTGACCTGTCGCTGATCACCACGCTCGCGCCGCGGCTGGCGGGCGCGCTCCACGCCGAGGCGCGGCTCGAGGGTGATCACTGGGCGGTGACCGCCAGGCTGCGCCGGGGCCGCGTCGTGCTGCCCGAGGACGAGGGCACGGCGCTCCACCCTGCCAGCCCGCCGCCCGACGTGGTGTTCGTCGAGAACGGCGTGCCCCGCACCACCGTGCGCGCCCAGGCCAAGCAGTGGCTCGGCGGCCGCCCGAGCCACCCGTTCCTCGAGATCGCGCTGCGCGTCGATCCGATCGAGGTCCACTCCAAGCTGTTCCGGGGCGAGGTCGGCGGGCGGCTCGACCTCGCGATCGGCGACGACGGGCTCGCGATGGACGGCGACATCACGGTGCCGCGCGGCGAGGTGGTCATCCAGGAGCGTCGCTATCGCATCAACAAGGCCGCGCTGACGTTCGACGGGCCCCCCGACGATCCGGTGCTCGACATCGCCCTCCAGTACGACTTCGCACAGATGACGATGTGGGTCGCGTTGCGCGGCCGGCTCAGTGACAACCCGCAGCCGGAGCTCAAGGCATCCAACCCGACCTACACCGAGGGCCAGCTGCTCGGGTTTCTGCTGGGCGGCTCGCCGGGCGGCAACGGGGGCGGCAACCAGTACCTGGTGGCGGGGGCCGCCTCCGCGCTGGCATCGCAGATCGTGGGCAGCTTCGTCACGCGCCGTCTGCCGGTTCGCATCGACCGTCTGTATTTCGAGCCGGCCACCGCAACGTCGAGCGCCTCGGTCACGTTCGGCCGCGAGGTGACGCGCAAGCTCCTGGTGCTCATGCGCACCCGGATCGCGCCCCGTCCCGCGGAGAACAACGCCGAGGTCGAATTCGAGTACTGGCTGGGGCGGCGCGTCCTGTTCGACGGCGTCGTCGGCGACAACGGCGCGCTGGGCGCCGACCTGTTGTGGTTCCGGAGCTGGTGACCCACCTCGTGGAACACCGCGGCGCCCGACTGCGAGACTGCGAGACAGCGAGCGGGCGAGCGGGCGCCCCTCGCGATGAGAACGCGGTAACGTCAAACCCTGACGAGCACAGAGGATCGGTGACGATCGACGAACTCTACCGCGAGCAGACCGAACGACGGCCTGACGCCCTGGCGGTTGTGTGCGGCGCGGAGCGCCTCACGTTCGCTGCGCTCGCCACGCGGACCGGCCGGCTGGCGGCGCGGTTGCGCGGGCTCGGCGTCGCGCCGGAGCGCCGCGTCGCGCTGGTCGTGGATCGCTCGGTCGAGCTCGCCATCGGGACGCTCGCGATCATCGAGGCGGGCGGCGCGTTCGTGCCGATCGATCCGCGGGCAGGGGCCGACCGCATCCGGGCACTCGCCTCGGCGGCGGGGGCGGAGCTGACCGTGACCCAGCGCTCGTTGCGCCACGTCGCCGGCGAACCGGGGCCGACGGTCGTGATGATCGACGACGGCGACGCGCGCGGCGGCCTGCCCGCGCCGCCGCCGCCGTTGCCCCCGCCTGCGGGCTCCTCGACCCGGTTGCGCTACGTCATGCACACGTCGGGCTCGACCGCGGCCCCGCGGGCGGTCGAGGTGGAGCATGCATCCTCGGTCGATCAGGTGCAGAGCCTCGCTACCGACCTCGGCTTCGGGCCCGAGGACCGCCACCTCCACACCGCCGCGCTCGGGTTCACGCTCGCGGTCCGGCAGCTGCTGGTGCCGATCTGCCTCGGCGGAGCGGTCGTGATCGCGCGCGAGGACGAGCTCCGACACCCGCTCGCGCTGCTCCGCGCTGCGAAGCGCGCCGGGGTCACCGTGCTCGATCTGGTGCCTTCCGTCCTGCGCGCGGTGATCGCGGCGCTGCGCGCGCTGCCGGCGAGCGCGCGCGCCGCGGTGCTCCCGGATGGGCTCCGGCTCGTGCTCACGGCGGGCGAGCGGCTCACGGCCGAGCTCGTGGAAGCGTGGTGGTCGCTCGCCGGAGCAGGCGCGCGCGTGATCAACCTGTACGGCGCGTCGGAGGTCGGTGGCAGCGTCGCGTGGCGCGAGGTCTGCGCGGCGGATCTCGGTCGCACGACGATCCCGATCGGTCGTCCGCGTTCGGGAACGACGGTCGAGCTCCTCGAGCCATCGAGCCCCTCGATCGCGCCTGTCGCCGACGGCGCGATCGGTGAGCTGTGCGTCGCCGGCCCGGCGGTGGCGCGCGGCTACGTCCGGCCCGAGGCCGGCGATCGCGCGCGGTTCGTCGATCCCACGGAGGAGGCCCCGCGGCTCGCCGGCACCGCCGTCGGGCTCATCGGCGATCCGGCGCGGCGCTCGCGCTGGTTCCGGACGGGCGACCAGCCGTTCCCACGACCGCACGGCCGGCGAGCTGGCGTTTCGCAGGATGCCGTTCGACCACCCCTCGTTCATCCTCTACACGTCGGGCACCACCGGGCAGCCGAAGTGCATCGTGCACGGCATGGGCGGCATGCTGCTCCAGCTGCTCAAGGAGCACCGCCTGCACTACGATCTCGGTCGTGACGGGCGCTTGTTCTATCACACCAGCACCGGCTGGAACATGTGGTACTGGGTCGCGATCGCGCTCGCCGCGGAGGCGACGATCGTGCTCCACGAGGGCTCGCCGTTCCAGCCAAGCTCCACGGCGCTGTTCGATCTCGCCGACGCCGAGGGCGTCACGGTGTTCGGCATCTCTCCGCCGTACCTCGCCACGCTGCGCGCAAGCGGCGCGCGGCCACGCGACACCCACCGGCTCGACACGATCAGGACCATGCTGTCGACCGGTTCGCCGCTCGCCCCCGAGCTCTACGACTGGGTCTACGACGCGGTGAAGTCCGACCTCTGCCTGTCGTCGATCTCGGGCGGGACGGAGATCAACGCATGCTTCGCGACGGGCGATCCCGCCGGGCCCGTCTACCGCGGCGAGCTGCAGGTGCCCGCGCTCGGAATGGACGTCGAGGTGTTCGACGAGGACGGCCGTCCGCTGCGCGGCGCGCCCGGCGAGCTCGTGTGCACCTCGCCGTTCCCGTCGCAGCCCGTCGGGTTCTGGGGAGATCCCGAACGTCGCCGCTACCTCGCCACCTACTTCGAGCGCTACCCCGGCGTGTGGCACCAGGGCGACTTCGCAGCGCTGACCGCGAGCGGCGGCCTCGTCATCTCGGGCCGCTCCGACGCCACGCTCAAGCCGGGCGGCCACCGCATCGGCACCGCAGAGCTCTACGGCCAGGTGGAGCAGCTCGCCGAGGTCGTCGACTCCATCGCGATCGCCCAGGGCTGGGACGGCGACGTCCGCATCATCCTGTTCGTCCAGCTCCGACCGGGGATCGCCCTGGACCAGGCGCTCGATCGCCGCATCCGCTTGCAGATCCAGCGCAACACGTCACCGCATCACGTGCCGGCACGGATCGTCGCGGTCGCCGATATCCCGCGAACGACGACGGGGAAGAAGGCAGAGCTCGCCGTGAGGGACATGGTCCATGGCCAGCCGGTGAACAACGCCGGCGCGCTCGCGAATCCACAGGCGCTCGAGCTCTACCGGGAGCTCGAGGTGCTGCGTTCGTGAGCTGGGTGACTGGCCCCAAGCGGCGCCCGGGAGCCCACCAGCCCGCCACCGCGCCGGGCATCGCGACGCACCCGCGGACGGCTCGCCCGTCGGTTGCGGTGCCGGCGGAGGTATGAAATGGTCTTGCCGATGACAGACGCGGTCTCGGACCAGGATCAGATCGCAATCCAGCGTGATCTCGCCGATGGTTTCGGAGCCCGTTACTTCCGGTCCGAGAGTCGTGCAATCGTCGAGGCTCGATCGACCAACCTCTATCACTACAAGGCATTCATCGGTTGTCACGACGTGGCCGTCGAAGCTGGCGATTGCATCTACTACATTGGCAACGATGCGCGATCGGCGTTGTTACGTCGCGGCCCCGCTCGGGTCGAGAGCCGCCACCTCGCGACGATCATCCGCGGCTACATGCCGGAAGACAAGTCGACGACGATCCACCAGGGGACGACCCTCCCGTATGTCAACGGCTGCTCGACCAAGCAGCTGTTCCCGCCCGAGCGGCCGGGAGATCCGACGCTCCAGCTGCTCTACATGCCACCCTACACCGCCGAACAGGCCCATCATATCCACTCGACCGTGAGGGTCGTGTATGTGCTGAGTGGCCATGGCAACAGTGTGGTCGGGATCGGCGGTCATACCGTCACAAACGAGCTCTCCCCGGGAATGGTCTGTCTGCTCGAGCCGATGTGCCCCCATCACTTCGAGACCGCCAGCGAGCCACTGCTATGCACACCTCTCCATATCTTCAGCTCGACCGGTCGAGGTGAGCTGGAACATCCGATGGCACTGGGGACCCACTTGATCGATCGATAGCGCGTGTTCCCGGCTAGCCAGGTCCGCTCAGAGCTTGCGTTCGGTGCTGTGAAAGTGGTTCGAGTCGCGGTGTCTCGGAGGGCGACTCACGATCAGTCTGGGCCATCGTCTTCCTCGTGAAGCTGTTCACGAAGCTTCGCGTAGCGACCAGGCGAGAGTGGCCGCCACCACGACGATTTCTTCGCACCGAGCCATGCGAGGAGCTTCTCGGGGTCGGCAGGTGATGAAACCGCCGATGCATCGATCGCAAACTTCTTCAGCCGGGCAACAACATCGTGAGACTTGCTTGCATAGGTAGCTACATCGGCGATGAATCCGAGCCGAAACATGATCAGCGTCCACCGTGCGATCGCGTTCGTTTGCGCCAGCGAGAACACAATCGGCCCTCGCAAATCCGTCGGTGCGAAGACCGGATCTTCGTCCAATCTCTGCAATGTCCAGAACAGTAGATGCACCCCCGACGTCCACTTCCGGTCCAGTCGAAAGCAATTCGCGACGTAGGCGCGCGACAAGCTCAACATGGCGATTTCGGCGCGTGGCCCGGGGATGCGATGAAGTGCGGCCATGGTTCCGATCTTCCGATCGACCGTTCCGTATGCCTGGACCTCTTCGATCACTGCATCGGTGGGCGTGTGACCGTTGGTCTTTTCAACGAACTTCGTTGCAGCCGTGTCTGGATTGATCACGAGTGAAACGCGATCTTGGCGGTATATGAGGCTATGGAGCCTGCGCTCCCGATCTGCCGATTGGCTCAGAAGATCTTTGTGCAACAACTGGCCGCATGTTGTCAGGTGCGGGCGAATCAACGCGATACGATGGCGAGTACAATGCCCAAAGGCCGTACCGATGGAGCCGAGCTGAAGCGGGTTGTGGCAGCAGTTGACGCAGCTTGGTGGCTCCATGCATCACTTCCGAGCACGTTTGCGCACGCTTCGCCTACGAAACGTGGCTGTCATGCGATCCCGCATGCCGGCATCAGCTTGCCCGGTCCAGTCGAGCAGTTCGCGCGGCCACGATCGAACGTTACCACGACGGGTCCTCGGAGGATTCCGCGGCGGGCTGGCCGGGTCGGGCCCGCGACCGAGCAGGCGGCCGGGCGGCCCGACGGGCGTGGTACCGTCTGCGTCATTCTTCGACGAGGGAGCGCATGGCCACCGTGATCGCACTGCCCCAGGCGAGATCGTTCCGGTTCGACGACAAGCAGGCATGGACCGAGGCGCCGGCCGCGGCCGCCCCGCCACTCGACCTCACCGCCTCCGACGGCACCGGCCTGGTCCTGGCCGGGCTCTCGGCGCGCGCGGTGATCGACGATCCCGCTCGCGTTCACCGAGCTCCACCTCACGTTCCAGAACCCCGAGGCGCGCCAGCTCGAGGGCCGGTTCCGGATCGCGCTGCCGCCGGGCGCGACGGTGAGCCGGTTCGCCATGCGCATCGGCTCGGGCTGGCAGGAGGGCGAGGTGGTGGAGCGCCAGGCGGCGCGCCGCGCGTACGAGGACTTCCTGCACCGCCGGCAGGATCCGGCGCTGCTCGAGCAGGAGGCCGACAACGAGTTCTCGGCGCGTGTGTTCCCGATCGAGGCCCGGGCGCGCAAGGAGATCATCGTCTCGTACAGCCACGAGCTGACGCGGCCGGGCGCGGCCTACCGCCTGCCGCTGGTCGGCCTGCCGGCGATCGAGAGCCTCGAGGTCCGCGCGCTCGTCGGCAAGTCCCTGGGCCAGGCGGTCGGCTCGCTGGGCGCGACCAGCGCGAGCTGGCAGGTGGTCGAGGTCCGCAAGAGCCAGTGGCGTCCCGACGCCGACTTCGAGGTGCGGCCGACCGGGCCGGCGCGCGACGGGCTGCGCCACAGAAACCTCGCGGTGGTGCGCGTCGCGCCCGACTTGCCGGTGGCGCCCGACGAGATCGGCTCGCTGCTCGTGCTCGTCGACGCCAGCGCGATCTCGCGGGCGCGCTGGCCCGCGTGGCGCCCCGAGTGCTTCACGATCCGCACGCCGCCCGCCGCGCGCGCCTACCCGTACCGCCTGCAGGCGCACTACTTCAGCCGTGGCCCGATGGGCTACGGCATGGGCACGCTCGCCGTGATCGAGCATGACGGCCGGGGCGGGCTGGCGTTCGACGAGCGGCCGTACGTCGTGATGGCCGATCGCGCGTTCGTCGAGCTCGGCACCGTCGAGCGAGCGAGCGCGATCGGGTGAACGCTACTTGCCCGGCGCCTTCCACTTCGCGAGCAGCGCCTGCTCCTGGTCGCGGCTCGGACCCGCGCGCAAGGCGCTCGGATCCGCGCCCTTCGGCGGTGGCTGTCCCTTGGCCTTGGCCGCCTCGGCGAGCTCGCGCGTGACGCGCACCCGGCGCTCGACCTCGCCCGGGTACCACGCGAGGATCGCCTTCACGGTGTCGGCGATCGGCCGGAACGTCAGGCCCGCCGCCTCCGCGCGATCGTTGTTCCAGCGGTGAAAGCCCGCGAACTTGCCGACGGGTGGCACCCAGATCGGGAACGAGTCCTCGCCCGCCATCTCGTGGTTCTCGAGCCAGGCCACCGGCGCCCAGGCGAGCTTCGCATCGCTGCGCGCGGCGTCGACGCAGGCCCCCAGCACGTCGCCCCACCGCGCCGGGCTGGGCGGGCCGATCGCGTTGAACGCTCCCGCCGTGCCGCGCTCGGCGAGCGTCACGAGCCAGTCGGCGAGGTCGCGCACGTCGATCCACTGCAGCGGATCGTCCGGCGTGCCGGGCGCGAGGACCTCGCCGCCGCGCGAGATCCGGATCGGCCAGTAGGTGAACCGGTCGGTCGGATCGCCCGGCCCGATGATGTAGCCGGGGCGGACGACCGTCGTGCGCCCGGGGAACGCCGCCTCGGCCGCGCGCTCGCACAGCACCTTGAGCCCGCCGTAGTTCTCGAACGCGGGCCCCATGGTCTCGACGGTCGGATCGGCGAGCGTCGCGAGCGCGGTGGTCTCGTCGCCGCCGGTGGCCGGGTTGACGTCGTAGGCCGAGATGCTCGAGAGGTAGATGTACTGCTCGGCTTGCTTGGCCAGCAGCTGGGCCGACGCCGCGACCGTCCGCGGGAAGTAGCCGGAGTTGTCGATCACGACGTCCCAGCGCCGGCCGACCAGCTGCGCGAGGCCCTTGGGGCTGGCGTCGGGGTGCAGCAGCTTGCCGTCGGCGCCGCGCTCGTCATCCGCCGGGAGCTCGGGATCCCGGTTGCCGTAGAGGTGCTCTACCTTGGTCTCGAGCGGCAAGAGCTTCTCGCGCTTGCCGCGATTGAAGATCGTGACCTCGTGGCCGCGCGCGACCGCGGCGGCGACCGTCTTGGGCCCGAGGAAGCCGGTCCCGCCGAGGATCAGGATGCGCTTCTTGCTCGCGACCGGGACGTCCTGGGGTGTGGCGGGCTGCGGATGCGTGCACGCCGAGACCGGGAGAGCGCCGAGCACCGCGCCGGCGAGGGTGCCGCGCAGGACATCGCGGCGGCTGAGGGTATGCCGTGGAATGGACATCTCGCCCGAACACTACCACCTCGCCACGACCGCACTCTATCGATAATTGTCAGTGGTTCGCACTCGTGGCCATCGCTTCCACCTGCGTCAGGGTCTGTCGCATGCGACAGCGGCGCGGCCGCGACTGTCTCGCGTCAGAACTTGTATTCCGCGCGCACGTAGTAGAACGCGCCGTCGATGCCGTAGGGCGCGCCCGCCGGGACCGACGCCGGGCTGTAGAGGAAGCTGTCGCTGTTGCGGTTCTCCGGGCGCTTGATCTCATCTGGAAAGTGGTTGAGGGCGTTGTTCGCGCCCACGCTCCACCACAGCCCACCGATCCGATACCCCACGTCCACGTCGAGGGTCAGCTGGGCGCCGAACGACTCATCAAGGTAGCCCTTGGAAGGATCCGTGGAGTCCGCCAGGGTGTCGCTGTGGTACTCGGTGGGGCCAAAGACGTTCATGCGCATCCCGGCCGACCAGCCACTGTAGTCCCAGCGAGCCCCGAACGTCCCCTTCTGCCGGGGCAACACGTCCTCGAGCCGGTTCCGGCCGTAGCGGCCGAGGAACAGCTCGCTCACCCGGTCCGCCCCCCCGGTGACCCCATCAAACTTCGCCTGCATGCTCGCCGGGAGATGGACCGCGTCCACCGACGTGGTGGTGAAGTTGGCCGCGGCGGTCAGCTTGACGGATCCCCTGGACAGGCGCTGGGTGTAGTCGACCACGACGTCCACCCCGTTGGTCGTCGTGTCCACCGCATTGACGAAGAACTGTGCCGAGGAGACGCCGGGGAACCCACCGAGCACCATCTGCACGGCATCGCCGATGACCCCATCGTCGTTGGCAAATAGCCCCGACAGCACGACGCGATCCTTCATGGCCACGCGATAGTAGTCGGTGCTCACGGAGAGATTACCGAACAGGCGTGTGGTGAATCCACCACTGAAGTTGACCGAGGTCTCCTCCTTGAGCCTGGGAACCCCGAACGCCTCGGTCACCGCGCTCCGGTTGGGGCTGATCAGGATGTTGGTCGCGGCCACCTTGCCGGTCACCGGATCGTTGACGAACTGCGTGGCGATGGTGCTGTACCAGATCTGCTGTAGCCCCGGCGCACGGAACCCGGTCGAGACCGAGCCGCGCAGCGCGACCTCGTTGTCGCCTTGCTTGACCACCGCCACCCGCCCGGCCAGCTTGCCGGTGAGCGTGCTGCCGAAGTCGCTGTACTGCTCGAAGCGAGCGCCGAGATCGACGTTCGTGCGCGCGGTCGGCTGGCTCTCGACGCCGGCGTAGACCGCCGCGCTCAGCCGGTCCTCGTCGACCTCGTCGTCCGGCCGGAACCCGGGGAACACCTGCGAGCCGGGAGCCTTGGGCCCGCCGCTCGAGTTGAGCTCCGGTCCCTGATTGTACGATTCGGGCTGGCCGGCGGTGATGTGGTAGGTCTCGCGACGAAGCTCGGCGCCCCCGACCACGGACAGCGCCTTGACCACGTCCTGATCGATGCGCCGCACGCCGTCGAAGTTGAGGCTCGTCTGGTGATAGGCCAGCCGGCCGGCGTCGAAGCTGGTCGGGCTCATGAGGCCCAGCGACGCGTTCAGGCTGTTATCGACGAAGAAGTGAAAGCTGTCGCCGCCGTAGGTCAGGCTGAGATCGCCCTCCCAGGGCCCCTTCTTGCCGCGGACCCCGGCCGTGGCCGTCCACGCGTTCAGCCGCGGGTTGATCTCCGGCAGGAAGCCATCGGGGTAGATCCGCAGGTCCACCCGGTCTTCCGAGCTGGGGAACCGGTAGAACCCGGAGGCGTAGCCCTGGCGCAAGGTGTACCCGGCGTTCGCGTGGAGCTCGAAGGTATCGTCGAGGCGGTACCCGGCATTGAGGAAGCTGGTCCCGACGAGCGCACCCGCCTGGCCGACGTCCATCCGGAAGTCCTCGCGGCGCAGACCCCGCCGCTTCAGCTCGGCGTCGGTGTCGGCCGTGCCGGAGATGCCGGGGAAGATGTCATCCGGCCACGGCTTGGAGCGATTGGTGCGACCCCGCGCGGCGAACTCGCCGGTGACGTTCACGAACCCGCGCTTGCCGAGCTTGAAGCCGGTATTGCCGCCGAGCTTGAACTGCGCACCGTCGTTGGACGCGGTGATGCCGGTCAACGTGTAGAGATCGACGACATCGACGTTGTCCTTGAGCACGATGTTGATCACGCCGGCGATCGCATCGGAGCCGTATTGCGAGGCGGCGCCGTCGCGCAGGACCTCGATCCGGGCGATCGCGCTGGGCGGAATGGCGTTGAGATCGACGCCCACCGTGCCGCCGTTGTAGAGGTTGACCAGCGAGCTCTGGTGGAGGCGCTTGCCGTTGACGAGGACCAGCACGTGCTCCGGTCCGAGGCTGCGCAGATCCGCCGGATCGATGTGATCGGTGCCGTCGGTGATCGCCATGTGGCTGGCGTTGAACGACGGCGCGATCGTGTTCAAGATCTGGTTGGTCTCGGTGTGGCTCGACTCGGTGATCACGTCGTTGGTGATCACGTCGACCGGCACCGACGTCTCGAGCCGGCTGCGCGGCGTGCGCGAGCCGACGATCATGATCACCTCACCGAGCCGGTCCTCGGCCATCCGGAAGTCGAGGGCCGCGGGAGTTGCCCCCACGATCACGGGCTTCTCGAGGGCGGTGTACCCGGGCACCTCCACCCGGACGACGTACTCCCCGGGCGGCACGGACAGCGTGTATTCGCCCTTTTCATCGGTGAACACGTAGGCCCCGATCTTGGCGATCGAGACCGCCGCGCCGGGCTGGGGAGCGTCATCGCTCTCGGCCGTGACGACCCCACGCAGCGGCGTGGTCGACTCCTGGGCAAGTGCCGGGTTGGCGAGGAAGATGAGCCCCAGCACGATGGCAACTGCCGGGCCCAGGACGCGACGAATGGATTCCACCCTCATGGTGCGGCGACCCTATCATGAGCGATCGCGACGCGACGCCTCGCCGCCGGGCATCGTTGGCCGTGGCGCGCTCGCGTCCCTGGTCCTCGACCATGCGCGCCGGCGGCCGGACCACGGTAGGCTGCTCGCGATGGCGATCGTCGGCGTCACCCGCGTACCCTGTCCTGCCTGTGACCGCGTGCACGAATGCCGGCTCGTGCAGAGCATCAACACGCGCACCGACCCGTCCGCGAAGCTCCAGCTCCTGGCCGGCGAGCTCAACGTGCTCGCGTGCCCGTGCGGCCGGCGGACCCAGCTCGCGGCGACCGTGCTCTATCACGACCCCGACGCGGCCTACTGGTGCCAGGTCTGCCCCGGCGGCGAGCGGGCGATGGCCGAGGGCGAGGCCGCGTTTCGCGTCGCCGGCGCGAGCGGGCAGCAGCGGCTCGTGCCCTCGCTCAACGCGCTCGTCGAGAAGGTCAAGCTGCTCGACGCCGGCCTCGAGGACTGGGCGATCGAGATGGCCAAGGTCCTGCTACTCGCGTCGCGCGAGGACCGCGATCTCGAGCGCGTGCTCCTGTTCGACGGAGTCGACGGCGAGACGATTCGCTGGGTGCTGTTCGGGCCGGCGGGCGCGCGCGTCGTGTCGAGCCCGCTCGGCGCCTACACCAAGCTGGCCGCGCGCACGCAGGGCCGGCCCGCCCCGCGCGAGCTGCGCATCGATCGTGCGTGGGCGATCGACGCGGTGCGCACGATGATCGCGGGCGCCAACTGAAGTTGCGCTACGCTCGGCCGCACGGCGAGCTATGTTCGCGGCGTGACCGACACCGAGCTCGTGACGCACTACTACGACCTGTTCAACCGCGGCGACCGGGACGGCATGTGCGCGCTGCTCGCCGACGACGTCGCCCACGATCTCAACCAGGGCGAGCGCCAGGCCGGCAAGCCCGCGTTTCGCGCGTTCCTCGACCGGATGGCGCGGTCGTATCGCGAGCGGCTGCGCGACGTCTGCGTGCTCGGCGACGGCCGCGGGCGCGTCGGCGCCGAGTACGTGGTCGAGGGCGAGTACCTCGCGACCGACGACGGCCTGCCGGCGGCGCGCGGCCAGCGCTACACCCTGCCCGGCGGCGCGTTCTTCGAGGTCCGCGACGGCCGGATCGCGCGCGTCACGAACTACTACAACCTCGCCGAGTGGCTGCGCCAGGTCGGCGCGTGACGGTCCGGATCGAGCTCGCGACCGGCGCCGCGATCGCGCCCTACCTCGACGCCGTCGCGGCGCTGCGGCTCACCGTGTTTCGCGACTACCCGTACCTCTACGAGGGCTCGGCCGACTACGAGCACCGCTACCTCGCGAGCTACGCGAGCTCGCCGGCGAGCCTGGTCGTGGTCGTGCTCGATGGCAGCCGCGCCGTCGGCGCGTCGACCGCGATGCCGCTCGCCGGCCACTCCGATGCGGTCGTGCCGCCGCTCGCCCGCGCCGGGTTCGCGCCGGGCTCGGTGTACTACTTCGGCGAGTCGGTGCTCGAGCCGGCGTATCGCGGGCGCGGCCTCGGCGCGCGGTTCTTCGAGGCGCGCGAGCGGCGGGCGCGCGAGCTCGGCTTCACGACGGCGGCGTTCTGCGCGGTCGATCGCCCGCCGGATCACCCGCGGCGGCCATCCGGCTACCAGCCGCCCGGCGCGTTGTGGCGGCGCCACGGCTTCGTCCGGCGCCCGGACATCGTGGGTGACTTCGCATGGCGCGATCTCGGCGACGCCGGCGAGACCGCGAAGCCGATGGTGTTCTGGATCAAGGAGCTCGCGTGACGCAGTCCCTGCGCGTCGCCGCCTGGCAGTACCCGATCGAGCGCCTCGCCTCGTGGGACGCGTGGCTCGCCAAGCTCGACGCCGGGATCGCCCTGGCCGCCGCGCGCGGCGCGAAGCTGTGCGTCGTCCCCGAGTACGCGGCGATGGAGCTGACCTCGATCACCGGCGGCGACGACCTCGCCGCACAGCTCGATGCGCTCCAGCCGATCCTGCCCGGCTACCTCGACGCGTACGCGCGGCTCGCGCGGCGCCACGATCTCGCGATCGTCGCCGGCAGCTTCCCCGAGCGGCTCGCGTCGGGCGAGGTCCGCAACCGGCTCCGCGTGCACGCCGCCGGCGGCTCGGTCACCGTCGACAAGCTGCAGATGACGCGGTTCGAACGCGAGCGCTGGGGCATCGCCGCCGGCCGCGGCCAGACCGTCGTCGAGCTCGGCGGCCTCCGGCTCGGCGTCGCGATCTGCTACGACGCCGAGTTCCCGCTCGTGGTCCGCAGGCTCGCCGCCGCCGGCGCCGACCTGATCGCGGTGCCGAGCTGCACCGATACCGCCGCCGGCTACCACCGCGTGCGGGTCGCGTGTCAGGCGCGCGCGCTCGAGAACCAGTGCTACGTCGTGCAAGCGCCGACCGTCGGCGTCGCGCCGTGGTCGATCGCCGTCGACGACAACGTCGGCGCGGCCGGCGTGTTCGCGCCGCCGGATCGCGGGCTGCCCGACGACGGCGTGGTCGCGCTCGGCGCGTACAACGAGCCCGGCTGGGTCGTCGCCGACCTCGACCTCGAGGCGATCGCCCGGGTCCGCGCGGACGGCCAGGTCCTGGGTCATCGCGACTGGGAGCTGCCCGGCCACCTGGGCGGCGAGGTCGTCGTGGCGAAGCCGGCGTAGCGTTGCGCCGGCGGTCATGCCGTTTCGGGATGGCGCCGGCGTTCTCTTGAGGTGGGTCGATCGCTGGTGTAACTGCGGATCGCAGCGCGTCAGACCAGGCGGCCGAGCCGGCGAGCAGCTGCGAGCCACCGGCGAGAACTGCAGCCTCCCTGGTGCTCCTCCACCCGCCGGGTCAGCTCGGAGTGTGGCCAGCGCAGCGCACGTCCTCCTGCGAGAGCGCGAGCACGCTCGCTTGCCGGCGATAGGGCCCCCCGCTCGTCGGAGACAGCGGACGGCGGGATCCTGCATTGCCTGCCGTGGCAACACTCAGCCACCTGTGCCCCGCAGCGAGCGGCGTGGA
>Ga0137459_1000240_pt1 | contig 19947 bp, 14 predicted proteins | sample EasRivERMGT700_2_FD_104908 | JGI IMG/M metagenome (GOLD analysis project Ga0137459, IMG submission 104908) | Soil microbial communities from meander-bound floodplain in the East River, Colorado, USA - East River MetaG ERMGT700_2 | ecosystem: Environmental > Terrestrial > Soil > Floodplain ...
GCGATGTCTGCGGGTAGCGCCGGGGGGAGCGCCTGGTCGGCTGGTGGGGTAGCCAGGGGATTGGAAGCTGGCTCGGCTGGTGGGGAGGGCGGCGGCGCAGGTTGGGCGTGGGCCGCCCCCGCGAATGTGACGAATGAGAGGAACGAGATCAGGAATCGTGGCATTTGCGCTGTACGTAAACCATCGCATGTAACGGATCTGTGACCTAGGCTTCGTGGTGCGCATCGCTCATGGCGGTCCCCAGGGCCTCGCGAGCGCGACCGAGGATCCGCTCCCCGACGCGATCGTGCTCGAGCTCACTTGGTGATAAATGGGGGGTGCTCAGGTGATAGTCTTTGGATTATCAGCTAACCGACTGATACTCCTCAACAATCCGCTGGCAACAGCAGTGAGAAAGGTCACTAACCACAACCTAAGTCGGGATCCTCCACCACTGGATTCGCGCTGTTCTGGAGTGATAGGTTTTTCATTCTGGAGTGATAGTTTTCTTGGATAAGCAGCTAACCGACCGATACCCTTCGGTAAATCTGACACGAAATGTGAGAGGAATTGCACGACGCATTCCAGGTCCGCGGCGCATTGCGCTCGGGCCATTCGATCCATTAGAGTTACGTGACGTCTCATAGGGCGATGGGGGATGGTCTCTGGGATGTAGCTAGAGATCGACAACTGCAATCCTCATCAGTCGAGGAATCGTGTTCTATTTAACGCCGGGATACTTCCTCGCATACATACCCTGTGCCCTGCTTGCCAAGGCGCACTCCAGCGGCATCGTTCCGGGTATCGATGCGCCAGTCGGTGGCCTGGTTCTGTTGCCGGCCTCCGCGATCGGACCGTTGCTGGCGATGCCGATGGCGGTCCTTTCAAGACAGGTGGGTCAATGATGCAAGCTCGTTCGATTATCGGGCCTGGAGCGCTCTTTATGGCGCTCTTCGTTGCCTCGGCGGCCCTGTTCTCGTGCAAGAAGAGCTCTCAGGACAACACGGTCTCGGTCTTGTACGCGGGCTCCCTTGCCACAGCCATGGAGAACGGTCTCGGCTCTGCCTTTTCGAAGGCGACCGGACACGCATACCTAGGCGAAGCCCAAGGATCGTTGGGGGCTGCGCGGATGATCCACGATCACCTGAGGCGCCCGGATATCTTCATCAGCGCCGATCCGACGGTCAATGAGACCGTGCTGATGGGCGACAAGAACGAGAACCTCGTGTCGTGGTTCGTAACGATGGCCGCTTCGCAGCTCGTGCTCGCCTACAATCCGAAGAGCCCGTTCGCGGAGAAGTTCCAGGCCGCGGTGGCCAACACGATTCCTTGGTATGAGGTCCTCCAGATACCCGGCGTGCGCTTCGGGAGGGGCGATCCGACGATCGATCCGAAAGGATACCGAACGCTCTTCCTCTTTGATCTGGCAGGTAAACACTATCAGAAGCCCGAGATCCCTCGCATGCTGGGTGATCCGCTGAACCCCGCCCAGGTGTTCCCCGAAATCGTGCTGTTAGCCCGCGTCGAGACCGGCCAGTTCGACGCCGGGATTTTTTACAAGCACGAGGTCGTCGCTCACCACTTGCCCTTCGTCACGTTGCCACCCGAAATCAATCTGGGCGACCCGCAGTTCGCCAAGCTCTATGCGGAGGCCACCTATAAACTTCCGTCCGGCGATCAAGTCAAGGGCGCTCCGATCATCTTCACTATAACAATTCCCAGGACCGTGAGTCATCCGGCTGCTGCCGAGGCATTTGTGCGATTCATGCTGTCGTCGGCCAAGCTCTTGGAGGAGTTCGGGTTCGGGACCGTCGAGCACCAGGTGGGCGGCGATCGCGAGCAGATTCCGGCAGACCTCCGCGGCCTTTGCCCGGGAACATACAAGCCATGATGTGGCGCCTCAAGCCGACGTTCCTCGTCTTCGGCGCGCTGGGCGGCCTGCTCTTGTTGAACCTCGTGCTGCCGATCGTCAATTTGTTTATCCAGGCCGACTGGGCCGGCTGGATGAGGTCGTTGCGAGAGCAAGGCGCAGGCGATGCGTTGGGGGTCTCTGCGCTGTCCTCCGCGATAACCGTGGTGATCATGACGCTGCTCGGCGTCCCGCTCGGATACTTGCTCGCGCGCGGGCGGCTCCCCTTTACGCAGCTCTGGATCGGCCTTGTTTTTCTGCCGATGGTCGTCCCGGACCTCGCGGGCGGAATCCTGCTGCTGCAGACGTTCGGGCCTTATGGGACGATCGGTCATCCGCTGGACGCCTGGAACCTTGAGCTCACAAATAATCTGACGGGGATTGTCCTGGCGCAGCTCTTCGTGTCGGCCCCCTTCGTCGTCGTATCGGCGTTGGCGGCGTTCGCCGGCGTCGATCCGAAGGTGGAGATGGCGGCGGCTACGCTGGGTGATTCGCAGTGGCACATCTTCTGGCGAATTTCACTCCCTCTCGCGTGGCCCGGTATCGCGGCGGGCATTACGCTCGCGTGGATTCGTGCGCTCGGCGAGTTCGGGGCGACGCTGATCGTCGCCTATAACCCCCATACCCTGCCGGTTTATATGTGGGTGAAGTTCGAATCGAACGGCCTGACCGGAGCCTTGCCCGTGGCCTTCCTCCTTGTGCTCCTCGCGGGGGTGGCCGTTGCGCTCTCCACGCTGCTCAGCCGCCTCAGCGGTTACAGGGACACCGCGGCGGTGCTCGGCGACACGCACGGGAGGCCGACATGATCTCAGGAACGCGGAACGAGGCCTCGCAGCCTGTATCTTCCGATAAAAGGACGCTTCACGTCGAGGTATGCAAACGTCACTCTCCGGGCCGATCGTCGCGCTTCCAGCTCGAGGCAAAGCTCGCTGTATCCCCGGGCGTGACGGTGATTGTCGGTCACTCCGGAGCGGGCAAGACGACGCTCCTGCGCTGCATCGCGGGCCTCTCCAACCCCGAGGAAGGCCGCATTGCAATCGGCGATCACGTGCTCTTTGATTCGCGGAAGAAAATCAGGCGTGAGCCGGCTAAACGCGGGGTCGCTTTCGTATTTCAGGACCTGGCCCTCTTTCCGCACCTGTCGGTCGAGGAGAATGTCATGTACGGGCTCCGCCGGCTGGACGCGGCCGAGCGGAAGCGGAGGATGCGCGAGATCGTGGCGTCGTTTCAGATTGAGCACCTCGGGAGCCGGTTCCCGCGACAGATTTCGGGGGGCGAGCAGCAGCGGGTCGCGCTGGCGCGCTCGCTGGTCACCGAGCCTTCGGTGTTGCTCCTGGATGAGCCGCTGTCGTCTCTCGACCCGCGCACGAAGGTCCTGATCATCGACGATTTGCGGCGGTGGAATAAGACGCGCCGCATTCCGATCCTTTATGTCACGCATGATCATGATGAATTGCTGGCGCTGGGCGATCGCGCGATCGTGCTGGAGCAAGGGAAGATCGTCACGGACGGGCCGCCGCTCGACGTGATACCGAACCCGCTTCGATCGGCCACGGCGCAAAAGCAGAGGTTCGAGAACGTCTTCGATGCCACCGTGGTCGAGCTTCGCGAGCAGGATGGCACCATGGTCTGCGAGCTCACCGGGACGTCGATCCACGTCGAGGCTCCGCTGGCGCAGGTCGCCGTAGGCTCGGAGGTGTGCGTTGGCATTCGCGCCGACGAAATCCTCTTGGCGTCTTCACAGCCGGCCATCCTCGGCGATTGCAACGTGATTCGCGGGAAGATTACGCGGGTTGAGCGGAACGGCGCGATTGTTGAGGCCCGGGTGAGCTGCGGCGCCGAATTTCGCGTTCATTTGGCCTCGCGATCTATCGAGCCTCACGGGCTCGACACGTCGGCGGACATATGGATGATGATCAGGATCCGCGCGTGCCATTTGGTCCGATCGAGCCTCTTCGAGACCTTGCAGCGGCTCTTTGTATTCGTATGCCACGGAAATACGATTCGCTCGCCGATGGCCCAGGCGATCTGCAACACCGAGATCGCCGCCCGGCTCGGCGTGCCGCTGGAGTCATTGGACAGATTTGGCATCAAGGCGGTGAGCGCCGGCTTGACGGCCCAGCCGGGGGAGCCGATCGCCGCCGAGGCGGAGCAGGCGTTGGGAGCGATCGGTATGCCGGCGCTCGAGCACCGGTCTCGTAATCTGACGCGTGCTATGGCCCAGAGGGCCGAGGTCATCTTCTGTATGACCGAGACGCAGCGCACCGAAGTTACAGCGAGGTTTCCAGAGGCCATTGCGAAGACGCACCGCCTGCACCCTGACGCTGACGTCGGCGATCCTCATGGGAAATCGGCGGATGCATCCTCCGATTTGGCCCGGCAGATTCAAGGGCTGATCGGACAGAAGCTCGACGGCCTCGGTGTTTCTCGCGTGGGCGGCGCGGCGTAAAATAGCCCCCAAGCAGTGCCCGTCCGCTCCCAGCCAGCGGAGGCCGAGTGCGCGCCGGCCGAGCGCAGCTGACGGCCTGTCATCGCGGTGCCGGCCGCGTGGCAGCCGCGTTTACCTCGAGCCGCCGTGCAGTTGAATCGTCTGCTCGCTGAAGCCAGAGCTGCACTGGAATGGGCCGCACGAGAATGTAAATGTCGTCGTCAGCGACTTGCCGCCGGCGAACTTGCCATTCTGCGGGACGACGTCAGCGGACCATGCGTGAGGTGCCCCATCGCACGTGCGAGCATCGAAGAACAAACCGGACCCGGAGATGGTGAACCGCCCGACGTTCTGGCTGGCGTTCACGAACACATCGACGAAGTCACCGTTGCTGCACGTGTAGGTCCCGGAGATCGTGGCGACTCCCGTACTGATATTCACCGTACCGATGCGGTTGACGTTGAGGTCCACCTTGGGTGGCGGCGGGATCTCCGTGAAGGAGATGCGCAAGGAGCCGCCGTTGCCACCGCCATCGAACTGATCATCGATTGCCAGTACGTAGTACGTTGTGCCCGCCGCCGCGAAGAATGTCACCGTGCGCGGCCCGCAGGCGACGGTCTGGAGGTTACCCTGGTTGCCCACGCCGACCAGCACGCCGGCGGAGTAACTGGCCCCCGAGACGTCCACGACGACGTTCTGGTCGGAGCCTTGGATCGCATACCAGACACTGGCGTCGGTCGCGGGTGCGCCACACGTTGCGTTCAGCTGTGCGTCGTTGCCATCCGTGGTTGCTTGTGAGGTATCGAGAATCTCCTCGAACCCGATACTTGCCGGCGTAGCGCCGGTGAACACGTCGTTGCTCGGCGGTGCCGCGAGCGCAGCCCCACTTATCAGCCCGAGCAGAAGCGGTGCGGTCAATAGCGCAATTCCAAAGCGTGCCATTGTCATGATGATCTCCTTTTTACAAAACAAGTGTTCTCAGCGAACATTCAGAACTACCTGCACGACCCGAGCCATCGGAGTTCGTGAGCCATCTCCATCTGGCAAATTTCTCCGCGGAGCGGCAATACACATCGCGACGGGGGAGACCCGTATGAGGTTTCTTCGGAGGAGCAGAAAAATCGGCACCTTGGCCGCAGGGACATGGAGCCAGTAGGTGCCGGGGGGAACACGGCGGGCATGCCGTTTGCCATCGCTCGCGGGCGCTGACGTCGACCCAGCACGCTCCCCCCGGTGCGCCCTCGCTCGGCCGCGCGCTCGAGCTCTCACTTCACGCCGCGCGTAGCCGTTGGATTGCGCCGTCCTGAAGCTGGCTGCGCTACGAGAAGTCCGTGGGCTCGAAGACGGATCCGATCGCGCAGAACGGTTTCGACGGGATGTGGACCGACGGGACGTCCGTTTGCCACGACGCCCTGCTGGGGCGCTCGGAGGACCGTCAAGGCCCTCGGTGCCGGGGCTCCGTCACGGCTCCTCCGTGCCTACGCGGGAGGGACCGGCCGCAATCATCACGACGCCGTCGCCCCGGGTCAAAATCACAAGCAATTCGCGGCGGACCTCATAATCGGCGATCTCGGGAATCCCGATGCGCACTCCGCGCTCCGCCAGCGCCAGCAATCACCGCTTGCACGCGTCCACTTCGGGCACCCCACCGCGATGCGTCACCATACCAAGCGGTCCCGTATCCAGGACCACCGCTCGCGTCACGGAAACAGCTTTCGATCTGAGCTGTGGCTCTCCTTCACGTACCAGCAGTACCTGGCCTGACGGCTGGTTCCGGTGACCCGCCCATCGCCGAGAACCCTTCACCGTGAGTGGTTACGTCGGCATCCAGGCATCCAGGCATCAGCGTCGCGTACTCCCGACCCGTACGTGGATCGACGAGCGTCACGGCATCCTTGTAGACGCGCGCTGTGCGGTGGAGCTCGGCGAGCGCCGACCGCAGCGGCATCGACTGGTAGCGCCGCGGCCACCGCCGGCGGAGGACCTCGCGTACCAGGCCCGCGTACCGCGAGCTCATCGCGGGGAACAGGTGGTGCTCGACGTGATAGCCGAATTGCAAGGTGAGCCACTCGACCCAGCACGGTGCAGTCACGCTGAGCCCGCTCACGAGCGGATCGTTGATCTCGACGCGCGGGCTCAGGCCGTGGTTCGTCAGGATGAACAACATCACGATCACGTTCGCGACGAGCAACGGGATCACGAACACAAACAGGAAGGGCACGAACCCGACGAACGCGGCGACCGTCGCCCATACGGCGACTCCGGCCAGCGTCTCGGCGACCGCGAACCCGAACGCGCGCGGTTTCAAGAAGCCGCGACGCCGCGCGGTCACGAGCTGGTGAGCGCTCTGGACGGTGAAGCCCAGGATCAGGCTCAGCGCGCCGCGCCAGCGACGGCCACCGAGGGAGAACGCGTCGACCAGAAAGCGGATCCGACCGCTCGCGTGATACCCTGCGAGGGTCGGGTAGATGTCGGGGTCGTCGGCGACGTTGGCGTTCGCATGGTGCACGCGGTCGTGCCACGCCGTCCACAGCCGAGGCGACAGCGTGAAGGCAAAGAAGCCGATCCACCCGACGACCTGTCGAGCAAGGTTGGATCGGCTGCGCCAGACGGTTCCTGATCCGATAGAGTCGCTGTCATGTGGGGACGTCTCTGCGTGGGAATGTTCGTTGCTTCGTCAGTGGCCTCGGGCTGGGCCTCGGGTACCTCGCTCGCTGCCCCGCCGGCCGCGCCGAAGGCCACCGCGGATCGCGCGCTGGACAAGCCGACGTTCACGGCGGCGCCGGGCGAGTTGCTCGCGCTCGGCAAGGCCGCACCGACCGGCGACTGGGCCATCGTGGTGCTGCGGGAACAGCGCGACGTCAGCTACGACGACCAGGGTCGAGCGACGGTTCGCGCGCGGCGGGTCTACGTGGTCCAGGCCGGGGATCGCGACGACGACGATGACGATGGCGATGCGATTCACGCGGCGTGGCGTCCGTCGTACCAGGACAAGCCGATGATCCGGGCGCGGGTGATCACGCCCGAAGGCAAGGCCGTGGAGCTCGACCCGACGCAGATCACCGAGCTGCCGGGGAGCCAGCGCGCCGCGAACGCGGCCGGCAATCGGCGATATCTCGAGGCACCGCTGCCGCCCGCGAAGACCGGCGCGGTGGTCGAGCAGGAGATCGTGACCACCGATCGCGCGCCGCCGCCCGCGGGCACCGCCGACACCACGCCGATCGGTAGCGCCGCTCCGACGTCGAGCACCGTGATCTCGTACTCCGCGCCGGTGTCGGCCAGGATCCATCACGTCGAGCGCAAGCTGCCGGCCGGCGCGCGCGTGCGCCACCAGGTCGCGAACGGCCGCGAGGCCTGGATCTACGAGATCCCGGCGCTGCCGGCCCGCTTCGACCAGGAGCTCTACGTGCCGGCGGACGTGGTTCAGTCGGCCTACGTCGGCGTCGGGACCGGCGCGAGCTGGAAGGCGGTCGCCGGCGCCTATCGCAAGCTGCTCGATCAGCGGATCGCCGAGGGCCCGTTCGACCTGCCTGCCGAGCTTCCGCGCGATGCATCGATCGAGACGGTCCATGCGATCGTGGCGTGGGTCCACCACCACGTCCACGGCTCCGGTGCCGGGTTCGACGACGCGGTCAGGATACCGCTGCCGCCCGCGGAAGTGGCCGGTGACGGCTCCCGCAGACAACCTGGTCCGCGACGTCCGGACGTTCGTCGCCACGGAGCACGGCCCATCCCAGCTCACGCAGGTCATGCGCTACACCGGTGTGTTCGAGACCGAAGCGCGGGACCAGGCCCGCGGCCAGCGCGCCAGCGCGCGCAAGCGGATGCTCGGCCAATACGCCGAATCGCTGTTCGGCGGAACGCTGGACCAGATCGCATCGAGCGACCCCGAGGATCTGACGAAGCCGTTCGAGGTGACCACGACGGTGAAGAATGCCCACCGCGTGACCACCGACTTCGAGCGGATCGACGTCTACCTGTCCCCGCAGGACGCACTCGAGCATCTCCCATGGATCGTGACCCGCAAGCCGGACAAGCCGCGAACCAGCGACTTCGCCTGGTCCAGACCCCACGTGTACGAGATCGAGAACCGGATCGTCGTGCCGCCGGGCTTCACCCTGCCCGCAGCCGCTCCCGATCGCGTCCGCCGGCTCGGCACCGCGACGTTCACCGAGCACCAGCAGGTCGACGGCCACACCTTGATCGTCGGGTTCCGGCTGGATACCGGCAAGGTCCGGCTGACCCCCGCCGAGCTCGCGGCGCTGCAGGCCGCGCTGCAGGAGCTCGGCGACGAGGCCGTCCACATCAAGATCGATGACACCGCGTTCGCGCTCGGCAACGCGGGCAAGCCGCGCGAGGCGATCGCCGAATGCGAGCGGCTGATCGCGCTGCACCCCACGGAAGCGCTGCACCACAGCCAGCTGGCGCTGGTGCTGTTGCGCGCCGGCGCCGGACCGGCCGCGCGCCGCGAAGCTCGCAAGGCGGTCGCGATGGCGCCCTCCGATGCCAGCGCGCTGGTCGTGCTCGGCTGGGTGTTGAGCTTCGACACGCTCGGGCGGCGGTCCACCTACGACTGGGACCGCGCGGGAGCGATCGCAGCGCTGGACAAGGCACGCAAGCTCGATCCCAAGCACCTCGGGGCCGCGATCTCGCTGGCACACGCGCGCCAGCGCGATCCGTCCGGGCGGCTGTACGAGAACGCCGATCTGTCCGGCGCCGCCGAGGCGTGGCGCGCCGCGCTCGCGCTCGACAAGACCGACGAGCACGCGCTGGCGCTCGCGCAGGTGCTCGTGTGGTCCGGGGACTTCGCCGAGGCGGAGAAGGTGGCGCGCACCGCCGCTGACAGCGAGGAGCGCGACAAGTGGATCGTCACGGCGATCGCCTGCAGCGGTGGCGCACCGGCGGCGATCCGGGCGGCAGGAGGCTTGCGCAGCGGTGCGAGCCGCAACCAGCTGCTCACCGGTGTGGGGTGGACGATGCTGCTCCTGCGGCGCTACGACGCGGCGCGCGAGCTCCTGTCCGAGAGCGGCACCCTGACGCAGGGCCCCGCGGCCATCGCCACCATGATGAACAAGCTGAAGAAATATCCGGACCTCCAGGTCGGGGCCGCCGACCCGCGGTCCACCGTGCTCGACATCTTCGCGGCGATGATCGACCCGCAGCACAAGGCGCCCGCGTTCTGGGATGCGCAGCTCGAGAGCGAGCTTCGCGGCATCAACCGGTCGTTCTTGCCGGCGCCGCTGCGAACCGCGGCATCGCGCTGGTTCGGCGACATCCTCCAGTCGATGCTCGACATCGCGGTCGAGGGCGATGCCGGGGTATGGCGCGCGACCGTCGCAGCCGATCGCAAGAAGATCCAGCTCTACCTCGTGCTCGATCGCGGGGTCGTGAAGCTGGTCGGCGCGACCGACACGCTGTCGGGCGTGGGCCGGTACATCCTGCGCGGCGGCGACGCGAAGGCGGATTCGCGGGCGCGCACGCTGCTCGACTGGATCCGCGCCGACCACGACAAGGCGACCCGGCCCGACATGGTGGTGTTCAAGCAGCTCTGGGGACCGGGGATGCCGTCGTCGCGCGACGCGATCCGGCTGGCCGCGGCGCACCTGGCGGGCGCGACCGATCCGGATCGCGTGATCGCGGTGGCGGCGTCGTGCGCGTCGACGCTCCCCGACGCCGAGCTCGCGTGTCACAAGGCGCTGTTCCTGGCCTACCGCGCGCGCGGGCGCTGGCCCGAGACGGTGGCCCAGAGCGCGGCGATCCTCGCGCTCGAACCCAGCTCCGCCGCCGACCGCGTGCAGATCCACGCGTGGGCCCTGGCCCGCGCCGGCCGGTTCGACGATGCCGACCACGCGCTCGACGGCGTCCTCGCGAAGGACCCCGACCATCAGGGCGCACGGATCGGTCGGTTCGAGGTGGCCGCGCTCCGCGGCTCGCCGGCCGAGATGATCCAGCGCGGCGATGCCGTGGTCAACCATCGGGCGGCGACGGCGTGGAACCTCAACTACGTCGCGTGGTACCGCCTCGGCCTAGGGGGCGATCTCGCCCCCGCGCTCGAGCTCGCTCGCAAGGCGGTCGACAAGGCGCCCGGCGATGCTGGAAGCGTCAACACGCTCGCCGCGATCGAGGCGGAGATGGGCGATCTCGATCGCGCCATCCGCGACAACTGGAAGGCGATGGAGCTGCGCAACTCGGCCGAGCCGGACGGCGGCGACTGGTACGTCGTCGGACGGATCGAAGAGCAACTCGGCCTGGCGGCAGACGCGGCCGCCGCGTACAAGCGCGTGACGAAGCCCAGGTTCGACCAGCTCCTCAGCGTGTACACGCTGGCGCAGCGGCGACTCGCGGTGCTGGGCGCCGCCCACTGAGCGCGGGCTCCCCCGCCTCGCGATCGCGGAGATGCTGTCGGCGACGAGAAGCGCGGGCTGGTCGCGGAGCCCACCACATCGTCGCTAAAGCCCCTCCGCTGACCGTGCTACCCTGAACGAATGCAAGCGACCCTCCGGCTGCCACGTCGGGCGAGCTACGCCGACTACTTGGCGGCCGAGCAAACCAGCGAATGCCGTCACGAACTCATCGACGGTGTGATCGTGGCGATGGCGGGCGGCTCCGATGAGCACAATCGCATCGCCGGCAGACTTGCGCAGCTACTCGGCAGCCGCGAGACCGGAAGCTGCGGGTACTATCCATCCGACCAGCGTTTCTGGATCGCGTCGCGCGCCCGAGGCCGCTACTCCGATGGATCGATCATCTGTGGTCCGCCCGAGCATCCGGCCCACGACGCTCAAGCCACAACCAACCCGACCGTGGTGATCGAGGTGCTGTCGCCCAGCAGCGAAGGCGATGACGACGGCGAGAAACGGTCCGACTTCCAGTCTCTTGCATCGGTCGAAGCCTACGTGCTGGTGGCCCAAGATCAGCGACGTGTGAAGGTCTATCGCCGGACCGATGGCGAATGGGGCGTCACGACCTATCGTGACGGTGATAGCTTCGAGTTGCCGACGCTGTCTACATCGATCCCCGTTGCCGACATCTATGATCGTATCCTCGACAGCACTGGCAAATCGCTGCTTCGCTAGCGCCGGTCACGCCTCATCGCGGCGTCGCCACGAGCCGGTGGACGATCGGCTCGTCGATCGTCAGCTCGAGCGGCGTGACCGATCGGATCGGCGCCGCCAGCGCCCACGCGTAGATCTGGCCGCGATAGCTCCCGAAGTGCGAGACGTCGAGGGTGAGGGCGCCGAGGGTGCACGGGGTGGACGCCGAGACCCGGACGCCGTCATCGTCCTCGAGCTCGATGACGATGCGGTGCGGCTCGCCGCACGCGAGGGGATCCCAGGAGGTGACGAGCCGCGCCACAGCCGGGCCGGGCTCGAGCGGCGCGTCGAGACACGCGCCGAGCATCGCCGACGCGAACGCGCCGGTGACCAGCGGAGGACACAGCAGGAAGAGCGATGAGCGCATGCCCCGGCCCCTCGCATCGCGCGTGCCACGCGCAGGAGCATGAAATGACTTGCGGGCGTGTCCGCTGTCCGGCCGGATCTCGGACACGCGTCCGGCAGGCGGACAGATGGCCCGCGGCGATGGGCGGCACGCTGCGCATGGCGCCTGGCTCGTAGCCCGGCGGGCCCGCTACTCGCGAACCAGCTCGGCCATCGCCGCGGCGAGCCCGGCGAGCGAGTACGGCTTGGAGACAAAGCTGCGCACGCCGAGATCGAGGATCTCCTGGACCTGTTCGTTCAGGGTGTGGCCCGACATCAGCATCACCGAGACGTTGCTGTCGACCTCGCGCAGCGCCAGGTAGGTCGCCTTGCCGGGCATGCCCGGCATCATCATATCGAGCACGACGGCGCGGATCTCCGCGTGCCGCGCCCGGAAGATCTCGACCGCGTTGGTGCCGCTCCTGGCCTCGATGGTGTTGTAGCCGAGCGAGCCCAGCGAGCCGGCGACGACCTTGCGCACCATCGGATCGTCGTCGACGAGGAGGATGAGGCCGCTCCCCTTCGGGAGATCGTCCAGGGTGGGGCGAACCTTCACCTCCGGCGCGGGGCGGGTGGCGGGCAACACCACGCGCATCGTCGTACCGCGGCCGTCGATCCCGGTGTCGACCTCGAGCGTGCCGTCGTGGCGCTCGATGATCCCGAACACGGTCTCGAGGCCGAGCCCGCTGCCGAGCGGGGGCTCCGGCGGCGTGACGTGCGGATCGACCACGCGCTCGCTGACCTCGGACAAGATCCCCGGTCCATCGTCCTTGACCTCGAGCACGACGAACCGCGGGCCGGCCGGATTGCCCGGCGTGGTGCGGTCGGCGGTCCGCACGACGACCCGCCCGGTCCCGTGCACCGCGCCGTGGGCGTTGAGCACGAGGTTCATGATCATCTGCTCGAGCTGCGCGTGATCGCCCACGACGGTGCCGCGATCGCTCGCCTCGAGCTCGAACGTCAGGTCGACACCGGACAGCGTGCGGCCGAGCAGCTCGGTCAGCGACATCGCGATGTCGTTCACGCTGACCGGCATCGCGCGATGCGGGCTGCGCCGGGTGAACCCGAGCAGCGAACGCGTCAGCGTGGCGGACCGCTCGGTGATGTCGTCGATCAGCTCCATCGCCGCGCGGCGCTTCGGATCCTGCTCGCTCACCGCGACCTCGGCGGCGAGCAGCTTGATGCCGAAGATCAGGTTATTGAAGTCGTGCGCGAGGCCGCCGGCGAGCGTCCCGATCGCCTCGAAGCGCTGCGCGCGATGTAACCGCTTCTCACTCTCGGCCCGCGCCCGCTCGGCGGTGACCTCGCGGCCGACATCGAAGAACGTGACGATCACGTGCGTGATCGGATCCCCGACCGGCCGCGCCACCGCCCGGATCTCGACGTGCTTGCCGTCGGGGCGCCGGATCGTGATGTCCTCGGCGGTGACCACGCGGCGCTCGGCCAGCGCGCGCACGAACGGCAGCTTGCTCTCCGGGTACCGTGCGCCGTCCCGGGTGTAGAGCCCGTACGGCTCGGCCGGGCCCCCGGCACGCATGCCGTCGCGCACGCCACGCCCCAGCAGCTCGGTGAACGTCCGGTTTGCGTAGATGGGCTCGCCGTCGGGCGCGCGTCCGACCCACAAGCCGACGGGGAGATCCTCGCCGAGCGCCAGAATGATATCGTGGTCGGAGGGTACTGCCACGGGGACCGCGAGATCCCGACGATATCACTTGCTGACGCGTGAAAGCAGCTTGGCCATGTCGTCTGCGTGCTCCGCTTCCTGGGCGAGCAACTCCTCCATCATCCTCCGTGTGGTCGGATCATCGACCCCGAGCCAGCGGACGATCTCCGAGTACGTCGCGATCGTGATCCGCTCGGCGATCAGGTCCGCCCGACAGGAACGCCGATGTGTCACCATGGCGAGGTTGTGCTCCGGTGGCCTGGAAATGTCCTCCACCTCGTGTGGCTCGTGCTCGTCCTCGTCACGTGCGGGATCGTGTACGGGATGGTCCGACTTGGGATTTTGCTGTTCGTGTGGGGAGGAGTGCCCGCGCGCCGCACCGCCGCGCTCGCCGCGTTGCGCGGCTGGATGCTGCGGCAAGCGATGACCTCGCTCGGTGCGACCTTCATCAAGCTCGGTCAGGTGATGAGCTCGCGTCCCGACCTGTTCGAGCCGCAGATCATCGACCAGCTGCGCCGGCTGCAAGACCGCTTGCCGCCGTTCTCGTTTCGCCGGGTCAAGGCGACGGTGGAGGACGAGCTCGGCCGGCCGCTGGGTGAGGTGTTCCGCGACTTCGAGCCGAGGCCGGTGGCCGCGGCCAGCGTCGCCCAGGTCCATCGCGCCCACCTCCTCGACGGCCGCGAGGTCGCCGTCAAGGTGCTGCGCCCCGGCGTGCGGCGCCAGATCGAGCGCGACAAGGCGATCCTGCTCGGCGCCGCGCGGCTGCTCGCGCTGCGGCCGCGCTGGCGCGCCAACGATCCGGTCGGCCACACCCACCACTTCGTCGACGCGATCCACGACCAGACCGATCTGCGGATCGAGGCCGCGAACTACCGGCGGTTCCGCGCCAACTTCACCGGACGGCCCCGCGTCGTGTTCCCCGAGGTGATCGAGGCGCTGTCGGGCGAGCGCGTGCTGACGATGCAGTTCGTCCGCGGCGCCAAGATCGACGCCCTGCCCGCGGCGATGTCCGGCGCGCGCAAGGCCAAGCTCGCCGAGACGGTGCGCATGGCGATGTTCAAGATGTGCTTCGAGGACGGCTTCGTGCACGCCGATCTCCACCCCGGCAACATGGTCGTGCAGGACGACGACACGCTGGTCATCTTCGACGCCGGCCTCGCGAAGCTGCTGCACGAGGACGTGCTGATCCAGTTCATCGACATGTCGAAGTGCCTGGCGATGGGCACCCCCGACGATCTTGTCGCGCACCTCAAGCGGTTCCACACCTACCTGGGCGCGATCGACTGGGAGGCGCTGCGCGTCGAGGTCGCCGCGTTCGCCTCGAAGTTCCGCGCCAAGGACATCGCGAAGCTCGAGTACGGCGAGCTGATCAGCGAGATGTTCGCGATCGGCCGCAAGTACCACGTGCACCCGGTGACCGACATGATGCTCGTGTTCGTCGCGCTCATCACGGCGCAGGGCATCGGCAAGATGCTCGAGCCCGAGCACAACGTGTTCTCGACGCTCGCGCTGCACCTGGTCCCGATCCTGGTGAAGCGCAACGAGCACGTCCCGGACACCGACGCGGCCAGGGCCGCTCGTCCCCGCGCCTGAGGGCCGCTCCTAGGCGGCGAGGCCGCGGCCGACCACGCCGGCGCGTACCTCGATGGGATCGACGGAGTCGCGCGTCCACGCCGTCGCCATGAACCGCGCGGCATCGGCCAGCGCGGCCAGGTACGGCTCGCTCTGATACGGCACGCCCTCCCGCTTGCACCACGCCGCGGTGATCTCGGCGGCGCGCGGCAGGTTCTTGTGCGAGATCTTGGGGAACAGGTGGTGCTCGACCTGGTAGTCGAGCCCGATGAAGAAGAACGAGAAGAACCGCGGCATCTCGAGGTTCCGTGTGGTCTCGAGCTGGTGGATCCAGTCGTGCTGCTGGCCGTTGGTCACGGGGAGCCCCATGTGCGCCGGTGCGAACACCAGCGCGAGGCAGACGCCGACGCCGCCCCAGATCGCCGCGTACAGCGCGAAGCCGATCAACGGCCCCCAGATGAGCGAGGGAACGACCAGCCACCCCACGTAGTGCACCGTCAGGCACCCCAGCTCGGTCCACCACGCGCGATCGCGGCCGCCGTTGCGCCTGGGATAGCCGAACAGGTGGACGAGCGAGGACCGCCGCATGCCGATCGCCATCAGGGTCGCCATCGGCCAGAACACCCAGCGCTGCAGGTTGCGCTGGAACCAGCGCGACTTCGGCCCGCACTTCTCGTGATCGCCGCGCGACGACACGAACGGAAACGGCTTGATATCGGGGTCGACGCCCTCGACGTTGGGGTGGCCGTGGTGCAGCCGGTCATGCTTCTCGCGCCAGTACAGCGTGCTGAGCCCGCCGAACATCGGGAACGCGAAGTACGCGATGAGGCTGTTGCGCGTGGACGAGGCCGAGAAGCTGCGGTGGCTGCCTTCGTGGCCGAACATGGCCGTCGCCGTGCACAGCGCCGCGAGGATCGGGACGAGCGGGATCGCGATCCACCAGCCGACCACCGCGATCGCGGTCAGCCCGGCGGCGATGGCGGCGAGGAGCACGGCGAGCTTGCCCCAGCTGCGCAGCTCGTGGTGCTCGAACACGCCGGCCTCCGCGAGCTCGATACGGAGCGTCCCCAGCTTGGGGGATCCACCTTGCATCCAGGGAAGATGGCCCGTCGGGCGCCGACCACGAAGGCCTTTCTCGTCATGACTTGGTCACACGACCGGCCCCGGCGCGGTCTGGCGGTCGGACCGGGCCCCGGCTCGAGCACCTTGGGAGCTCGGTGCCCCCCAGACACCTCACCGCGGACACCGGCTAGCTTCGCGCTCTGGTGGCGGTGACTTCGCCGTCTTCTTCCGGCGGCGCCGCACCGCGAACACCCCCGCGATCAACCCCGGCGTGGTGTTGCCGAGCATCGTCACCAGGCCGCAGCTGCGATTCGCGCCACCGCCGCACGCGCAACCGCCAGCGCACGGCCACTTCGGGTTGTTCGGGCCGATGGCCTGCTGCGGCGGCTCGATCGCCTGCGCGCGGACCTGAATCCGGCGTGCGAAGCCGACCGGAATGCTCATGTGATAGATGTTCTGGCCAACCTTCGTCGCACCGTCGATCAGCCACGTCATGCCGCTCATCGTTCCTTCGTGGCCAAGGAACACTGTGAATGCCGTCATCGGCATGTACGCCTGTCCCTGGCCAAGCGGCTGGTAGAATGGGTAGATCTCGAGCGTCGGCACGATACCGGCCGCCTCCTCGGGTCCGACCTCGCTGACCACGGCCTCGTTCAGAGCGGCGGCGCTCTGGTTGCTCAGCACCAGCTTGAGGAGCCCGCCGACGAGCTTGAAGTCCCGGTCGGGCATGATGACGAGGGCGCTCGCGGCTCGCTGGATCCGCTCGCGGAAGTCTTTGTTGTCGCCCTGTGTGCTCGCAGCACCCGTCTCGTGCGTGACCGGTCCGACGTTTACGCCTCCGCGGCCGAGTTTCTTGGCGATCGCCTCGATCTGCTGCGGCGTCAGCTGGCCGAGGTCCTTCAGATACGGTGAGGCCACTGTCTCGGCGCGCACGAGCGCGTGCTCGCGGACGTAGGTCGCGCCGTCGGTCGGACCTCCGGGGATGATGTTCGGCATGTTGCGCGCCATCGCGATCAGGTAGATGTCCTGGTTCACCTGTCCAGGCCGCTTCGGTAGCTGGCGCGCGTCGATCAGCGCCTCGCGGCTGACGACCGACATCTGGTCGAAGTTCATGTTGTTCCACGAGCTCTGCTGGACGAAGTCGACGCCGCCGTTCGGTGCGGTCAGCTCGACGAGCATGCACTGATGATCGATCCGCTTCGACACGCAGGGCGTGACGGCGCCGGCCGTTGCCTGCGTGCCTGTGTCGGTCGAAGCATCGCACTTGTTCGGCAGCGTCGCGCAGCTGCAAACCGCGCACGTGCCACCGGGCGGCATCAGGCCGAACTTGCAAAACTCGCTCGCGCCGAGCTCCGCGCCGACGCCGATCTTCCACTGGAACGTGATCGCGGCCCGGTTGTTGGTGCCGGCATCCGGCTGACCGTCGACGGGGGAGATGTCGACGAGGTGCGGGATCGTGAACGACGGCGGCCCCGCGCAGGACGGCGGCGATCCGGTCCCGCAGACGCCGTTCTCGGCGCCTGGCATGTCCTTCCACAGGCCAGGGTCGGTCGGCGTCAACCACGGCGCCGAGCCCCACGTCGCGAGCCGGAAGCGCGCCATCATCGGCGCGGTCACATCGGTGGTGGTGCTGAGGTTCACCACCTGCGCAATCACGGTGTTGGTGCCGGTCGCCTTGAAGCTCGTGGTCGGCGTGACCGCGGCGAAGTCGGTGCCTGGCGGCGGGTCGGAGAGCGCGCCGATGTTGCGGGTCTCGATCGTGATCCCGGTGTCGCAGCCCGGCGGCCGCACGCCGGTGAACCGCGAGATCCGGCTCCAGTTGTCGGCCGTGCCGAGCTCGGGGTGGATGACGAAGTCCTGGAGCGATGTCGCCGGGCACACCGGCTGCGTCAGCTCACGCGGCCACCAGCCGAGGCTCGCGTAGAGCTGCACCGGGCTCGTGTTGAGCGCCGCCGAGCCCTGGTACCAGAACGTCGCGCCCGGCGGGATGCCGTCCGTGAGCGGGCTCGTGTCATTGGGCGCGATGGGGAGCCGAAGCTGAACCGCCCAGCGGTTCTGGAGCAGCGGCGGCTGCGAAGCGTCGAGCTTCCAGTAACGCACGGCGTCGTCACCCGCCACGGCAGCCGTCATCCACGGGATCGGCGGCTTGGTCGCGTCCGCGGCGTCGACGAAGCGGTCGAACTTTTCGCCGCTGGGTCCCGATGGAGGACACGACGCCGTGGCGCCGCGATCGACGAACACGCGCCAGAAGTCACTCGGGGCGCCGGAACTCTCGTCGCACGTGCTGAACGCGGAACAGTGCCCCGGCCGCACAAGGCTGGCCGAGGCACCGGTGGTGAGGTGAAACTGGAAGATGTAGGCGTTCTCGTTGCCGCTCGTCCCGGCGAACGTCGAGGGACGCCGGAAGCCGAGGAACAGATCGCGCGGCGTGGCGGCGCCCGCGTTCGAGAGACCTTCGAGATCGACGATGAAGGACAGGTAGAGGTAGTCCTTGCCGGCGGTGTTCGCCCACAGCGTGCGAGACAACAGCGGCGCGCGGGCCCCGCCGAGCTGGAACGAGTGTCCGGTGGCGCCGAGCCAGCGCGGATCATCGAGCGTCTCATCGCCCGCCGTCCCGGTCCCCCAGTCGAGCCATCTTGGCGGGCCACTGCGCGACGGTGCGCCGACGGCGACTGGCACGCAGACGTTGTGAGCCGGTGCTGCGATCGCGAGCGAGCTCGTGACCGTGATCGCAGCGACCGAGAGACTACGAAGACGAGCAACGTGGTTCATGTCCACCCTCCCCCGAATGATCGGGATTCCGTACTACGCCACCGCTGTGCGCGGCCTGGAGCGCACCGCCGGAAAACGGCGGGACTCTGCTGCTGCGTTACTGATGGTAGGTCGTGAGCGAGATATTGATCAAGCGATCGACCGTGCACGCCGTAGCGCCGAAGCTCGACGGCCACGGATCCGAGATGGTCGGGATGCCGAAGTTGCGGATGCACTGCCGCCCCGTGACGCCCGCCGCCGCGTAGCCGACGTTGACGTCCTGGGAGAACCGGATCACGAGGAAGTACGTCGGGTCCATGAGCAACGGACCGTTGAGGATCGGCACGTCGTTGGGGCCGTTCGCCAGGACCTTTCCGGCCGGCATCTCGGCGACCAGCACCCCCGGCGCGTTCGCGATGTTGGTGTAGAGCGCCATCCGGAAGCTGCCGGTCGCGGTCGGGACGTAGGTGTAGAACGAGTCCACGTTGGCGACGGCACCGACGTCGAGCAGATAGGCGACGACGGTCCCGGCCGGCACCGAGATCGTCGAGGGGAACGCCGTCGGCCAGCCCCAGGTCTGGACGACGGTGCCATCCATCGCGGTCAGCATCACGGTCGCCGGCGTGGCCGCACCGGCGCCGCTCGCGGTGATCGTGGTGATTTCGGAGATAGCGTTGCTGTCGATCGGCGGGCTGACCGTCACGGACACCGGTGCCGCGAAGTTCGCAGAGGTGAACGCGATCGTCGACCTGTCGAGTGGCAGCCCCATCGGGTTCGTGGTGAGGGTCACCGTCGCCGTCGTGCCCGGATCGTACATCAGCGAGACGTCGAACGTGCCGGTCGATCCTTCGGGCACCGAGAGCGTGCTGGTGCTGAGCACGATCGTGTTGGCCGAGGAATCGTCGCCGCCGTTGCCATCGGGCGACGCGTGGAACGCCGTGTTCGGGATCGAGCACGCGGCGAACGCCGCCGCCAGGCCAAGCCACAGGATGCGCGACATCTCAGAACCTCCCCACGATCGCGAGCCCGTTGGCCGCGCCGACCTGCGGCGTCACGGCGACCGCGCTCGGCGACTCCGGCTTGCCGATGAACCACAGGACCACGC
>Ga0137459_1000242_pt1 | contig 19925 bp, 21 predicted proteins | sample EasRivERMGT700_2_FD_104908 | JGI IMG/M metagenome (GOLD analysis project Ga0137459, IMG submission 104908) | Soil microbial communities from meander-bound floodplain in the East River, Colorado, USA - East River MetaG ERMGT700_2 | ecosystem: Environmental > Terrestrial > Soil > Floodplain ...
ACGGCGCGGTACCGGTGCATTCCGTGGATGAGCTCGCGTTGCTGGCGAGCCTGTTCCCGGGCCAGGTGCTGATCCGTTGCGCGCGAATCGCCGACTGCGTCGAAGCAGGCATCGTGCTCTTCAACTCGGGAAACGTCTGGCATGCGCAGTACATCGCCGCAAGTGAGCGGGGATACGAAGCGTCGGCCCTGGACGCGGTATTCGATGGGGCAATCGGAGAGGCGCAGGAGCGTGGCGTACGCTACTTCGATTTCGGCACCAGCAATGAAGACGGAGGTAAGACCTTGAACGCGGGCCTGTACCAGTTCAAGGCGGAGTTCGGTGGCGGCGGGGTGGCGCACGAGACCTACGAAATCGGATTGACCAGATGACCAAAAAGACATTGTCCCTTGTGGTCCCCGTTTACTTCAACGAAGGAAGCCTGCCACTTCTCTTTGCCGAACTCGTGAAGCTGGAATCGGCGCTCGAAGCACGCGATGTCTCCCTGGAGCTGATTTTTGTCGATGACGGCTCGCAAGACCAGTCCCTGGCAAGGCTGCTCGAGTTCAAGCAGCAGCGGCCGCCTACCAAGGTGATCAAGCTCACCCGGAATTTCGGAGCGGTGCACTGCTCGAAAACGGGTCTCCAATTCGTGACCGGTGACGCGTTTTCGGTCATTGCGGCGGATCTTCAGGACCCGCTCGGCCTGGTTCTTGAGATGGTGGACCGCTGGAAAGCGGGTGCGAAGTTCGTGATCTGCGAGCGAGTCACGCGCGACGACCCACTGATTTCAAAGATGTACTCCAAACTGTACTACCTGCTTTTGCGCTCGATCGTTGTCAAGGACTACCCCAAGGGCGGCTACGATATGGCCCTGATGGACAAGGCGTTGCTGCCTCACCTGGTCAACAGCTCGAAGAGCGTGTTCACGCCGCTTCTGGCCTATTGGCTCGGATACCAACCTGAGGTCATTCGATACGATCGGCCCGCGCGCGAGCATGGAAGGTCAAGGTGGACTTTCTCGAAGAAGATCCACGTGTTCCTCGATGTCATGCTCGGTTTCTCGATCACACCCATTCGGATGATTTCCGCGTTGGGCGCTTTTGTATCCCTGGGCAGTTTCGCCTACGGCACGAGCGTCGTTCTGAGCGCCTTCATGGGCAATGTTCCGGTTCAGGGGTTTCCGACGGTCGTGGCGCTCCTCACATTCCTGATGGGATTGATCATTCTCATGCTGGGTGTCATTGGAGAATATCTGTGGCGCATTTTTGAGGAAACGAATCGAAGGCCGGAGACCGTCATTGAAACTGTGTATTGAGTCCAATGCTCGTCAGTGCAGCAGTTTCGCAGCGGAGGTCGCGCTGAAAGCATTCGAACCCCGCTGGCTGCGCTTCCTCTTCGCGGGTGCGGTCAACTCGGTCGTGACGTACGTCGTGTACCTCGGTCTTCTTCAATTCGTCGACTATCGCGTTGCCTACACGCTAAGCTTCGTGCTTGGAATATTGTTCAGTTATTGGATGAACGCCGCGTTTGTCTTCCGGAAAGCGGTCAGCTTGCGCACGTTCCTAAGTTTTCCGCTGGTCTATCTCGCGCAATACGTGCTGGGGGTCCTGCTGCTGTCAGTGGCCGTCGAGTGGTTGGGCATCGCTCCTTGGCTTGCGCCGCTGCTCGTGCTCGCCATCACTGTTCCTCTCACCTTCTTTCTTTCCCTCACTGTGTTTGGCGAACGGAAGGCATGAACATGGCGCGGTACACGATACGCGATTGCAACACCGTCCTGCTTCCTAAGATTTCAAACCCGCGGGGAAACCTTACCTTTCTCGAGGGTGGAAAGCAGATTCCCTTCGAGATCAAGCGGATTTTTTACATCTATGATGTCCCCACCGAGGAAGGTCGCGGCGCCCATTCGCATCGTTCGCTATGGCAAGGGCTGATTTCCCTTTCCGGCAGCTTCGATGTCGCGCTTGACGACGGCACCGCCAAGACAACCGTTCATTTGAATCGGCCGTGGAAGTGCTTGCTCGTGCCCCCGATGATCTGGGCCGCGGAGATCAACTTCGACCCGGGAACGGTGTGCCTAGTCCTCGCTTCCGAGGCGTTTTCCGAAGCCGACTACATCCGAAATTATGACGATTATCTGGCGGCCCGACAGGCGTGACACTGCTTCCGACCGTTTTCTTCGCAGTGCGTCGTTGAAAAAGCCGGCGCTACGCCGGCTTTTCCCGTAACGAAAGCGTTCCCGCGCGTCAGAAACATCCGCCTACTTGGCAGAATTCTCCCGGCAGTCCGACGATATCGAAAGCGGGATTATGCATTCCAAGGCTCACCGACGTGGAGGGATTGGCGCTGTACCACACCACGAGGTTCAAGCTGTAATAGTTCTGCAAACGAATATCCTTCTGTCCATCATTGTCGAAATCGCCGATGCTTACCGGGTAGTAAGACTTTCCCACACCGATCGGAGTCGGTACCGGGGACATGGTGGGGTTGCCGTTTTGCCAGTACGCGATCTGCTCCGTTGCCAGCATGGCGTAAATTAAGGAGGCAACGTCGTGCGCATAACAACATCAGTACAACGAAGATCGACCCCACTCAGCACTCGGCAACTTGACGCCAAATGCCTTTGCCACCAAGCTAGCAAAGCCCGAAACGTTGCCTAGCTTCCGGACCACAATCAGGGAGCAGACCAACCGCCTTTCAACTAGCATTCAATCTGGACCACTTTACCGGGGGGCCGATCAACGTGCTTTCTTGCCCCGCCGCCAGAATCTTCTCGGTTAATCACACCGCCCACGTGACGCAACATGCCCGCTTTCTTTAGACTGTTGCGCAAGGCAACACTTGCTGCAGGCTTCGTTGTCTGCGTTATCGCGCTGGTGGCTGCGAATGTCGGGCTTGGCACGGGGCCAGACTTTCTATTTTTCCGATGGTGGCATATCACACGCACGACCACTTTGTACAGCGGCCTGTTGCTGATCTTCGCGAGCTTAATTCCAGATCTACGGGGGCTCAAAGCCCCGTGGTCTAAATTGCGCGCCGCCATTGTGAAGGAGCTCGCCTTTGAGGCTGGTCCCCAACACATTGCACGATTTCTGCTCCTCGGGTCCGTTCAGCTCATGCTTGCCGTGACCGTCGCCACGGCGGCGTTCTGGCTCAATCGCAACAATCTTTTGGGTTACTTCGATGGGCAAAACTTGATGACGTTGAGCAAGAACCAGTGGGACTTTACAAGCTTCGGTTTCGAAATTTCATCCAATCCATTGCAAGCCCTGGGAGACATCTGGCCTAATTTAAATGCGCGCTGGATTCCTGAACTATTGGTGTTACGGCTATTTTCGGAAACAAATTGGCAAAAGATCGCCATTCACTGCGTCGCCTTCACCGAGATTTTTACGGCAACGTCTTTGGTGGCCTATTGGCTCGATTCTTCACCAGCCAAATCCATAGCGTCGGGTTGGCTGGCAGCATTGATGATCTCACCGATCACATTCCCGTCGCTGATTTACAATGTTTCCCCCGATTTGCCTCTTGGGATGCTCATCGCGCTGCCGCTGGCTATCGTTCCATTGTGGGGTGACATCGGCCGGAAATCGTTTTGGTCCGACGCCACACGAACCGCGATCATCGGTCTTCTTCTTTGGATACATTTCATCGCAATGGGACTGTTTTCGGTTCTTGCCTATCCATTTCTGGCGATCATTGGTCTGGTTTTCTTGATAACTTCGTGGAACGACAAAGTTGAATTTTGGCGTAAATTGGCGTTGGGCTGTGTTCTGTTCTTGGTGTTGGTGATCTCAGGTTTGCCGCAAATACAGCTTGGCATGATTGCGGACAGCGCTTTTTATATATTTCCTCAAGAATACGGGATACGGCGCACCCACGGCTTGGAAGATGGTTCGTTATTGTTGCGTCCAAACGAACCGATCGGGTTCTGCATAGCCGCATTGGGCGTTAGCGGCGCAATTTGTCACCTGATATGGGGCAGGGCAGGGCGGATGCGTCAATTTGCCATCGCAACCTTGGCCGCCGTCGGACTCATTCTCTGCGCTTCGTTGGCGTACGCGAAGAAAGGCTTTTCTGGAGCAATTCCCATCTATTACGAATGGGTTTTGTGGGCTGTCTATCCGATTTTCGCCATTTCCATGCTCGCCATCGGTTGGAACCAATATTGGTCGCAATGGTCGTCGTCACGGGGCCGGCATGCCGCGGTATTTCCCAAATGGTTGTGGCTCGTGCTGCCTCTGGCCGGCCTCTTGGCGCTGCACGGCCCGAACTACCTGCGCGGTGGTTACAACAGCCGACCCAATGTCTACCCGCCGGCACCGACTACACTGACTGAGTATTTGCGGGGCGAAGTCGCGCTCATTCCCGGTGCGCCGTTCCGCGGCCGCGTTGCGACCATTACGGGAGAATCTTTGCCGGCCCCGGCGAGATGGCAGCAGCTTTGGGATATTGATATCAGGCTCATCAATTCCGTCGGTAATGACCACCGCGATATTGGCCTTTGGTATTTCAGCATCCCCACTTTGTTTCAATACAGCATGACCATGCATCCGCTATTCTACGCCGTGGTGAAGCGTTATCTCACCTTCGAAGGCGACGTATGGGAACGCAATGTCGCACCGATTCGTCGCGCGGATATTGGCATTCTTCGGCTTCTGGGAGTTCGCTACTTAATCACGGATAATCGCAAGCCCGCGCCCGGGAGCCAACGACTGCGCGAGATGTCCCTGCCGGGTGGCGGAACGCTCGCGATCGATGAGATTGCAATGCCCAATTTGGGTCTTTCGCCGACCCAGACGATGCCAATCACATCGGGCAAGCAGGCAATTGATTGGCTTGGCAATGCGCAAGCCGATTTCGGGCGAACCGCCTTATTGACAGGTCCCAAAGTCGCAGAACTGAGTCCTGCCAGCGATATCAGCATCATAGTCGAGCGCGATGGTATTCGCGTACTCGCTAACAGCTTGGGACATTCGCTGGTTGTGATTCCCTTTCAATTTTCCAACTGCCTGCAAGTGGTACCGCGGGATAATAGCCGCGCTCCAGATCTCAGACGCGCCAATTTGTTACTGACGGGCCTTCTTTTCGAAGGTCGTTTGGATGCAACGATCAAATATCGTCAGGCGCCCTTTCAGGGAACGTTCTGCCGTCTGAAAGATCTCGAAGATGATATGTCCCTTGTAGAGAGCCTTGGTACTAAGCGATGACGTGTCGGCAATGCGGGTCCCCGGTTTCGCTCTCTCTCATGAACCTCGGCGCGGCGCCGCCGTCGAGCGCGTAGCTATCGGAAAAGGACCTCAATGCGCCGGAGTGTTGGTATCCGTTGCGCGTCCGCGTTTGCGAGAATTGCTGGTTGGCACAGACGGAGGGTTTTGCCAAACGGGAAACTTTGTTTGCATCCGATTACGCCTATTTCGGCTCGGTCGAAGATATCCGGGTCGCCGACGTCGATAGATATTCGAAGGCGATGATTGAGCTAGTGGGGCTCGACACCAAAAGCCTGGTCGTCGAAATCGCAACCAATGATGGTTGCTCGCTTGAAGCCTTCAAACGGCGCGGCATCCCAGTTCTTGGCGTGGAACCAACGTGCAGCACGGCGGCTGCTGGCGCGAGAACGTGTTCGTCGAGCGGCTGTAGAAGACGGTGAAATACGAGGAGGTGTATCTGAAGGCCTACGCCACCGTGCCCGAAGCGCGGGACTCGATCGGCCGATACCTGGTGATCTACAACCAGCATAGGCCGCATTCGGCGCTTGACCGGCAGACGCCCGATCAGGCCTACTTTACCCAACCGCCGCTCGCCCAAGCGGCCTGACCCACGGCAGAAATCAACTTATGAAACCGGGCTCAACTGTTCAAATAAGTGGGCCCATTTCTGACCGGCTGGTCTCGATCTCGATCGTCAGCCACCGGCACGGCGCACTGGTGCACGACCTGTTGCACGACATCGAGCGCTGTTGCACGGAAGTGGAGGTGCTGCTCACGGTCAACGTTGAAGAAGCGTTTTCCTTCGACTCGACGAGTTTCGCATTTCCGCTGCGGATCATCCGCAACGTCAAGGCGAAGGGTTTCGGCGCCAACCACAATGCCGCGTTTGCCGGTGCCGAGGGCAGGTATTTCTGCGTTCTCAACCCTGACATACGCCTGAACACGAATCCGTTTCCATTCCTGATCGGGGCCCTCGCGGACGAAAAAGTCGGCGTCGCCGCGCCCCGGATCGCTAATCCGAGCGGAGGGACCGAGGACAGCGCCCGGCGTTTTCCGACGTTGTGGGTCATAGCGCGCAAGGCACTGACCGGCGCGCAGCACCACGATTACGAAGTCACGAACGCGCCGTTCCGCCCCGAGTGGGTGGCGGGCATGTTCATGCTGTTCCGGTCCGAGGTCTTCCGGCGGCTCGGCGGCTTCGACGAGCGTTATTTTCTGTATTACGAGGATGTCGATCTGTGCCTTCGGCTGCGCCAGCTCGGCTATGACGTATTGCTGGAGCCGGGCGCCGAGGCGTTGCACGACGCGCGGCGGGCCAGCCGCAGCAGCCCGCGCCACCTCCTCTGGCACGCGCGGAGCCTGGCGCGCTTTCTCATCACCAGCCGGCTCGGGTAGAGCTGCGGCCTCGTGTAGAATTCGGGAGTCAGTGAGCGGCAATGGCCCCGCGTTACCTCATCATCGGCGCCTCAGGCTTCATCGGCGCGCGCCTCTACGCCGTGCTTGGCCGGACTCACGCGCTCGCAACTTATCACAACCGGCCCGTACCCGGAGCTTTTGCGTTCGACGCGGGTCGCATGCGGCTCGCTGACGCTGTGCTCAAGCAGCACCGTGGCCTGACGCACGCTTATATACTGCACGGCGAAACCAACATTGATAAGTGCGCCGGCGATCCGCGCGGGACCGCGGAGATCAATGTCGCGGGCACGAAGCGCGTGATTGACGATCTGCTTGAGCACGGAGTGACACCGGTGTTCGCTTCGAGCGATGCAGTGTTCGACGGCTCGCGCGGATTGTGGACCGAGGAAGACCCGGTCAATCCGATCCTGACTTATGGACGGCAAAAGGCGGAAGTGGAGCGCTATCTTCTCGAGAAAACGGGCGCCGGTCTCGTGCTGAGGCTGGCGAAAGTCGTCGCCACAGCTCCGGGCGCGAATGACATGCTGAGTGAATGGTTCAACAGGTTCGAAAGCGGGACAGAGATCCGCTGTGCCCGTGACCAGGTATTGTCTCCGTTGGCGGTGGATGACGCCGTGACCGCGTTTACGCGGCTTGCCGAATCGGGCCGCTCCGGTGTTTTCCACGTCTGCGGACCGCGTCCGATCACGCGCCTTGATTTGCTGCAGTTGCTGGTCAAGGAGATCAGGTGCTATCGCGAGCTGCAGCCAAAGATCACGCCCTGCGGCTTACGCGATTTCAATTTTGCCGAGCCGCGGCCGCTGGACGCCTCGATGTCGCCGCGCAAGCTCTACGCTGCCCTGGGGCGCCACTTCGACGATCCGCGCGAAATATGCCGTAAGGCTGCTGCTGCTCGCTACGGCGGCGGAACCAGCCGCGCGCGTGCACGCCGCGAACCGTCCCGGCATTCGATTTCCGGGGAGCGGGTCAAATGAAGGCAGTGATACTGGCAGGCATGTTCATGCTGTTCCGGTCCGAAGTCTTCCGGCGGCTCGGCGGCTTCGACGAGCGTTATTTCATGTACTATGAAGACGCGGATCTTTGCGCCCGTCTACGTAGACTCGGCCATGATGTCAGACGGGTGCCCTCTTCGCGAGTCGTCCACCATGCGCGCCGCACCAGGCACTGGATTCCGCGATACCTGCTGTGGCAACTGGCGAGCATGTTGCGTTTCTTGTGGTCACGCGCGGTGGGGCGCAACTGAGAGGTAAGAGGCGTGCGCGTCATCCGCCCGGAACAAGCTGGCGCCGGCCGCCGGTCGTCGCGCCGCCTTACATGCACCGGGAGATCGGTGATAAAATTTCCAAGTCAATAACTTCCCGGCACTTGCCCGAGCGGCGTTGTCATCTGCTCCACCGCCACCACTCCATCTCGCGCTCAAGGACCTGAAGGACGGAATTTGCGCGATATACGTCTGGCCGATCCTCGGTTGGATGGAGATCAAGCAGCGCTACCGACGTTCCCTGCTCGGGCCGTTTTGGCTCACCATAAGCACTGGCCTCATGCTCGCAGGCATGGGGCCTCTGTACAGCAAGCTTTTCGGACAGCCGGTCTCGGCCTATTTCTCGTACCTTGCGATCAGCTTTGTCGTCTGGATATTCATTTCCGGATTGATCAACGACGCATGCATGACGTTCATTCAGGCGGAGGGATATATCAAGCAAATAAAGCTGCCGCTCACCGTCCATGTAATGAGAATGGTGTGGAAGAACCTGCTGATTTTTGCCCACAACCTGCTCATCGTGCTCATCGTGCTGATATTCTATCAACCGAAGCTGGACTGGCATCTCCTGCTCGCGCCTATCGGCGTGGTGTTGATCGCCACAAACGGCATTTGGATTGGAATTATCTTGGGTTTGATTTGCGCGCGGTTCCGGGATATTCCCCAGCTTATTACCAGCTTGGTGCAAGTGGCGTTTTTCCTGACCCCCGTGTTTTGGACGCCGGGTATGCTTGGCAGGCATCAATGGGCGGCAGATCTCAATCCGTTGTTTCATTTTCTGGAAATCATCAGACGGCCATTGATGGGCGAGGGTCCTTCCATCCTGTCCTGGGTGGCGGTTCTTGCTGTTACCGTGGCCGGTTTTGCGTTGATGCTCGTGTTCTTTCCACGTTATCGCGCGCGCATAGCCTATTGGGTCTAGCATGATGACTCGCGTCCGTGCGGAAAATATCGTCGTCCGGTTTCCCATCTACGGGGCAAAGAGTTGCTCTCTCAAGAATACATTCATCCGCACGGCAACAGGGGGCCTGCTTGCCAGGGACGAGTCCGAGCGTATTGTGGTCTGCGCGCTCAACAATTTGAGCTTCCAATTCCGGGAAGGCGACAAGATCGGTATCGTCGGTCACAACGGTTCGGGAAAAACGACGTTGCTGCGGGTTCTCGCGGGCGCGTACGAGCCCGTGAGCGGTTCCATCGAGGTGACCGGCCGCGTGGCTTCCATGCTGAGCATCAATCTCGGAATGGACCCAGAAGCGACCGGCTATGAGAACATTTTTCTGCGTGCGGCCATCATGGGCGTCAAGCCCTGGGAAGTGCCGCCTTTGGTGGACGAGATCTGTGAATTCTCGGAGCTCGGGAATTATGTGAACATGCCGTTACGCACGTATTCGAGCGGCATGGCAATGCGCCTATCATTTGCGATTTCAACCTGCGTATCGGCTGATATCATCCTGATGGATGAGTGGTTGAGCGTGGGTGATTCCGCCTTCTCCGAAAAAGCCCAGCGCAGGCTTCAACGTTTGCTCGGCCAGGCTAAAGTACTCGTTCTAGCTTCGCATAACGAGCAGTTGATTCGTGATAATTGCAATAAGATCATGCGGCTCGATCACGGGGAAATAGCGGGGTTTGAAGCACTGAGCATACAGCCAACGGGTCGCTTGCCGTTTGTCGTATGAATTGACCATTCCATGAAGAGTATTTCGCGAATTACGTTCTGCACATGTCGGATGTCACCTTCGACATGACAAAGAACAAGATGGTGGTGCATCAGCACGGCGTCGAGCGGTAGCTCCGCAAGCTCACGTTTCAGGCTCTCGCACTCGCCCAAGTTTCGCTTCAGGAATCCGATCGTAACCTTTGCCTTTGCTTCGATGCCCTTTGGGGCAAGCAAATACCAATAGGCGCGCTTTTGCTCGTTGTGGCGAAAGTTGTTGGCCCTTACCCATCCCCTTTCGATCAGCGCCTTCAGGCAATAGTTGACCTTTCCCAGGCTGATCCCCAACTCGCGCGCGATCTCCCTTTGGCTAGCCTGAGGATTCGCATCGAGCAACCTGAGCATGCGGTACCGGTATTCGTCCGTGAGCATCGAATGCCGCGGGCGCCAATTCCATCGTGTTCAACTATTGAACACAGGCCAAAATTAACGCTGACATTTCAGCTTAATCAAGGGGCAACACGCGCTTCTCGAACCGCAAGGCCGAACCGAAAGGATGGCGCTATTGCACCCCAGTGACGGGCTGGTTCGACTTTTGAGAGAACGCACTTATCTCCTTCCAGATCAACCCGGCGCTGAACTCAATACTCTCTTGACGCCAGTGCGAGTCCTCTTCCATCCACCACGACGATAGGGTGCTCGGCGGGGTCGTTGAAGAGTTGATCGAAATTACATCGAAGGACTCCTCTTGCAGATCCGACAGCCACGCAGGAATGGAACCTTCGCCAGCAGGATGGTTGGGCATCACGAACAGGAAAAGCTGCGACCCCCGCTCGGCTAAAGCGGCTCGGTATGACCTCAGCGCCTCCTTCGATCTCTCGATGCTGGCACGCTTGTCGGGGGATGCCACGTCGGTCTGGCCAATATCGGGCCGTGATGTCAATCCCAGCCGTGAATGCAGGAAATGATACGCGGGTTGCTTATAGAATCGGTCGATGTAAGCAAGAACAGTCTGATGCTCCTGTAGTCCCATTGCAGTGAGGACATGCAAAAGTCTCGAATCGACCGTATCGCATAAACGAGCAACAAGTGTTCGATTCGGAAATGCTGAGCCCGCACAGGGTCGATAAACATGCAAATTACCTTGTTCAAAATCTCCCGGCCGGAATTCCAGCACTACGTATGTTGGCGGGCTCATCTCAAAGCGATCGTCCTCCAAGAAAGAAAGAATATTGCTCCACAATCCAGCTCCATAGGCATAGACCCTGCAGTTGCAGCGTGATTCCACTTCAGCGCGAATGGTGTCGGGCTCGTCAGTGTGCGACCCCACTATATTCGAATCTCCTATGATTACGATCTCATAAGCCTGGTCTCCTCGGGGAGGGTTTCTTTGTCCGTACTGATCCGAATGGAAGCGCACAAGCTTTCTCCTTGGCCCGCGCGGCGCCAGGTCTCCAGCAGAGTACTTCTCCAGGTAGGTGTTGGGATAGAAAGGTCCCGGCAGCAAGTGCACGCTCTGAGTAGCGAGCGCCTCCCAGAACCTGAAAGTAAATAAGTCAACTGGGAGAACAAACAGTTCGACCATCTGCCAGATGACAAGTGGTGCAAACAGCAACGAAAGGCGGGCGATGATTGTCTTTACCGGCATGATCCAGCTAGTATTTCATCAGCGAACGTAATCGAACGTTGCCCGTATTCATCAGAATAACAAGCCACTAAATGATTTTCACGTCCCTTGAATACCTGATCTTCCTGCCGATCGTTTTTGCCGTGTTCTGGGCGACACCGCATCAGCACCGGTGGGCATTTCTGTTGGTGGTCAGTTACGTGTTCTACATGTTCTGGAGACCAGAGTACGCGCTGATCATGCTGACCCTGACCATCGTCGACTACTTCGCGGGGATCAGGATCGCGAACGCCGCAACACAATCCTCCAGGCGCCTTTGGCTTGCCGGAAGCATTGTCGCGAATCTATCAATGCTCTTCTTCTTCAAGTATTACAACTTTGCCGCATCCGAGGCGAGCGCGCTACTACACAGATTGGGCTCCGACCTCCATATTCCTCTCGCGGACATTATTCTGCCACTCGGCATATCTTTCCACACGTTCCAGGCGATGGGCTATACGCTGGATATCTACCACAATCGCATCAAACCCGAGAAGCACATCGGTTACTTTGCGCTATTCATAGCGTACTTTCCCCAAATCGTCGCGGGCCCCATCGAACGTGCAGGTCATCTGTTAGTACAGCTTAAGGAGAAACAGACTTTTTCCTACGAACGGGCGAGGGAAGGATTCTTTCTGATTCTGTTGGGCTTCTTCAAGAAGCTGGTGATCGCAGATAACCTCGCCGTATACGTCGATCGGTGCTACGGGTCCTGGGACAGCATGAGAGGGGGTTCGCTTCTCTTGGCAACCTACGCTTTTGCGTTCCAGATTTACGCCGACTTCTCTGGCTACACCGATATCGCCCGCGGAAGCGCAAAGTTGCTGGGAGTCGATCTGCTGATCAACTTCCGCATGCCCTATCTTGCAGACAGCGTGGGCGAGTTCTGGAGGCGCTGGCATGTCTCACTGACTTCCTGGTTCCGCGACTATGTGTACAAGCCGCTGCTGGCGACTCCACAGAAATGCAGCCGTACCGCGGCGGTCTTCATCGTTTTTCTGCTCAGCGGCATCTGGCACGGGGCGAACTGGACTTTTGTCGCGTGGGCCCTGCTCAATGCGCTGTTTTACTTTTTGAACGAGAAAGCCATTGCGTTGAAACCATCCTGGTTCTCAAATCAAAAACTGCGCCCGCTCAGGGTGTTCATTACTTTCAATCTCATTGCGATTACGTGGGTGTTTTTCCGCGCAGACTCGATCTCGTCGGCGTTTGGCATCCTCCGCAGAATAGCCGGGAACATCCTGGATGGCAGAATGTTTGCGTACATCCTGCACATTGGAGGCGACAGCATCTGGGTTGAGGAAGGCATCAGTTTCTTCTGGGTCGGGATGTTTGCCGGAGCCCTGATTCTGATCGCCGAACGCATTCAGCAATCGTCGCCAAGTATCGTTCTCCGGGCAATGAACCGCAGACCTCTGCGGTGGGCCAGCTACATCTTCCTGGCCTACAGCACCATTCTGCTGGGGAATCTTGGCGCGAAGCAGTTTATCTACTTCCAGTTCTAGGGCGTAACAACGCCGACGTGGCGCCTTCGGAACTCAACCGTCTTTAACAGCGCTGGAAGCAACGCGTAGTTCTGTCGAGGCTCCAAAGATAAGGACGCAGACCTTGATTCTGAAAGTATTCCGTTACAGCGTTGCGACACCCTCCGAGAATCCAATCGTCGATGATCACAAAACCGCCCAGGGTCACTTTGGGGTAAAGGTACTCCAGCGCGATCTTGTACGACTCGTACAGATCGCCATCAAGGCGCAGAACTGCAATCTCCCCGATTCGCGGCGCTGCAATTGGCATGGTCTCTTGAAACCATCCCTTGTGAATGACGACTTGCTCTTCCGAGTATCCGATGGTCTCGAACAGGAGCGCCCGAAAGTCATCGATGGATGCTACGAGCGCATTGATTGGCTCCAGTTTGCCCTTGGCATTTACTTCCGTCACGCGAAATTCGGTCTCCATGATTCCGTCGAAATCCTTGCTTGCGACAGGTTGGGGCAGCCCCTGAAATGAGTCGAAGGCCTGAATTATCCGGGAGCCAGTTCCAAAGCGTTGCGCCCCGAGCGCCATTAATCCGGTACAGCCGCCGCGCCAGGTTCCAACCTCGACAAAATCGCCGGGAATCCTGGTCTCCTCGCAATATCTGATCATGCTGAGAAGGCCGATCAATCCGTCATAGGCCACCATCGTGTGATCTTGAACAATGGATATCATTTCCTTGAGCGAGGCTTCATCATCATAGCCGCGAAATAGATGTTTGAAGTACGGGCGGACAAAGGGATCAGACAAATAAATCAAGTCTGTAGGAAACCTATGAGACGCCGGGCGGCCCAAGTGTTTGAGCTCACCCATTACGGCTCGATATGACTCCCTGAGTACGTTCACTAATGCCAAGGACAATTTCACCGGTTTCCCCAATATCAAACACTATCTGACTTACCCTGCTGGACCGGCACATCGTCGGTCACTCTGCAACGCTCGAGTTCACGCCCGCCCTCTGCCAATCTGGATATATCGAACCACATTCCTTGTCGGCTGCCACCAGCAATTGGGCGTCCCTTCTCATGGAACACGGGCGAGACAATAGTGGGATTCCTGGCGAGCGCAGAGAGAATATATGGCGCGTGGTCTGTGACGAGAAAATCCACGTTGCGTGCCAATCCCATTCGTTCAAGGCCGGTGAAGCCAAGTATCTCCAGCGACTGAACGATCAGTCCCGGCGGCAGGCCCTTTCCCTGCGGAATCGAGGAACGATCGACAAGAATGAATAGGGACCCGGCGTCTGCCCCGAACAACCTCCGAGTATTGCCGAGAATCTGAAGCCAACATTCACTGAAATTGGGCTCGGAAATCGACACCAGGACGACTTTTCTCCCATTTGAAGCCCTCTTCAAGTAGTCGTTGGGCGCGATTTCGCTCAGATAGAACGGTTTGGTGAGAACTGCTGCAAGGGAGGGAGAATTCCGAGAGTCCATCAGAAGAGTCACGGAGCCGGGACTTTCAGCCGCCTCGTCCCCGATGACAGTTGCAAGCCCCAGGTCCCTGAATGGATCACTCGGCTGGCCGGCAAGAACGATAGAGACAGCCTTCGTTCTCGCACTCAAGAAAACGACGGCGAACAGGTCCTGGATGGACTCGAGGGTCTTCGATTCCGGTGTTGACTGGATCTGATACCACAGCTCTCCCATCTGTCGAGAGGAGGCCGTCAGTTCCGCCCTCGCCACCGATGCGCAAGCCAGATCCAGAGTCTTTTCACCGGAGTCGGGCAAGTTGACCATGGAGCGCTCAGGCTTCCTGGTGATCCCGGAAAGCTGCAGTTGAAACCAAGCCGCCTGCAGAAAAAAGAATCCAAGACGGATGACCCCCACTCTCGACAGCAGATTGAGCAATATCTTCAAGAAGTACTTGAAGCGCACAATGAGCATCATGACCAGGATCGGAGGAGCTTTCGCCATTTGTCTCAACCGGTTGCTAATGCGGATGCATGCGGCATAGAAGACGAGTCCATCAGTTCGCAGAATTTCTCGTATAACGCCGCACAGCTTTCCGCCCCCCAAAGAATCGCCTGGTTCTTTGCTGCGAACGGGTAGCGCGTGTCACCGACGTTCAAGCCGACGTACTTGGCCATTGCACCTTCATAGTTCGCAATCAGATAGGGAACAGATGAGAAAGTGGCCAAGGCCGAAAAGCCGCTCGAGGAGCCCATGAACAACCGGCTCTGGAGAAGTATTGAAAGCTCGTCGGCAAGGCCAAGCCCCAGACGCCTGGAAATGGCGACGTTCGGCAGATTCAGGAAGGACCGGTTCCACTCAACATACGAACCGACGATCAGGAAAACAACCTGAGGATGAGATTGACTGGCTTGCAGAAGGAACTTCTCCCATTCAGGGATTGCCGCTTCGCGGTGCGGCGCGGTGAAAAAGTATCCGCTCTTGCTGTTTCGTAAGTTTACGGTGACAACCTGCCTGTCCTTGAACAGCGTTCCCAAGTGCAGCTTTGCGCGATTGCGCAGCGCCTCAGGCGCCTCGAGCCTCGGCAGATAGGCATGCTTCTGAAAAAACCGGTTCACCGCTTGGTGCGAGAAGAAATCGAACGCACCCCTTGCTTGGGCATAGATACCGGGCCAAACGGCCTCCCGTTTCAGGGTGCTCTTGACCAGCTGGTGATAGAAGAACGGAGGACTTTCGGTGAAACTCAGTCTGGAGGTGCTTGGTGAAAACAGGAACGCCGGGAACAGCTCGATCAAGAAACTCCTGAAGTTGCTCTGGTTGATGAATGCCTGCCATTTGGATTTCGGTGAGTCGGGGTCAACCAGAACCAGTTGAACGATGTCGTCGTTCCCGTTCAGGCGTCGCTGGATCTCCATGTTCACAAGCAGCGTAAAGGTATCGCCCAATGCATAGGGGACATATGCATAGTCAATGAACACGAGGAGTGATTTGCTCATCTTTGGCGGTTCAAAACGTCAAGAATGTAACGGGCAGATGCGACAGGCGGCGGCTGATCGCATCCGACGCTTCACGCGCGAAGGCGAGATAGACCGTCGCCCCCCGCGGCAGCTGGTCCGGCTTCAGGATGGGCCGGCTGAGATGCGTGCGGCCTTCCCTCGCCGGATCTTCGTCAACAAAGAACTGTACGGCATCGCCCAGTCCAGCGGCCAACCAGGTCGCCGCGACCGAAGTTCCGAAGATGCCGAATTGGTCGGCGCGGGCAGCCTCTCGGGCATGCTCGAGCATGTTGTGGAGCCACGCGATGTCGCCTTCGATCCTGCCGATTGCCTGTTGCGGGTCGTCGTGTGCCGCTACGGACGTTCGCGGGCTAGCAACGGCGAGCAATGAGATCTCCTTGTTGATCCAGTCGGTCTTGGCAGCCTCGACTCCCAGGCCGGCGCGCTCCACCTGAAAGGCCAATGAGCGCGGAGTGAAGTGGCAAAGGTGGTCGGCAATGACCAAATCGAACGGAGTCTTGTCCACGTTCACGACCTCCACAAAAAGCCGCCCTCCGGCCGCAATCCTCCCCCGTAACTTACGCAACATCGACACGGGATCCACAAAATGCTCCAGCGAGTGTATCAGGGTGACGAGATCGAACTGCCGTGACAACTGCTCCGGCGGCACGGTAAACAGCTGTTCGAATCGCGGAATCGCCTTGAGCGCCCGTGTTTTCCGCGAATCCAGGTCCAGCCCGAACAGCCGCCATTCGTAGCAGGCTGCGGAAAAAGCCGCCAGCATGGCACCGCTGCCGGCGCCGACATCCAGCAAAGTTCCAGAGGGGGGAAGGGCGCCGCATTCCAGCAGCCGCCGCACCAGCACCTCGCAGCGGCCGCTTGGTCGCCCGCTGACCGGATCGAAAACGGGCTGGTCGTTGGCGGCGGAATGATGGTACATCTCGTAGTCGCGGTAGATCTCGCCAATTTCTCCCAGCCATTGCGAATCAGCAATCTTCTGCACCGTTCCGCAGTATTCGCATACGAACAATCTCCCCCCTTTCCGAAACGGCTTGCTATCGGAAGTCACTCTTGGGAGACCGCGGAAGCCGGCTATCTCATGCGGGCCGTCCCGGCCGCACGACTGGCAACAGTGTTGTGGCGGCGACATTCTCTGCCGGTGGGTTTCAGTTTTAACGACCGTAACTGGTAAAATCCCGACTTGTCGGGCATACGATTACCGGTATTCTTGCATACCTTACATGCCACACGTTGAAACGGTATCGGCAACAAGTCGCTTTGAGCGTACGGACCGGGGGGCGCGGGTGTGAGCAAGCAATGCTGCGCTATTCGCAGGTTGCCTGAGCCGGCGCGAACACTTTCTTAGCAAAGGCCTCATGAAGATTCTGGTAACAGGTGCCTGTGGCTACAAGGGGACCGTCCTTGTTCCAAAGTTGCTCACGCGCGGCCACGAGGTCGTGGCATTCGACATCATGTGGTTCGGGAATTACCTGAAACCCCATCCGAAGCTCAAGATCGTCAAGGGCGACGTGCGCGATATCGATACCATCGATCTCGACGGGATCGACGCGATCGTTCACCTGTCGTCGATCGCGAATGACCCCTGCGGCGATCTCGATCCCAAGCTCACCTGGGAAGTGAGCGCGCTCGCCACGATGCAGCTCGCCGACAAAGCGGTGCGCAAGGGCGTCAAACGGTTCGTCTACGCGTCTTCGGGCAGCGTGTACGGGGTGAAGGACGAACCGCAGGTCACCGAGGACCTCGAGCTCAAGCCGATCTCGGAGTACAACAAGACCAAGATGGTCGCCGAGCGCGTGCTGTTGAGCTATGCGAACGACATGGTCGTGCAGATCATCCGGCCGGCCACGGTATGCGGCTACTCGCCGCGCATGCGGCTCGATGTTTCCGTCAACATGCTCACGATGCAGGCGCTCGCGAAGCGCCGGATCACGGTTTTTGGCGGGCAGCAGACGCGTCCCAACATCCACATAGACGATATCACTGACGTCTATACTTTCATGCTCGACCATCCCGAGCACAGCGGTATCTACAACGCGGGCTTCGAGAACATTTCGATAATGGATATCGCTAAGCAGGTGACGACCCACGCCGAGGCAGAAATTACCGTTACGGATTCGAATGACCCGCGCTCCTATCGAGTCAATTCCGACAAGCTGCTCGCGACGGGTTTCCGCCCCAAGAAAACCGTGGGGCATGCCATTCGCGAGATCATCGAAAAATACCATTCCGGGGAGCTGAAGGACGACGAGCGCTTCCACAACCTCAAGTGGATGCAACGCGAGGTGGTGAAATGAACGCACCTTCAACCAGTCCCATCGCAGGGTTCATCGATTACTCACACCGTCTGCAAGCGGTCCTGCAGACGATTGACTGGTCCGGCGTCGCGCGGCTCGCCGAGGAGCTGCACGACTGCTGGCGCACCGGCCGCCAGGTGTTCCTGTGCGGGAACGGCGGCAGTGCCGGCAACGCCATCCATCTCGCCAATGATTTTCTGTACGGGATCTCCAAGACCCATGGCTCCGGCCTGCGTGTGAACGCATTGCCGGCGAACTCGTCAGTGCTGACCTGCCTGGCCAACGACGAGGGCTACGAGGAAATTTTTTCGTTGCAGCTCGCCGTGCTGGGCCGCAAGGACGATGTGCTGATCGCGCTCTCGGGCAGCGGCAACTCGCCGAATATCGTGAAGGCTCTGGAGCAGGCGAAGAAGATGGGGATCAAGACCTACGCCATCCTCGGTTACAAGGGTGGCAAGGCGAAGGCGCTAGCGGACGTGGCCATCCACTTCGTGGTTGACGACATGCAGATATCCGAGGACATGCAGCTCGTCGTCGGGCACATGATCATGCAATGGCTGTACCAGAACCGGCCGGGCGGGGGGCAGTAAGTGGCGGGAGCCGGTGCGGTTCTGGTTCTCGCGAGCAACTCGTTCTCCGGCGCGAGCTTCATCGATTTCCTGCTGCGGCAGGGGATGCGGGTAATCGGCGTCAGCCGCTCGCCCGAAGCGCATCGGGTTTTCCTGCCCTACCGCTGGTCCGGCAAAGACGGCGAGTTCAGCTTTCACCAGTGCGATATCAACCGCGACCTCGACAGATTGATGTCCATCGTCAGCGCCGAAAGGCCCGAGCATGTCGTGAATTTCGCGGCGCAAAGCATGGTCGGAGAGAGCTGGAAGCATCCCGACCACTGGTTCATGACCAACGTGGTCTCGACCGTGCGCCTGCACGAGCGCCTGCGTCATTGCGATTTCATGCAGAAGTACGTCCACGTCACGACGCCGGAAGTCTACGGCAGCACCGACGGCTTCATTCGCGAGGACGCGCCGTTCAATCCCAGCACGCCGTACGCGGTATCGCGCGCCGCAGGCGACATGAGTCTGCGCACCTATTTCGATGCCTACCGTTTTCCCGTGGTGTTCACGCGCGCTGCCAACGTGTACGGGCCGGGTCAGCAGCTCTACCGCATCATCCCCCGCACCATCCTGTTCATCCTGCTCGGACGCAAGCTGCAGCTGCACGGGGGCGGCGTCTCGCGGCGCGCCTTCATCCATATGCGGGACGTTTCGGATGCCACGTGGCGGATCGCACGCGAAGCACCGGCGGGCGAGACCTACCACATTTCCACAAGAGAGATCGTCACAATTCGCGAGCTGGTCGAGCGCGTTTGCCGCAAGCTGAACGCCCGGTTCGAGGACAGCGTTGAAGTCGTCGGCGAGCGTCTCGGCAAGGACGCCGCCTACATGCTCGACAGCACGAAGCTCAGGAACGCCCTGGGATGGCGGGACCGGATAACGCTCGACGCCGGCCTGGACGAATGCATGGACTGGGTGAAGGCCAACCTCGACGAGCTGAAACGCCAGCCGTTCGACTACGTTCACAAGCCCTGAGACCGGACGCATGACACGCGAGCCTGACATCAAGAAGCTGCAAGACATCGCGCGTACGATCCGGGCGCGCATCGTCGAGACCTCGCACAAGACCAATACGCCGCATCTCGGGTCATGCCTGTCGTGCGTGGACATACTCATCGCCGCATACTTTCACGTTCTGAGGATCGACCCGGCGCAGGCGCGCGATCCCGATCGCGACCGATTCATCCTCAGCAAGGGTCACGGGGCGGCGGCGTTGTTTCAGGTGCTGGCGTTGAGAGGTTTCTATCCCGAGTCCATGCTCGAGACCTACGGACAGGACGGCGGCTTGTTCGCGGAGCACCCCCCGGCGCCGGCCTACCTTCCCGGGATCGAGGCCGCCACGGGATCGCTCGGCCATGGGCTGCCGATG
>Ga0137459_1000245_pt1 | contig 19864 bp, 15 predicted proteins | sample EasRivERMGT700_2_FD_104908 | JGI IMG/M metagenome (GOLD analysis project Ga0137459, IMG submission 104908) | Soil microbial communities from meander-bound floodplain in the East River, Colorado, USA - East River MetaG ERMGT700_2 | ecosystem: Environmental > Terrestrial > Soil > Floodplain ...
CGCGAGGCCGTGCAGGCTCGCGAGCGCTTCGAGCACCGCGAGCACGGCGATCGCCCGCGCGCCCAGGGCCGTGAGGCGCGCCGACCGTGACGTCCGCGCGGTCGGCAGCGCGGGCAGCACCGGCTGGTCTGCCACCGCGAGCAGTACCCGCGCCAGCCGCGACGGCTCCGCGACCTTCGCCACACGCTCGATCCAGCGGCCGAGCGTGCGGCGATCGCACCCGTGCTCGCGTGCGACCGCGCTCGGACCACCTTCCACCACGACGCGGGCGACGGCCCGCGCGACGACCCCCGGCTGGTAGTGGCCGCGACGCTCGACCTGCTCGGGAGCTTGGCTCCAGCGCGCTCCACAGTCACGGCATCGCAGGCGCCGCACCGGCACGTCGGCGACGTGCACGACACGATCGCCGTCGAGCACCGTGGACTTGCGCCGCCGGACCCCGTTGCGCCACACCCGGTCACTGCCACATCGGGGGCACGGGCCCAGATGCTCCAACGCTTCCTTGCGGCAGCGGCAAGAAGTACAAGAAGTGCTGTCTTCCCACCGACCTACAGCGGGAGGCCGCGCAGCGCCCCGCGCCGCCCGCGCCCATTTCCACAGCGCGCGCGCCGGCCTTCTTCCTCGAGGACGACGGCCTCGACGAACTGTCGAATTCCGTCCTGGACCTCGTGCGCACAGGCCGCTTCGACGAGGCGCTTGCGGCATGCACCCGACTTCTCGAGGAATTTCCTGATGTCGTCGATGGCTTCGAAAGATCGGGGATGGTGCATGCCAAGATGGGCAATCACACCCTCGCCGCCGACTTCTATCGCAAGGCGCTCGACTTCGTCACCCATCCGAGCCGGCGGGACGACTACGAGGACGTCGACTTCTATCGCGAGCAGGTCGAGAACGAGGAGCGGCTTGCGGGACTACGTCGAACCTGATTCTTACGGGCCGGTCGCACCAAGGATTTACTCAACCTCTCCGCCGACCCGATGTCGATTGCCGATAGAGCGTCGATGCTAAAACAGTATCGACGCTACGCCGGTTTCATCCCCCACGTGGGGGTCGGAGACCCCGGTGAACGACTGCGCTGAAGCTCTACGCGCGCGTGGTGGTGAAGCTGTACGTGCGCCCTAACAGACGTCTACTGACCAGAGGTGACCAGAGGTGACCAGAGGTGACGAGGGTGACGCGAGCGACCGCGGTACCGGGTGTGATGTAGGCCGCCCTCGGTGGTTAGCCGTTGTGTGGCCGGCACGGCCGTGGCAACCATGTACGCATGCGGTGGTTGCTCGTCATCCTGGCGATCGCGGGATGTGCCAAGGCGGGCAAGGAAAACAGCATCATCGGCGGCCTCACCGACGCAGGAGCCGACACCGACGGCAACGACTTCCCGGAGGCGGATGCCTCGCCGATCGACGCGCCGCCGCAGCAGGTCACCCTGGCGCAGACGACCAGCAACACGATCACGCGTAACCACTCGTTCGCCTGCATCGTGGTGAACAGCGGCGGCGTCGGCTACCAGAACAGTTATTACCGGGTGTTCGCGGCCGCGGACCACGGGATCACCAGCACGCTGCACATCACCGAGGTCACGTTCGGGATCGAGAGCGCCAGCGCGGGGGTCGGGACCACGCAGCCGGCGCAGATCAACCTCGGGACCTACACCGCGACGCCGGCGGGCCTCACGCTCGATCTGACGCGAATCGTCCCGCTCGCCAGCGCCAGCATCCAGATCCCCGACGGCGAAGGCACCACGATGACGGTCCCGATCAAGGAGGATCTCGAGCCGATGACCAACCTGATCGTCGAGCTGTCGATCCCCGATGGCCGGGCCAAGGGGAGCTCGTTCTTCATCGGGACCAACGGCCAGGGCGAGCGCAGGCCGGGCTACACGCGCGCCGCGGACTGCGACCTGCTGAGCCCGACGACGATGCAGAGCGTCGCCGCGCAGATCCCGACCGGCGAGACCGACATCGTCCTGATGGTCACCGGGACGATGTGATGCCGACCCGCGCGTAGGCGGCGCGCCGATCGGCCGCGATCGCGTCGAGCACGGCGGTGATCGCGGCGTGGTGCGCGGCGACCGTCGCGTGGTTCGCGGCGGCGATCCGCTCGGCGAGCTCGCGGCGCGGCGCCGCGGCGTGGCCGCCGAGCATGGTGGCCTGCTGCGCGCGCGCGGCGGCCGGCGGCGCGGCCCGCACCGCGTGGAGCACCGCGAGCGGCACGAGCTGGAGCAGCGGATCGGGAGACCTGCGCACGAACGGCACGAGCCGCGCGGGCGTCGAAAGATCGAGCGCGGCCGCGGGGTGAAACTCGGCGACGCCGGCCGACGGGATGCGCGCCGCGACGCCGTCGCGCACGGCGGCGAGCTCGGGGCGCGAGGCCGCGAGCTCGGGCGCGACCACCAACGCGATGCGCGTCCCCGGCGTCGCCAGCAGCCGCTCGGCCTCGGCGACCCACTGTGCGAGCGACGGCGTGCCCCACAGGACGCCCACCGAGAGCTCACGGTGCTCGCGGGTGGCGCGCGCCCACGGACACAGCTCGTGGCGCTCGACGACCTCGACGAGGTAGCGCTCGAGGATGCGCAGGACTTCCGCCGCCTTCGTCACTGCAACCATGGTAACCGCGGCGTGTCATCTTGAGGACGTGACCGATCGAGGATCGCCGTGAGACCGAGCGCGCTGGCAGGGCTGTTCGTGGTCGCACTGGGGATCGGCACGCGGGGCACGACCGCCGGTGCGAGCCCGCTGTCGGACGCGCTCGCGCGACACGGCGACGCCGACGTTGCCGCCCTGCGCACCCGCCTCGGCGAGGTCGCCGCCCGCTGCACGCTCGGCGCGATCTACGCCAGGCGCAACGACCTGCCGCGCGCGGCGCTGTACCTGACCGATTGCCAGGACGCGGCGCTGCCCGACGAGATCGCGACGCCGGTGCGCCAGACCCTGCGCGACGTCAAGCGGCGGCTCGACGCCAGCCGGCTGTCGGCGCTCGACATCCTGAGCCACCCCGAGGGGCTGACCGCCGAGATCGACGCGCTGCCGGGCGAGTCGTTCTCGACGCCGATGACGGTCTGGGTCGGGCCCGGTGACCACCAGATCCGCGCGACCCTCGCCGAGCGGTCGTGGACCCAGCGAGTGACGACCGAGGCGCGCAAGAACACGCTGATCACGCTCGAGACCGGGCTCGGTGCGAAGCCGGCGGCGCCGAAGATCGCGAAGCTCGACTTCGTCCAGGACGACCCCGGCGGCGCGCTCGGTGAGCATCACACCGCCCCGCCGCCCGATCGCAAGCATCCGTCGCTGATCAAGGACAAGTATCGCGGGATTCCGGATCCCACCTCGGGCGCGGCGATCGAGGATCCGCTCGCCGCGCGGGCGGCCTCGGCCGGCGAGCGCGACCTCTGGCTCGGCACCCGGCTCGGCGCCGGCCTGTTCGACGACGGCTCGGCCGCCGCCCGGACCGGCGTCGCGCTCGCCATCGCCGGGCGCTACCGCGTCACCGAGGCCGTGTTCGCCGCGGCGCGCGCCGACTGGAGCCGCCGTGGTGGCGAGGTCATGGCCGGCACCGTCGACGTGCTCGGCGCGAGCGCCGGCCTCGGGCTCACCGTCCTGGGGCGATCCGCGCAGCCGGCCTCACAGCAGAACGTGGGCCTCGCGCTCGCGCTGATCGCGCAGCTCCGCGGTGACCTGCGGCTCACCGGCATGCGCGACGCCACGCCCGTGCATCGCGCCGGCCTCAGCGTCGCCGCCGGCGCCGAGCTCGCGCTGCCCGCCACGCCGTTCACCGTCGGCCTTCGGTTCGAGCAAGGCGTCACCGAGTTGGTCGCCGGTGCACGCGACCGCGCCGTCCTCGCCGAGATCGGCATCGACCTGCGCTGATCGCCGCGGGCTGGGGGCCGCGCTTGCGCCGGCACTGGCGAGATCGCGGACACGGTTCCGCGGCATCACGCTGCACTTCGCTGCGCTCCACGGCGCTCGATGGACCGTCGACTAGGCGAAGTGCCCGAGATCCCGTCATTTGAGCGCCATCGAGCGCAGAACTCGCCGGGTCTGGGCCCCGACTCTCGTCCCTTAACCACCGTATCGTGACTGGAGCTCTGTGCCATCTTCACGACCGACCGGCGATCCACCGCCCGGCCGTGCAATTTATCTCGGTCGGGGCCCAGGCCGCGTCGCTGCGCTTCGCGTTGACGCGGCAAGGAGGATGCAGCCGGTTCGGAGCGATCACGTTCGTTGCGCGGCGAATCCGGGCTACAGAGCGGCATGGGCTGGAACACCGCACGTGTCCATCACGGCGGCCACCTCGCGCCCGACTCTAGGCACTTGGGGGAACGCTCGCCGCCCCGTCGAAGCTGCGGCGTGGCCGGTAGCGCCGCGGCAGCTCGTCCGGCAGCCCACCCCTGACCGCGTCAACGCGAAGCGCAGCGACGCGGGCTGGGCCCCGACCGAGATAAATTGCACGGCCGGGTGGTGGATCGGCGGCCGGTCGTGGAGATGGCACCGAGCTCCAGCCATGATACGGCGGTTAACGGACGAGAGTCGGGGCCCAGACCCGCGTCGCTAGCAAGCGTGTCCGCGTTCTTCCCAGCGCCAGCGTCAGCGCAGCGCCAGTCCCGCATGGGCAGCAAGGGCGAGCGCAAGGCGACACCGAGGCGAGAACGAGGGTGGGCGCAGGCGTTCGTCACGGCACGCGCGCCGTGCGAGACTGGGCGGCGTAGGCATGCCCGACGTCGTCCTGCCAGCGCCGCGCAAGAATCTGCTCCTGCCCGATAGCGAGCGCTGGCCGCTCGATCCCGACAAGCCCGTGATCGAGCTCCAGGATGTCTCGGTGGCGTTCGGCGACAAGCAGGTGCTGCGCGGCCTCGACCTCAAGATCCTGCCCGGGCTGACCACGGTGGTCGTCGGGCGCAGCGGCTCGGGCAAGTCGGTGTTGCTCAAGCTGATGATGGGCCTGATGAAGCCCAGCAGCGGCCGCGCCGTCCTGTTCGGCAAGGATCTCGCGACGTGCTCGCCGGTGGAGGTGCTCGCGCTGCGCAAGCGTATGGGCATGCTGTTCCAGAACTACGCGCTGTTCGACGCGCTGACCGTCGACGAGAACATCGGGTTCTCTCTGCTCGAGAACTCGCCCTTGCCGCGCCGCCGGATCGAGGTCCTGACCCACGAGCTGGTGCGGATCTTGAACCTCACCGGCAGCGAAAGCCTGCTGCCCGCGGAGCTGTCCGGCGGCATGCGCAAGCGCGTCAGCCTGGCGCGTGCGTTGATCGCCAACCCCGAGGTCGTGCTGTTCGACGAGCCGACCACGGGGCTCGATCCGATCATGATCGCGGCGGTCGATGACATGATCGCGCTCGCCAAGGACCAGTACCAGATCACGTCGGTGATCATCAGCCACGACATGGCCAGCACCAAGCGGCTGGCCGACAAGGTCGCGTTCCTGCACGACGGCAAGATCATCTTCACCGGCGGCTACGACGAGCTGTTCGCCAGCACGATCCCGCCGATCCACGCGTTCATCGACGGCGCGCGGACGTCGCGGCTGGCCCGCGGCGACGCCACCGGGCTGGCCGCCGAGGCCGCCGCGCCGATCACCGACGCGCCGGTCGTGGAGCTTTGCGGAGTGCACAAGAAGTTCGGCGACAAGGACGTGCTCCGCGGGGTCGATCTCAAGATCTACCCGCGCCGCACCACCGTGATCATCGGCGCCAGCGGCTCGGGCAAGTCGGTGATCATCAAGCACATCATGGGCCTGTTCAAGCCCACCAGCGGCGAGATCCGGGTGTTCGGGAAGGACATCGTGCCGATGAACGATCTCGCGCTCAACGAGATGCGCAAGCACTTCGGGCTGCTGTTCCAGAACGCCGCGCTGCTCGACTGGCTCTCGGTCTACGACAACGTCGCGTTCCCGCTCCACGAGCGCGGTGGGGTCGACAAGCAGGAGGCCGCTCGCCGCGTCGTCGAGATCCTGGAGCGCCTCAACGTCAGCGACATCATGCATCGCATGCCCGGCGAGATCTCGGCCGGGCAGCGCAAGCGCGTCGGCCTCGCGCGCGCGATCGTGATGAAGCCGGAGATCATGATCTACGACGAGCCCACGACGGGGCAGGATCCGCTCAGGACGCGCGACATCGACGACATGATCCAGGAGACCCAGGAGCGCTTCGAGATCACGAGCATCGTGATCAGCCACGACATGTCGTCGACGTTCCGCATCGCGCACATGATCGCGATGCTCTACCAGGGCCGGATCGTCGCCTACGGCACTCCCGCCGAGCTCCGCGCGTCCCCGGACGAGCACGTCCAGCGCTTCATCCACGCCGGCACCGTCGAGGTCCATCAGCCGGTGCGACCTCCGCCCGGAGCGCCGGTCCACCGGGTGTGACACGACTGTGACCCAACGCTGACACCGCCGCGTGGCGCGGCCCGTCATCCTGGGACATGCGCGACGAGCAGTTCCTGGCGGCATCGCCGTTGTATCCGCAGGCGAAGTACGTGGGCGAGCTGCGCTCGTCGCTGCCGCCGGACGCGTTCCGGCCCGCCCACGCGCGGCTCTGGCTGGTCCCGGCTCACGTCGCGGTGATCGCGATCGCGACGGTGGCGATCGCGAGCGGGTGGCTGGCGTGGCCGGTCGTGCCGGTCGTCTCGATCGCGATCGGGGTAAGCTTCGCGTGCCTGACGTTCGTCGCGCACGAGGCGCTCCACGGCGGGGTCGTGCGCAGCAAGACGCTGCGCCACATGGTCGGATGGATCGCGTTCGCGCCGTTCATGCTGTCGCCGCGGCTGTGGGTCGCGTGGCACGACCGCGTGCACCACGCCAACGCGAACCTACCCGACGATCCGGACATGTACCCGACGCTCGCCGAATACCACGCGAGCGGCCGGATCCGGTTCTTCGTCAACGCGTTCTCGCTCGGCTGTCGGCGCTGGCGCGGCGGCCTCAGCCTGATCCTCGGGTTCACCGTGCAGAGCGCTCACCAGCTGATCGTGGCGACCACCCGCGGGTTCCTGTCGGCCGGGCAGCGCCGGCTGGCGATCGCGGAGACCGCGCTGGCGATCGCGGTGTGGGCGGCCGTCGCCGCGCTCGTCGGGTTCGTGGCGTTCGTGTTCGTGTTCGTGATGCCGCTCCTGGTCGGCAACACGATCATCATGGCGTTCATCCTCACCAACCACAGCCTGAGCCCACGGGTGCCGGTCAACGATCCGCTCGTGACCGGGCTCAGCGTGACGGCGCCGCGCTGGATCGAATGGATCACGCTGCGGTTCGGCTTCCACGTCGAGCACCACCTGTTTCCGGCGATGAGCTCGCGGCACGCCCACGCGGTGCGCGCGCTGCTCCAGGCGCGGTGGCCGGAGCGCTACCAGTCGATGTCGCTCCGCAAGGCGCTGGGCGAGCTGCACCGCACGGCCCGGATCTACAAGGACGCGACCACGCTGATCGATCCGCGCACCGGCCGCGAGTTCCCCACGCTCCTGCCCACCCCGCCCTGAGCCACCGCCCGGCCTCCTGCATCGCGCCGGCCGTGTTATGGACATCGCATGACGTTCGTCGATGAGCTCTCTGCCTGGAAGTCCGAGCGGCTGGCTCCGATCCTCGGCGCCGGCCGGGTCTCGCTGGCCGACGGTGCGCCGGGCGACCCGACGCAGCTCTTGCAGATCGCGCTCGCCAACGAGATCAACGTCAGCGAGCTCGCCGCAGCGTGGATGCCGAGCACGCGCGAGCTCGACGTCAAGCTCGCGTTCGCGCGCCAGGCCGGCGATGAGGCCGGTCACTTCCAGCTCGTCGCCGATCGGCTCACCGCGCTGGGGTTCGACGTCGCGAGCTTCGCGCCGGCCGACAACCCGCTGTTCCAGTACCTGCGCGGCCTGACGACCACCGTGGCGCGGATCGCCGCGGGGTTGTTCACGCTCGAGTCGATCGCGTACGGCGTCAACGAGAACTTCATGGCGCTCTGCGAGCGGCGCGGCGACTCCGAGACCGTGCGGATCTACCGCGAGTACATCCAGCCCGACGAGCACGCCCACCAGCAGCTCGGCCAGCGCTTGCTCGCCAGGTACGCGACGACTCCCGAGCTGCAGCAGGAGGCGAAGGGCACCGTCGCGACGTTGCTCGAGCTCGCCGGCGCGACCCGCCAGGCCGCCGCCGCGCGGCTCGGCACCGCCTGCTTCCCGGGCTGCTGATCGCGGTATGATCGCGGCCGTGTCCGACGCCGTCCGTGACGCGGCGATCGTCGCGCGGCTCGCCGGGGCGCGGCGCATCGTCGAGCTGCCGCACGCGCGCCAGCGGACCGAGGGCGTCGTCGGGGTCGTTTGGCGCGCCGGCGCGGCGATCGCGATCTGCGCCTACCGCTGCGAGCTCACCGCGCTGCCGGGCGCGATCGGCGAGCTCGCGCAGCTCGCGCGCCTCGACGTCGGTGACAACCGGCTCACCGAGCTGCCCGCGCTGCCGGCGAGCCTCCGCGAGCTCTACGTCCACGATAACCAGCTCGCGCGCCTGCCGGGGCTGCCTCGGCTCTCGGTGCTCGACGCCAATCGCAACCGGCTCGACGAGCTACCCGCGCTCGACGGCATCGCCTTCGTGTACCTGGCGGCGAACCGACTGGCCGCGCTGCCGGCGACCAGCGGCGTGCGCTACCTGAACGTGGGCGACAATCCGCTGGTCCACCTCGCGCTCGCCGATCCGGCGATCCAGGAGCTGCGCGCCGAGCAAGCGCAGCTGCGCACGCTGGCGATCGACCGGCTCACCGGCTTGCGCGAGCTGTCGCTGCGCGGCAACCAGCTCGCCGTCCTGCCCCCGTCGATCGGGTCGCTCGGGCAGCTCGGCGTGCTCGATCTGCGCGGCAACCAGCTCGACGATCTCCCCGAGACGCTGCGCGCGCTCCCGCTGACCAAGCTCGATCTGCGCTGGAACCCGCTGCGCGCCCGGCCGGCGTGGCTCGACGAGCTGACGCACCGCGGTTGCCTGGTCTACCTGTGATCCCGCTGCGCAGGATGGTGCGATTCCCTACGCCATGTGGGTGTGGTGTCGATGCGTCGCGCCAGGCGCTCGCTGGGGCGGGCCACTTCTCGTATTGCGATGGAATCGCCAACCCTCCAACATGGGCGATATCGGGTCGCTGCAAGGCTCCGAAATCGATGGTCGACCTCACTCGCAACCTCGATGCGCTCGCCAGGGGAGCCGCACGTTGAGCGTGTCATGACCCCCGCCGAGGCGCCTCGCGCTCACCCCCGCAAGATCGGCTGGCTCGGCACCTCCGCGCTCGCGATGGGCGGCAGCAACCAGAGCCTGTTCTTGATCGGCATCTTGATCGCCGGCCAGGGCGACATCCCTGGCCAGGGCAGCGCGGCCATCCCGTTGCTCGTCATCGGGCTGATCCTCAGCTGGTTCGCGCTCCCCGGCTGGACCGAGCTCATCTTGATGTGGCCCGAGCGGGTCGGCGGCATCGCGGCGACCTGCGGGGAAGCGTTCCGCCCGTACGCGCCGGTGCTCGGCAACCTGACCGGCGTGTCGTACTGGTGGGGCTGGATCCCGACCTGCGGGTGGACCGCGCTGCTCTCCGCGTCGGCGATCAGCCAGTGGTTCCTGCCCGGCATCTCGGTGCCGCTCCTGGCGTGCCTGATCGTCGTCGCGTTCGTGATCGTCAACCTGCTCGGGGTCCGGTGGGCGGCGAACACCGCGATCGCGATCGCCGCGGTGTCGGCGGCGCTGGCCTTCCTGTCCGCGATCACTCCCGTGATCGCCGGCTCGGTCGACTGGCGGCAGGCGACCTCGTTTCACCTCGACACGCCGTTCGATGGCCCGTTCGGCGCGGTCACCAGCGCGATGGCCGGGCTGTACCTCATCGGCTTCGCCGCGCCGGCGTTCGAGGCCGCCGCGTGCCACGTCGGTGAGACGATCGATCCGACCGTCAACGTGCCGCGCGCGATGTACGCGAGCGCCGGCATGGCGACCTTGTACTTCCTGGTCTTGCCGGTGATCTGGCTCGGCGTCATCGGCCCCAAGGAGCTCAGCGCCGATCTCGCCGTGTCGCTCGGGCCGACGTTCGCGCCGCTGTTCGGTGCGCTCGGCAAGAGCCTGGCAATCGGCTTCATGATGTTCAACATGTTTCACGGCACGCTGGCACCGCTGACCGGCGTCGCGCGGACGCTGTCGCAGCTGTCGGAGGACGGTCTGCTCCCCGAGCTGTTCGCCAAGCGCACGCGCAGCGACTGCCCCTGGGTGGCGATCGTCATCACCGCCGGTGCGGCGATCGCCTTCTTGTTGATCGGCGATCCAGTCTGGCTCGTCGCCGCCGCGAACTTCACCTACCTGATCGGCATCGCGCTGCCGAGCGTCGCGGTGTGGCTGTTGCGCCGCGATCAGCCGGCGATGCCCAGGCCGTACCGAGCGCCGCGCGGGACGATCACCCTGGGGCTGTTCGCTGCGGTGTGCTGGGGCGTCGCGACGATCGTCGGGTTCCAGCAGTTCGGCTTGCCGACCGTCATCCTCGGGCTCGTCCTGGCCTACAGCGGCGCCGGGCTGTACGGCTGGCGCAAGTGGATGGATCGCCGCAAGGCAGGGCTGCGCGGCATCGGCCGGTCGCTGCACCTGAAGCTCACCGGCGCGATGTTGCTCGTGCTCGCGCTCGACGGCGCCGGCTACTACCTCGCGGTCCGCTCGGTCACGATCCAGGAGGGCCACACGCAGCTGGTCACCGGGCTCGAGGACATCTTCGTCGTGGTCGCGATCCTCACGATCACCGTCGGCCTGGTCCTGCCGGGCATGATCGCGCACTCCGCCGTCGAGGTCGCCCGGGCCGCCGACCGCCTCGCCCTCGGCACGATGGCCGACTTCTCGCGCGCGATGACCGCGCTGGCCAGCGGTGACCTCGATGGCGCGTCGGCGCGCGTCGACTTCGTCCCGGTGGTCGCCAGGTCGCGCGACGAGGTCGGCGAGATGGCGAAGAGCTTCAATACGCTCCAGCAAGAGATCGCCAAGGCGGCGATGGGGCTGTCCGGCGCCCGCGAGGGCCTGCGGCGCGCCCGCGACGAGCTGACCGAGACCAACGTCACCCTCGAGCTCCGCGTCGTCGCCCGCACCGGCGAGCTCGAAGCCACGCACAAGAAGCTGATCGTCGCCGCGCGGCGCGCCGGCATGGCCGAGGTCGCGATCGGGATCCTTCACAACATCGGCAACGTGCTCAACAGCATCAACATCTCGGTCACGCTGGTCGATCAGCTGCTGCGGTCGTCGCAGCGCAGGGCGGGGAACCTGACCAAGCTCGCCGAGCTGCTCGACGACGAGGGCTCGGAGCTCGGCCGCGCCGCCCGGCAAGATCCCCGCGGCCGGCAGGTCATCGAGTACCTGCGGAAATACTCCCGGCACGCCGAGCTCGAACGCGGCGAAGTGCTCGTCGAGCTCGATTCGCTGATCCGCAGCATCGACCACATCAAGCAGATCGTGAGCAGCCAGCAAGCGCTCGCCCGCGGCGCGAGCCTGGTCGAGGCGTTCGACGTGCTCGAGGTGACCGACGAGGCCGTGCGGCTCAACATGACGAGGATCGAACAGCACCGGATTGCCATCGAGCGCCGGTTTGCGGCGCTGCCCACCGTGACCGCCGACAAGCACCTGCTGTTGCAGATCCTGGTCAACCTGATCAGCAACGCGGTGCGCGCGGTGGCCGAGATCACCGGCGATCTCCGCAGCATCGCGATCACGGTCGGCCTCGATCCCACCGATCCCACGCGCGTCACCTGGCAGATCGAAGATACCGGCGTCGGCATCAGCGCCGATCACATGACCCGGATCTTCGAGTCGGGGTTCACGACCAAGACCACCGGCCAGGGCGGCTTCGGGCTCCACAGCTCGGCGCTCTCGGCCGAGCGCATGGCCGGATCGCTGCATGCGTACAGCGATGGCCTCGGCAAGGGCGCCCGGTTCGTCCTGGGGTTCCCGCTGCGAGCCACCGAACCCCTCCCCGAGCAAGCGAGCGTGGCCTCATGAACCAGCCCAACAGGCGCGTGCTGATCGTCGATGACAACCGCTCGATCCACGACGACTTCCGCAAGATCTTGCAGGGTCGCCCGAGCACCGAGGTCCTCGAGCTCGAGACCGAGCTGTTCGGCGCCCAGCTCCCGCCGGTCGTCGCGTTCGAGCTGAGCTCGGCCTATCAGGGCGCCGACGGCGTCGAGATGGTGCGCACCGCGCGCGCCGAGAACCAGCCGTACGCGCTGGCGCTGGTCGACATGCGCATGCCGCCGGGGATCGACGGGCTGCACACGGTCGCGAGCATGTGGGAGATCGATCCCGATCTGCAGGTCGTGATCTGCACCGCGTACTCCGACGCGAGCTGGCAGAAGATCGTGGACAAGTTCGGCACCACCGATCGCCTGCTGCTCTTGAAGAAGCCGTTCGATCTCGCCGAGGTCTGCCAGCTGACGCTGGCGCTGACCGAGAAGTGGAAGCTGGCCCGCCAGGTCCGCACGCGGATGGCAGAGCTCGCGCAATCGCGCGCGGAGCTCGCGGCCAGCCTCGCGCTCGCCCGCGCGGTGCAAGACGCCACCGGCGACGGGCTGCTGGTCGTCGGTCTCGATCGCAAGATCTCGACCTCGAACCGCGGCTTCAGCGAGATGTGGCGGATCCCCCCCGCGCTGATCGCGACCGGAGATGACGAGCACATCCTGAGCTCCGTCCTCGATCAGCTGGTCGATCCCGCGGAGATGATCGCCCGGGTCGAGTACCTCTACGGTCACCCCAGCTCGACCGGCCACGACGAGATCGCCCTCAAGGATGGCCGCGTGTTCGAGCGCTGGACCGGGCCGGTTCGCACCGACACCAACCACGTGCAGGGCCGCCTGTGGTGGTTCCGCGACATCACCGAGCGGCGCAAGCTCGAGCTCGATCGCGCGGTGGTGACCGAGCGCCTGGCCTCGATGGGGCGGCTCGCCGCGGGCGTGGGTCACGAGATCAACAATCCGCTGACCTACGCCCTGGGCAACGTCGAGAACCTGCTCGCGACCCACGAGCTGCTCCATGGGCCACCCTCGCCGGCCGACCTCGTCGAGCGGCTGCAGGAGGCCCGGGATGGCCTGTGGCGGATTCGCGTGATCGTGCGCGATCTGCAGACCCTCGCGCGCTCCGACGAGGCGTACAGCGAGGTCGATCTCAAGCAGGTGATCGAGCAGGCGATCCAGATCGCCGGCGCCGAGCTGCGCCACCGGGCGCCGATCGTGCGCAACTACCAGAACGTCCCGCCGGTGCTCGGCAACCGCACCCGGCTGGGCCAGGTGTTCTTGAACCTCATCCTGAACGCGGCGCAGGCGATTCCAGATGGGCAATCCGCCAGTAACCGGATCGAGATCACGATCCGCGATACCGGTCGCGCATCGATCGTGGAGGTGACCGACACCGGATCGGGCATCGCGCCCGAGCACGTCGACCGGATCTTCGATCCGTTCTTCACGACCAAGGAGATCGGCACCGGCACCGGCCTGGGGCTCTCGATCTCGCGCGAGATCGTCGCCGGCCACCGCGGCACCCTGTCGGCGAAGAGCGCGCTCGGGGTCGGCACCACGATGACCGTCACGCTGCCGCACGCGGAGCGCACGGCCACGGTCGCCGCGTCGGTCGTCGAGCCGGCCCCGGTCGCGCGCCGCGCGAGGGTGCTCGTGATCGACGACGAGCCGCTGATCGCGGCGAGCCTGCAGAAGGCGCTGTCGCGCCACCACGTCGTCGTCGCCAGCCGGGCGCGGGAGGCGCTCGCGCGGATCGCGCAGGGCGAGATGTTCGACATCATCCTGTGCGACCTGATGATGCCGGACGTCAGCGGGATCGACGTCCACGAGTACCTCGTGCGCGAGTACCCCGCGGTCGCGGCGCGCGTGATCTTCATGACCGGCGGCGCGTTCACGTCGAAGGCGAACCAGTTCCTCTCGACGATCCCGAACGAGCGCATCGACAAGCCGTTCTCGCTGGCCCAGATCAACAAGCTGGTCGATCGCCACCTCGCGCCGAAGCCGACCCCCTGAAGCACCGGCGGCTCGACGGCGCCTGCAAGACCTCCGGCGAGACCTGGCGCGTCACCTCGCCGGCCGGCGATACAGCGAGACGATCGGTACGCCGGCGCTGGACAGCACGTAGATCGGCTGCACCGTGCCGTACGACCTCCAGATCAGGTAGTCGTGGCGGTTGAAGTGACGCTCGTGGATCACGAGCGCGAGCCCGCTGCGATCGATCCCGGCCTGCTCCCAGCCCGCGTCGACCAGCGTCCTGGGCACGAGCCCCTGGCGCTGGTAGGTGCCCCACGCCGGCGAGGCATCGTGGGTGTACACGTAGCCGGTACCGGTGGCCGGCGCCTCGGCGGCCAGCCGGCCGAGCACACCGCGCGCCGCGACGCCCCAGAACTGGCGATTCATGCCGAGCTCCGCGCCGCCCGGCGCGCCGCCGGCGAGCGCGTTGTACCAGGTCAGCGCGTAGGGCTCGGCGACCTGGGTCTCGGCCGCCGCGGCGAGCACGATGCTGCCTGCGACCACCCAGATCACGAGCTCGCCCGCGCGATCGCCCGTCCGCCGCCCGCGCGCCGGTCGCACCACCGCGACGTAGCCGGCCGCCGCGCGCGCCGCCCACGCCGTGCCGACCGCGGCGGCGATGCAGATCGTCGGCAGCACCGGCATCCAGTGCTTCTCGGCGCCGAAGATCGGCGTCGTGCCCAGGAAGAACGGCCCCGCGGACGCGGCGGCGGACAGCACGAGCAACAGCGCGGGCGCGTCGGGCGCCGCGTCGGGCACGCGCCGGGCACGCTCGGCGATCCACACCCCGGCGCCGGCGACCGCGGCGGCGAGCGTGGCCGCCGGCACGGTGAGCAGCGTGGTGACCAGCGCGACGTGCCAGGGAAACCGCGGCGCGTTCCAGTTGCGGCCGAGATATTCATAGTTGTAGTGGACGTGGCTCGTGTGGAACGCGAGCCAGTCCTTGACGTGGTGCACCGGATCGAACCACAGCCACGGCCACACGGCGTACAGCGTGACCGGCCCCAGCACCGCGAGCGAGATGATCACGCGCCAGCGATAGCCGATCACCGCGCGCAGGGCGACGAGCGCCCGCGCCCCGCGCGTCGCCCCGGCGGCTGGGCCCCGGGGCCGGGCGCGCCACCCGACGATCAGGTAGTGGACGCCGAGCGCGAACGGTAGCAGCAGCGCCGTGTGCTTGGTCGCGAGCGCCAGGCCCCACAGCACCCCGACCTGCCAGGGCCAGCGCCGGCCGTCGAGCCCGCGCCGGTACGCGTACACCGTCGCGAACCACAGCGTCATCGTCGGCGCGTCGAAGCAGGCGAGCCCGGCGTGGAACACCGCGCGCGGCAGGAACACCAGCAGCAGCGCGGCGACGATCGCCTGGCCGAGCCCCCACAGCTCGAGCACCATCGCGTAGGCGAGCAGCACGAGCACGCCGTGCGCGATCGCCGACGGCAGCCGGAACGCCGTGACCTCGTCGGTGACGCCGAGCGTCCGGTGCAGCAGCTTGTCGGACAGGCCGAACAGCGTCTTCATCAGCGGCGGGTGCTCGCGGTTGTTGTCGGTCGCGCCCGGTCCGCCGAACGTCCGGGTCACCGACGCCTCGCTGATCCCGTGATCGAGCGTGCAGAGGCCGATCCACCAGTCGGCGTAGTGGGCGCCGTTCTGCATGTAGACGACCTCGTCGCGCGCGATGCCGACGTCGCGCGCGTTGACCGCGACGACGATCGTGGCGATCAGCGCCAGCGCGCAGCCGATCAGCCGGGGGGTCATCGCCGCGCCTCCGCCGCGAAGCAGATCCGGCGGCCGGCGTCGGTCGCGCGCACGATGAACGTGACGTCGGCGGCGCCCGGCGGCGTCGCCGCGGCGAACCGGACCCAGCCGTCGTCGACCCCGGCCACCGCGGACGCGATGACCTTGCCGGCGAGCTCGACCTCGAGCCGGCCGGGCGAGCGCACGTCGCGCCGCGTGAACACATCGGCGATGCCGACATAGCCGACCAGCTCGGTGCCGAGCGGGAACGCCGGGAACCGGATCCGCAGCGGCGTCCCGGGCACCGGGCTTGTCTGCAGGCAGCGGTGCGGCGCGAAGCCCACCTCGGCGAGCTCGAGCGTCGGCCGGGCGCCCTCGCTGATCGCCCCCGGGAGCCGGTCGAGCACGTCGCCCACCACGAGCGCCGGCGCGCGCTCGTAGCGGCGCACCGCGACCCCGCCGTGATCCTCGACAAGGGCCGGCGCGAGGCCCGCGGTGTCCGGCGATCGCGCGCCGCGGATCGCGAGCTCCCAGATCCGGCCGTAGCGCGCGGCATCCATCCGCGCGGCGGCCGCGAGCGGGATCAGATCGCCGAGCTCCCGCCGTCCCACCGGATCGATCCAGTCGGGCGCGAACACGATGAGATCGCCGGGCCGGTAGCCCGCGCGCACGCGCTCGGCGGCCGCGTGCCAGGCCGCATCCCCGGGCACCGACGCCGCGTCGCGCCGGGCCGCGCAGACCTCCCAGAGCGAGATCACGACCAGCAGCAGCGCCGGCACGACGGCGATCGGCGATGGCCTCGGAGACAACGCGGCCACGCTACCATGTGCCCTGCCGGCGTTCTAATGTCCCCCGGTGCGGCTGTACGCGGCGCTGTTCGTGATCGGCCTGGCCGTCTATGGCGCCGTCGCGTGGGATCGGATCTGGCACCCGTCGCCGGCCCCGCACTTCGTCTATCAAGCCGACGCGTGGCTGCACGGCCGCGCCGCGATCACCCCGCCGCTCGCCGGCGACGACTGGGCGAAGGTCGAGACCGTCACGCTCGACGATGGCACCCAGGTCCAGGGCCGGCGCCTGATCACGCGGCCGATGTTTCGCACCCTCACTGGCGGCGAGCTCCCGATCGCGCGGATCAAGCAATCGGCCGGCAAGCTCGCGTACATGTCGTTTCCGCCGTTCCCGACCGTCCTGATGCTGCCGGGGGCGGCGCTCGGCGGGCGTACCGGCAACGACGTCCTCCCGACCCTCCTGCTCGCGGCGCTGATCCTGCCGCTCGCGCTCGCGGTCCTGCGCCGGCTCGCCGCTGCCGGCCTGTCGAGCCGCTCGGTGCGCGACGACCTCTGGCTGGTCGCGACCCTGGCGTTCGGCAGCGTGCTGTTCTTCTCGGCGGTGCAGGGCAAGGTCTGGTACACGGCGCACGTCGCCGGCGTCGCGCTCGCCCTGGTCTATGCCTGGGCGTCGATCGAGGCCCGCCATCCCGTCGTCGCCGGCGCGGCGCTCGGCGCCGCCACGCTCACCCGCACCGCGATGGCGTTCATGGTGATCCTGTTCCTCTGCGAGGCCTGGCGGATCCACGGCGGCCTCGCCGCGTGGCGCGCCGATCGGGGCACGCTCGTCCGCGCGCTGCGCCGGCCGCTCCTCGGGTTTGCCGCCCCGATCGCCGCGTTCGCGCTCGCCGGCCTCGCCTACAACTACGCCCGGTTCGGCTCGCCGACCGAGTTCGGCCACACCTACCTCGAGGTCCGCCAGCAGGCCCAGATCGAGCAGTACGGCCTCGCGAGCTACCACTACCTCGGCCGCAACCTGGCCGTCGCGTTCACCCTGCTCCCCGAGCTCCTGCCGCGCGCGCCCTACGTCCAGATCAGCGGCCACGGCCTCGCGCTGTGGTTCACCACGCCGATCCTGCTGTTCCTGCTGTGGCCGCGCGAGCGCAACCCGCTGCACCGCACGCTGTGGCTGTGCGTCGCCGCCGTCGCGCTGCCGTCCCTGCTCTACCAGAACAGCGGCTGGGTCCAGTTCGGCTACCGGTTCAGCCTCGACTACCTCGTGCTGCTCGTCATGCTGCTCGCGATCGGCGGCCGCCCGCTGACCCGGCTGGCCAGGGCGCTGATCACCTTTGGCATCATCGTCAATCTATTCGGCGCGATCACCTTCGACCGCGGCTGGACCTACTACCGCCTCGGCGGCAACACCTACGACGTCGTCGTCCCGCACTGACACCGATGGGCTTCCTCACGCTCCCTGCGATCCTCGGCGCACGCGTCCGATAGAACGCACACACGCGCGCTGGCGGCGATGGGAGGCCTTCCGTCTCGCGGGAGACAGCGGACCACCGGATCGTGCAGAACCCACCGGCGCAACACTCAACTACCTGTGCCCCGCAGCTACCGGCCGTGGAAGCTACCGCTCGCCGAGACCCCCCATCGCCTCTCGCGCGCGTTGACGTGGCTCGATCGGACATCTTCTGTCTCACCATAATCTGGCCGGATACCGGACAAGCTGTCGGTCCAATGGTCAGGCAAGATCACCCTCGGGGTCTCGTTCCCTGCATCACGGTTCGCTCCCCGACTCGTCCTCCCGGTCTTTCTCGATGGAACCCGCCGGTAGCCACCAGCTCGCGACATCGAGCGGCACGACATCGAACGGCTCGACTCGCGCCTCTGTCTCGTCGCTGTATGCGCCGATCGTGAGCCACTTGCCGGACTCGAGCCGCTGCGCGGTCAGTACGCGCGCCTCGAGATCGACGAGCCACAGGTAAGTCACGCCGACCTTGGCGTAGTAGGGCATCTTGATCAGGAGGTCATGACGCCGCGTGGTCGGCGACAGGATCTCGCAGACCCAGTCGGGGACCACGCGGATCGGTTCGTTGCGTGGCAGCCTGGGTAGGCGATGACGGCGCCATCCGGCGACGTCAGGCGAGATCTCCTTGGTGTTGTTGGGCAGTTCGATCCCCGGCTCGGGAAGAATCCACCACCCGCCCGGACCACCGAGCCCATCCTCGAATGGATCGCCGACCCCGCCGCTGATCTTGCGCGTGGTGCGCTGATGCACCGCCCGCGGCTTCGTCATCGTGTAGAGCACGTCCTCGATGATCTCCCCAACGATCCCCGGCGGTAGCGCATCGAGCGCCGCGAGCGTTGGGGGAATGGGACTCGGCCGGGTGGTGCTCATGAGTGCCCTTCCTGACGTTACCAGGTATCGGCCGATGCGGCCCTGGTGATCAGCCAGCCGCGACGTGCGAGGCGCGAGTGGCTCGCGGATCTGGTCCTGATGCGGCATGTCGTCGGAGACGAGCGCGGGCGGGCGCCACGAGCGGCACGCCGGGCTCGCCGACGCCGCCGGGCGGGCCCTCGCTGGGGATCACCTCGACGTGGATCCGGCGGGGCGCGGCGGGCACGCGCACGAGCGGGTAGTCGTGGAAGTTGCGCTGCTGGACCGCGCCGCCCTTCATCGTGATCGCGCCGTGCATCATCGCGGACTGGCCGAGCACGAACGCGCCCTCGAGCTGCGAGCGCACGCGGTCGGCGTTGTGGCCCGACACCAGCCAGGAGGCCCGGGGCCTGCCACCGGTGCCGATGCTGAGCCGGTGGAACATGACCGAGAGCAACTCCGGCAATCATGGCCTCTTGCAGGTCCAGTACGCATTCCTCGAATTGCCCAAGCTGCCTGCGGAGCGGCCCCAGACCGAAGGCGCGGACCTGTGGGCGTGGCTGTTCGTGCACGCGCCAGAGCTGGCCGAAGTGCCGCCCGATTGGCCGGCCGGGCCCTACCGCGCGGCGCTGGAGCTGGCCAATCAGGCAACGTTCACCCAGACCGAGCTCGACGCTTATCGCAAGGTGTTCGACGAGATCCAGCAGGTGCGCGATCTCGCCGAGGCGAAGTGGGCCGAGGGCAAGGCCGAGGGTCTGGCGGAGGGGGCGGTCAAGGGGGAGGTCAAGGCAAAGCGGGAGGCGTTGTATCGTCTCCTGCTGCGCGCCGGCCTCGCCGTCACCGACGACGACCGCGCCCGCATCGAGGCGTGCACCGATCCGGCGACCCTCGATCGCTGGTTCGACAATGTCCTTGGCGCCAGATCCACCGCCGACGTGCTCGCCCGGTGAGACGATCGCGAACGAGCGGGAACGAGACGAGCGAGTACGGGC
>Ga0137459_1000246_pt1 | contig 19802 bp, 11 predicted proteins | sample EasRivERMGT700_2_FD_104908 | JGI IMG/M metagenome (GOLD analysis project Ga0137459, IMG submission 104908) | Soil microbial communities from meander-bound floodplain in the East River, Colorado, USA - East River MetaG ERMGT700_2 | ecosystem: Environmental > Terrestrial > Soil > Floodplain ...
GCCCGGGGCGCGGCGCTCGGAGCGATCCGCGCGCACGGCCTTGGCACCCACGGCCCCGACGGCGACCACGTCGTGGCGATCCGTCGAGCCTCCGCAGAACCCTCGGACCTGGGCGCGTGCGACATCGTCCTCGTCACGGTGAAGACCTGGCAGCTCGCCGAGCTCGGCCCGCGCCTCGTGCCGCTCATCGGTGATCGCACCCTCGTGGTCCCGATGCAGAACGGGGTCGAGGCCAGCGAGCTGCTCGCGCGGTCGCTCGGCGACGCCCACGTCCTCGGCGGGGTCTGCCGCATGATCAGCTGGACCGAACAACCGGGGGAGATCCGCTGGATGGGAGGCCCCCTGTCGCTCACGATCGGGCCGTGCCACCCGGGCCCGCTCGACGGCGTGCAGGCGTGCGCGGCGACGCTCGAGACCGGCGGCATCGAGGTGCTCGTCACCACGGGCATCGCGCGCGCGCGGTGGCAGAAGTTCCTGTTCGTGGCGCCCTACGGGGCAATCGGCGCCGCCCTGCGCGTCCCGCTCGGCGTGCTGCGCCGGACCCCGCAGGCGCGCGCCCGTCTCGAGGCCGCGATGCACGAGGTCGCCGCCGTCGCCGCCGCGCGCGGCGTGGACCTCCCACCGGACGCCGTGGCGGTCGCGCTGCAGCGGATCGATGTGCTGCCCGACGACGCGACGACCTCGATGCACCGCGACATCGTCGACGGCCGGCCCTCCGAGCTGCACGAGCTGATCGGCGCCGTCGTCCGCCTCGGCCGCGAGGCGCAGGTCGCGACGCCGGTCAGCGCCGCGCTGTACGCGCAGCTCGAGCCGCTCGAGGAGCTTGCGCGGAAGCGTGGATGATGGATCTCTCGGGCTGAATCGGACGGAACCAGAGAACGCATGCCCGAGCACGTGATCCTCTTCCTCGCCGCGAGTCCCCTCGGGACCAATGCGCGCAAGCTCGGCGAAGAGTGCGCCGAGATCCAGCGCGAGCTCAAGATGACGCCTCACCGCGATGACTTCCGCTTCGAGTCGCGGTGGGCGGTCAGCATCGATGAGCTCATGCGTCACCTGATGGAGCTGGACCCCACCGTGATCCACGTCAGCGGCCACGGCGGGGGTAGCGCCGGCCTGCTCCTCCAGGACGAGCAGGGGCAGCCCCAGCCGGTCTCGGCGCGAGCATTGGGGATGATGATCGAAGCCGCCGCGCGCAGCGTGCGCGTGGTCGTGCTCGACGCCTGCCACACAACCGTGCAGGCCGACGCGTTGCGCGCCAAGGTCGACTGCGTCGTCGGCATGAGCGGAGCCATCGGCGACGTCGCCGCGCGGGCGTTTGCCATCCGATTCTACGGCGCGCTGGGCAACCGTCGCTCGATCGCCAACGCGGTTGCGCAAGGTATCGCGGCACTCGCGGCGAAGCAGCTCCCCGATGAAGTGTTGCCACGCTGCGTGACCCGCGACGGCATCCAGGCCGACGAGATCCTCCTGGCCCGCTCCGTAGCCCCGACCTCACCGCTCGACGCGGAGTGGACCGGGCATCGCGACTTCCTGCCCGTCGCGGTTCAGTCTCCGAGCCTGGGGACCGACATGTTCATCGGACGAGATCGTGAGATGAGCGAGATCGAGTCGCTGCTCGCGCGATCGGACGATGTGCAGCTTCGTGCAGCGCTTGATGGCCTGCCGGGCATCGGCAAGACCGAGTTCGCACGCCAGGTCGTGGCGAGGCTTTCGCGCGGCAAGCGATTCCCCGGGGGGATCTTCTGGTTCGCCGCGGAACATCCCGACCTACGATTGCAGTGGGCAAAGCTCGCCGAGGACCTCGGCGCTCCCGTGCTCCGCGAGCTCGACGAGCGGGCGGCGTGGGCCGTGAGGCACGTGGAACATCGGGCACGCTGCGGCGACCAGATCCTGATCGTGCTCGACAATGTCGAGACCTGGGCACCGCCACCCGGGCCGCTTCCCGATGCGTCTGCGGTTCGGCTCCTCGTGACAACGCGGACACGCTGGTTGCACAACTCATTCCGCCCCTACGAGGTCCGGCCGCTCGAGCTCACGCATGCAAAGCAGTTGCTGGACTCGATCGTCGAGCGCGAAGTGGCTGCCTCGGACGACTTACTTCGTGTGCTGGGAGGACACGTGCTCTCCATCGAGCTGGCTGCCACGTATCTACGAGAGTACGGGACGTCTGCCGGCGAGTACCTGAAACAGTTGCTCGCGGGAAAGAGCCCGGCCTCGGCTGTGGCTGATCGAACCTCGTATCGAGCGACCGCAGAGAGCGCCTTCCGGCTCTTGTGGCAACGCCTCACGGACGACCTGCGGGCCGGATGGCTCCTGGCGGCGCACCTTGCGCCTGCCTGGTTCTCGACCGAGCTGGCCGACGCGACCGGTCTCGATGTGGAGCGCCGGAGGGGCTTGGTCCGGCTGCACATCCTGGAGCGCGACGACGAAGGCCGGCATCAGATGCACCGCTTGCTGCGCGAGTTCGCGCTCGCGGAGGTGCTGGATGCGTCGTCCGTGCGTGCGGCCGTGATCGTGGGCGCGACGGACCTCCTGGAGATCGGAGATCCGCTGCTTCTCTTCCGTCGATACAGTCGCGACTCTGCCTGCTTCGAACACCTGCTTGGCACCATCCCAGATGATCTCCCCTCGTCGCCTCTGAAGGTAGCGAGCGGCATTGCGCTCCGACAGCTTGGCGACCTGCAGAGATCGCGCAGCCTGTTCGAGCAGGCGCTCGCGTCGAACCTCAAGACCTACGGGGACAACCACCCGGAGGTCGCGACTAGCCGCGCGAGCCTCGCCGGGCTGCTCCGGCAACTCGGTGATCTGCCGAGCGCGCGCGTCCTCTTCGAGCAGGCGCTCGCCTCGCCGGGCTGCTCCGGCAACTTGGTCACCTGCAGCCCGCGCGCGTCCTCTACGAGCAGGCGCTCGCGTCGCACCTCAAGACCTACCCCAACGACCACCCTGAAATCGCGGCCACTCGTGCAAACCTGGCCCGGTTGCTCCAGGAGCGCGGTGACCGGTCGGCCGCGCGCGTTCTCTACGAACAGGCGCTTGCATCGCACCTCAAGACGTACGGTGACGACCACCCGGGAGTCGCGGCCATCCGTGCAAACCTGGCCCGATTGTTCCAGGAGATCGGAGACCTACCGGCCGCGCGCATACTCCTCGAGCAAGCGCTCGTATCGAATCTAAAGACCTACAACAACGACCATCCAGAAGTCGCGACTGCCCGTGCAAACCTCGCCGTGCTTCTCCAGGATCTCGGCGAGCTACCAGCCGCGGGTACCCTCCTCGAGCAAGCGCTCGCGTCGAACCTCAAGACCTACGGTGGTCGCCACCCGGACGTCGCAACGAAACCTGGCCCGGTTGCTCGAGAAGCTCGGCGACCTACCGGCCGCGAGCGTTCTTCACGCGGAGGCGTTCGCATCGGACCTGAAGACGTACGGTGCCGATCACCCAAAGGTCGCGAAACGCCGCGCGACCCTCACCCGATTGCTCCACCAGTTCGGCGGTGGTATGGGACGGGCCTCACATATCCTCTACGAGACCGAGGAGGAGCTGTTGGGCGACACCATGCGTCTCCGCAGCCGGCCGGACGACAGCGTCCTCATCGAGCAGGCGCTCGCATTGAACCTCAAAGCTGCCGAGCCTTCGAATCGGCTGGGCTGGCACAAAGGTCCTGCCAGCCCAGAACACGAACAACTCCCGGAGGCCAGCGCAGCGCAGGCGGCTGCACTGGCCATTACTATCCTCTGGGTGGACGATACTCCCCGAAACAACAGCTACCTCGTAAAGATACTGCGACACCGCGGCATGATGATTGATCTCGCAATATCTACCCACGAAGCGCTCGAGCGACTGAGGACCAAGAGCTACGACATCGTTATCTCCGACATGAGCAGACCGGAAGGAATGACGGCAGGATTGGATCTACTCACCAGGGTGCGAGCAACGTATCCCGCTCTGACGCGGTTCATCTTTTTACCGGGTTCTGGGCAAAACGAGAGTATCGCGAGAGCGCGATCGCCGCCGGCGCAGATGCAATCATCAGCTCAAGCGCCGAACTCATGGCCGCGATCGCGAAGGCCCAAGAGCTGCGTCAAGGTTCGGATGGCTCAGCGCCGTAGGTCGTGCTGCAAGAACCTCGTAAGAAAAGCGTCACATAGATCAGCTTCAGGACATGCGACTTCCCCGTACCGTTCTCGCCGATCAGCACGTTCACGCCCGGGGTGAACTCGAACTTCGCCGTCTCGAAGGCGGTGAACCGATGGAGCTCAAGCTGGCGTAGCTTCACTGCCAGGCGAAGTTACCATCGTCGCAGCACCGGGGCACAGTTCCGGCTCTCCGTCAGCCGAGCAGCCGATCGATCCGGATCGCCTCGGCGAGCGACCACGCCTGGAACGGGCAGCCGGCGGCGCGGTGCGGCGGATCGCCGTCGCAGATCTCGGCGAGGTGATCGAGGCCGGCGAGCTCGGTGCGGGCGTAGAGCGGGGCGAGGAAGCGGGCGCGGGCCTCGCGGCGGACGTCGGGTGTATTGCCGCGCACGCGGACCCAGGCCTCGATGAACGGCCCGGCGAGCCACGGCCAGACGGCGCCGTTGTGGTAGCCGCGGTCGCGCTCGGCGGGGCCGCCCTGGTAGTGCGCGTGGTAGCGCGGGTCGCCCGGGTCGAGCGAGCGCGGGCCGGCCGGCGTCCACAGGACGCGCTCGACGGTGTCGACCACGGCGCGGGCGCGGTCGCCGTCGAGCACCGGGTGCGGGACGCCGCCGACCGCGAAGATCTGGTTGGGCCGGCACGTCGGGTCGACGGCGCCGCGGACGTGGTCGGCGTCGACGACGTCGTGGAGCTGGCCGCGCTGGGGGTCCCAGAACCGGGCGAACGCGGCGCGCGCGCGGCCGGCGTCGGCGGCGCGGCCGGCGATCGTGAGGGCGTTGATCCACAGCGCCTGGATCTCGACCGGCTTGCCGATCCGCGGGGTGATGCAGTCGTCGCCGACCTTGGCGTCCATCCAGGTCAGCTGGACGCCGGGCACGCCGCAGGCGAGCAGGCCGTCGTCATCGGCGCGGATGCCGTGGCGGGTCCCGGCTTGGTAGCCGTCGACGATCGCGGCGATCGCGCGGTGGAGGAGCTCGCGGTCGGCCGGGGACGCGTCGCCCGCGAGGTAGGCGGCGGCGGCGATCACGAACCACAGGGCGGCGTCGACCGAGTTGTACTCGGGGGTGGCGTCGCGCTCGTCGAACCGGTTGGGCAGCATGCCGCGCGAGACCGCGCGAGCCCACTGGCAGAGGATCGCGCGGGCGTCGTCGCGCCGGCCGGTGGCGAGGCACAGGCCGCGCAGCGAGATGAAGGTATCGCGGCCCCAGTCGGCGAACCACGGATAGCCCGCGATCAGGGTGCGGCCGGCCGGCTCGCCGGCGGTCCCGGTGCGCGCGACGATGTAGGCGTCGGCGGCACGGGCGTGGACCGAGGTGAACCGCGCCCGGCGGTCGGCCTCGCCGGTGAAGATCTGGGTCGCGGTGCCGGCGGCGTCGCCGGGGATCCACGCGGTCGACAGGACCATCGCGGCCGGGCCGCTCGCGAGATCGAAGGTGAACACGCCGGGGCTCGCGAGGTCCTCGAGGGCGTCGAGCCCGCGCTCGGCTTCGTCGGTGTAGTAGACGCGGCGGTACCAGTCCGGGGTGTGGTGGTAGAGGCCGTTGGCGGCGCAGTGGATGGCCGGGACGCCGGGGTACGGGTGCCAGGTGACGCAGTCGCCGGCGAGCTCGGGCTCGAAGCGGAAGCCCGGGTTCTCGTGGTGGGTCGCGTGATAGTCGCGGCCGGCGAGCAGCGGCTGGACGTGGAGGCTGGTCACGCTGCCGGCGAGCCGGGTCCAGCGCAGCGCGACGCGGGGAGGATCGCCGTGCTCGACGACGAGCTCGTACGCGAGGCGCGTGCCGCCGGGCAACGCCCACTCCCAGCGCGGCCACGGCCGGTGCGAGAAGCTCGCGAGGTGCTGCGCGCCGTCGGGGTAGATCACGCCGCCCTGGTAGCGATGCGACGACAGGGCGAACCGGCCCGCCGCGGTCTCGACGAACACCTCGAGATCGGCGACGAGGACCATGCGGCCCTCCGGGGGGTGGCTCGCGGCGAGCAGGATCGCGTGGTAGCGCCGGGTCCGGATCCCGTCGGCGGTGCCCATCGCGAAGCCGCCGAGGCCGTCGGTCTCGAGCCACTCGGTCATGAGGATCGCGCTCTGGCGCGCCGCACCCGCTCGCTCATTGCTTGATGACCCGCGTGGCCGCGACGCGCTCGATCAGGTTCGCGGCGAGCGCGGTCCAGCCGGTCTGGTGGCTCGCCCCGAGGCCGCGGCCGGTGTCGCCGTGGAAGTACTCGTAGAACAGGACCAGGTCCTGGAACGCCGGATCGCCGGCGTAGCGCGCGGCGCCGCCGTGGCAGGGCCTCCGGCCGGCGGCGTCGGGCAGGAACAGCGAGACCAGCCGGCGCTCGAGCTCCTCGGCGACCTCGCCCAGGTTCATGCGGTGGCCGCTGCCGGTGGGGCACTCGACGGTGAGCTTGTCGCCGTAGAAGTGGTGATAGCGCTTGAGGGCCTCGATGATCAGGTAATTGACCGGAAACCACACCGGCCCGCGCCAGTTGGAGTTGCCGCCGAAGATGCCCGTGTCCGACTCGCCGGGTGCGTAGTGGACCTCGTAGTGCGTGTGGTCGACGGCGACCTGGTAGGGCGCTTCGGCGTGGGCGGCCGATAGCGAGCGAATGCCGTACGGCGACAGGAACTCGCGCTCGTCGAGCATGCAGTGGAGGACGCGCTCGAGCCGCTCGCGGTTGGGGATCGCGAGCAGGCGGTGCTGGTGGTCGACGTCGAGCGTCACCGAGATGGTGCGCGCGAGCTCGGGCCGGTTGGCGAAGAACCAGCTGAGCCGCTCGTGGAACACCGGCAGCTGGTGCAGGAGCTCGTCGTCGAGCGACGCCGCGGCGAACAGCGGCACGAGCCCGACCATCGAGCGGATCTTGAGCTTCCTGGGCCCGTGCGCCGGGCTCTGCATCAGATCGTAATAGAAGCCGTCGGCGTCGTCCCACAGGCCCGTGCCGCCGAGCTCGTTGGCCGCCTTGGCGATCGCGACGAAGTGCTCGAAGAACTTGAGCGCCAGATCGGCGTACGGCGCCTCGGCCCTGGCGAGCTCGAGGGCCATCTCGACCATGATCGTGCAGTAGAACGCCATCCACGCGGTCGCGTCGGCCTGGATCAGCTTGCCGCCGCCCGGCAGCGGCTGCGAGCGGTCGAACACGCCGACGTTGTCGAGGCCCAGGAACCCGCCGGTGAACAGGTTGTCGCCCTCGGCGTCCTCGCGGTTGACCCACCAGGTGAAGTTGATGAGGCACTTGTCGAACGCGCGCTCGAGGAACTCGCGATCGTAGCCGTGGCCCGCCTCGCCGGTGAGCTGGTAGACCCGCCACACCGCCCACGCGTGGACCGGCGGGTTGACGTCGCCGAACGCGAACTCGTAGGCCGGCAGCTGGCCGTTGGGGTGCATGTACCACTCCCGACACAGCAGCAGCAGCTGATGCTTGGCGAACTGCGGATCGAAGCGCGCCATCGCGACGCAGTGAAACGCGAGATCCCACGCGGCGAACCACGGGTACTCCCACGCGTCGGGCATCGCGATGATGTCGCGCGCCCACAGCTGCTGCCAGCCGCGGTTGCGGCCGGCCTCGCGCTGCGCCGGAGGCGGCGGGTGGCCCGGATCGCCCTCGAGCCAGTGCTCGACGATGTAATGATAGAACTGGCGCGACCACACCAGGCCGGCGTCGGCCTGGCGCACGATGCGGCGCTCCTCGTCGGTCATCGGCGCGTCGCGCACGGAGCGGTGGTAGTGATCGGCCTCGGCGATCCGGCGCGCGAAGATCGCGCCTGCCTCGGCGAACGGCGTGGCGCTCGCCTGGCTCTCCTGGGTCAGCCGCAGCTGCAGGATCTGCGAGCCGCCGGCGGGAATGTCGAGCACGTACCACGCGGCGCACTTGGTGCCCTCGAACGCCGGGTTCACCGCGTGGCGATCGCCGTCGATGATCCGGCGATGGAACGCGTCCTTGGTGTACGCGCCCGCCACGCCCGCCACGCCCCAGAGGCGCTCCGTGTTGGTCTCGTTGTCGGTGAACAGGAGCTCGGGGTGATCGCCGCAATCGAGCCGGTAGTGGCCGAGCGTCGGCTGCGAGATCCGCACGCTCGCCGCGCCGACGTGGTCGATCCTGCCCCTGGGATCGTAGCCCTCACCGTGGCGCCCCCAGCTCCAGGTGTTGCGCAGCCACGCGGTCGGCAGCACGTGGAGCCTGGCCGCCTCGCCGCGGTTCTGGATCGTGATCCGGATCAGGACGTCGTCGGCGCCGGCCTTGGCGTACTCCGCGGTGACGTCCCAGTAGCCGCGATCGAACACGCCGGTGTCCTCGATCTCGTACTCGCGGTCTTCCCTGCCGCGCCGGCGGTTCTCGTCGACGAGCTGGGCGTACGGGTAGGCCTCGTGGGGATACTTGTAGAGCGCCTTCAGGTACGACGACGTCGGGGTCGCGTCGAGGTAGTAGTACAGCTCCTTGCAGTCCTCGCCGTGGTTGCCCTCGGGGCCGGTGACGCCGAACAGCCGCTCCTTGAGGATCGGATCGCGGCCGTTCCACAGCGCGACCGAGAAGCACACGCGGCACTCGCGATCGCACAGCCCGAGCAGGCCGTCCTCGCCCCAGCGGTAGGCCCGGCTGCGCGCGTGGTCGTGGGGCAAGTAGGTCCAGCACTCGCCGGTGGCCGAGTAGTCCTCGCGCACGGTGCCCCACTGGCGCTCGGCGAGGTACGGGCCCCAGCGCCGCCAGTTGTGCACGCGCCGCAGATCCTCGGCGAGTCGTTCGCGTTCTGCGTCGTCGCCGGCGGCCGTCATGGGAGGTGCACGGTACCGTAGCGCCGGGCGAGGTGTGGCAGCTGGGCGGGCGCGTTTCGGGAACCGCCGGCGCGATCGAGTGTCGCATGCGCCATGAAGCATGTGGTGATCGCCGTGATCGCAGCCGGTGGGATCGCCCACGCCGACGAGCTGACCGCGACGCTCGAGCAGCCGGTGGTCGAGGTCTCGCACACCGTCGATATCCAGCTCGCCGACGGCGTCGCGACCTACAAGGTGCGGCGGCAGTTCGCCAACCCCGGCAAGCGCGCCGACGAGGCGAGCCTGGCGATCGATCTGCCGTCCGGCGCGGCGGCGACCGGGCTGCGGATCCGCGCCCGCGAGCGCTGGTACGACGGCGAGCTGATGGAGCGCGAGAAGGCGGCCGCGCTGTACCACGAGCTGACCGGGCTCGGCGCGTGGCAGCCGAAGGACCCGGCGCTGCTCCAGTGGGCGTGGGCCGACAAGCTGCACCTCCAGGTGTTCCCGGTGCTGCCCGGCCAGGTCTCGACGGTCGAGTACACGCTGACCGTGCCGACGCGCTATGCGGGCGGCCGGTACTGGATCTCGTATCCGCGGGTCGCCGCCGGCACCAACGACAACCCGGCGTCGCGCCGGCTCGCCACCCCGACGGTGACGATCCACCCCGCGTGGGGCGACGCGATGACGCCGATCGCCGTCGATGGCAAGCCGGCGGCGCTCGACACCCCGATCGTGCTGGCGCCGCCGCCCCACGCCGCGTGGCAGGATCTCGTCGGTGCCGACGCCACGGCGAGCTACGTCGCGAGCGCGATCGAGATCGCCGCCTCGAGCCACACGTCCAGGCCGATCGCGGCGGCGACGGTCACGCTCGACATCGCGCACACGTTCCAGAGCGACCTGCGCGTCGAGCTCATCACGCCGCAGGGCAAGACCGTCACGCTGCACGATCGCCAGGGCGGCGACGCCAACGGCTTGCACGGCCCCAGGCCGATCGCGCTCCCGCCGGGCACGACCGGCGCCGGGACCTGGCGGCTGGTCGCGAGCGATCACGTGGCGCTCGATACCGGGGCGATCGATGGCTGGTCGATCGCGTTCGGCGAGAAGGCCGACGCGACCACCCAGGCGGCCGGCGACACGCCGGTGTTCATCCCGGATGCGCCCGAGACCGCCAACGACGCCGGGGTCGCCGCGATCTCGGTCGCGCCGCCGGCGATCGACACGTGGACCGCGCGGTTCGGCCGGGTCGTCGCGTCGAGCCAGCACGCGTTCGCGCGGCTCGAGATCGATGTCGCGCCCCAGCTCGCGCCGCTGCCGCGCCACGCGCAGGTCGTGTTCGTGGTCGACGCGTCGTTCTCGGTCGGCGCGGCACACCTGGCCGCCCAGCTCGCCGTGATCCGCGCGTACCTGTCGCACGTGCCCGACGCCCTTGTCGAGGTGATCATCGCGCGGCGCCGCGCGATCCGGCGGTTCGGCAAGTTCGTGTCGGCCGGGGCGGCGATCGCCGCGCTCGACGCGGTCACCGCGCAGGCGGCGTTCGCGCTCGGCAACGGCAGCGCGATCGACGACGGCGCCCGGCTCGCCGCCGCGGTGCTCGCCGATCGCCAGGGCCCGCGCCGCGTCGTGTTCACGACCGACGAGATGTTCCGCGACGCGCTCACGCCGGACGCAGCGCTCGCGGCGCTCGCGGCGCTGTCGCCGAACACCGTCGTGCACCTCGTCGTCCCCACGGTCGACGGCGACGATCGGGTCACGATGACGCCCGCCGCGGACGACCGGTTCGCCGCGCTGGCGACCCGGCACCACGGGATCCACGTCGAGCTCCACGGCGTCCCGGCCGTGGCCGACAAGGCGCTCGCGCCGGTCGTGCTCGAGCTGGTGCGCCCGACCAAGATCGACCGGCTCGCGGTCACCGGCGTCACGACCGACATCACGACGCTGCACGAAGGCGATGGCCTGCGCGTGTTCGAGGGCGTGGCGGCCGCGCCCGAGCAGCTCTCGATCTCGGGCCTGCTGTGGAGCGATCCGATCCAGAAGCAGCTCGCGCCGCTCGGCGGGTTCTCGCGCCAGACCGCGGCGTTCGTGTTCGGCGCCGACGAGTATCACGAGCTGTCCAGCGCCGAGATGATGACCGTCGCGCTGCTCGGCCGCGCGGTGTCGCCGGTGACGTCGTACGTCGCGGCGGAGCCCGGCACGCGACCCTCGACGATCGGCCTCGACCGCGGCCGCTACGGCACGATCGGCCACGGCTCGGGCAGCGGCGCCGGCTACGGCTCGGGCACCGGCACGCTCCGCGACCCGCCCGACCTGCGCGCGCTGATCGACACCACCGCCTGCGAGCGCAAGGTCCGGCCCGCGGACGGCTGGCGCGTCGTGCTCGACGTCGAGACCACCAAGGACGAGATCGTCGACGTGGTCGTGGGCGAGCGCGAGCGTGACGCGATGACGGCCTGCCTGGTCGAGGCGACGTGGAGCGTGCGGCTCGATCCGGCGAGGTTTCAGGAGCCGCGCGAGCGGTACCACGTCGTGCTCGGCGCGCGATGACGCGATGCCGCGATGCCGCAATGCCGCAATGCCGCGATGGCAAGGCCGCCGCGCGCGGCCGACTACGCGGGGTGGCGTTCGCGGGCGAGCTGCGACTGATGGGCCACCGCCGCCCACTCGATGCGCTGCGGCGTCGCGAGGCCGAGCGTGACGATCGCCGTCGACAGCTGGACCTTCATCGAGCGCTGGTAGGCCTGGGCGGCGCGCAGCCGCTCGCGCGACAGGATGCCGGCGGTGACCAGGTACTCGCCGAACCCGGGGAGCTCGGGGGTCGGGCCGCGCGTGATCGACCGCGATGCCGGGCGCGTGGCCGGGCGAGGCGCCGGGCGCACAGGCGCATCCGGAGGCGGCGCCAGCCGCGGGGCTTCCTTCGCAGGCGGCTGGATCGGCGGGCGACCGGTCAAGGTCGACGTCTCTCTCGCCGAGACGGCCTCGGTCGGCAGGAGGTGCGCGGCCGGGCGGACGACCGGGCGGGCGAGCGGCGTTTGCCAGGCATCGCCGCGGTGGTCCGCGCCGCGACCGAACGGCTTGGTCGGTCGCTCCTCGCAGGAATCCACGGGTTGCTGGGGAGGCTGGGTGCCGCGCGCGAGCCGGGGGATGCCGGCGGGCTCGCGTCGCGACGTCGCAGGAAACCGACCAGCCGCGGCAGCGTTTGCCGGGATGTTTGCCGCCGCGGCTGGTCGAAGCAGTGCATCGACGATCATCAGCCAGTCACTGGCTTCGCGATCGTCGGGATCGAGGCGGATCGCCTCGCGGAAGAAGATGACGGCCGACTCGTTCTCGTCGCGCCGCGCCGCGAGCTCGCCGAGCAGGCGATACGCGAGGCTGCACCGTGCATCGAGCCGGATGATGTCGCGGAGGTCCGCCTGGGCGTCGAGATCGCGCCGCAGCGCCATGTGGGCCCTTGCCCGGATCACCAGGAGCGGCAAGCACTCGGGCTCGTCCTCCAGCGCGTCCGAGCACATGGCGACCACACCGGGGTAATGCCTCGCCTCGAACAGCTCCGACGCCGTGGCAATCACTCCTCGATCCACACCTGGAATCAGAGCAAGGCATGGGCCAGCACCCGAACGCGTCAAGTTGTCAGAACCACGTAACATCGGCCCCTGCTCGATCGGTGACTCGACTACCCCACCTGGGGGGACATCACCCGCATCGATCCTGGCACGCACGACGTTCGCCCGGCATACTCGGGCGGTGCGCTGGGTCTGGCTCGTAGGACTGTCGCTGCTGGCTGGCCATGCCGAGGCCAAGCCCCATCCGCACGCGCCGCCCGCGGACCCGAACCTGGATGATTTCTGGCGCGAGGTGATCGAGCCGCACGGCGAGGTCGTGACGGCGATCCTGGTCAAGGCCAGGGCCACGCTCGACAAGCTCCGCGAAGAGTCCGCCGAGGGGGACGCGATCGTCGACCAGCGCAGCACACGACCCGGGCCGCACCAGCCGTCACCGGCCGGTCCGTCCAGCCGCCTGCCCCACCACCTGCCGGTGCCCTGATGATGAAGCGTGGCCTCCTGATCGTCGCCCTGCTGGCCGCGCACGCCGACGCGAGCGTGTGGGATCGCGCGCTGACCAGCCCCGAGGAGGAAGCCGCCAAGGAGCTGTACGACGCGAGGATGCTCGAGGCCGACACCGCGACCCTGACCGCCACGGTCCAGAGCGCCAGCATCAAGAACACCCAGGAGTCGGTCAAGCGGGCCGAGGCCGCGTACCGCGCAGCTGCCGCGATCCGGCCGCGCGACGCCGAGCCGTACTTCCGGATCGGCAACCTCCTGTACCACATCTACTTCGCCTGCGAGTCGTACGCCCCGCGGCTGCCGACCTGCGAGGCACCGTACGCGACGCCGACGCAGCAGGCGCACACCGTCGAGGCATGGGACGAGTTCGAGAAGCGCGCGCCGCTCGATCCGCGGATCGGCGAGATCCTGCTCAAGCGCGCGCTGCTCAATACCAAGCTGGTCAACGGCTCCGCCGGTGACCACGCCCACCTCGAGGCCGCCGCGCGCGATTACGAGGCCGCGCTCGATCGACTCGACGGCCTGTCGGGTGCCCGAGGTGACGAGCAGCTGCTCGGTAACCTCGCCGAGACCTACATGATGCTAGGCCGGCTCGACGATGCGATCACGACGTACCTCCAGGCGGTCGCGATCGGCGTGGCGCGCGTCTCGACGATGTACGGCCTCTCGGTCGCGCTCGACCGCGACGGCGCGGGCGATCAGGCGATCCGGCGGATCCTGGAGCAGGGCGCCGGCGGGTTCGACCTGTTCCAGAAGGAGCTCCTCCGCGGCTCGGTGTTCTTCGTCCCCAAGGGCGAAGAGCAGTATTACCTCGCGCTCATCCATGAAGCGTTCGGCAACTACGGCACGGCCCTGGGGTTCTGGAACCGCTTCATCGCGAGCGGCGCTCACGCCGAGTTTGTCCCGCGCGCGCGCGAGCACGTCGAGCGGCTGCAGAAGAAGCAGGTGCGCGCCGCGCCGCCGCCGGAGCCAGATCTCGACGAGCTGACCTGGTGAGCGCACGCGTGGTGATCGCGGGCCTCTGGGCCCTCGCGCTGCTCGGGGTGCTGGGGATCGGGGGATCTGCGTCGGCACAGTCGAAGCGCTATCCGCCCGCGCCGATCGACAAGGACGCCGAGCGGGCCTCGACGTCCAGGCTGTGGAGCGCCGCGATCACGCCGGAGCGCCGGCCGTATCAGGACCTGGTGCGCGCCGCGGCCGAGGCGTTCGGTCGCCGCACCGGCGATCAGATGATCGAGGCGCTCAAGCAGCTCGACGCGGCGATCCAGCTGTTGCCGCACGAGCCCGACGCGTACCGCCTGCGCGGTGCGGTGTACTTCGAGCGCCGCAACTGGCCGAGGTGCGCCGCGGACTTCGCCGCCGCCGAGGCCGCCACCCGGCGCGACGCCGAGCCGGTGAAGGCGACGGGCGATCTGCACTACAAGCTCGGGCTGTGTCAGGCGCGGGCCGGCAAGCTCGGCGACGCCGAGAAGACGTTCGCCGAGCTCGTCGCGTCCGGCAACGCGTCCGGCGACCTCTGGATGCGGCTGGGCGAGGTGCGGATCGCGATGGGCAAGCTCGACGAGGCGATCGCGGCGCTTTCGTCCGCGCTCGGCACCACCGAGGGGTCGGCCCGGGCGATGATCCACTTCATGCTCGCGGCGGCGTACGACCGAGCGCGCCGTCCGGCCGATGCGCTGTCCGAGGCCAGCGCAGGCGCCAAGCTCGATCGGCCGCTGTCGACCCTGCAGAACCCGGTGATTCCGCCGGTCGGCGCCGGCGAGCTCGACTACATGCTCGGGCTCGCGTACAGCGCGGACATCCCGCGGCCGGAGTATGCGCTCGCGTACTTCCGGCGGTTCGTGAAGGCGGCGCCGAGCAGCCCGTGGCGCAAGCGCGCCGAGGAGCACATCCGCGACATCAAGACCGCCGACCTGCCGGACACGATCGCGCGCAACGGCACCGCGCCGCTCGATCTCGACGCCGCCCGCGCGGCCGCGCGCCGGGCGATGCCGCAGCTGCGCGCGTGCCTGGCCCGGTTCCCGACGGTGGTCGTCGAGGTCGAGATCTCGAAGGCCGGCCCGCGCACGCCGGCGACCGACCGGATGCGGCCGCGGTTCTTCAGCCCGCCGGATGGCGTCACCGTACGCCGCTCGATCGGCGAGCTGGCGGACAAGGATCTCGATGCGATCGACGCCTGCGTTTCGCCCCTCGCGACGCGGCTCGGGCTGCCGGCGGTCAAGGAGCGCGACACGTACTACAAGGCCAGTTTCTACGTCGTCGGCCCGTGACCGGCGGCCGATCGGCCGATCCCGGGCGCGTCGCCACCGGCGGTCAGCGCGCCAGGATCCAGTAGGCGACCGCGCCGACGATCGCGCCGGTGGGCAAGGTGGTCAGCCAGGCGGCGACGATGTGGAGGATGGTCTTGCGGTCGGCGGAGCGGTTGATGATCCCGATCCCGAACATGGCGCTGGTCGAGACGTGGGTGGTCGAGACCGGCATGCCGGCGCGCGAGGCCACGACCACGAGGGCCGCGCTCGTGAGGTTGGCGACCAGGCCCTGGCCGGTGTTGAGCGGCGTGATCTTCTTCGCCATGGTCTCGGCGACCTTGCGCGCGTTGACCAGCCCGCCCACCGCCATCGCGGCGCCGAACAGCGGCAGGCCGATCGAGCTCCCGAGGGCCTTCGCCGACAGGCACAGCGCCAGGATCTTGGGCGTGTCGTTGAGCGCGCGCGCGAAGCAGATCGCGCCCGCCGACAGGAAGTGCATCGTGTCGAGCCCGCCCTGCACCGAGATGCCGACGAGCCGCCCCTGGTAGCGATCCATGCATGCGGCCTCCGTGCCGAGCGAGGCCGACAGCTGTGCCGTACCGGCGGCCGCGCGCGACAGCGACGACACCGGGACGAACGTCGTGCCGACGCACACACACGATTCACGCTGGACGCCGAGCGCCTTGCGGGCGTGGTGCGCGAGCGGGTAGAGCACCGTGGTGAGGGCCATCGCGATGGCCGGGCTCACCAGCAGCGGCAGGAAGAAGCTGGTTCCCAGGACCGCCGTGTTGATGTCGGTGCCGACGGCGACCACGCCGGCGCCCACCAGCGCACCGGTCAGCGCGTGGGTCGTCGAGACCGGCATCCCGATCGTCGTCGCGAGCAACACCGTCGCCATGCCACCGAGGGCGACCGCCCCGAGGAACGCTGGATCACCAGCCACCGCATCGGGGACCAGCCCCTTGGCGGAGAACGTCTTGATGAGGCCCGCCGCGAGCACCATGGCCAGCAACGAGCCGGCGAGCTGGGTCACCGTCGCCCACCCCAGCGCCACCCGGTACGACGCGGACCCAGAGCCATACAGGGTCGCGACTCCCTTGAAGTTGTCGTTCGCGCCATTCCACCAGGCCAACGACACGACGCCGATCACGATCAGGACTGTCATCATGCACCACCCCCTGGGCGCGGATCATACAGTCATCGGGACCAGCGGCGGGGTGCATGCCGGCATGAGACCGCAGCGGTTTGATCGGTGCGCCCGCAGTGCCTGGGGACGCTCCCCATGAACGAAACTAGTATCCCGCCGCAGTGGTTCTGATCGGTTGTGCCGGCAGTGCGGGCCATGAGCTCCCGGAGACTCCTGGAGAACGCGGACACGCGCGCTCGCGCCGCGGGGCTGGGTCGTGCGCTCGTCCGTTAACCACCGAATCGAGCATGTAGGGCGGCGCCATCTCCACGACCGGCCGGCGATCCACCTCCCGGCCGTGCAATCTATCTCGCGCCCTGACCCACCCCGCGGCGCTACGCTGCGCGTTGACGTCGGGCCTCCGCAGCGCAACCGGTCAGATCCACTGCGACGAGATACTAGTGTGTACTAGTGTGTACTAGGGCCAGCAAGCGCACAAGGGCCACCAGCGCGACTGCGATGCGAGCGAGATCTCACTCGAGGGCGGACGAGCTGACTGCCTCATGGCGACTGGCGAGACCTGTCTCGTGATCGAGCTCAAGTCAGACAACTCGCGGGCGATCTCCAAGGGAAGGGAACGTGCCGCAACCACTCCGGAACGAGACAAGTGAGACACCGTCCCCCACGCCGCCGCGACGGCGCGAAGCACCTCGGCGGCTGCCCTGACACCTGCCGCGAAATGCTGCGGCTCCGAGTGCTCAAGAGGAGGTGTTTCGCGTTAACGTGGAGAATGGACCGTCTCACATGACGTGAAGTGGTCCAGGAAGAGGAGTCCGAGATGAATCTCGAAGTGGGACTGACGAGCGGCGCCGCCGACCTGACGATCCAGGGTGAGATCTACGTTTCACCCGTCGCGAAGGGGCAGCAACCGATCGTGCCCGACGTGAAGGCCGCAGCCGGAAAGGTCTCGGCGTTCGCGCTGCCCTCCGGAAAGTACGAGTACAAGTATCACGTCTCCGGTGGAGTCGGCGCATTCACCGTCTCGATCGACGACACGGGGACCGGCAGACACATCGCGCGAGAGGACGAAGATACGAAGTTCGGGTTCAGCGGTAAGGGCCTTCCCTTCGAGGTGCCGTGATGAGGCGCTTCGCGATCGTCGCGCTGAGCTGCCTCGCTGCCACCGGCTCGCTGCTCGCGCAGCCGAGCACACCGGGAACTCAGCTCGGGCAACGAGTAGTTCACGACCAGGCCGATCTGCACCGGCTGGGACTCGTCATCTCTGCTGGAGAACAACGTGGTGAGGCCCTTCGAACTGGCACTCTCGATACGGGGCCACACCGACAGGTTGCCGCGACCGGTTGTGCCGACTGCATACCCGATGGCGGCCTTGAACTTCGCCGAGGCGTCGGTGGAGCCCGACAGCTGCAGTGAGGGGAACAGGAACCTGCTCTTGCCAATGACCGTCGCGGCGACCGGTGAAGGCGGCGGACCCGCGGGAACTGGAGCCACGGCGACGGGGGGCAGCGCCGCTGAACCGACGGCACCCGATCCCAGCGGCGGTGGCTGCGCCGCCGAGCCGCCCGCAGCCGACCCGGCAGGTGCTGCGGAACCGGCCGCAGCCGACCCGGCAGCCTGAGCCCTGGGGAGAATTCGGACGTCGAGAACGCGGCGAAGGTCCGCATCTACGACTCCTGTGCGGATAGCTGCGCTGCCGACCCGGGGTGCGCGTTCAAGCGCACCGACAATTGTTTTCTGGGGAGCCCACCATTTGGTCCGTCGGATCGACGGTAGTCAAGATCATCGGCACGGCCGATCATCTCGAAGTCGGCTCAGCAGCCGTGCTGCGCCGGGCCCTCGATCCACGTCAACGCGCGCGCGCGGCGATGGGGGGTCTCGGCGAGCGGTAGCTTCCACGGCCGGTGGCTGCGGGGCACAGGTAGTTGAGTGTTGCGACGGCGGGTCCTGCGCGATTCGGTCGTACGCTGTCTCCCGCGAGACCGAGGCCCTCCCGTCGCCGCCAGCGCGCGTGTGTGCGTTCTACCGAACGCGTACGCCGAGGATCGGCGCCGCAAGACCTGGTGCTCGTCGAATCCGGCGAAGGCATCACGGCCTCAGGGAGCTGCAGGAGCCACCTCGTCCCGGCGCTCAGCCGCGGAGGAACGCGACGGTGACGCCGTCGCCGCCCTCGGCCTGCTCGCCCGGGCGGAGCTTCTCGATGGCCTTGTGGGTCTGCAGGTAGCTGCGGATCGCCGAGCGCAGGACGCCGGTGCCGTGGCCGTGGACGACGAAGATGGCGTCGCGGCCGGCGAGCAGGCTCTCGTCGACGAACCGGTCGACCTGCGAGACCGCGTCGTCGGCGCGGCTGCCGCGGACGTCGAGGGTGGTGTCGACGGTGCGCGCGTTGGCCTTGCCGCCGGCGGGGACGCCGTCGACGAGCTGGACGCCGGCCGGCGACCCGGAGGAGGACGACGACCCGGGGAACGACGGCCCGGGAGCCTCGGGCCTGGAGCCCAGGCCGGCGCGCCGGGCGTTGCGGTGGGTGTCGAGCAGGACGTCCTTGATCGGCACCGTGGCGCGCATCGCGCCGACCCGGACCTCGACGCGATCGTCGGGTAAGAGCGTGACGACCTGGGCGCGGCCGAGCCGCGGCACGATGACCGGGGCGTTGGCGACCAGCTGGTCGGGGCGGGCCGGCGTGCCCGGCGGCAGCTGGCGCTGCGGCTCGAGCCTGGCCACGGTGGCGCCCGGCTCGGCGAGCCGGCGGGTCATGGCCTTGACGTCGTCGAGGCTTGTCGCGGCGGCCATGGCGGCGCGGAGCTTGACGTCGCGGCGCACGTCGTCGATCTCGCGGCGCGCGGCCTTGAGCGCGGCGATCGCCTCGCTGTGGGCGGCGCGGGTCTGCTTCTCGTAGCGCGCGAGCGCCCTGTCCTTCTGGATCCGCATCGCGGCGCGCTCGGCCTCGGCGTCCTCGAGCTCGGCGAGCAGGGCCGCGCGCTCCTCCTCGATCCGGCGGCGCTGGTCCGCGACGCTGGCGAGCAGCTCCTCGACCTTGACGACGTGCGGGCCCATGAGATCGCGGGCGCGGTCGACGACGTCGCCGGCGATGCCCATGCGGCGGGCGACGGCGAGCGCGCCCGAGCTGCCCGGCGCCCCCATGTGGAGCTTGAACGTCGGCTCGAGCCGCGCGAGGTCGAAGCCGACCGAGGCGTTGGCGAACCTGGGATCGGTGGCGCCGAGCGCCTTGAGCCGCTCGTAGTGCGTGGTGATGATCGCGGTGACCCCGCGCTGGGCGAGCGCCTCGAGCACCGCCTGGGCGAGCGCGGCGCCCTGATCGGGGTCGGTGCCGACCGCGATCTCGTCGATCAGCACCAGCGAGCCGTGGCCCGCGGTGGCGAGCAGCTCGCGCAGGTTGACCATGTGGCCGGAGAACGTCGACAGGTCGTGCTCGAGGCTCTGGGCGTCGCCGATGTCGGTCCGGACGTCGGGGA
>Ga0137459_1000250_pt1 | contig 19677 bp, 14 predicted proteins | sample EasRivERMGT700_2_FD_104908 | JGI IMG/M metagenome (GOLD analysis project Ga0137459, IMG submission 104908) | Soil microbial communities from meander-bound floodplain in the East River, Colorado, USA - East River MetaG ERMGT700_2 | ecosystem: Environmental > Terrestrial > Soil > Floodplain ...
CCACGACCGGCCGACGATCCACCACCCGGCCGTGCAATCTATCTCGCGCCCTGACCCACCCCGCGGCGCTACGCTGCGCGTTGACGTCGGACCTCCGCAGCGCAACCGGTCAGATCCACTGCGGCGAGATACTAGCCGGCAGGAAGGTGCACCGCGGCTCGTCGTGGTCGATGAAGCGGAGCCCCTCGCGAGGGAGCGCTGACACTCGTACCACGTGTGATATGAACGATCGTGGTCAAGCGCAGTGTCGACTGGAACGTAGGACTTGCCGAGGATCTTCGCGATCCAGCGTTCGCCCGAGAATTCTTGCTCGCTGCGGTAGGGGAGGGGATCGCCGTGCAGAAGGCGCTCGGCAAGGTGATTCGCGCGATGGGTGTGAAGGAGTATGCAGCGATGACGGGTATCGCGAGCCCGAACGTGCTGCGCGCGATCCGCGTCGGGCACAACCCGACCCAGGCAACGCTCGATCGCATGCTGCGCCCGTTCGGCCTCAGATTGAGCGTCGCGCTCATCGAGCGGGAAAGGCGCAAGCGCGCGGCGTGAAGCTCGCCAAGGTAACGGCCCACTCGGCCCGCCCACGATCGAGCCTGTCGATGCAGGCGAGTGGCTGGTACTGAGCGAGGGCGAAGGGAAGTCGGCCGTCCGCCGAGGCACTTCCAACTCGAGGGCTCGGACGTCGGCCTGCGCCGCAAGCGCTAGCCGGCACGAACCGCTCCGGGCACAGCGTCAATTCCCGCGCGCACAGCGGAAGCCGAGGTCGATGGCACGCTCCTCCGGATCCGGCCAGTCGCGGTCCGTGACGCGAGAGCTGTTGTAACTGATAAGCCAGCGACCACCGCGGGTCACGCGGCTCGTGCCCCTGCTGGGGCCTTGCGGGTTCGTCTCCGCCTGCGTCGCGTAGCTGTCATACCAATCCGCCGTCCACTCCGCCACGTTCCCGGCCATGTCGAGCGCTCCGAACGGGCTTGCGCCTTCGGGATAGCTCCCTACCGGCGTCGTGTCCCAGTCGCCGTTTCCATCGGGCACCGTTTCCATCGGGAGCTCGCGCGTCGCCACCCCCACGCATTTGCCCCCACACATGTTCAGCCGCTTCCCGTTCGGTGCCTCGTTGCCCCACGGATATACGCGGCCGTCGTTGCCGCGCGCGGCGTACTCCCACTCCGCCTCCGTCGGTAATCGCTTGCCCTGCCACGTACAGTACGCCACCGCCCGATCCCAGTCGACGCAGTTGATGGGGTGGTCCGGGCGGTCGTTCCGGTTGCACAACCGACTGTAGCGCTTCACATCCTTGGCTAAAAGCGTGCTCAAATTCGTCGTCAGCGGCGCGGCGCTACACCGCTTGGCCGCCACGCACGCTGCATAGGCCGCGACCGTCACTTCCGTCGTGTCGATGCAGTACGAAGACAGCGTCACCTCGTGCTGCGGATGCTCGTCCGCCTCTCCCTCTCCCTCCGGGCTGCCCATCAAGAAGGTCTCCGCCGGCACCGGGACCATCCCTTCCGGGCAGCGGTCCGCCGCTCCGATGGTCCATGATCCCGCAGCGTATGGTAAATCCTGCGCCGGCGTATCAGGGAGCGCATTGTTCGCGACTGCCGAGCCGACGAGAGGCGGCAATCGTTCCCTATCAGATCGATTGTACGTGGAGAGCGCGACCGCGAACGCTGCGCCGATGACGACTGCCCACCGCGAGCGAGGGGGAGGGATCGATCCCCGGCGCGGCGACCGTCAGGGACGGCGCGTTGGTGGTAACCGTGGAATCCCGCACGACTTCCGGCGAGCCGCCGCGATGGGGCGGAGCGCCGGCGCCGAGTTCGTAGAGCAGGGCGCCGAGCGAGTAGACGTCCGATCGCGGCGTCGCCGGCTCGCCGCCCCATGCCTCGGGCGGCATGTACGCCGGCGTGCCCATCATCGCGCCGGTGCGAGTGACCGAAGGCAGCGCGATACCACCGCTGGGCGCCTGTGCCCCCGCGCCGGCCACCACCTCGACCGTGCTAGCGTTGTGATCCGACGGCACCACGAACGATGCACTCTTCGCTTGCGGTGCGATCATTCGCTCGTCAGGGATGCGCGGCGCCGCGGACGTCGGTTCGCGGGCCGGTGGCGCGTCCGTGTGCGGCGACCCGACGTGCGGGAGCAGCTTGGCGAGCCCAAAGTCGAGCAGCTTGATCTCGCCGGTATCCGACACGATCGCATTCGCCGGCTTGAGGTCGCGGTGCAAGACGCCGCGGCCATGCGCCGCCGCGAGCCCGCGCGCGAGGCCGATCGCAAGCTCGAAGAGTCGCGGCCACGCCACCGGCCGCGCGATCTTGTCGAGGCTTTCCCCTTGGACGTACTCCGAGATCAGGTACGGCCTCTGGCCGATCTTACCGATCCGATAGACTGCGATGATGTTCGGGTGCTGCACGCGCGCCGCGGCACGGGCCTCGGTCAGGAACCGCTGGTGGACCGCCTCGTATGCCGAGAGCGCGGCGCTGAACTTCACCGCGACCAGACGGTCGAGCACGGTGTCGTGGGCCAGCCAGACCTGCCCCATGCTGCCTCGCCCGAGCTCCTTGACCAGGCGGTACTCGTCGAAGCTCGCCGGAGGTACCCAGTCCATGTGGCTCGCCACCATCCATCACCGATGGAAGCACAAACCGAGATCGCTGATCTACTACTTCCGAAAGTGTTCGCGCGCCGCGACGATTTTTGGAAGTGGCTGGTTTGGTTGCGGCTTTGCCGCGCTATGTAGTCCAGCGACGCGCGGCCCACGCCGGCATCGACTCGGGGCGCGGGCGCCGGGCAGCCTCAATTCCCGCACACACAACGGAAGCCGACGTCAACGTCACGGACCGTCGGCGTGTGCCAGGCGCGGCCCACGGCGCGATTCAAGCTGGCGTCAATACTGCACCAGCCGCCACCGCGGCACACGCGGCTCGTGCCCGTGCTCGGGCCCTGCGGGTTCGTCTCCGCCTGCTTCGGGTACATGCCGTACCAGTCCGCCGTCCACTCATAGACGTTCCCGGCCATGTCGAACGCTCCGAACGGGCTTCTACCTTCGGGATAGCTCCCGACGGGAGCGGTCGTCTCCCAGCCGTCGTTGCCGTTGTACATCGCTGGCCACTGGGTTATCGCCGTGCATTCAGTCCCACACGCGTTCAGCCGCTTCGCGTTCGGCGCCTCCTTGCCCCACGGATTCATGCGGCCGTCACTGCCGCGCGCCGCATACTCCCATTCCGCCTCGGTCGGCAGTCGCTTACCCCTCCACGTACAGTAAGCCGACGCCTGATCCCAGTCGACGCAGTTGATCGGGTGGTCCGGGCGGTCCTCTCCATTGCACCATCGAGTGTAGATTTTTACATTTTCACCGACATACCCGTTCCAGTTCACCGTCCGCGACGCTGCACGACACTCGTTCGCCGCTACGCACGCCGCGTAGGCCGCGATCGTTACCTCCGTCTGGTCGATGCAGTATGCCGACAGCGTCACCTCGCGCTGCGGCTGTTCGTCCGGTTTTCCTGCTCCCTCCGGGCTGCCCATCCGGAACGTTCCCGCCGGCACCGGGACCATCCCCGCAGGGCAGCTTCCAGGCGATGCCTTCCGATAAAACCTGATGTACGCAAGCAGAGCCAACGCAAAGGCCAGCGCGAGCGCAGCGACGACGGCCATCCGACGCGTGGGCCGTCGGTCTAGCAAAGGTCGCGTGCGCATACTCGCTGCCGTCTTGCCGCAAGCGGCGAGCGCCTCCAGCGCCTCCAGCACTACGTCGCCCGACGCGAAGCGCTCGGCCGGATCGCGCCGCAGGCAACGGTCGACGACCGCGGCGAAGCGAGCATCGATCCCGGGCGCAGCGCTCGCCAGCGGCAACGGGTCGATGTCGCGCGCGTCGTCCGGAGAATCACCGGAGTGGGGCGGGACACGCACGCCGAGCTCGTAGAGCAGCGCGCCGAGCGAGTAGACATCTGAACGCGACGTCACCGGGTCGTCGCGCCATACCTCCGGCGGCGTGTACACCGTCGGGACCATCACCCGGCAGCGCACCGAGGGCAATGGACCGATCGCGGGGCGGGGAAGCTCCGGTGCGGTACCCTCCGCCAGCGCGCCCCCATCGCAGGGTGGCTTCTGCCGCGCGCCGATCGCCACCTCGACCGCTTCGACGCCCTCATCCAGCGGTTGCATGAACAGTTCGCTGTTCGCTTGCGGCGCGATTGTCGGATCGCCAGGGACTACCGGATTCGTCGCCGCCGCCTCGCGGTCCGATGGTACCTCCGCGTGCAGCGGCACGATCTGCGGAAGCAGCTGGGCGAACCCGAAGTTACGCAGCTTGACCTCTCCTGTCTCCGACACGATCGCGCTGGCCGGCTTGAGATCGCAGTGCAGCACGCCCTGGCGGTGCGCCGCTGCGAGCCCGCGCGCGAGGCCGATCGCGATCTCGAGGAGCCGCGGCCACGCGACCGGCCGCGCGAGCTTGTCGAGGCTGTCCCCACGGACGTACTCGGAGATCAGGTACGGTCTCTGGCCGATCTCGCCGACGCGATAGATCCCGATGATGTTCGGGTGCTGCACGCGCGCCGCTGCACGCGCCTCGGTCAGGAACCGCAGGCGGACGTCGTCGTGGGCCGGGAGCTCCACGAGGAGCTTCACCGCGACCAGGCGGTCGAGCACGGTGTCGTGGGCCAGCCAGACCTGCCCCGTGTTGCTTCGCCCGAGCGCTTCGACGAGCCGGTACTCGTCAAAGCTCTCCGGAGGGACCCAGTGCACCTGCCTCAATCCCATCGATCACCGATGGAAGCACAAACCAACATCGGCACATAGTCCACTGACATGCTGCTCGGCTTGCAAGTTGCGGACCCTGGCCAAACCACATTCCAAAGAGATCATAAAAGGAGGAGCCGATTCCACTGCATGGACTACTCCGGAGGACGTTGCGCCGGGACACCCGGCAGCGCGTGCCTCGCGGAGGCCGCGTCGATTGATGGCGGCGCGTGCTCCTTGCCGAGCCTGCTGGACGCCAGGAGCGTGAACGCGAGCGCGAGCACGAGCGCGGCGCCAACGAGGACCGTCCGTCGCGAGGGCAGGGGTACGTGCTCCCGCGGCGGGCGCGCGCGCACGTTCACCGAGGTGTGGTCGCCCGGGGTGAGCGCCTCGAGCGCTTCACGCACTGCGTCGCCCGACGCGAACCGCTCTTCCGGATCGCGCCGCAGGCAGCGATCGACGATCACGGCGAACCGAGGCTCGATCCCGGGCGCGGCGACCGCCAGCGACGGCGCGTCGGTGTCGAGCGCGGAGCCGCGCACCGCTTCCTGCGAGTCACCGCGGTGAGGCGGGGCACCCACGCTGAGCTCGTAGAGCAGCGCGCCGAGTGAGTAGACGTCGGAGCGTGGCGTCGCCGGTTCGCCGCGCCATGCCTCGGACGGCATGTACGCCGGCGTGCCCAGCACCGCGCCGGTGCGGGTAAGCGAGTGCCATGGCTCGCTCGTGGGGCAATGGCCGCGCGACGCCAAGACCCGAGGCAACTCGGCTGGGGTGCCCTCCGCGAGCGCGCTGTCGTCGCAGGTCGCCTGAGCCCGCGTACCAGCCGCCAGCTCGATGGTCCTGGCGTTCTGATCCAGCGGCCACACGAATGGGTTGCTGCTCGCGCTCGGCGCCGCGCTTGGATCACCCGGAATGGCCGAAGGCGTCCCCTTCGCCTCGCGGCGCGGTGGCGCCTCCGCGTGCGGAGCTACCTGCGGGAGCAGCTTGGCGAGCCCGAAGTCGAGCAGCTTGACCTCGCCGGTCTCCGACAGGATCGCGTTCGCCGGCTTGAGATCGCGGTGCAAGACGCCGCGGCCATGCGCCGCCGCGAGCCCGCGCGCGAGGCCGATCGCGATCTCGAGCAGCCGCGGCCACGCGACCGGCCGCGCGAGCTTGTCGAGGCTGTCGCCGCGGACGTACTCCGAGATCAGGTACGGTCGCTGGCCGATCTCGCCGACCCGGTAGACCGCGATGATGTTCGGGTGCTGCACGCGCGCCGCGGCACGGGCCTCGGTCAGGAGCCGCTGGCCGACGGGTTCGTGTGCCGGGAGCTCGGCGACGAACTTCACCGCGACGAGTCGGTCGAGCACGGTGTCGTGGGCCAGCCAGACCTGGCCCATGCTGCCTCGTCCGAGCGCCTGGACGAGGCGGTACTCGTCGAAGCTCTCCGGAGGAATCCAGTCCACATGCCTCGATCCCCTTGCTCCCATCGATCACCGATTGAAGCACAAACAGAAATCGGTACATAGCCCACTGGTGCGCGCGCCGCGTACGTCGCGACGGTCCGCCATCGGCGGGCCGATCTCACCGACGTGATAGGCCGTGATGATGTTCGGGTGCTGCACGTGTCCTCGTTCCATGGGCGACGCTGGGCGAAATTCCCAACAAGAAATTTTCGAAAAATCGCGTAGCGAATCGCGCTGCACGCCAGCTTCGAATGCGTGCGAGTATCGCGCAGGCACGCCCGTAGTCCGGCGCATGCCGCAACCCAGATGACCGACTGGAATGCCTCCACCTATGGGCCCGGCGAGCCACCGGGCTCCGGAACCAATCCACCACCCCACGACCCCGTCGACAACGCCTACCTCCTCGTGTTCGAGGGCCAGTCGTCGCGCGTGGAGCCCCTGCCCCTGGACGGCGACGTCGTGATCGGGCGCGGCGACGGAGCCCAGGTGCGCCTGCTCGACAAGTCGGCATCGCGGGCGCACGCGCGGATCTCGATGTACGGTGGGCGAGCGGAGGTCGTCGATCTCGGGAGCCAGAACGGCACCAAGGTCAACGGCGAGAAGATCGTCGGCACCCGGCCGCTCCTGTCGGGTGACGTCATCACGATCAACAGCGTCACGATGGTGTTTCATTCGTCGGCGCCCGCTCGGTCGCGCCGGCAGCTGCTCGCGCTCGACGCATTTCGCCAGCGGGTCGAGGACGAGATCGATCGTGTCGCGCGCAACCGCCGGCGGTTCGGCCTGGTCGCGATCTCGCTCGTCCCTCCTGACCCCGAGGCCTCGCCGGTCGTGTTCGATCCATTCGCGCTGATCCGGGTCGTCGAACCGGCGTTGCGCCGCATCGACGTGATCGCGCTCACCGGCACCGAGCTCCTCGTGCTCACACCCGAGGTCGATCTCGCGGCGTCGCAGCAGATCACGCTCGGGCTGCTCGAGCTCCTGCGCGTCGATGCACCGCATGCGTGCGGCGGCGTCGCGCTGGCGCCGGCCGATGGCAACGACTTCGAGCTCTTGCTGATCGGTGCCCGCGCCGCCCGCGACAAGGCCCGCCCGGGCGAGGTCCGGCTGGCGGCCGAGACCTACCGGACGATCGAGCTCGGCCGCAGCAACCTGATCGTCGCCGATCCCGCGATGTTGCGCATGCTGACGTTGCTCGAGCGGCTGTCGAAGTCGGATCTCTCCGTGCTGGTCTGCGGCGAGACCGGGACCGGCAAGGAGCTGGTCGCGACGTTCCTGCATCACCGGTCGGCGCGCGCGGCCCACCCGCTGGTCGTCCTCAACTGCGCCGCGCTCCCCGAGGCGCTCGCCGAGAGCGAGCTGTTCGGGCACGAGAAGGGCGCCTTCACGGGCGCGGTCGCGCAGAAGATCGGCATCCTCGAGCAGAGCGACGGCGGCACCGTCTTCCTCGATGAGATCGGTGAGCTGCCGCTCACGATCCAGGCCAAGCTACTCCGCGCCCTCGAGACCAGGCGGATCACGCGGGTCGGCGGGCAGGGCGAGCACCCGATCGATCTGCACATCGTCGCCGCGACCAACCGCGATCTGGCCGAGGAGGTCAAGGCCGCCCGGTTCCGTCAGGATCTGCTGTTCCGGATCAACAGCGCGACCGTGTGGTTGCCGCCGCTCCGCGATCGCCGCCGGGAGATCCCGATCCTCGCGCAGCGCTTCCTCGCCGACGCATGCCACCACGCAGGCCGCGATACAATGGAGATCTCCGCGGAGGCGATGCAGCTCCTGCTCGACTTCCCGTGGCCGGGCAACGTGCGCGAGCTACGCAACGTGATGGAGTACGTCACCGCGGCGCACGGCGAGCCGACGGTCGCCGCCTGGCACCTCATCGAGCGCCTCGGCGGCGAGGGCCCGCCACCACGCCCCTCGGTTTCCGTACCGGCGCCGCCGCCACCACCGCCCGGCGCCTTCGTGCCGATCGAGGACGAGATCCGCGAGCTCGAGCGCACCCGCATGGCCCAGGCGCTGACCGCGGCCGACGGCAACCAGACCGCGGCGGCCGAGCTGATCACGATGCCGCTGCGCACGTTCCAGGCGAAGGCGAAGGCGTACGGGCTGCGGCCGAAGGATCGGCGCTGACCGCCGGATCGCCGTCACGCTGATACCGGACCGCAATTTCTGCGCTGTTTCACACCGCAGATCTTGCGGTCGAGCAGATCCTGCGGTCCGAAGCGGTCGGCTGCATGCGTCCGTTCGATGCAGTGAGTACAAAGCCAGGTGAGCTGTGAGGCATAGTAAGTGCACATTTCGTGACTGTGACTGCACACCTACTGAACTCTGCGACTGGAACGTTGCACGGACCAGAGCACCGAGCGATCAGGAGCCTGGTCTCGCTGGTAGAGGACGTGATCATCCGGCTGGAAGCGCCGGCCGGGGAGGCGGCGCTTTTCGGGATCGTCCCCGAATGCAACGCGGCGCTGGAGGCTTGCCTCGAGCTCCTGCGCGACGCGGGTGATCGCGACGAGCTCCTGCGCACGGCGACCAACGACCTCCGGCGACTCAACCGGCTCTTGAAGCTGGTCGACGGCGCGGACCTCCCCTTCATCATGCGACAGCTCCGGCGCGTGCTCGGCCGGTTCGATGCTGCGGCCGGCAGTGTCTTCGAAGACCGTCGGGGAGCGCCTCGATAAGTCGAGCAGAGCCGCGGGCGACGGTGGGCTAGAGCGCCGGCCTGGCCAGCTCGGCCTCGACCTATGCGACCGCCACGTCAAGCCTGGCGCAGCTCTTGTCGTCGAGCGACTCGCCGCTGCACAGCCGCTGCTGAACACCTGCTTGCCGTCTACCAAGAGGCCGGCCAGGCTGCTCCTCGTATCCGACATCGTGCCGGCGACGGTCCCGCCGCCGCCCAGCGGCTTCGCGCGGTTCGAGAACGAGAGCCGAGAGCCGAGAGCTCGAGCGCACCCGCATGGGCCAGGCGCTGGCTTCGGCCGGCAACACCAGGCCGCGGCGGACGAACTGATCAAGTTGTCGCGACGCACGCTCCAGGCGAAGGTGTACGAGCTACGATTGAAGATATCTGACCGTAGTTTCTGCGTTGACCCACACCGCAGCTCTTGCGGTCGAGCAGATCTAGCGCCTCGAGGCTGAGGCCCTTGCAGCTGCGGCATGCGTGCATAGCCTGCAAATATTCACGACCAGTAAACATTCCTGTGCACTCAATGCTGATCCATCAATGCAATCAGCCCAAGCTCCGAAAATGCAGGCCAGGCATGGCAAGTGCACAATCTGTCACTGTGAACGGGTACCGACGCCTTTCGTGGCAACCGACACGAACGCTCCGAGCGAAATCTTGCAAGACCCAGAGCACCGAGCGATCAAGCGATTGTCCAGTTAGACTTCCGCTCGCGAGCAACCTCAAGAAAGGATATTTATGAGAACAATGCTAACGGTATGGGTATTCACTTTTCTCTGTCTGGGCTTCGGTTGCATCACCAGCAACACCGAGCCGCTTTCTGTTGAGACTGCTGCGAATGGCGTTGGGCAGGTAGACCAGGGATGTCCGGTCTTCGGTCCGGCGGGTGCCGACGGCGAGGCATCCGAAGGCTGTTTTCCCCAGGGAGACATAATGACGAGCTGTGATTGCCCTCAGTGGCAATATTGGAACGGCACCCAGTGCTCTTCATACTTTGTGATTGGGCCGGACACCAATACATGTGTCGCTAGCTGCCAATGCGCCTCGGGCACCTGCACCGTGAACAGCGGTGTGCCTTCTCCATACGGACACTGTATCTGATTGTGTGGACTCTCCTCCAAGTTTAGTACTTCGCCGCAGAGGTTTTGACCGGTTGGAGCCACAGGGGCGTCCGGCAGCCGTCCCTGACCGCGGCAACGCGCAGCGCAGCGACGCGGGCTGGGCCACGGCGCGAGATAGATTCCCAGGCCGGGTGGTGGAACGCCGGTGGGTCGTGGGGATGGCGCCGCCCTCCATGCTCGATACGGTGGTCAACAGACGAGCGACGGGCCCAGACCGCGTCGCCAGCGCGCGTGTCCGCGGTCACCGGGAGCTCACGACCCGCACGGCCGGGAGCAACCGATCAAAACCACTACGCGCGCCGGGTGCGGACCAGCGCCAGGACGTCGTCGCGGCTCGGCATCGCCAGCCACGGCCCGAGCTCGCGCAGGGACAGCGAGGCCGCGGCGGCGGCGAGCTCCATGCACCGCGCAAACGGCAGCTCGCTCAGCAGGGCGGCGGCGAACGCTCCGTGAAACACCGAGCCCGCGCCGTAGGCGTCGAGCACGTCGCTCGGGAACGCCGGGCAGCGGACGACCTGATCGCCGTGCCGGCCGATCGCGCCGTCCTCGCCGAGCGTGATGACGACCGCGCGCGGTCCCAGGGCGAGCAGCTCGTCGAGCGCGTCGGTCAACTCGCCGCGGGGCGCCAGCTCGCTGGCCTCGCGCTCGGAGGCGATCAAGATGTCGGTGACGCGGATCAGCTCGATCGTGCCCTCGCGGAGCTCCCCGACGTCGAAGATCACCGGCTGCTTGGTCCGCTTGGCGAGCTCGGCGGCGAGCCGCTGTTCGCCCGGCTCGCTGCCGTCGATCAGCAGCGCCGCGGCCCCGGCGAGCGCCGCGGCGGCGTCGATCGGGACCGGCTCGCCGCGGTCGCCCTGGTAGCGGGTGCGCAGCGTGCCGTCGCCCGCGACGGTGACCAGCTCGCAGGCGCTCGAGCCCACGGCGCGCAGCAGCTCGACGTCGATCCCGGCCTCGCGCAGCGCGGTCCGCGCCAGCTGGCCCAGCAGATCGGCGCCGTGCGTCCCCACAGCGCGGGCCCGGCAGCCCAGGCGCAACGCGGCTCGCAATGCGACGGCGATGCCTGTCGCAGGGGCGGTGGATAGCGCAGCGAGGTCGGCCGCGGAGGCTCGGACCTCCGGCAGATTTGGGGCCAGGGCGGAAATGGCCACTCCGATGCGCCCTAGGCCAACCACGAGAGGCGCTTGCACCGCACCATCATACCTCACCGCACGGGGCCGAAAGCCGGTGCGAGATCGCGCGTTTTGCTGCTAGCGTGCAAACCGTAGACGAAGCCTTTCTTGAGGATCGACGTGACATCACGTAGCGCCGGGCAACGACTTTCCGACTCGGGTGGTCCCACCGCAGACCCACCCCCGAGTGGGGCGCCGTCACCTGGGGGACCCGTGACCGACCTGGCCGAACCAGCACCCGCTACCCTCGCCGAGCCTCGCTCTCGCGGTCCCGCAACCCTGGCCGACGACGCGCACCTCATCGCGGCGTGCCGGCGCGGTGAAGCCCGCGCGATGGAGATGCTCTATCATCAGTACAAGCGCCGCGTGTTCGGCATGGCGCACCGCATCGTCGGGGTGTCCGACGCCGAGGAGGTCGCCCAGGAGGTGTTCGTCCGGGTGTTTCGCGGACTTGCGGCGTTTCGCGGCGACTCGGCGCTGTCGACCTGGATCTACCGGCTCACCGTCAACGCGGCGCTGTCTCACCTGGCGCGGCGCGGCCGCCGCCACGAGGTCGGCGACGACGGACTGACCGATCTGCCGGCGCCGCCGCCAACCGAGCGCGATTCGGCGCTCGCGGCGCGGATCGAGACCGCGCTCGCGCAGCTGCCGCCCGGCTATCGCGCCATCCTGGTCCTGCACGACGTCGAGGGCCTGTCGCACGAAGAGTGCGCAACGATCCTCGAGTGCCGCATCGGGACGTGCAAGTCGCAGCTCCACAAGGCACGCGCGCGGATGCGGGATCTGCTCGGGCCCAACATCGCGGTGCGCGTCGAGACCGCCGGATAACCAGCGATAACCAGGGATAGCCAGGGATAGCCGGTACCAGCATGACGATGTGCGAGACGATCCAGCCGCGGTTGACGGCGTACCTCGATGGCGAGCTCACCGACGAGCACGGCAGCGTGGTGCGCGGCCACCTGCGCGAGTGCGCGGCGTGCCGGCAGACCGCGCGCGACGAAGCCGCGCTGCGCGATGGCCTGCGCATGCTGCCGCCGGTCGATCCGCCGCCGGTGCTGTGGGCCGGCGTGCAGGCCCAGCTCGCCGCCGCCGAGGTCGCCGATGCCCGCAAGCCGCGGTGGCGCCGGGCCGTTGCCCGGTGGGCGCTCTGGGTGCGCTGGGCACCGACCCTCTCGCAGCTCGCCGCCGGGGGCCTGGCCGCTGCCGCCGCGGTCGCGGTGCTGACCTGGCGGTCGCACCGCGCCGACGAGTCGGTGCCGAACCACGTCGTCGTCGTTCCGGTGCCTCGGATCGAGGCGGACCACCTGTACACCCCGCCACCGGCGGTGGCGACGTCCCCCTCGGAGGGCGACGTCACGGCCGACCTGCGCGCCGAGCCGGCGCGGGCAACCGCGAGCTACGGTCAGGTGATCGAAGAGCTGATGAGCCTCGCAAGCGCCGCGCGGGTCGCCTGGACCGACGAACGAAGGACCCTGTTCGATGCCAGGGTCGCGGCGCTGCGCGACGGCGTCACCCGCGCCGTCCAGGGCCGCGCGCAGCAGCGCGCCCAGCGCGTGCTGATCCGGTACCTGCAAGGCGCCGTCGTGCGCGACGAGATCGTGCTCGCCAGCGGAGGTGTCCGGTGACCGCAAGCGCGCGGGCGCTGCTCGTGATCCTCGTGCTCGCGGTGCCGGCCGCGGCCGAGCCTGCCCGCCGCCCCCCGCCGGTGCCCGCGTCCGGCACGACGGCTCCCCACGTCAGCGAGCGCTCGCGGCTATCGATCGAGCCGGCCGATCACGCGTTCACGCGGCTGTCCATCGAGAACCCGCTGGGCGACGTCAAGGTCGAGGGCTACGACGGCACGGCGATCCAGATCGAGACCCACAAGTTCGCCCCTGATGACGACGCGCTCGATCGTCTCCACATCTCGCTCGTGCCCAACCCCGACGGCACCGTCACGATCAAGACCACCGCCGACGGCGGCAAAGAGGTGCGGCCGGTCGCGCGCGGCGCGGTGCGGATCGATCTGATGATCCGCTCGCCGCGCGATGCACGGGTCGAGGCCGCGGTCGGCAGCGGCATGCTCGAGGTCATCAACATGGATGCCGGCGGCGATCTCGATACGGGATCGGGGCCGATCTCGGTCCGCAATGTCCAGGGCGAGGTGCTGACCCACAGCGTGTCCGGCCTGACGCGGCTCGTGCAGGTGTTCGGCTCGGTCGACGCGCAGACGCTGTCGTCGGATCTCGATCTCGATACGATCGGCGGCGACCGGCTGGTCGCGTCGGTCCACCACGGCCGGATCGATGGCCGCCGCGTGCGCGCGCGCGTCGTCGAGCTGACGACCACCGACGGCAGGATCAGGCTCGAAGCCGAGGCCGCGCTGCACGGGCACCTCGTGGTGTCGTCGTTCCAGGGCGACGTCGAGGTCCAGCTGCGCCGGCACGGCGCGGTCGTGGTTCGCGCGCGCGCCACCAAGGTCGAGCTCGGCGCGCCGGTCCGGACCCAGCCGAACGGCTGGGTCGCCGCTTCGCTGGGCGCGGGGGACAGCGAGAGCGCCGCGCTCGTCGAGCTTCGTGCGCCGCAGGGCAACGTCAAGTTCGCGATCATCGAGAGCCGCCCGTAGCCGGGCTCGACGAAGCGCGCTAGGCTGGGGGCGCATGCTCGACTCGGTACCGCCGCGTGTGAGCGAGTACGCCGACCAGGCGGTCGCGTACGTCCAGCGCGCCCTCGGGATCAAGCTCGAGTACGACAGCGACACGCTGCCGGTGCTCGATCACTACCTCCGCACCGTGCCGGCCGATCAGCCCGCGGCGCTCCAGCTCGTGATCGCGACCTCGGCGGCGTACTTCGGTGAGGTCATCCGCCAGCGGCTCGGCGGGCGCTGGGAGCTCGGCACCAAGGAGACCGAATGGCGCGTCGTGCTGCCGACCGGCATCCACTTCTCGCCGGCCGGGTTCGTCGCCTCGGCGATCGCGCGGGCCGACCTCGACGATCTCGACTCCGAGATCGCCGCGCCGCCGCGGATGCTGCCATACGTCCAGCAGGCCCTGGCGCGCATGGGCGAGGTCTCGGCCGACGACTATTTCTCGCTGTGCGGCCGGCTCGACACGCTCGAGCATGTCCACGAGGTGCTGGTCGCGGTGGCGGCCCAGATGCTGGGGACCACGGCGGACGACGATGGTGACGACGACGACCCGGCGCCGGGCTCCGAGCTCGAGCCGCTGGCCGACGAGCCGAGCGGCCCGGTCAACTGACGTGTCGCACGGCTGGTTCCGGTTCCCCAAAGCTCGCCCCGGCAGCTTGAGGCGCGCTCGCCGTAGCGATATCTCTGTGTGATGGCCCAGGCCTACGACGGCGCGATCGGGCGGACCCGGACGGCGATCGTTCATGTCACCGATCCGCACGGAACGCTCGTCGCCGTGCAGGTCCACACCAGCGTCGATGCCAGCCGCGATCCCGCGCTGGTCGACCGGCTGTACGGCGAGACGTTGAACGTCGCGCGGTTCGCCGGCGGGGAGCCGATGCCGCTCGCGGTGCCGGTGGTCTATCACGACCCGTCCGCCGAGGTCATGGTGCTCGTGCTCGGCGAGGCCCACCGCCACCGCGAGCTCGAGGAGCGGATCGCGGTGATCGAGCGGCTGCGCGACGACCCCGCCGCGATCCCGCCCTACGTGAAGGACTTTGCGGTCGTGTTCGGCCCGGCCGGCCTGCGCGCGCACCTCGCGCAACGCGCCCACCTGCGTGACGCCGCCGCCGAGCTCGACCGCACGCCCCAGCAGCTCGAGCGGGAGGCGAGCGAGCTCGACACCTTGCGGGCCGAGCCCCGGGTAGGCGACACGGACCGATTCGAGGTCCCGATCGAGCCGGGAGAGCCGGGCGACCTGGTCGAGCCGGGCGACCTGGGAACGTCGGTCGAGCCGGTCGCCCCCCGCGCGTCGGCCGCATCGGGCGACCTGGGAACGTCGGTCGAGCCGGTCGCCCCCGGCGCGTCGGCCGCATCGGTCGCCCCCGGCGCGTCGGCCGCATCGGTCGCCCCCGGCGCGTCGGCCGCATCGGTCGAGCCGGGCGCATCGGTCGAGCCGGGCGACGATCCGCTGACCACCGAGGTCACCGAGCTGCCGCTCGAGGGCGCGGCCGGCGAGATCCTCGATGCCATGGTCGCGCGCGGCGAATCGGGCTGCCACCTCGGCCCGGCCGGCGTGCAGGTGGTCGTGATCGCCGGCGAAGCCCTCGCGCGCGGCCTCCACGGTGCGCTCGACGTCCGGATCGTCCTCCACCGCACCCCGGGCTACCCGGTGGCCGCGCTCGTGATCGGACCGCCCGCCGCGCTGCGCGCCGCCGCGATGGCCCAGCTCGCGGTGATCCCGCTCGACGTCGCGGCCGAGCGCGATCGCGCGGTGCTCCACGAGCTCGCACGCACGTTCGAGCTCACCACCGCGCTCATCATCCGCGGCCAGGCGTTCCGGCGCTGCAAGCTGACCGCGCCGCTCGCCGCGAACGTCGCGTACATCCTGCACGCGGCCGATGACCACCTGCGCGGCCTCGCCGGCGACGGCGAGCCCGACTATGGCGCGGCGCGCGACCTCGTGCTCGGCGCCGGCTTCGATCTGCTCGGGACCGAGCACCCCGAGCGCGCCGAGTTTCGCGACGACAAGCTGGCACAGATCGCGAGCGCGCAGCCGGTGCGGCGCGCGCTCGCGATGGCGCGCCGGTTCACCCGCCCGTCGCGCGAGGACTACCTGGTGTGCACGCGCGGCTTCCCGTTGCCGCGCTGGCGACAGCTCCGGCGCGACCTCCTGGAGCGCGCGGTCGGGTGGGGGCTGTGGATGGGCCCCGATCTCGCACAGGTGGCCGTGTCCGAGGGGCTCGCCCGGTCGCGCCGCGACCTGATCGGCAAGCTCGAGCGCGGCTTCGAGGGCCTGCAGCACGACGTCGACGCGTTCGACATCGACGCCGACGCCGCCGCCGACAACGCGACCGCGCTCGCCGAGGAGTCACGCGCGCTCGGGGGCCAGCTCCGGCCGGTCAAGGCCAACGGCGCCGGCGCGATCGCGAGCGATACAAACTCGGTCGTCTCGGGATCGATCAGCTCGACCCCCGCGCGCGGCACGCCGTGGACTCCCGAGGCGTGGTCGACCGAGGACTTGATCGCGCAGCTCGAGCGTCCGGGCGGCACCCGCGGCGGCCGGCCGCAGCGCGTCGCGGCGGCCCTCGCGCTGTGCGACCGCGCGGATCCACGGGCGGCGGCGCCGGTCGTCGCCGCGGCGCTGAAGATGAACCGCAGCGAGGCCGTGCGCGTGCTCGCGCGGTCGACCAGGTTCGGGGCCGCGGCGTTCCCGGCGCTGCTCGACGGCCTGGCGAGCAGCAAGGCGTTCCTGCGCCACGGTGCGGCGCTCGCGCTCGCCCTCTTGCGCTCGGAGGGTGCGACCCACGAGGTGGTCAAGCTGCTGCTCTCGGAGCCGACCGAGCTGTGGCGCGAGATCGCCCGCGCGATCGGCCAGATCGGCAGCGCGGCGCTGACGCCGCTGGCGCATCACTTCGAGCGGCTCGGCGAGCGCACCAGGCCCGCCGAGGAGCGCGTCGCCTGGGCCATGGCGCATATCGCGGTGCGCGGCGGCAAGGCGGCGATCTCCGCCATCGCCGAGGGGCCGAGCATGGTCGCGCCGATCGCGGCCAGGGCCCTCGGCCTGCTCGTGTTCGCGGCCAGCGATCATGTCCGCGAGCCCTCGGAGCCGACCGCGTCCGGGGCAGAGCGCGACCTCACGGTGAACCACGCGTTCTCGCGGCAGTTCTTCGAGGCGCTCGATCGGGGCCTGTCCGAGACCGCGGCAGAGCCGGCAGATCTCGACCCCGGGGACGCCGGGGAACCGTGAGTCTTACCTACACCCGGCGGCTTACCGTCCGGTCCGATCTATCGCGCCCCGGCGCGATCTGAAGCTGTGCGATGCGGCGATCGCCCGCGCCCCGACACCGCCGAGTTCGGGTATCATTCCTCTGCCTGTAATGCGGATCGGCATCTTCTCCGACGTCCACGCGAACATCGAAGCGATGAGCGCGGTCATTGATGCCTTCAAGTCCGAACGTATCGACAAGTACGTCTGCATCGGAGATGTCGTCGGCTACGGCGCGTCGCCGAACGAGTGCTGCGATCTGATTCGCAAGACCGCGGCGTACACGATCCTCGGCAACCACGACGCGGCGGTTGCCGGCCGGATGGACTACTCGTACTACTACGACGCCGCTCGCCAGGCGCTCGATCTCCACGCGCGCCAGCTGACGCCCGAGAACATGGGCTGGCTGCGCAACCTCCCGTACGAGGTGCGGGAAGGCGACGTCACATTCTGTCACGGCTCGCCGATCAACCTCGAGGAGTTCGAGTACATCTTCTCGGTCGAGCAGGCGACCCGCTGCATCGATATCTGGGACGAGCTCGGCCAGGTCACGTTCATCGGCCACTCGCACCTCTGCAAGTCGTTCGCGCTGACCCGCGAGGAGGTCTACGAGGTGGTCGCGACGAAGTTCGTGATCCGCCCGGAGCACCGCTACATCATCTCGGTCGGCTCGGTCGGCCAGCCGCGCGACTACGACAACCGCGCGAGCTACACGATCTACGACACCGAGGAGCGCACGTTCGAGTTCAAGCGCGTCGCCTACGACATCGACAGCGCGGCGCAGAAGATCTTCGCCGCGGATCTCGAGCGCAACTTCGGCAACCGGCTGTTCCTCGGCGTCTGAGCGACGGGGACGCTCCCCATGAGCGAAACTAGCGATCGCGATCCGCCTGGAATGACTGGCCAGGTCGGCGGCGCAAGGTTTGCTAGCGCTCTTGCTTGAGCGCGGCCGGGGCAAGGTGCAGCGCCGCGGTCTTTGCCGTCTCGAGCTGCTCGGCGGCGAGCACGCCGTCGCGCCGCATCGCGCGCAGCACGACGTCGACGCGCGCCGCGGAATCGGGATCGAGGCCGCCCGCCCGGCGGACCCGCCGGCCCATGGCGGTCGGCTCCGAGGTGAGCGCGGCGAGGAACGCCGCCTGCCGGACCGAGAGATCGCGCGGCGCGAGCTGGAACCAGTGGCTCGCGGCGGCGGTCAGGCCGTGCACCCGCGGGCCGAGCTCGATGAGGTTCAGGTAGCGCTCGAGGATCTGCTGCTTGTCGAGCCGCGCCTCGAGCCGCCAGGTCAGGACCGCCTCCTGGAGCTTGCGATCGAAGCTGCGGCGCGCCGACAGGAACGCATTCTTGACCAGCTGCTGGCTGATCGTGGAGCCACCGCGGGCCAGGCGATGCTCGCGCAGGTCGATCTCGAGGCTGCGCGCGATCTGCGTGAGGTCGAAGCCGGGGTGATCGTAGAACCGCGCGTCCTCCGCGCTGACGAACGCGCCGGCGACGTGCGGCGGGAGCTGGTGCAGGGCGGCCCAGCCGGGCTCACCCTTGCCGATCCGCGCCCGGCTGCCGTCCGCGAACACCTGGTCGGCGGGCGCCGCCAGCCGCGTGACGTCGGCGGCCGGCGGCTCGGCCTCGGCGCGGCAGCCGTCCGTGATCGACGTGGTCAGGCCGACGCCGTCGCCTGCCGGCGCCGCCAGATCGACGGCGAGCCGCACGTGACCTCCGAACGAGCCACCGAGCACCATGCCGTCGAGCGGACCGCGCAGCTCGGCGGGCAGGGAGGCCAGCAGATCGCCGCACGGGGCGGTCGCGAGCGAGAGAGCGATCTGCCCCGCCGCGGGATCGCCGCGGCGCCACCATCCGCTCGCGGTCCAGTGCGCGGCGCCGAGCTCGACCGCGGCCCGCGACACGGCGACCGCCTCCGGGGAGACCGCGATCGAGGCGCGCACCACCGCGGCGAGCGGCACCGGCGACGGCGCGAGCACGGCGTGGTCGATCGCGACCCCGTCGATCGCGCCATCGACCTCGAGCAGGAGGCGGGCGGCGTCGCGGCGGACGGCGAGCGAGCCGGTGGCGTGCGCCGTATCGAGCTCGACGCCATGAGGCGCGAGCGCGGCCAGCGCGCCGAGCGGGACCCGGTCGCCGCGGATCGCGATCGCCTGATCGCGCGGCTCGACGTCGACCGCGATCGGTCGCGGGATCCCGTGGTCGTCGATCGTGGCGCGCAGCTCGAGCACGCCGCCGGCGGCGAGCCGGCCGAGCGCGACGTCGCGCAACCGCGCGCGGCGGTCGATCCCACGGGGGCGGACCCCCGCCCCGCCGGCCAAGCCGTCGGGGGCCCCACCCCCCGCGATTCCGCTTCGCTCATCGACGGCGCCCGGCGATCCCGGTCCCTCCGGCGCCGCGGCCGTGGTGATCTCGCCGGCGCCGCCGACGGCGAGCACGCGGCCGAACCGCAAGCGGGGCAGGGTGAGCTCGGCAGCGCTGCGCGCGAAGCCCAGCTCGACCCCGAGGGGCCCCGCGCGCCCGCGGACCCGGACCGGCCCGGTGATCACGCGGACGCCGCCTGCATCGGGAACCAGCTCGACGCGATCGGCCGCCAGCTCGCCGAGCCCGGCGACCCGCGCCGACAGCGTGCCCGAGCTGACCACGATCCGGCGTAACCGG
>Ga0137459_1000251_pt1 | contig 19664 bp, 18 predicted proteins | sample EasRivERMGT700_2_FD_104908 | JGI IMG/M metagenome (GOLD analysis project Ga0137459, IMG submission 104908) | Soil microbial communities from meander-bound floodplain in the East River, Colorado, USA - East River MetaG ERMGT700_2 | ecosystem: Environmental > Terrestrial > Soil > Floodplain ...
CGAGCGGATCCTTGACGAACATCCCGCCGAGCCGCTCGGCGATGGTGCGCGCGAGTGCGTTCTCGGCGGTGAACAGCTGGCGGTTGCGCAGCTCGGGCCATCGGACCCGGGCACGGCCATGGCCGTCGAGCTCGATGACGCCATCGGCGCCGTCGTGGCCCATCAGCAGGAACAGCAGCGTGCGGTTGAGCGCCCCCTCGGAGATCCGCACGCCGAACAGATCCCGGAGCTCGGCCAGCCGCTCGCCGACCCAGTGGAGGAAGCCATGCTGGGTCTCGACCCCGCAGTAGCTGGCGATCACCTCGAGCAGCTTGCGGAGCGCCGCGCCGGTGCCGCTCGGGAACGCGCCCTCCTCGAGGATGATGCCGTCCGCCAGCGCGCCGGCGCGCTCGTCGATCACCCCGAGGATCGTCGCGCCGGTCGGGTGCATGGCGTCGCTGCGCCGGCCGGTGCCGACCGAGTCGAGGCGATCCTTGCAGGCGTAGGCGAACGCGATCGCGTCGCCGTTTCCGCTGACCCGCCCGCCGAGCTCGCTCGACAGCGAGAGCGCCAGGTCGCGCGACCGCAGCAGGATCCCGGTGGTGCCCATCACGCCCGCGCCGACGATCACCGCGCGCGCGCGCAGCTTGCGCGTCGCCGCGACCGGCTCGGCCCCGGTCTCGAGCTGCTGGAAGTGAACCTCCCACACACCGCCGCGGCGCTCGAGGTGCTGGACGTCGCATTGCACGAAGATCTTGGCGCCGAACGACGTCGCGATCGGCAGGTACGTGAAGCACAGCGTCTTCTTCGCGCCCCGGTTACAACCGGTCACGCAATCGCCGCAGCTCGTACAGTCGCGCTGCGCGACGCCGACCGAGTTGGTCGGTTCCGGGCCGAAATGGACGTTGACGGCGCAACGCGTGGCGCCGTTCTGCTCCATCGCCGCGAGCTTGAGTGGGGTCCGCCGCGAGCTCGGGAACGGAGCCGGCGAAAGCACGCTCCACGCGCGCTGGAAGTAGGTCGCGAGCGTGCCGGTGGTGGCCTCGGTGCGGATCGCGGACGGCCACATGTCCTGCTGGAACACCCGCGGATCGGGCTGGATCGTGACGTTGGCGTTGATCAGCGAGGTGCCGCCGAGCCCACAGCCGACCACGACGTCGAGATCGGCGCCCGCGTAGCAGTTGTACAGCCCGAGCCGGTGGCCGCGCCCGAACCAGGAGTTTTCGAGCTGGATGTTGTCGACGATGTCGCCCAGCTTCGACGGGAACTGCCCCGGCGAGAACTCGCGGCCGCGTTCGAGCACGCAGACCTCGGCCCCGGCCTCCGCGAGCCGCGCCGCGCAAACACCGGCACCGTACCCCGAGCCGATCACGATGACATCGACGACCTGATCGCGTTCGATCATGCCGTCGAGCTCTTCACGCCGATTTGCAAGCCCCATCGCTCCCCTGCCTCTCCATGTCGATGTCCTCGGTCAGCGCCCGACGACGATCGGATCTTCGATCAACCGCGGCGCCGTCGCGTCCCGATCGTCGGCCACCAGGCGCGACCCGACGCCCTGCGTCCGCCACCGGCGCGGCACCCGGTCGATGCCGATCGGGTAGATCCGCAGCGTGCCGTGCACGTCGATGTGAAGCCGCAGGAAGTTCTTCCAGTCCGGAATCGCGAGCGCCGAGAATGCCTCGTTGCTATGGCGACCGAACCAGTTCAACGACACGAACAGGTAGGCCCCGAGCACCAGCGAGCCGACCAGCCAGCCACCGAACATCACGAGCGCGCCGATCGTCAAGAGCGCGAGCGCGAGCGGAAGCTCCCAGTGCGCGACCGTCCACACCGCGGCCCATCCGATGAAGAACGCGGCGACCAGGTGGGCGGCGGCGTGCAACGAGCCGCCGACCACGCGGAACCACCGCGAGGAGGGGTCGGCGAACCCGACCACCACCGTGACGACCAGCGCCACCCACAACAGCGTCGTCGGGCCGCTCAACGTGGCACACAGCACCAGGTCGGCGGCGTGGCCGATGTTGCCCAGTCCGAGCCCGCCGAGCTTGACCTGCATCGCCCGGCAGGTCATCAGGTACAAAAGCCCGATGACGAGCCCGAGCCGCCAGCTCAGCAACGGAAACAGGAAGTTGCGTTTGGTGAGGCCGCGGGACGTCGCGATCTCCGGATAGCTCGCCTGCAGCGTGTACCGTTGCGCCGGCGTGGCTCCCGGCAGCGTGGTGACGTCGACGTCGTGCGTCGGATGCAGGAACGCCCCGCCTCCCCCGGCGACGATCTTGTGGTGACCGTGGCCGTCGCTGTGCCGGCGATAATGGTGCAGATCGCCCGCGATGACCACGGCGATCTTGTGTCCGAACACGCGATCTTCGAGGAAGCGGAGGTTGCTCTCCGCATCCGGGCGTTCCAGCCCGGCGTACTTCTGCTGATAAATCCAGGACGGTTCGGCGTTACACAGGATGATGCGCGACCGATCGGTCATCAGCGCGGCGACCGCCTTGAAGTACGTGACCTGATCGGCGTCGATGTCCGAATCAAGCTGGATGTCGGTGCCCAGCAACCACCAGTCGCCCGGCAACTGGAGCGCGAAGTAGCTGACGCGCTGCCGCGTGCGCCAGCCCGCGAACCACCGCCGGGAGCAGAACCGGCGCGCGAACGCGGCCAGGCTATCGTACCAATCGTGATTTCCCGGAACCGCGTAGACATCGGGATGCGGGGCCGTCGACGACGGCAGCGCGGCCTCGTACGGCATCACCAGCCGTTGCTCGTACTGCCCGCGTGACGCGACCGGATAGACGAGGTCGCCGCCGAACACCAGGATACGGCCGCGCCGGGTGTGATGTGGAGTGTGCTTGGAATCGTGCAGCACCAGCGGATCGCTCACCACCGCGCTCGCAACGGCATACGTGGAGTCGAAGCCATCCCCGGTATCCGCGACGTAGTCGAGCCAGAGCTCGCGACGCGGCTCGTTCGCGGCGGTCACCGAGTAGTCGAACACCTCGATCGGCTCGGCGTGCAGCGCCTCGACGAGCCGCGAATCGGAGCGGCGCCCGAACATCGTGCTGGTCAGGATCGACACGCCGGTGCGCACCAGCTGCCCCGGCTGGTACCACGCCACCATCGGGGCACGCGGGTAGCCGGCGCGCGACATCCCCGTGTCCTCGGCGACCGTCGATGCTTCCTCATCGCTCGATCGAACACGGACGATCTGCTGTGTACCCACGTGGTGGCTCCCCTTCCCATCCCCGCCCGACACCTGACACCCGTGCTTCGATCCCCGACCGAGGCACCAACTCCCCTACGCTAGCAACCTCCTACCAGCTTGGCAAGCCACAAGATCGGCGAGAAACAATCAACACGACGTCCGATAACATGTCGTGCGATTCAGAATGCAGTCGCCTTATCGGCGATCAACTGTCATCTTGTGGACACGTCGAGGCCATCGCTGCTTCGATGGGCCTGGCGCGGCAGGATCATCGTGATGGAGGGTGGGTATGGCGGACAGGTACAATTCGACGACACGACGAATATTCCGGCTCCTCGTCCTGATCACCGCGCTGGCCAACGCAGGCGGCAACGTGTTCATCTTGCTGTTCTATCGCCCGATCCTGAGCTGGGTCGGCGCGCCGCTGCCGATCGACATCTTCAGCTTCACGTTCGTGTGCGGGTTCTCGTTCACGGTCGGGATCCTCGCCTGGATCATCTATCGCAACCCCGAAGACAACATCGCGCTGATCGTCGCGGTGATCATCGGGAAGGCCATCTATGCCGCCTTCACGTTCTACTTCTACTATGCAGGTGAGCTGCACTGGTTCTATCGCGTGTTCGGAGTCTGGGATTCCTGTTACACGGTGATCTTCTTCCTGTTCTTGATCCACCTGCTGTCACCGGACCTCACGCAGCTCAACCGCGGCACCGTCCTGGCGGGCGGCGACCCGACGCCGAGGGCGAAGAAGGCGGTGATCATCTACTTCTCGATGTCGGGCAACGGCACGCGCGCGGTCCAGCGCGTCAAGGCGGGGCTCGCCGCCGAGGGCTACGAGGTGGTCGACCGCCTCGTCGAGATCGAACCGCGCGAGCGGGCGCTGTTCCGGTTCCCGTTCCAGCAGCGCCTCGCGTTCGTACGCATCATGCTCCGCGCGATCTTCCGGATCCCGGTCGCGATCCGGCCGCTCGGGCTGGCTCCGGACCACGACTTCGATCTCATCGTCGTCGAGTCGCAGACCTGGTTCATCGGGATGAGCGCGCCGGTCGAGGCGGTGTTTCTCGATCCTGCCAACCGCGCCGCGTTCGCCGGGCGCGACGTCGCCGTGGTCAACGTGTGCCGTGGCCTGTGGCGCCGCCCGCAGGCCATGCTCGTACGCTGGATCCAGGCATGCGGCGGCCACGTTGTCGGCGCGCGGGCGTTCGCGAACCCGGGCCGCGAGCCGATCCGGACGTTCTCGCTGTTCTTGTTCCTCGGCGCCGGCGGCACCGGCAAGCCCGCGTTCCTGGCACGGATCCTGACCCCGCAGTTCCTGTCCGGCGAAGCGCTCGACCAGCTCGAGCGCTTCGGTCGCGCGCTCGCGCTACGTCCGGCGGCCCCGGGCTTCCACGCGCAGCTCGGAGGTGTGTGATGGAGTACCTACGCCAGCTGCTCGACGGGATGACGACCCAGCCGTTCAAGGACCTGCTCCACCTGCTCGCGCTCCCTCCGGACCAGCTGTGGGCGTCGTTCAGCTTGCTCGCCGGGCTGGTGATCGCGTGCGAGCTGGTCCGGATCTCGCTCGCCACGGTGCTGACCCGCTCGCGCGTCGCGCACGTGACGGTGTGCCTGCTCACGTTCGCGTTCCAGGCGCTGCTGCTCGCGTTCGTGCTCGCGTACGCCGACCGGCACTACGCGGGTCGCGGCTGGACCAACCTCGGCCTCGTCGCGGCGCTCTACGCGGTGTGGTACGCCACCGGCGAGGTCACGCGGCTGGTCCGCAGCGACAGCGAGGGCGCCGACCTCGGCTTCATGGCGGTCGGGGCCTTGATCACGTTTCCGGTCGGGATCGTGTTCGCCGCCGTGACCTGACATGCGATCTCGCCGCGCCACGAGCGTTGAGCTCCCGGCCACCCCCGAGGAGATCCTGGCGCGCATCACCGACCACGCCAATCGGCATGGACAGCCCGAGCGCCGGCCGCGCGTCAGTTGAACCAGTAGCGGACGCCGATCGACGCGTCGATGTCGAGGTACAGCGTGTGCGCCGCGTAGCCCGAGTAGAAGTCGAGCACCGGCACGATCTGGACGAAGATGTCGAGCGGCACGTTGTTGAAGTCGAACGACACCCCGACCGGCACGCGAACCCCGATCGCGAACGCGCTATCGTAGTTGCCCTGAAAGCGGCGATCTTCGAAGTTCCAGAACCGGCCGCCGACCCCGACGTAGAGCGGCAGCTCGAACGTCGCGTTCGATGCCAGCGACACCGGGTGGAACAGGTAGTCGCCGTAGATGTGGAAGCCGTAGCGGTCGCGGTAATTGAAGATGCTGCCGAGCCCGAAATCGAGCGCGCGGTCGGCCGACAGGAAGTACTTGCCGGTGATGCCGGTCGGCGCGCCGAGCTCGAGCCCGAGACCAAACGTCTTGTTGGCTTCGAAGCTTCGGCCGCCGAGGTGGCCATCCGGGCGAGGCCGCGCGTCGGCCGCAGCGGCGGTGAAGAGTGCGATCCCAAAAGTGGCGAGCAAGATATTGCGTGCCGTCATTACGCGCGATCCTAGCGCTCCGATCGCGCCAAGCCTCGCCTTCGTGCACAATAACGATGTGGTTCGTCTCCACACCGCGGTCCTCGTCTTGACGTCGGCCGCTGCCTGTGGATCCGGCTCGAGCAGCCCCAAGACCGCACCGCAGGAGCCTGCTCCCCCGCACACCGCGCAGCTCGTCGTCCCCGACGCCGCGGTCCCCGACGCTCCCGAGGCGCCCTCGCTCGCCTGCGAGCCCGGCACGACGCTCGAGGTAGCCCGTGCGCCCGAGCCCACCTGGTTCTGCGCCCGGCCCGACGGCGCGCGTCATGGCCCGTTCGTCACGGTGTTCCCCGACGGCCAGCCCGAGATCACCGGCGCGTACAAGGACGGCCTGCTCGACGGCGCGTGGCAGCGCCACGGCGTGACCGGCGCGATCGTCGAGACCGGGAGCTACGCGGCCGGCCAGAAGACCGGCCGCTGGCAGATGACCAGCGCCGCGGGCGCGGGGCTCGGCGGCTACGACATGCGCGCCGGCACCGGCACCGAGAAGCACTGGCTCGAGGACGGCACGCTGTACCGCGAGCGCACGCTCAAGGCCGGCGTACCGAACGGCGCGGAGAAGATCTACGCGGCCGACGGGACACCGCTGGTCACGTCGCAATGGACCGCGGGCAAGCTCGACGGCCCGCACGGCGCCGGCACCCGCGGTACGCTGCGGATCGACGAGACGTTCGCGGCCGGCGTGCGGCGCGGCGGCCGCCAGATCTGGCAGTTCTGGCTCATGTTCGTGGACGAGTCCTACGATCGGCACGGCAAGCGCCACGGCGACTACACGATCTGGCGCAGCAAGAAGGTGATGCGCGCCCACGGCCAGTTCGAGCACGGCAAGCGCGACGGGCTGTGGGTGTGGAACGATCGCGACGCGAACAAGGAGCGCGAGGGCAACTACGTCGCCGGCAAGCGCGATGGGCCGTGGACCGAGTGGTACGAGAACAAGATCGTGTTCACCGGCAGCTACACGCGCGGCAAGCCCGACGGTGAGTTCATCTACTACGATCGCAACCAGAACGAGCTCGGCCGGTTCGAGATCAAGCACGGCACCGGCACGATGCTGACGTACTGGCCCAACAAGAAGGTCGCGTCGCGCCAGCACCTGTCCCAGGGCGCGGCCGACGGGCTGTACCAGGAGCTCACCAACCGCGGCAAGGTCATCGTCGAGGGCCGGTTCCGCAACGACCTCAAGCACGGCGCGTGGAAGGAAGCGACGCCCGACGGCGTCCCGACGCTCGAACAGACCTGGAAGCGCGGCAAGCTCGACGGCGTTGTCAAGAAGTACGTCGACGGCAAGGTCGCGACGCAGGCGACCTACAAGGACGGCAAGGCGACCGGGCCGTACGTCGAGTACCGCGCCGGCAAGCCCGCGGTGACCGGCCAGTGGAAGGACGATCGCAAGACCGGCACGTGGACCGAATACGATGCCGAGGACCACGTCACGCTGACCGCGACCTACGAAGACGGCGTGCTCGACGGCGCCTGGCGGCAGCTGGTCGACGGCGTGGTGCTGGAAGGCACGATGACGCAGGGCCGTCGTACCGGGACCTGGACGCGGACCGACAAGGCCGGCGCCGTCCGGCAGCTCACGTACCCGACGCGGTAGCGGCTTCGGAGCGCGACGACAACGGCGCTGGATCAAAGAATTCCGGGTGCAACCTGCCGGGCCGTCCCGCGTTCTTGGTGAATGAGGGCCGTGAACCACGATCCCAAGACCGCCTCCACGCTGATGGCGCTGGCCCGCACGCGCCGGATGCAGCGCGCGCTCGCCCACGCATACCTCCACCGCGACGAGCCGATGCCGACCCTGCGCAGCTCGCTCGGCTACATGACGACGACCTCGCGGGTGACCGAGGACGCCGCCGCGCTCGGCCACCCCACCGGGCTTGCCTCGGACCAAGCCAGCGCGGGGCCCTTCCCCCGCGCTTCCTCGAGCAACTTCGGTCACCGCATGACGGTCCTCGGGATCGCGCGGTTCGACGGCGTCGCCTACGTCGTCGAGGAGATCGGCGGCGACCACGCGCCGATCGTGTACCGGCTGTACCTGCGCGGCCCGCGGCAAGGCCACCTGGTCCCGCTCCACGCCTGGTACGAGCACAGCGAAGACACTGCCGAGCTCCGGGCGCGGATCGCCGCGCTGGCGCCCACCCTCGAGCCGGCGCAACCCACCGCGTCCGAGGCCTGGATGCTGTCGACCCGGATCGTACAGCGACGCGCGCTGCGGATCGCGGCTCCCGGCGCGTGCAGCGAGCTGCCGATCCGCAAGTTCGCGCTCCAGCTCGTGGTCGAGCCGGTCAGCGGGCACGGCCCGAGCGGCCGGTCGACCGTGACGGCGTACCTGCAGCCCCACGCCCAGCTCACCGAGGTCTGGTCGCTGGCCGGCCGGTTCGACGGCGGTGCCCCGTGCGACGCGGCGATCGCGCGCGTGACGTTCACCGGCATCCCGAGCGGCACCGGCCTCACCAAGGACACCGTGGTCCTGCTCACATCGGGACTGTACGGCGTCGAAGACCCTGATTCACCCGGGTGATCAGCATGTCAAGCGGCGTGAGCGAGCCAATCGCCTGGCTCGAGCGTACCCTTTGGTAACTTGTCCACGCCCCGCCCGTAGGAGATTCATGCGCCTCGTCGTGCTGTCGTCCACCATTGCCTTCGTGGCTGCCTGTCACGGTGGCGATGCGCCGCCCGATGCCGACGAGGGCCTGGCCTGCATGACCGCCATGCGCGGCGATATCTACACGGTCGGCCTCGAGCGCTCCGGCGTCGGCGGCGCGCTCGACTTCAAGCTGATGACCGCCACGCCGTCGCCACCGGCGTTCAACGACAACACCTGGGTCATCCAGATCAACACGATGTCGGGCGGCGTGATCGGCAGCCCGGCGACCGGCGCCTCGCTCATCGTGACGCCGTTCATGCCCGATCACCAGCACGGCACCCTCAAGGTGAACGTGGAGGCGATGCCGGAGGCGGGCCAGTACAAGCTGACGCCGATCAACATGTGGATGCCCGGGCTGTGGGAGACCACGATCGAGGCGCAGGCCGGCGCGGTCAGCGATCGCGTCGTCTACAAGTTCTGCATCCAGGCCTGAGCCGGCGCCCCGCCGTCACTGCGACCGTCACTGGGGCCATCACTGCGACGGTCACTGGGGCCATCATCGCGGGTTGCAGTTGGTGTTGATCGCGGCGCCGGTGCCCTTGGTGGCCACGCTCCACGCGCTCGTGGCGCCGAAGATGTCGAGCGTCCGGAGCTGGCTCGCCGTGGTGGCCGCGAGGTCGCCCGAGCCCACCAGGTCGTCGAGCATCGCGTACGACAGCGGCCGGATCCGGACCCGCGCGGTGATGCGATCGATGGTGGTGTAAGCGGCGCCGATCGTGAAGCTGACCGTCGTCGAGTGATCGAACGCCGGGGAGTTCTTGTCGAGCGTGACCGGTGCGCCCAGGAGCTTGCTGTCGACGGTCGCGACGTCCCAGAAGAAGTGCGCCGGCGTGCCGTCGTCCTTGAACGTGCGATCCCAGAGCCCGAACAGGTTCGGATCGCCGATCTGCTCGGGATCCATGCCGTCCGGCACGACCCCGCTCTGGAACACGATCGCGTTGGCGGCGTCGTACGCGATGACCTCGAGCCACGCACGGCGATCCTGCGCGGCGCCGCTCGGCCACTTGTGCCCGGTACCGATCGAGTCCAGGCGAACCGATAGCCTGCCGGGCGGATCGAGGCAGATGCCCCCGGGCTGGGCGGGGCTGGTGAGCGGCGCCGGGCCGACCACCGCGATCGCCGGATCGAGATCGCGCTGGATGGCGGCGGCCTGCGCGGCCATCTCGGGGAACGCCGACAGCGCCTGATCGATCGCCGGCCACAGGTGCTCGTGGAAGCCGTTCGCCCGCGACTTCACGTCGAGCCCCGGCGCGTCGGCCACCACGTCGGTCGACGATCGCATGTGGCACGCGCCGCAGGTCAGGTGGTGCGCCGGATCGTGCTCGGCGAAGAACGTCGTCTGCCACTCCTGGTACGTCCGCTCGAGCTCGACCCCGCGCGGCGTGACGACGTCGTGGCACGAGCCGCACAGCTCCGACTGGTTCGCGTCGGAGTCCATCAGCTTGTCGTAGGCCGAGTGATGCGCCGGCGAGCTCACCGGCCTGGCGAGGCCGCCGCGCATCGTCTGGTCGCCGGCGAGCACGAGGCCGTTGTTGTGGGTCTCGGTGACCGCCTTGACGTTGTGGCAGAAGTAGCAGGTGATGCCCCTCGCGGCGGCGGGCAGCTGCGCCGGATCGAAGCTCCTCCCGTCGGTGAGGCCGAGCTCGACCGCCATCGGCGCGTGGCACTTGACGCAGAACGTGCCGAGCGCGCCGTTGGTCTCGCGCTGGCCGCGCTTGTTCATCGCGACGAACACCGGATCCTCGGATGCGTACGCGTGCATCGAGCCCGACCACTGCTGGACGTGCTTGGGGTGGCACTCGGTGCAGGTCTGGGGATCTTGCAGCTCGGCGATCGACCGCACCGGACCGTCGTCGCCGCACGCGGCGGTCAGCGCGGCGAGCAGGCCCACCACGGCGAGGGGAGCGCGGACCGTTCGATGCTGGCCGCACCGCGGACGGTGATCGTCGGGGCCGGGCGCGATCGCTTCGGATCGGATCATGGTGCGCCTCCCGCGGTGAGCGCACGGTTCGGGCCGGTGGCGGCGCCGGCGGCCACCCACTGGATCAAGGCGCAGCGCTCGGCCTCGCTGAGCGGGTCCCCGGGTGGCATCTGGTAGCTCGCGCCCGGCGAGTCGGTGCGGACCACCATCTGGCTGCACCCGGGATTGCCCGGCACGACGCGGCCGGCGAGCAGGGCGCTGTAGGCGTGCTGCTGATCCTCGAACGACATGCCGCCTTGCTGGCCCGCCGCCGAGTGACACGACGAGCGCTGCGAGCCGCAGGTGTCGCGCAGCGTCATCGTGTAGACGTTGTCGAACGTGGGCGCATACAGCGGCGCGCACGTGGTGTCGACGGTGATGCACGACGGCGGTGCGTCGGACGTGCACCCGGCGAGCGGGGCGACCGCGAGCGCCGCCACGAACCACAGCTGTCGCATCCGTTGCACTCTACTCGGGATTGCTGGGTGGGAGCAGGGCCCGCGAGGCCGGCGAGTGCGGCACCGCACGGGCGTCGAGCAGCAGCCCAGCGCCGGTGCCGATCGCGCAGGCTCGCTCCCTCGACCGAATTCGCACCTCAGCCTGGATCGCGTGCCACCCTCGGGCGGGTGCGAGCCGCCGCACCGTTTGTCGTCGGATGCGCACCTCAGCCTGGGGTCGCGTGCCACGGCGCGGTCGCGAGCGGCGCGAGCTGTGCCACGAGCCGCTGGTAGCGAGCGTAGGCCTCGGCGGCGGCCGGTCCGGCCTCGGCGGCGGGCATGAACGTCGCCGACGGCGGTGGCGCGAGCGCGGCGAGCGTCGCGAGATCGGGCGCCAGCCCGGCGGCGACCGCGGCGATCATCGCCGCGCCGATCGGCGTGGCATCCGTGCGCGCCGCGACCTGATGTGGCAACCCGAGCACGTCGGCGCGGATCTGCGCCCACACCCGGCTCTGCGCCCCGCCGCCGAGCAGCAGCACCTCGCGCGTCGGCAACCCGAGCTCGCCGAGCCGCACGACGACATCGCGCGCCGCGAACGTCAGCCCCTCGAGCACCGCGCGCGCGACGTGCGCCCGCTCGTGGCCCGCCGCGAGCCCGTGCAGCGTGCCGCGCCCATGCGGTCGCCACACCGGCGTCATCGCGCCGGCGAGCGCGGGGACGAACGTCACGCCACCGGAGCCCGTGGCGACGCTCGCGGCCAGCCCGTCGAGCTCGGCGTCGCCGGACAGCCCGAGCATGCGTACCGCCCAGCGCACCGCGCCGCCCGACAGCCAGCCCGGGTTCTCGACGAAGAACGCCCCGGTCGGGTACGCGTGGGTCTCGACCATCGGCTCGCGGGCGCGATCGAGCACGGCGGTGGCCGCGAGCGCGCCGACCACCTCGGCGGTGCCGATCGCGCACAGCACCGGGCCGGGCGCGACGACGCCGGCCCCGAGCGGCGCGGCGAAGTCATCGCCGGTGCCGACCGCGACGCGGGTCCCCGCCAAAAGGCCGGTCAGCCGCGCGCCCTGGGCGGTCAGCACACCGGCGACCGCGCACGCCGGCACGATCGCCGGCAGCTCGCCCGGCGTGACCTCGAACGCGTCGAGCAGCGCCGGCGCCCAGCGCCCGGTCGCCAGCTCGAGCAGCATCGTCGTCGACGCCAGCGCCGGATCGATCGCCGCCACCCCGGTCAGCCGCTCGACCAGGTAGCTCACCGGCTGGTGAAACCGCGCCGCGCCGGGGCACGCGCGCCCAAGCCACGCGAGCTTGGGCGCCATGTGGCCCGCGTCGGCGACCTGCCCGGTCAGCGCGAACACCTGCTGCGCGTCCGCGCGCGCCGCCTCGGCCACCGCGCGGCGGTCCTGCCAGATCAGCGCCGGGTGCAGCGGCGCGCCATCTACGTCGACCGCGATGCAGCCGTCGAGCTGCCCGGCGATCGCGATCGCGGCGATCGCATCGGGCCCGACGCCGGCCTGGGCGAGCGCGCCGGCGATCGCGGGAGCAAGCGCCGCCTCCCAGGCCCGCGGATCTTGCTCCGCGCGATCCGGCTGCGGGTACTGCGTCGCGTAGCCGACCGCGTGCTGCCCGAGCACGGTGATCGCCACATCGCACACGACCGCCTTCAAGCTCTGCGTTCCGAGATCGATCCCCAGGACCAGCACAAGGCGATGCTAACCGCCAACGTGCCGATGTGCGCCCGTGTTGTCGCAGCTCGCGAAGAACGAACCCGACCGGCCGAGGTCAGGCGGCGGCCTCCGCCGGTGGCGCGCGGCGCGTGGCCGACCGGAAGTAACCGATCAGCAGGCGCGTATCGATGATCGCGGTAACGACCATGAGCAGGTACGCGAGCTCGGGCGCGACGCCGGCGTCCGACAGCGTGCGCGCGAGGCCGAACGAGACCAGGTACGCATCGAAGCTCATGCAGACGCGGCGGAACGTCTCGACGCCGACCCGCCGGACCACCGCGTGGCCGATCGGGATCCCGATCAGCACGCCCGGCGCGATCCACGGCAGCAGGTCCGCGCTGTCGCGCGTCAAGAGCCCGAGGTACGAATAGGCGATCAGCGCGCAGACCGACTCGATCGAGCGTACGACGGCGAGCCCGACCTTGAAGTCGTCCTTCGTGAGGCCCTGGTTGTTCCAGAACAGCGCGAGCGGCGGGCCGGAGATCGTGGTGACGCCGTAGAGCACGCCGACGCCGGCGCCGAGCGGCAGGGCGGCGCGCCGTTCGTTGCGGATCGGCCAGCGCAGCCCGGACGTCTGGATCAAGATCAGCGGCAGCAGCACGAGGTAGGCCGACAGCTTGATCGTCGACGGCGCGACGTGCCCGAGCAGCAGCGCGCCGCCGACCACGCCGGGCACGAGGCCGATCGCGAGCGGCCACACGCGAGGCAAGATCTTGCGGGCCGCGCGACGGTTCCAGTACAGCGCGTACAGGTTGATCACGACCTCGATCATGACCAGCGCGGGGCTCAGCACGCGGCCCGCGACGACGAGCAGCGCGATCGGCACCGAGATCGACGAGTAGCCGTAGCCGAGGGCGCCATTGACCGTGGCGGCGCCGAGGCTGGTGAACGCCAGGACGAGGAGAGCCGCGAGGGTCATGGCGCCGTGTCCGTCATAACGGATATCGAGCTAAGCATCGAGCGGATGGATTGTCAAATATAACGGATACGACGCCGCAACCTATGGAAACAACTACGGCAGCGATCCGGGCTGGCGATGAGCCTGCTGGACCAGGCCGACTGGCTACGCGAACCCGTGCCCCGCTCCATGCCATGAGCTCCAGGAGAACGCGGACACGCGCGCTCGCGCCCCGGGGCTGGGTCGTGCGCTCGTCCGTTCACCACCGAATCAAGCATGGATGGCAGTGCCATCTCCACGACCGGCCGACGATCCACCACCCGGCCGTGCAATCTATCTCGCGCCCTGACCCACCCCGCGGCGCTACGCTGCGCGTTGACGTCGGGCCTCCACAGCGCAACCGGTCAGATCCACTGCGACGAGATGCTAGTACAAGGTGTGAACTTCTTCGGCCACGCGGCGGTCGCGACCTGGTCGGCCCCGGCGGGCGGTGCCGCGCCGGCCGTCGTGCTCGGCGCGATGCTCCCGGACTTCGCCACCATGTGCGGTGGCAGGATCGCGTCGGCCGATGAAGCATCCGTCAGCGAAGGTATCGCGCTGCACCACGCGACCGACGCGGTGTTTCATCAGCTGCCGGTGGTCACCGGGCTGATGCGTGAGCTCGACGAGCACCTCGCGCACGGCCGCTGCGCGCGCGGGCCGCGGCGTGCCGTCGCGCACATCGGCGTCGAGCTGCTGCTCGATGGCGTGCTGATCGGCGAGCCCGCCTACCGCGCGGCGTACCTGGGAGGAATCGCACACGACGCGGCGCTGCGCTGGCGCGCTCCCGAGGAGGCCCCACGCTTCGCGATCCTGCTCGAGCGGCTGCGTGGCCACGGCGTCCCCGAGGATCTGCGGCTGCCGGACGCGATCACGACCCGCGTGCATCGCATCCTGGCGCACCGCCCGCTGCTGGCGCCTTCCCCCGAGGACCTGCGTGCGATCCGCAACGCCCTCGCCGCCTTCCAGCCGCGCATCGACATCGCCGCCGATACGATCGTGCGCGGAATGCGCGCCGCGCTCGACGCGGAGGCGAGCCGTGGTTCGCGCTAGGCGCACGGCCCGCTGGCCATCGTCGTCGGGACGCACCTGGATGTGTAGGCCACCAAGCTGAACATCAATACGGTCCGCCGACTCCAAACATCAACCCGATCTGGACAGGCCCTACGCGATGCGCAGCGCGGCTGCGATCAGCGCGGTCGTTTCTCGCGCGGCGGACGCAGGCGACGTGCGTACTCGTCCACGGTCGTTCGAACGTACACGCTGATGTACGCGACCACACGGTTCTCAGGGTTCAGGAAGATCGTCAGGCCACGCGTTGCATACACCAGCTCGCCGGCCGGCATCACGACCGTGCCGAAGGTCCAGTCGAACGTCGCTTCGGGTGGACCCAAGTCCGCCGAAAGCGCGGGCCAGCCGCCCTCGAGGTCGGGGGCCATTGCGTCAAACATCGCAACCGCGCCATCGCGTGCATACGCGAGCGCGCGACCGTAGCCCTCGAGCTCGACCAAGTGGGTGCGGGCCGTCTCGAACGACGACCCGAGCGACATCGCGCCCCAGGCATCGTCGAGCTTGATACCAAACACCGCGTCTGGCGCGCAGCCAGCCGGCAGGCCGCGCCACCCCACGAACAGGCGCGACTCGATCGCGCGCTTCGCGGCGTCGCAGGTCATCGGGGGCTTTGGCTGGGTCATGGCGTCACTTCCTGCGGTCGCCGCCTGGATGGTCGGATCTGTCATCGTTCGAACCGGATCGGGATGGTCGGCGCGCGCGCAGGCCACGATCGAGGCGACGAGCGCGAGCCGGAGCGCGGTCACGGCGCGCCCATGAGCTGGGTGTTACCCCCGAAGTAGCCCGCTCGGGCGTTCTTGATGCCGACGATCGACACGACCTGCTCGGCCTGCGCGTGCGACGGATAGACGCCCGAGTTGTCGGGCGCGGGCGGGTTGCCGTTGGCGTACGGGCCCTCGACCTGCACCGCGACCGTTGCGTCGATCGTCATTGCCTTGCGCACATTGAGGGTGAAGAAGTCGCAGAAGCCCTCGATGAGGGTATTATAGCGGGTGGCATCGCCCGCCGTGGCGAACGACTGCGCCCACGTCTGGTACGCGGGGTGCGCGAGCGTGTGGATGTACTCGTGAATGCAGGTCTGGAACAGATCCCACATCTGCACGCGGTTCTCTTCCTTCGCCTTGTCCTTGTCCGCGTTCTGGCTCTGATAGCGCTGCAGGTACACGACACCCTCGAGCTGCGCGCCCTCCCAGCCGATGTCGAGGTCGAGCATCGTCTGCACCTTGGTCTTGTCGGAGACGAAGCTATCGACGATTGGATCGAGGATGCCCTTCTCGGTCGGGTTCGACGGCACTGCGCCATGCTTTGCGTTGACTGCGTCGCAGTTGGAGTTGATGAGGTACACGACCTTGTCGCGGGCCTTACCCTTCTTCTGCGGGTCAGTAAGAAGCGAGTTGCGGCTCTCCTCGTCGGTCCATCAAGTTACCGCCGGCGTGGGTCATCGCCGGGAACGCCGCCGAGCCACCGTAGTTGGACGCATAGAGCGCGTCGGTCACTTGCTTGGACGCCTTGGGCGGGCCCTCCATCACGCTCCAGTCGTGGAGGTTCTTCGCCGGATCGGCGCGCAGCCCTACTTTATCCTCGTAGAGATCCTTGTGGAACGTCTTGACGAGGCCAGTGAGCGTGTCGCGAACCTCATCACCATAGTCCTTCCCGTCGGGCGTGACGCGCGTAAACACCGCGGGCGTGCCACCTGCCCCCGGCTTGGGCGCCATCGCGTCGATCGCGGCGGTCTTGTCGTCGGCAGACAGCGCACGGGTTCCCGGCTTGGCCGGATCGTGCTTGGCGGCATCAATGTACGGCTTGCGAGTGTCGTAGATCGTGCTAAGGCGGTCGAGCGTGTCCTTGTCGAGCTTGCCGGTCTGCGCGAGGGTCTGATCCTTGTGGAACTTGATCACCGCGGCCTTGGTCTCGCCTTCGAACTTGCCGTCAACCCCGAAGCTGGGCAACAGGTAGCCGAGATCGATCAGCGCTTGCTGGACCTTGGTGACGTCGACGCCGCGGTCGCCCTGCTTGACCTCGGCGCCACCCTTGCTCACGTTGTCGAGCACGACGTCGTTGCCGAACCGCGCCGAGTCGTCCTTGGTCGCTGCGGGCGGGGGCGCACCTTCGGGGCGTGGTTCGACGTGCTTGCCATCCTCGAAGCGGCGCACGCCGCTCGCGCCGCCTCCAGCGCCGATCAAGTCGGCAGCGGACTCGCCGCGAACCACGTGCGTGGCGACGGCATCGGCGTGGGCCTCGTAGGCATCACCGCCGGCCCCGCCCGCATAGCGCTGGACCGCGCCGGCGTCCTGCACGGTGTGCGCGGCCTCGTGGGCGGCGACGAACAAGCCAGGGCTCTCGCTCGCAAACCCAACCTGGCCGCGGAACGCGAAGCCTTCGGCACCGAGCTGGGCAGAAGCCTGGCGCGCGGTGTCGTCGGTGTGCGCCGACGATTCGCCGAGCTGCCGCATCGCTCAGGTCGCCGGCGCGAGGGTCGTGCGGGCCTACTCGGTCCTGGCCGCTCGCCGCGTCGAGCCCGGTGATCGCCGCGCCGAGCGAGCGACCGAACCCTGCCTTGGGCGCCCAGCCGAGGGCGGCCAGCGCGGGGCCCCACGCCCGGGGATCGGCCTCGTCCAGCATCGCGTCGCGCGAGATCGCGAACGACGTGGACAGCACCCCACGCACGCGGCCGTGGCGGAGGTGATCCGCCGGGTCGCGAGGATCGAGCGCGAACCCAGCACCGCGCAGCTTTTCGAGGAACCGCTCGACCGTGATCCCGCGGCGCAGGTATCCGGCCGCGAGGTGGAGCGCGAGCGGGAGCCCGGCGACCTGGCGCACCAGCTCGCGTAGCTCCGTCTCGGGCACGGCGATCCCGGTCCCCACGAGCTCCTGTTGCAGGAGGCGCCGCGCCGCGTCCGGATCGAGTGGCGCGAGCTCGACACGCACCCAGCCGGAGCCAGCGACGCTCCCGAGATCGGTATATCGCCCCGTCACGAGCATCGGGATGCCGGCGAGCGCGTCCGAGAGCGCCGCGACGAGCTGCGCCGCCGCGACCGAGTCGACGTTGTCGATGTGGACGAGCGCCCGCTGCTCCCGCAGGACCTCGAGGACGGCGGACTCGTCGGCCCGCGCCGCGTCGATGGCCGCCTGCTTGCCGAGCACCGTCATCGACGTCGCCACCGACCCGGGATGCTCTGGATCGATCACGACGTGCAGGTAGGCGCCGAACCGCGCGCGGTGCTGCGCGTAGAGCTCGTGGGCGAGGTACGTCTTGCCGACACCTGCCATGCCTTGCACCGCGACGATCGCGATGCGGCCTCGGCTCCCGCCCTGCAGCGCGGCATCGATCTGCGCCAGCTCGGCCTCGCGGCCGACGAAGACCTCGTGTTGCTCGGGTGCGCGCGGCCGTCGTGCGTCCGCGCCGTCGTCGAGCTGCCAGCCGTGCTCACCGTGGCGCAATCGCAGGCGCCCGGCCGGGGCCTTCTCGAATACGCAGGCGGATCGGTCGCCAGGTCGCGCCGTAGCGACGCCCACACCGCGGGCTGGATCGTGCGGTCGATGTCGTGGTTCCCCGGGACCACGAACAGCCGATCGAGCGAGACGTCCAGCGTCGCGCACGTGTCCCGCAGGAATGCGAGCGCGTTCGGATAGTCGGTGGGCTGGCCCCAATCTCCGAGGTCGCCGGTGAACACGACCAGATCGAACGGCACACGATCCTTGCGGAGATCGAGGAGGTTGTCCGTCCAGCTCTTGCCCAGGACGCGCCACCGGGAGGCTGCCTCTAGCGATCGCGGGGACCCCCAAGGCCGGGCCGTACCAGCTCTCGCTCGAGTATTACGCGCAAGGCCCGATGGGCTACGGCATGGGGCTCCTCGAGATCCAGACGTTCGATCCCAAGCGCGGCCTCGCGTTCGAGGATCGGCCCTACGTGATCATGAACAACCGCGCGAACGTCGATCTCGGAACGTATCGCCTGTAGTCACGCAGCGCGAGGCGGCGAAAGCTAGTGCTTCGAGAACCCGAAATGAAAGTGCCTGGCGAAGTCGGCCCTGACCTCGAACTCCCATCGATACCGGCTCCAGGTCGGCTTACCGTCGTCCGCGAGCGCCGGGTAGAACTCGAACATACGCGCGAGGCCGATGGCGTGCTTGTCGATGTCCCGGTCCACGCTCCTGAGCAGCCGCACGTCGTGAACGCTGCCTTCCGGATCGATGGTCAGCTCGACGACCACCACCTCGCCGGCGAACTGGCCGCCGTCGCTCTCGTGCCACCGCGAGTAATCACCGGCGGGCCGGGGTGGACGCGCGCGCGACGGCGCGGGTGGCGGTGGCGGCGGTGGTGCCGGCGGGATCTTCAGCTCGGCCCCCAGGCCATTGCCGTACGGCCCATCGTCGCCGCCGCCCTGCCCGATCCCGAGCAGCCCCGTCCCCAGCGACGGCCCCTCGGTGCCGTCCTTGCTCCCCAGATCTGGCCCGTCACCCACCTCGTAGCTCACGACGAGATCGCCGGCCGGATCGGGCGCGCGCGGCGATCGCGACGCGTCATGGCCGCGCCGGCCACGGACGCCCACGCTGGCGTTCGTGTTCGACCGCACCAGCGTGCCCGGCCTGGGCGATGAGGGCGGGGGCAGTCGAGGTGCCTGCGGACCGACAACGTCGATCGAGATCAGCTCGGCCACCGCTGGCTGGGCCGGCCGGTCGACCGCGTGGTCGCGGGCGATCGCGAACACGAGCAACAACACGGCAGCGTGAATGACCACCGACAGGATCGATGCCGGCGAGGCTGATGGGCGCCGGCTCGCGATCGATTCAAACCCTGCACCATCCATCGCCCGAGTTGACCGCGGCGGGCTCCCAGCTGTTGAGCAAATTTGCGCGGCTGCGGTGAACCCGATCAAGCCCTCTGTGGCGGGGTACCAGTACCAATGCCGCTTACTTACGGCAACTCTTCGACGAGAACTGCAGCCTTCTTGGTGCTCCTCCACCCCGCCGGGTCAGCTCGGAGTGTGGCCAGCGCAGCGCACGTCCTCCTGCGAGAACGCGAGCACGCTCGCTTGCCGGCGATAGGGCCCCCCGCTCGTCGGAGACAGCGGACGGCGGGATCCTGCATTGCCTGCCGTGGCAACACTCAGCCACCTGTGCCCCGCAGCGAGCGGCGTGGA
>Ga0137459_1000252_pt1 | contig 19642 bp, 17 predicted proteins | sample EasRivERMGT700_2_FD_104908 | JGI IMG/M metagenome (GOLD analysis project Ga0137459, IMG submission 104908) | Soil microbial communities from meander-bound floodplain in the East River, Colorado, USA - East River MetaG ERMGT700_2 | ecosystem: Environmental > Terrestrial > Soil > Floodplain ...
CAGATTTGGTAGTCGAATCCAGAGCCCAGAGCCGGAGGCCGGATCGGGCCGTGGGACACCGCCAACGGCCTGCAGGGAGGTTCGAGGCACGTCGGGCACCCACAGATCTGCCAAGGGAGCCTGGAAGCGTAGCCGCGCCACCGGGCCGTCGACCAGCACTCGGCGGTACTGCGCGAGCTGGGCCGCGTGCTGTGTCGCGCGCACGTGCTCCGCGGCACGCAGCGCCGGTCCTTCATAGGCGGCGGCGGCGCGCTCCGCGTCGGGCAGCGCGACGGACACCGCGGCTGCGAGCGCCTCGGAGAGCGACCGCATCCGTGCGATCTGTCCGCGCCACCCCGCCGCGTAGCGATCGAGCAGCAGCCCGTAGCTCGGCCCGGTCGCGTACGCGAACGAGCGGACGAAGCTCGGATCGCCGGCGTGGGCGCCGAGATCCTGGACGGCCGCCGCGATTCGCGCCGCCGGTTCGGGCTGTCCGACGACCACGCCGGTGTACTCGGCGAGCCCTTCCTGCAGCTCGAGCGCGTCCTCGGTCGCGGCGCTGCCGGGAAACGTGGCCCGCCGCGCGGCGCGAAACGCGAGCGCAGCGGCGATCCGCGGCGCACAGCGCGGCTGCCTCGGCGAAGCGCGCGCGGGCTTCGGGCAACGGGATCGGCGTGGCCGCCTGCGCTTGGTGGGGCGCGACGGGCCCGGGGCTCGCACACGCGGCGAGGACGCCGAGCCAGGCGAGGGCGCCGGCAGGACCGACCCGTCCGCAGACCTCCCGGGGCTGGAGCTCGGTCCTCGCCGGAGGAGCTTGTGGCGGTGGCTGATCGCCCGCCTGCGCTTCGGTCCTCCCTCGAATCACCACGCGAGGCGCTCGCCGGCTGTGACGTGACCCGGAGCCCGCGCCCCGCTCATGCCGGGAGGACGCCCTTCGCCTTCGCGGTGTGCGTGGCGACGTAATCCATGAGCGCCGGCGAGAGGCAGTCATACGGCTCGAGCCCCAGCTCCTTCAGGCGGGCGCGCACGCCGGCCATCTCCTCCGGCTTCGCGCCGCCACCCTCGATGATCGAGGAGACGAACCCTGCGAACTCCGGTGCCGACCAACCCTGCTCGCTGGACAGCTCCACGTGCACGAAGTCGATCCCGTAGAATGGGTGGTCCTTCTTCTCGACACGGCCGTACATGTGCACGCCGCAAGCGCTGCAGGCGTGGCGCTGGATGATGGCGGATGGATCGACCACCTTCAGCTTGTTGCCGTTCGCGGTGACCTCCAGCTTGTCGGGCGCGATCGTGGCGACCATGGAGAACTTCGCGCCCTCCGGCTTCCAGCACTTGGTGCAGCCACAGATGTGGTTGAGGGCCACGTTGGCCTTGAGCGTGACGGTGACTGGCTGCGAAGCGCATCTACATGTGAGCGTACCGCCCGCGAAGTCCTGCTTCCCGGGCGTGATGCCGCTGTCGATCGACGGATGAAGTGAAACAGAAGCCATGATGAAGTCCCCATTCCTCGGTAAGCGCCAATGTCGTCGGTGAGCACGAACCCCAAGCGCGTAGTTCGGCAGGCTCATGATGAGGCTGCAGGCGGAACCATAGCGCGGCGCCTCATGTGGCGTCACGCCGTGGCTCGTCGATCTCGAAGCGCGTGCGGTGATCCGAGCTCGCCGGGTGGCACGACCGTTTGCGCTCCTCTAGTAGAAGCGCCACACGTACGCGAACGAGCCTCCGCGCTGGGTCGCGGCGAACGTCGCCTTGCGCGCCGCGGCGGTCACGCACGCGCCCAGCGCAGCGTCGGGCGAGCTCTTCACCGTCACCGCGGTCACGGCACCGGCCGGGGAGACCTTGACCGAGACGGTGACGTCGCCGCGCGCCGGCGATTGGTCGTGGCACCTGCTCGTGTCGATCCGGGCGATGCCCGCGGCGAGGGCGGGGCGATCGAGGCTGTCGGGCAACGCCGGTGCCGGCGGGCCGCTGCCGCCGGTGTGGTCGCGATAGATCTCGCAGCACTTGTCGGCGTAGCTGCTGACGATGCAGCTCACCTCGCTGCACGCGGCGGCGGCGCGCTGGGGCTGCAGCGCAGGCACGGTCGCCGGCTCGACCCGCGAGGTGGTGGACGGTGCCGGCGCCGTGCGCGCGGCGGCGCGACGAGGTGCGGCGGAGGCCGTACGTACCGGCGGTGCGGCGGGGGCCGGGGGCGTTTGCGCGGCTGCCGTCGCCGTGGGAGCCGCGTGCGCGGTCGACGGTGCAGCTACCGTGTGCGCGATCGACGGTGCGCCTGTGGCAGCCGCCTGGGCGACCGAGGGTGCAGCCGTGGCGGCGGGTGCAGCTTGCGTGGCCGACGGGGCGGTCGTTGCGGTGGGAGCCGCCTGGGCGATCGCCGTCGCTGTCGGCAATGCGGGAGCCGTGGGCGCGCTGGTGAGGCTCGCTGTTGCCGCGCTGGCTGGCTGGGCAGGTGTCGCCGGCAAGGTCGTGTCCGTGTGCGCGGATGCCCTGTCGGTGCGGAGCACGATGACGACGAGGATCGTCGCCACGATCGCGAGCATGCCCACCGACGCCGCGAGCGCCCAGAGCAGCCGGCGATCGCGTCCACGCTGCGATCCCGAGACCAGCACCGTGGGCTCGACGAAGGTCGCCGGCGCGTAGATCGGCAGATCGTCGAGCGGGCCGCGCACGGCACGCGAAGGGGCCGGCGCCAGCGTACGTGCGAGCGAGCGGATGTCGAGCAGCCCCGAGCCTTCGGTCCCCGTGGCAGACGCGGCCGCGGCCGGCGCCGCGAGCTTCGCGAGGTTGCTGAGGGTGAACAGCACCGACGTCTCGTTGCGTTCGCTCCGCAGCGCAGGGCGCGGCGCCGCCGGTGCGTCGGTGGCCTCGGGCGCGATCTCGACCGAGGGCGGAGCGACGTCGCGCGCCTCCTCGACGGTGCCGAGCGCCCGCCAGTCGTCGAATCCCTCGCGCCAGACCAGCGACGCGTCGTCGAGCTCACCGGTGGCGCGCAGCCGCTGCAGCTCGGCGAGCTCCATCGGCCCCACCTGGGTCCCGCCGCGCACCGCGTGCCACGCCCGGGCATCCAGCACCGGCTCGGGCACCGGCACGAGCGCGCCGCGCACGAGGATGACGCCACTGCACTTCTTGCAGCGAATCTTGAATGCCTTGCCGGAGACCCGGCTGTCGTCGATTGAATATTTCGTGCCACACGTGTCGCAGACGAGCTTCATGACACTTCCTGTCGACGGAGCGATACCCCGCGCGCCGCGCGACATGCGCAGCTCGCCGAGCCATGCGGTTCTGACCCCCGGGCAGGCGAAGCCTTGGCGATGTTTTCGGGCGATCGCGGCGATGCCCACCGCGGTCGCAGCAACGTCGCGTGCAACCTCGAGCGCTTGCGCGTGTCCGCGCAGCTCGCAGCCAGTAGGGTGCGGATCTTTTGGAACGGCGGAAAGTTGATCGATTCCGCGAAGTTGATCGGGGTGGAGTTGTCCTGATCGATGGCCAGCGGGTAGCGGCTACGGTCCGCAGCATCGTGCTCCATTCGAGATGGGTGCGGATCTTTTGCGACGGCGGATAGTCGCAAGATTCTTGTTGCTTGGATCGCGACAGGGCGCCGGAGGTGCGTCGAGACGGCAACTGCCGATCGTTGAGTGCCACCGCCTTTGACACAAAGGCCTCCCTCAGCGCACGGTTTCTCGTCGAGAACCGGCCCCGGCAGGCCGCCTAGGTCGCACGACAGCAATGCTCGACAGCGCCGAGAGCGCCGGTGCAACCGATCGGAATTGCTCCCGGTTCTGCCGTTCCAAGGGCCGACGTGATCATGGTGATGGAGGCCGACCACAAGCGGCAGGTGACCAAGCGGTTCCGTGACGAGCTCGCGGACCGCCCGATCCATGTCCTCGACATCCCCGACGAGTACGGGTTCATGGATCCCGAGCTGGTCGAGCTCCTCGAGACCAGCGTACGTTCGGCGCTCGCGCCTCGCGAGGACGGGTAGGACGCGCCCGACCAGTGGGCGTCGCGATGGCCACGGCGGGCGCGCCGCGGCGGTTCGTCCGCGGCGGTTCGTCTGCGGCGGCTCAGGTTGAAGGCCTGCTCAAGGCTCGCCGCGACCCGCCGGAGTGGCGTCGTGTCGTGGTACGCGCGCGCGAGGATCAAGGCTGTAGCGACTCGCGCTTTGCGCGGTGGATCGCCTCGCATTGCTGTCGGCGAAGATCGCGGCGCCGATCTGGGCGGCCGGGCGTCAGCCGCGGGGGGCACGAGGGACGCGCGGTCGCAGTGAGGCCGTCTTCGACCGAGCTGGGTGTCCACGGCGCGCTCGGGTTGCTGTTCGCGACAGGGCAGTCGACGCCGTGCAGAACGGCCACGGCGGCTCGGCGGTCGCGTACTCGGCCGTCTCCGCGCTGCACCTCGCGCTGGCCGCGCACGGCGGGTGGCGCGTGTATGACCGCCGCGCCGACATCCATCTATCGCCGGATCTCGTGCAGCGCTTCGCGATCCTCGGGTACGCTGTCAACACGATCGCGTGGGCGGGACAGCTGCCGGGCGAGCGCCACGGCCGCGGCTACGGCCTCGCCGAGGCGGCCGTGAACGCTCCGATCGCCGCCGGGCTCGGCTACCTCGCGCTCGAGCGCGGGCGCGCCGGCAAGACCGGCCCGACCGTCGTGTTCGGCAGCATGGCCGCGGTCTCGGGTCGCTGGCGATTCACGGCCTGTACACCGCCGTCGCGCCGCGGCGGCTGCTCCGGCTCGACGTGCTCGGCGCCGACCTCGCGCCCACGGTCGTCACCGACGGCCTCGACGTCGCGCCGGGCCTCGGAGCCGCCGGCAGCTGGTGAGCGTGAGGCCTGGACCGTGGGGAGCTCCGCGCTGCCTGCCGCGGGGAACGCACCGGTAGCCACGGGGCCTTGCGGAACGTTCCGTCGCGCCGGTTGCCTCGCAGGCCGAGGTCGATGCCGGCAGCGCTCAGGGCTTGCGCGCGGCCTGCTCGACCTCGGCGACCTTCTGCTCGACCTCGGCGACGTGCGCCTTGTCGAGCGAAACGCGCATCTCGCCGAGCGCGCGGCGCGCCTCCGCGGGGGTCATTGCCTGCTTGGCCAGCTCGATACAGATGAGGCACATGCTTCGAGCGTAGCGCACCCCGAGCGCGGGCGGCGTGGCTCTCTCAGTCGCCGCCGCCGTCCTCCGAGCCGATCGGCGGACCGTCGGGCGGCGTCGCGGGCGGGGCCTCGAGCGGCCTGGGAGTTTTCTGCAGCTCGGCGATCTGCTGCTCGGCGTAAGCGAGGTGGGCGCGCTCGGCCGGCTCCTTGGTCTTCGCGGCGGCGGCGGCGGTCCACGCCTTGAGATCCTGCAGCGCGAGCGTGGCGACCGCGCGCGTCTGTGGCGAGGCGGTCTCGCTGCGTGACAGGGCGATCAGATCGAACAGGACCACGGTATCCACGACGCGCCCGATCTCGCCGCGCAGCCCGGCCTCCCGCCGCGCCTTCCAGGTAGCGGCCACGATCGCGCCGAGCACCTCCTCGAGGCCCGGGCTCGCCGGCGTGCGCGCGTGCTGCTCGATGAGCCGCGCGGCCCGCTCCGGGGCGAACAGGAACCGCAGCGTGTGCTGCGCGGCGGCCTCCGCCGGTGCCAGCGCGTCGAACACCGGACTGGTGCGCACCTTGAAGTGCTCGCGCCCGCGCGGGTAGCTCGGCGGCCGGGGCGGAATCAGCGCCAGCAGCGCCTCGGGCAGCACCAGCGCCTCCGGCGCGAGCGTGGCGAGCACGCCGGCCAGCGCGCGCCGCTGCTCCACCGCCGCGACGGGGCTCGTGGCGACCTGACCGTCGCCGCGCAGCGCAACGTGGTAGTCGACGCCGCCGATCAGCTTGCTCGCGGCCTCCACCTGATAACGGTGCATCATGTAGAGCGGCACCAGCGCGTCCTCGAGCGTGGCCAGCGGCGCGCCTTCGCGGATGTTGGCCTCGCCGAACCGGGCCAGCGCCGCGGCGCGGACCGTCATCAGCCGACCCAGCTCGTCGATCGCGTTCGCGCCCGAGTCCCAGAGGTGGGCGAGGCTGCTCGACGAGCCCGCGGGCCGGGCATCCTGGTCGGTCAGGAAGCGCTGCCCGGCGGCGAACGCCTCGAGCAGGATCGCGTCGCCGGCCGCGCGCTCGTTGGTGCCCGCCGGGTACTCCTTGTATCCCCAGGTGATCGCCACCTTGTCCCACGCGCCGATGCCCGTGGCGTACGCCGAGGCGACATCCGGCGCGCCGTCGGCGCCCAGCGCGACCACCGGCGGCGGGTAGTCCATCACCGAGGCGCGGCCCACGGTGCTCGACGCATAGTTATGCATGAGGCCCAGCGTGTGGCCGACCTCGTGCGCCGCCAGCTGGCGCAGCCGGGCCAGCGCGAGCTCGGCCGGCCTGGGCGACAGCGGTGCTCCCTTGGCGTGCGGCGCGAGCAGCGCCTCGGCGATGAGGTAGTCCTGCCGCACGCGCAAGGAGCCGAGCGAGACGTGGCCCTTGAGGATCTCGCCGGTGCGCGGATCGATCACCGTGTTGCCGTAGGACCAGCCGCGCGTCGCGCGGTGCACCCACTGGATCACGTTGTAGCGCAGGTCCATCGGGTCGGCGCCCTCGGGCATCAGCTCGACGCGGAACGCGTTGCGATAGCCGGCCGCCTCGAACGCCGCGTTCCACCAGCGCGCGCCGTCGAGCAGCGCCGCGCGGATCGGCTCGGGCGCGCCGCGGTCGAGGTAGTACACGATCGGCTTGACCGGCTCGCTCACCGCCGCGGCCGGATCCTGCTTCGCCAGCCGGTGGCGGGCCGTCCAGCGCTGGACGATCGGCTCGCTGATCGGCGTCGCGTAGTCCTGGTACGAGATGTCGTAGAAGCTCGAGCGCGGATCGTGGGAGCGCGGCCGGTAGCCCGCGGGCGGCAGCGCGACGAGCGAGTGGTGCTCGCGCACGGTCATCGCCCCCGGCGTGGGCGTCACCTGGCGTACCCACTCACCGGGCTCGTCGCCGGTGAAGGTCAGCGTGGCCTCCACCTCGGTGTTGAGCGGGAAGTTCTTGGTGCGCTCGATCGCCAGCGCGCTGCGCGAGGCGTCGAGGTGGAACGCTCCCTGCCCGGTGCGCTTGAGCGTCGCCGGGATCTCGTGCGCATCGTGGAGGAAGAACTCGGTGGCGTCGACCAGCACCCGCCCGTCGCTCTGCGCGGCCACGGTGAAGCCCCACAGCGCCGACTCGGCGAACGAGTCGCGGACCGCGCGCTGCTCGTCGGGCGCGTTGCTGACCGCCCGGTAATCGAGGTTCGACTGGATCAGCAGCACCTTGGGGCCGATCCGCTCGAACCGGACCACGCGCGTCGGCCCCAGTTGCCCGCGATCGAGCCCGATGTCATTCGAGCCGACGCCGGCGGCGAGCCCGCTCTGGTAGAGGAACTCGCGTTGCCACTGGTCGATCTCGAGCCAGAGCTTGCCGTCCTTGTCATCCCAGTAGAGGTTGAAGAAGCCCGGCAGCGCTCGCGCGCCGGCCACTTTCGCGGCGATCGAGGGGGTTGGCGTGGGCGTTGTCATCGGAGGCGGCGCTTGCGGCGTTCGCTCGGGCCTGGGCGCGGGCGCGGCCGCGCAGGCGGAGACGGCGAGCGCGAGATAGAGCAGGCGAACAGATCGCGGGGTCATGGGTGGCCTCGGCCCCAGGCGTATCACGCACGTCGCACGTCCGCGTGGTCTCGGGCCGCGGCGTCGTACTGAGCGCCTGATAATCATGTCCAGCCGGCATTGCGCAGCACCGCAGCGCCTCGCGGATCAGCTACGCCAGCGGCGCCTGGTCCCCCACGTGGGACCGCGCTGTCTCGACGACCACGCGCGCCGCGTGCGGCTTACCCGGCGGTCGTGAGTGCTTCGCGTGCCTCGCGGATCCGCTGCTCTGGGACGTTGACCGCCTGATCCATCCGGCACCGCCCGGCATCCCAGCGCCTTGCGGTTTCGCTGCGCGCCTGGTCGCACGTGTGGGACCGCGCGGTTCGACGGTTACGGGCGCCGCGTACGCCCCGTCCGGGGGGCGTTGTCAGTGCTCCGCGCCTCGCGGGTCAGCTGCGGCAGCGTTGCCTGGTCCACGTGGGACTTCGCGTTCGTCACGGCCGTACGCGTCTCGTCTCCGGCGGTCGTCAGTGCTTCGCGTGCTTCGCGGTTCAGGCATGGCCCAGCATTGCGCAGCATCGTAGTGCTTCGATGGACATACAATACGGGGTCGCGGCCCATAGCCTTGGGTCATCGGTACCGCGGAGCGGCGCACGCACGGGCCATACCCACCGCAAGGCGAGGAAGCCGCTCGGCGCGCTGCTCGGCGCCATGCCGGGCGACCCCACCGCGAAGGTCACCGCGATCAAGTCCGCCGAGTCTCCGGCGAGAATGCGCTTACCCTCGGGGCTCCACGTAACCATACGGACCTCTCCGTCGTAGTCGCGATAGACCTGCGGTTCCCCGGAACCGTCGGCATTCCATATACGGACCGTGTGATCACCAGACCCCGTGGCCAGACGTTTGCCGTCGGGGCTAAAGGCAGCCCACGACACCCCTTGCTCGTAGCCGTGAAGAATCACCGGCGGCCCCAAACCATCGGCGCTCCAGACCCGAGCCGTATGATCGATGAGCCCTCCCGTAACGATGCGCTTACCATCAGGGCTGAACGCCGCCGTCCCGATGTCCGTCCCGTGACCGCGAAGGACCACCGGCTGGCCCGAGCCATCGGCGCTCCATACTCGCGCAGTCTCGTCCATGGACCCGGTGACAATACGTTTACCATCCGGACTGAATACCGCCGTCAAGACCTGACGCTCGTGACCGCGAAGGACCACGGGCTGCTCCGAACCATCGGTACGCCATACCCGCGCCGTATGGTCGCTGGATGAAGTGACGATGTGCTGATTGTCAGGGCTGAACGCAACCGTCCAGACCTGCGACTCATGACCGCGGAGCACGATGGGCGCGCTGAGGAGGTCGATGCGAAAGAGGCGCGTACTCCCGTCGTTCGCTCCCGTGACGACCGAGGCGCCATCGGGGCTCCATGCTGCTGTAATGACGCTACTCTCGTGACCGCGGAGCACCAAGGGGCTCCCATTGCCATCGGCGCGCCACACCCGTGCAGTCTTGTCGTCCTCCGAGGTGGTAAGGATGTGCTGACCATCCGGGCTAAATGTCGCCGTCGTTACCGGACTCTCGTGGCCGCGAAGGACCACCGACTGCCCCGAGCCATCGGCGTGCCACACCCGTGCCGTCATGTCGTTTGACGCCGTGACGACGTGCTGGCCATCGGGGCTAAATTCCGCCGAGTTGAGCGACCCCTCGTGGCCGCGGAGGACCACCGGCCGCCCCGAACCGTCGGCATTCCATACTCGCGCTGTCTTGTCATCGGATGCCGTGACGATGCGTCGGCCATCAGGGCTAAACACTGCAGAGTTGACCTCGCCCTCGTGAGCGCGAAAGACAAGAGGCTGACCTGAACCATCAGCAGCCCATACTCGTGCTGTTTTGTCAGCGGACGCCGAGACAACGCGCTGGCCGTCAGGACTGAATTTCGCCGAGTAAAGCTTGTCCTGATGGGCGCTAAAAACGAGGGGCTGGCCTGAGCCATCGGCCTTCCACACCCGCGCTGTCCGGTCCCAGGATGCGGTGACGATGTGCTGGCTGTCGGGGCTAAATACCGCATCCGCGACTGTGCTCTCATGGCCGTGCAAAACGATCGGTGCGCCAGAACCGTCGGTCCTCCACACCCGTGCGGTGTGGTCCATGGATGCACTGACGACGCGCATACCGTCCGGGCTAAATGCCACCGACCACAGCCAGGTTTGCTCGTGGCCACGCAGCACGATCGGCTCGGCTGTGTCGCCGACTTTCCACAACCGTGGCGTCGCGTCATTCAACAACCCAGCGACGATATGCTTGCCGTCGGGACTCCACGCTACCTGCTGGACGACATCCCCCCCAGTCTCGGACCTCTTGCACGAGCCCACTCCGGAGCGCTTTGCTCACCATCTCGGCCCAGCCTCGCGGCACACCGGGCGGTTCAACCTCACGGAGGAGCGCGAGCATCGTCGTGGGATCTTTTTGTTCCATCTCGCTCGCCGCCGCCATGCGCGTCGCGTTGTGCGCTTGCCGCGCTTCGACCTGCGCCGACCTGGCCTCCTGCGCTGCCTGCACCGCCGCCCGGTCTGCCGCTTCGATAGGAAGAACATCACGGTCGCAATCGCGCAGGCGGTAGCCAGTACGCCGGCAACAATTCGCTGGCGCAGCCGGCGCGTCCGCTGGGACAGGGCGACGACCGCAAGCAGAAAGCGCTCCTCGCGCTGGCCGACCCCGAGAGGCACTCCTGCTGCTTGCTCCGCACGGCGCCGAGAGAGCCAGTCTGCTGCCTCGCGTGCTGCGCGATCGCGCCACAAAAGACCGTCAGCTTGTTGGCCCGCTTCCCACTGCTGCGTAGAGTCGAGCGATAAACTGCGCGTCCTGCTCGCTCTCGGACAGCCACTGCTGGAACCTGTCCCAGCTCTCGATGAGCGCCTCGTGGCAGAGCTCCACCATGGTGCCGTCCCGCTCGCCGCCTGCCTCGACGAGCACGAGCCGCGCATCGGACAGCCGATGGATCACTTTTTCCACTACGCGCGTCGATGTCCTCCGCGCGTAACTGCTCGGGCGACATGTACGGCAGCGTGCCGACCTATGCGCCCTCCTGCGTCAGCCCAACGCCCTGTTCGAGCAACTGCACTGCAGTGTTGATAGCCGAGATGTCGCTCGCATCGAGCCGCTTGGCGATGCCGAAATCGAGCACCACCATCCGCCCTGCGCCGGTCAAAAAGATGTTCTCCGGCTTGAGATCGCGGTGCACGATCCCGAGCTGGTGGGCGCACGACAGCGCGCGGACCACCGGGAGCATGAGCTCGACCGCGAGGCTCGGCGACACGAGCCCCGACGAGGTGTCGCGCTGGGCCATCCACTCGCGCAGCGTGCGCCCTTCCAAGTACTCGAGCACCATGTACGGGTAGCCATGGAGCTCATCCACCTCGTGGATGACCACGATGTTCTCATGCCGACAGCGCGCGGTGGCCTGGGCCTCGATCAGGAAGCGTTCGGCGCTTGGGCCTGAGTGCAGCTGCAGCACCTTGAGCGCCACTAGGCGGCCGAGCTTGGTGTCGCGAGCCAGATACACGGTCCCCATGCCGCCTTCGCCGAGCTTGCGGAGGAGCTCGTAGTGCTTGACCGTGGAACCGACTTGCGGGGTAAGACGATTGTGCGGCCGAGGCCGGTGAGCGATGGTCTCAAGCGGCGTCAAGCTCTCGGTCGATAGTGCCCCGAGGCCATGTTCCTTCGCGTCGAGCGTCGGGCCTTGTTTGGCTCCGACGACATCGGTGTCGCTCGCTTCAAGATATCGGTCGGACGTCATCCTCTGTTAGCGTACAACAGCTGGCGGTGCCAGTGTGCCTGAGCCGTCACGCCGTTGCGACCGCTTCCCTCCGCAGCGTTTGCGGCTGCGACCTCAAGGTGGTCGACATACAATGCTCCCGTAATCGTTGAGCGCGAGGCGAGATATCGTCAGCGGCGTGGCCGACGGCTCACTTCTCGTCACGCGCGATAACGGCGCGCTACTCGCGCTTCCGATCCCTGCTGGAGGCATCGACGACGACGCATTGCTGCCCGATGGCCGGGTGGTCGCGTCCGATGCGCAGCGACGACTACGGATCTATGACCGAGGCGCGACCAGCGGGCGCTTGCTCTGGATGCTGCAGGCGCATACGTCGCTTCTTATCGGGATCCACGTCGAAGGAGACAACATCGTGACGCGCGGATTTACTGGCGAGCTCTCGCGATGGACACTACCGAGATCCGAGCAAGTGATCGGGGCGTGCGAGGCCACGAGCGCTGCGCTATCGTGCCGAAGTGAAGAAAGCAACCCGAAAATTTGTGCTGCGTGGCGAGACTCTTCGTGCCCTGGCAAACATGGATCTTTCGCGCGCCGTCGGAGGATTCGGATCGGGCGACAGGCAGTGTCCCGTGGAGGTCGCCTTCGAAAGGTGCGACTTCCAGTGCCCCCACCAGGCCGCAGTCGCTACAGTCGCCTGCGGCTGACCGAGATCCGAGGAAAGGGATCGAGGTGTGCATGGACCTCTCGCGCGCTGCCGGAGGATTCGAATCGGGCGACAAACAATGCGTCGCCGTGGTGCCCCCGAATCGAGCGTCGGGCGACTTCCAGTGCCCCTACTAGGAGTCTGGTGTCGAACGGCCCTCGGCGAAAAATCGCCCTCGCAAGTGATCGATTTCGATCGTGTTTTTCTGGCGCGATTGTTGCCGAAAACGTTTAACACCAGACTCCTAGGCGGCTGTCGCCACGCCAACGCGCAACGCAGCGACGCGGGCTGGGTCAAGACGCGAGATAAATTGCACGGCCGGGTGGTGGATCGTCGGCGGATCGTGGAGATGGCGCTGCCCTCCATGCTCGATTCGGCGGTCAACGGACGAGCGGCGGACCCAGGCCCGCGTCGCCAGCGCGCGTGTCCGCGTTCTCCTGCAGACTTCGCAGCGGCGGCGCGGCGGCGCGGCCTCGCGCGGCAGTGGCACCAGAGGGCTCCGGGCGGCTCGCAGACGACCGTCAGATCCGCCGCGGCGCGGTACGAGGCACCGCGTAGATCAGCCCGGCGAGCGAGCGCCGTAGGGCGATTCAGCGCATACTCGCGCGCCGATGGAGCACGTGTACTTCACGTGGCCGGATCGGCGGTTTCGCTACGAATGCCGCGGCTGCGGCGCGTGCTGCAAGGGCCACGGCATCGGCCTCGACGTCGCGGGCGGCCAGCTCGTCCAGCTGCTGGCGAGGCGCCCGGCGATCGCGGCGTTCCTGCGCCGTCGCGGCGAGGCGATCACCGCGTTCAATCCGCGCGACCGCTGCTGGTTCCTCGCCGACGACGGGCTGTGCCGGGTCGAGGTCGAGGACGGCCGCGCCGCCAAGCCGGCGTCGTGCCGGCTGTTCCCGTTCAACCGCGTGTTCCGGATCGGCGCCTACACGATCGTCGACTACAATAGCGTGATCTGCCCGCTCACCGTCGGCGACGGCGGCATCAGCCACGCCGAGGTCGCCGCCGAGATCGCCACGATCGCCGATCCAACCGTGGTCGGCACCCCGCTCGCCGCGCGCGACCCCGAGGCCGAAGGCCGCCGCTTCGTCGATACCGAGCGCGCGATCGCCGCCGCGATCTTCGGCGCGCCCGGCGACCTCGCCACCGCCTGGGGCGCGCAGGCCGACGCCACCGCGCTCGACCACGAACGCGCCACCGCCGGCGCCGCGTTCACCGCGATCCTCGGCACCGCCTGGCAGCCGCCCTCCGAGGCGACGCTCACCGCCGCCGGCTGGCTCACCCCCTCGCTGCGGTTCAACGAGCTCTACGGGCCGCGGCAGTACGCCCCCCGCGGGGCGATGGCCCCGGTCCTCGCGCGCATGTGGCTCGCCTGGCTCGGCTTCGCCGCCCTGGGCGAGCAGCTCGCCGGCCGTGCCCTCGGCCTCCAGGAGCTCACCACGCTGTGGTCCGAGCAAACCCCGCTGATGCATGCCGTCGCCCGGTGGACCGAGGCGCCTGCCCTCAAGCCCGGGCCGGTCGATCTGCCGGGCGTCGACCCGCAACACCTCGTGCGCTCGCTCGCCCAGGCGTTCGTCGACAACCGCAAGGCGAGGAAGCCGCTCGGCGTGCTGCTCGGCGCCATGCCCGGCGACGCCACGGCGAAGGTCACCGCGATCAAGTCCGCCGAGTCGATCCTGCGCGCCGGCTTCGCGGGCCGCTGAGCCACGCGGCGACCGCTGCCGACGCGGTCCTGCTCAGCGCGTGTCCAAACCACCCGAGCGCGAGCTGGCCCGTGCGAACCGGGGAATCATCGCGTTCATCGGTAGCGCCTCCACGGTGGCCCTGCCCACCGGCGTACTTCCGACGCATGTTGGGTCGTCAAGCAGGCGAAAATGCTCCCCCCACGCCTGCAACAGTGGATGAAACAGCGCGATGAGTTGGCCGTTCTGCGGATCGATGGCCACCACGAAACCGTGACGGTCCTGGCCGGCTCTCGGGCCCCCTCGGCGGGGTGTAGCTTGACGCGGGCGCCGGATGTTCTTAACCTACGCTTAATGATTACGAAGGCAAAGCTCCTTGCGGCCGTGCTCGGTGTTTCTCTGATCGCTGGGGTGGGTGGCATCGGCTGCAGCTCGGATCGCAACGAGCGGTGGGCGACCACCGAGAACACCACCGTCAAGCTCGACTGGGACAAGGTCAACGAGGCCTACAAGAACGCGGAAGGGCCCGAGGATCTCGAGCGGCGCGTCAACGAGATCTACGAGGGCAGCGAGATCATCAGCGTCTCGGTCCAGGACGTCGACGACAAGACCCAGGTCGTGACCGGCTTCTTCGACAAGGACCAGGACGGCAAGGTCTCCGACCCCGAGCAGATCTTCACGATCAAGCGCGACCTCAAGGGCTCGGAAGCGCAGTACCAGACCCAGGGCTACGGCCCGTACTACGGCTACATGTCGCCGTTCTACTCGATCGCGTCGGGCATGCTGATGGGCGCCATGCTGTCGAACATGTTCCACCCGGGCTACGCGCCGATGTACCGCACCGCGTACACGACCAGCGCGGCGCGTGCGTCGCAGCTCGGCACGCACCGCTCGAGCTATCGCGCGGCGAACCCGGCGCGGTTCTCGAAGCCGTCGAAGACCGGCCGGACGTACGGTGGCGGCAAGTCGTTCGGGACCTCGGGGCCGTCGCGTGGCGGCAGCCGGTTCGGCGTCGCGCGCCGAGGCCGCACCGTCGAGCCCATCGGCTAGCCGTGAACCAGGCGATCGCCGAGCTGCCATTTCACGAACGGCCGGCGCTCGCGTTGCTCGCGCTGGATCGAGACGGCGCCGATCCCGACTTCGAGGGATATGGCTGGACGCGGATCGATCGGCTGTGGCTCGCCGGCGAGCACGGCCCTCCGCGCCGGTTGGACGATGTCCTCGTGATCGCGGTGCACGCGGCGGACGATGCCCCCGGGCTCGCGGACGACGTCTCGCTGGACTTCGCGGTGGACGGGGGGTTGAAGCGAGCGCCTGCCACGGCGTTCCTCCGCGCATGGCTCCCGAAGCTGCCGCAGGCGTCGGCGATCGTGCTCGCGATGTGCAACCCGCACCGCGCCACGCTTGGCTACCCACCCGGCACCACCGCGTCCATTCACTACGCGTCCGGTGACGTGGTCGCGTGGCTCGATCCGGGCGACCGGATTCGCCTCACCGCCGAGGCCTGGCGTACGATTACCGGCGTGACGACCGATCTCACCCACCGTCCCGGCGCCGCGATCACCGACGAGGAGAAGCAGACCTACGCCGGGCTGTACCTGCTCAAGAAGCTGGACCTCAAGCCCGAGGACGGTGGCATGACCCTCCCGGTCGTGGTGCCGTCGGAGCTGTCGCCGCTCGACGAGGCGCTACAGCAGCTCGCGGTCGACGGGTACCTGGAGATCAACGCGAAGAAGGGCCGCTGGGATCTCACCAAGCAGGGGATCGCGTACCTCGGCGAGCACATCGACGAGGCCACGGATCTGGTCGACGAGTTCGACGACGAGGAGCTCGCGGACGTGCTCGCCGAGCTGCGCACGCGCAACCTGGATCTGTTCCGGGCGCGGTACCTGTGGGGCTGGTACGACGGCGAGTTCGACGATCTGGTGCTGTACCAGGAGCGCCGGGGCGTGAAGCCGGTCGAACGACTGTGGGCGTTCTACCTGATGGGCGACGACTTCTGGAATGATCTGGCGCGCGATCTCGCGCCATGATTCCGGTGCTCGCTGGGCACGCTCGACGAGGGTTGCGCGTCACGCACGATCGGTGCTGCTGGCCTCGCCGCTGAGCACGAAGCAGCTGCGCAGAGCTGGGCTCCGACGGACCTGGGCTGGAGCATTCGGTGATGTACGAGGCTAATGCTGTTGCTCGTGGTCTTCGGGCTCGGCTATCCTCGGACAGCAGCTTCGCCTCGGAATGATTATCCATGCTCACAACGTCTCTGGAGTGAGATCTCGAGACACGTCTAACACCCGAGAGCTTGCCACTGGCGTGCGGGACTCCTATGCTGGCACTGCTGATGATTCCCAATCCGCACGATGCGCTATTCAAAGGCGTGCTCGGCCAGCCCGAGCACGCGCGTGGGATGTTGCGCGCGCGCCATCGTACCGCCGGTGCTGGCCGAGGTGCTCGACTGGCAGACGCTCACGCTCCGCCCGGGCAGCTTCGTCGATGAAGCCCTCGCGTACCAGCATACCGATCTGCTGTACTCGGCGAGGTGGCGCGACGGCGGCGAGGCGCTGGTCTACCTCTTGTTCGAGCATCAGAGCACGCTCCCCACCGAGGGGCTGATGGCGTACCGGTTGCTTGGCTACCAGGACCGGATCTGGGGGCACTGGCGCGCCGATCATCCGAAGGCCAGGACACTGCCGATGATCCTCCCGACCCGAAACCAAGGACACCATCGTGACAGCCGGACAGCAACTCATCGAGCAGGGCCGCAAGCAGGGCATCCAGCAGGGCTACCAGGCGCTGCTGCTGCGCCAGCTGCGGCAGCGCTTCGGCGCTGAGGTGGACACGCACGTCGAGCAACGCATCGCGACGGCCTCCGTCGAGCAGATCGAGACCTGGTCCGGGCGCGTGCTCACGGTCGCCACGCTTGCCGAGGTGTTGGCCGACTGAGCGACGTCCCGGCCCCCGCTCCGCGCCGAGCTGCTGGCCGACTGAGCCAGCGAGGCGCGCGACGTGAGGCGCCGGTCATCGTCGCCACATCGGCGGTCGCGGCTTGCTCGAACACGACCCGTCGGGCTCGATGGAGCTCGCCGTTTCACGTGCTCGGGCGTGGGTGCGCTCGCGCCATGACCCTGGAACCCGGTGGACCCGCTCGACGAGGGGTTGCGCGTCACGCACGATCGGCGCTGCCGGTCTCGCCGGTGTCGTCGAGGCATCTCGCGGCTTCGTGGAGGGTGATCGTGTCCACCGGCGGGTCTGCTGCGTGCTGGAGCGTGACCGCGTCCCTCGCCGAGTGCCCCTGCTCGCTGCCGAGGAACCGCAGCGTCATCACCTGCGCCAGCCGCACCGTCGTCCCCGGACGCACTTGCGCCTCCTCGCCGGGCTCGATCACCCTGCCATCGACCTCGATGAGCTGACTCGACACCCTGCGCAGCATGTGTCCCCGCCTCGTACGCCGGAGCTCGAAGTGCCAGCGGCTGATCGCCAGCTGCGCTTCTCCGTCGGGGTGCGTCAGCACGATGTCGTTGGCCCGGGTGCCGTCGACCAGCGCGTCGAGCCGGCCGAACGCGATGGTGTCCTGCCGGGGCAGCACGAGGTGTTCTCCGGACTCCTCGATCCGCACCTTGCATACGAGCCCGCGTTCGTCGGCCCACGGCAATGTGTACAGCTCGATCCCGTCACCGATCGACTCGACGACTGGCGTGCACAGCGCCTGCGTTACCCTCGGGATCCGGTTGAGCGCGTGCTGCGACACCAGGACCCGACTGCGACCCGCGACGTCGGCGATCCGCGCAACGGTGTCCACCGGCGGGCCCGTGACCAGCCTGCCGTTGGTGAGCACCGTGCCCCAGTGGAGCCCGATCGACACCATGATCTGGTCCTCGCGGGGGGAGTGGTAGTTGTACTCGGTCACCGCGTCGATGAACGACAGCACGGCCCTGAGCGCGGCCTTGCCCGACGGATAACACGAGTGCATGCTGTCGCCCTGCGTGGCGAAGATTCGCCCGTTGTGCAGTGTGGACGCCTCCCCCAGGAGGCCGTAGCAGCGCTTGTGCAGGCCCGACTCCGACGGCCCTGCGCGGAAGTCGACGTCGGCCAGCTCCACGCACACGAGCGCCTGCTGCGACTCGAAGCGCGACGCCAGCGATTCGCGCACCTGCGTTTGCAGCTTCAGCAGCGCCGGCAGATCGTGCCGATCGAGCTCCATGCGGAGGCCGCTCACGGGCGTCGCTTCCACCGCCATCACCTCGGGCCGTGAGATGCGGAACGGATGCGTCTCGTGTCCGTCGGCCCCGCGCGCGTAGAGCTGGAGCCCGGCCCAGTCCAGGCGGACCGCGTCCCGCGCCAGCTGCTTGCGTGTGAGCAAGAACGCGTCCTCGAGCGTGGCCTGCTGGGCCAGCACGGCATCGTACAGCGTCTGCGCCACCCGGGTCGCGCCCTGCACCGACAGCGGGAACCGCGACGCCACCACCGACTGGATTCCCGCTCGATGCAGCGCCTGGGCCACGCTATCGAACTCGCGCCCGTGGGCGCTGCCGCACGCGGCGAGCACCACCAGCCGTAGCGTGTCCGCGTGGGGCGCCAGCAGCTGACGGATGCGCCACGAGTCCACGGCCACGCCTTCGTCGTCGGCTTCCTCGCCGTTGAGCATCAGCCCCCACGTCTGGCCCGCGCGGCCGGCATGACACAGGAGGTGCAGCGCCGCGACCGGCGTGCCGTCGCTGTTGGCCTGATCGAGCGCATCGGCGAGCTTGCCGACCGAGGCATGCTGGATCACGTCGCGGTCCGGCTTGAAGTCCCAGCCGGCGACCCGGCACGCCGTCCCGATCGCGTCGATGTGCTCGGACGCCGGCACCTCTCCCGCGGCTGCCGACCACGCCACCAGGAGCCGCCGGCGGTTCGCGTCGCGCGTGCGCTTGAGCGGCACGGTGTGGGTCTCGGGCCACTCGTAGCGGATGAGCAGGCCGGGCAGCTCGCCGACGCACTGTCCCGTTGCCTCCAGCGGCAAGAGCTCCCACGGCAACGTGTACAGCTCGGCCGCCGCCGAGCGCACCGTCAGCAGCACCGGCGCCGCCCGCTGGCTGGCCGCGGCGATCGTCTGCGCGTGCCACGCCCACCCCGAGGGCTCGAGGAAGCTGCACAGCGCGCGCCCGACGCGCTGCACGACCGCCGGGTCGCAATACGACGCGTGGAGCGCGTCCAGATCTTCGAGGAATTCGCTCGACCACGCCAGGTGCAAGCGCTTCCTGCCTCCGTACGTGGTCCGTAGTGTGTAGTCCTGGGGCTTGAACCGAAACCCGTACGGATCCTCGGGAGTGTCGGTGCGCGCGAACTCGAACACGAGCGACAGGGGCTCGGACATGACCGCGGGCAGTGCAAGTCACGAACCGCGGTCACCCCGGCGCGCCTGCAGGGCAGCGTCGAGCGCGTCACGACCGGCCGCGCGGTAGCTCGCCACGAGACGTTCCAGCTCGGCCCCGTCGAGGCCGTGACGCCCGGCGGCGCTCGCCACCGGATCGCCCCGGAGGACCGCGAGCACAGCCGCCTCCGCGCGCATCACCGACGCGGCGTGCTCGCCGGCTGCGTGGCCCGCGCCGCGGAATCGCGGGAAGCCCGTGCCGCCGGCAGCTTCGCGGCCGTCGGTGATCGGCAACCGGACCGCCGGATCGCCGAGCAGCACGTAGCCTGCGAGGTCCTGCCTCAGCATCCACAGGTGGCCGCGCCGCGCCCGCTCGTCGTCGATCGACTCTCCGCAACGCGTCGCGTTGCTGCGCGCCCCGGCGGAGCCGGGGCTTTCGATCGACTCTCCGCAACGCGTCGCGTTGCTGCGCGCCCCGGCGGAGCCGGGGCTTTCGATCGACTCTCCGCAACGCGTCGCGTTGCTGCGCGCCCCGGCGGAGCCGG